>Ga0075163_10012109_pt1 | contig 11237 bp, 9 predicted proteins | sample JI1023141ADNA_FD_71478 | JGI IMG/M metagenome (GOLD analysis project Ga0075163, IMG submission 71478) | Wastewater effluent complex algal communities from Wisconsin, to seasonally profile nutrient transformation and Carbon sequestration -... | ecosystem: Engineered > WWTP > Effluent > Algae...
GCGGAGGCGAGCCTGGCCTCGGCGAAGATGCCGAGGGCCTCGGGGTGCTTGGGATCCGCTTCGATCACGATCGCCGCTGCGGTCGCGGCGCGATCCCAGTGCCCGATGTCGGCCTTGCTGAGCTCGGTCTTCGCCTTCGCGAGCTCCTCGTTGATCGTGTTCTGGACGGCGCGCTTGGCCGCCCACCGGCTGTAGACGTAGAAGCCAGCGGCACCGAGCCCGACGACGAGCAGCGCGACGAGCGCGAGGATCCGGGTGCGCCGCGCCTTCGCGCGCAGGGCGTCGGCATCGAGCGCCGGCTCCGACTTGCGCTTCGGGCCGAGCTTCGGGCCGGTGACGATGCGCGGCTCCTCGAGCTCGAGCGTCGTCGGTGCCGTGGCCTCGGAGCGGAACGCGGGCAGCGGCAGGATCGATGGCGTCTTCGGGCGGTCCGGCTGCGGCGCCTTGCTCGGGTCGATCTTGATGCCGGTGGATGGCATCGACAGATCGAGATCGTCGTAGCGCTTCGACTGCGACGGCTCCTCGCCGGCGAGGCCGAGATCGAGCGGCATCGCTCCACTGCCGAGGTCGAGCTCGACGGGCGAGTTGCTCGGCCGCTCCGCGCGCGGCGTCACCGCCTGGGTCGGCGACTTCGCGGGCTGGGGCAGATCGTCGAAGAAGCCCTTCGGGGCCGGAGGCTGCGGCGCATTGGTCGTCGAGTTGGGCCGACCGGGGAGATCGTCGAAGAAGCCCTTCGGCGCGGGGACCTCGGGCGCCTGCGCCGCCGCGGCTTTCTGCGCGTTGACGCGACCGGGGAGGTCGTCGAAGAAACCCTTCGGCGCGGGGACCTCGGGCTTGCTGGTGTTGACCCTGCCGGGGAGGTCATCGAAGAAGCCCTTGGGCGCCGGTAGCTCGGGATTCTTCGTCGGCGACGGCTGGTTGCGCGCCGGCTGCGGGAGATCGTCGAAGAAGCCCTTCGGGGCGGGCACGTCGGTCGGGCCGCCGGGCTTGGGCGTCGGGAGATCGACCACGCCGTGCTTCGGCGTCGGCAGATCGACGATCTGGTTGCCGCCGTGGCGGGGCGTGGGCAGATCGACGATCTGGTTGCCGCCGTGGCGGGGCGTGGGCAGATCGACGATCTGGTTACCGCCGTGGCGGGGCGTGGGCAGGTCGACGATCGCGTTGCCACGCGCGACGGGCGCGGGCAGATCCGAGACCGAGGGCTGGCGCGATTTCGGCGTCGGCAGATCGGCGACGGAGGGCATCGCGGGGGGCTTCGGCATCGCCGGGCGCGCCGAGGTCGGGGCGGGCAGATCGGCGACGGACGGCATCGGCAGATCGGTCATCGCGCGCGACTTGCTGGCTCCGCGCGGCGCCGGCAGATCGGCGACGTCCGCGGCGCGTGCCTTCGGCGCGAGCAGCCCGGGATCGTCGGGCGGCATCAGCTCGTCGAGATCGAAGGTGCCGTTGTGCGGAGGCGTCGACGGTTGGTGGCTGCGCGGGGCGCGCGGCGCCGGCAGATCGACATCGGCGAGCGCGGACTTCGGCGCCGGCCTCGACGGCTCGGCACCCCCGAGCGGACTCTGCCGCTTGGGTGCCGGCAGATCGGCGAGCCCGATCGAATCACCCCTGCCGGGGATGGGGGGCGGTGCGGCACGTGAGGCCTTCGGTGGCGGTAGTGCGACGCGCGACTTGCAGCTGACGCAAGACACGAACTTCGCGCCAGGCGCAGCGGCTTCGTCGACAGAATTGATTGTCCCGCACGTGGTGCAGGTCGCCTCGATAGTGGTGCTCATCCCCGGCCCGAAGAATCATACCCCGGGCGTGGAAGCCGCGCGACGAAACGGCCCGTTCAGGGCTACGCGCAGGTTAGCGCCCGCGGCGGGGCGCCACATCGTCGTCGTCATCGTCGTCGAACGTCGGATCGGCACGTCCGCCCCGACGGTTCTGGGCGTTCGACAAGGCACGCCGCAGCTGGTTCTGGATCCGCCGCTCGAACCGCGGGAGCACGATCAACAGCTTCGCCGTCTGCCCGGGCGTCAGGATCTTCCGGAGCTCGGCGAGGCGCTGACTCTCGAGGTCCCAGAACGCCTTCTGGTTCGCGACCGCCTCGTCGATCAGCTTGTCGGTCGCCTTCGGATCCTTGCCGTCGACGGCCTCGATGCGGGTCTGGATGTCGACGCGCTTCTTGAGCAGATCCTCGGTGACGTCGTCCCACTTCGCGAGGACGGGGAGCACGCGCGACAGCGCCTTCTCGTCGAGCTTGAGCTCCTCGGTGAGGGTGGCGGCACGCAGCACGCGGATCCGCTGCTTGATCGCGGCGCGGCGATCGGCTGCGGGATCCGGCCCGCCTCGTCGATCGCGCGGTTGTGCGACCGCGACCGACGACACCAACAGGATCAGGAGGAGGAGAAGACGCATCAGATGCCTTCACGCGGGACTCGGGTCCCGGACCCTTTGCGGAGCTTGATCGGCCGCGCCAGCGCCTTCTCGGCGCGGGCGAGGGCATCGTCGTCGAGGTCGTCGATCCAGGCAAGGTCGCTGGGCTCGAGGAAGCCGAGCGAGGCCTCGTCGACGGGCACGTCGTCGAGGTCGAGATCGGCCAGCTCGTCGAGCTCGGCGGTCTCGGCGATCTCGAGATCGGTGCCGTCGAGATACACGGTCACCCGATCGTCGAGCCGCTCGAACACCGGCGGCTGGTGATCGGGCATCGGGTTGGGCGCGAACACGAGCGGGCTGACGTCGTCGGCGGGGTCCTCCTGTGCGCGGAGCATCAGGAACACGATCGCCGCGGCACCCGCGAGCGCGAAGGCTGGGAGCGCGAACCGCCAACGATAGAAGAACGAGCGCTTCGGAACCTCGTCGCCGACCTCGGCGTGGATCGCGCGCTCCATCGCCGCCCAGTCGACGTTCGGCGTCTCGTCGGGCAGCGCGCGCAGCTGGTCGAGGATGTCGCGGGTCGCGGCCTGTTCGGCCCGCATCGCGGGGTCCGACAGGAAGCGCTCGACGCGCCGGCGCTCCTCGACATCGAGCTCGCCGATGCCATCGACGTACGCTGCGAGCAGTTCGGAAGACGGGCGCTCAGCCATCGGAGTCTCCGACGAGGATGTCACGCAGCTTCTTCACCGCGTAGTGAAAGTTCACCTTCGCCGTGTTCTCGGTGCAGTCGGCGAGCTCGGCGACTTCCTTGAACGACAGGTCGTCGAACACGCGGAGCTCGAGCACGAGCTTTTGCTTCGGCGGCAGCTGCGCGATCGCGGCGCGCAGCCGAGCATTGTCCTCGGTGCCGATCAGCGCGGACGGGCCGGGGTGCGCCTCGGTGAGCGCGTCTTCGGCGATCTCGGTCGGCTCTTCGCGGCGGTGATCGCGGAGCCAGGTCAGCGCGCAGTTGATCGCGATCCGATACATCCAGCTGCGCACCGTGGCCGCGCCGCGGAACGACACCAGCCCCTTGAACGCGCGGACGAACGCCTGCTGCGCGACATCCGACGCATCGGCATCGCGCTTCACGTAGCGGAGGATCAGCCGCCACATCCCCTTCTGGTGGCGACGCACGAGGACATCGAACGCCGATCGCTCGCCGGCCTGGAACCGCTCCACCAGCTCGCGATCCGGATCCACGGCGATCAAGGCAGGCTCGATCCCCGTGAGTAAAGAAGCGATGCTGGCCACGGCGGGTTAGACCCGGAGCTTGCCAGGGTGGTTAATCGCGAGCTACGGTGCAGGCCCAACCGCTCACGATCATTACCGAACTGTAGAGGAAAAGATGCTCGACCCGCTCAAAATGGAAGCCGTGCTCCGCCGAGGCCCCGCTGTTGCCGAGGCCGTGAGCTCGTGGCGCTCCGTCGACGAGCGCCGTCGCAAGTTGCAGGCGGAGCTCGACAACATGCGCGCCGAGAAGAACTCGGCAAACGACAAGATGAAGAAGCTCGACAAGAGCTCCGCCGAGTTCGCCGCGGCGCGCGACGAGATGAAGGCGCTGTCGACCAAGATCAAGGAGGGCGAGGTGCTCCACGGCACGCTCGAGGCCGAGAGCCAGAGCACCTTGCTCGGCATGCCCAACGCGCCGCACGCCGACGTCCCGGACGGCACCACCGAGGCCGACAACCAGGTGCACCACGTGTGGGGCGACAAGCCCACGTACGCGTTCGCGCCCAAGGCGCACTGGGAGCTCGGCGAGGCGCTCGGCATCCTCGACTTCGAGGGCGGTGCGCGGATCACCGGCGCGCGGTTCACCGTGCTGCGCAGCGGCGCCTCGAAGCTGACGCGCGCGTTGATCAACTACATGCTCGATTCCCACGGGGCCGCGGGCTACGAGGAGCTGTGGCCACCCGCGGTGGTGCGGCGTGCGTCGCTGCGCGGCACGGGGCAGCTCCCGAAGTTCGAGCAGGATCTGTTCAAGCTCGCGATCCCGACCGGGCCTGATCACGATCCCGATAACGATCTGTTCCTGTCTCCGACCGCGGAGGTCCAGGTCACGAACTTGCTGATGGATCAGATCCTCGACGAGGAATCGCTGCCTCGTTACTACACCGCGTACACGCCATGCTTCCGCGCCGAGGCCGGTGCGTCGGGTCGCGATACCCGCGGGCTGATCCGCCAGCACCAGTTCGACAAGGTCGAGCTCGTCAAGTTCGTCAAGCCCGACACCAGCTACCTCGAGCTCGAGAAGCTGCGCGACGACGCCGAGCGCATCCTCCAGGGGCTCGGGCTCCACTACCGCGTGGTCACGCTGTGCACCGGCGACCTCGGGTTCGCGGCCGCGAAGACCTACGATCTCGAGGTCTGGCTGCCGGGTCAGGACACCTATCGGGAGATCTCGAGCTGCTCCAACTTCGAGGACTTCCAGGCCCGGCGCGCGAAGATCCGGTACCGGTCGGCCACCGAGAAGGGGAACCGCCCGGTCCACACGCTGAACGGCTCCGGCATCGCCGTCGGCCGGACCATCGTCGCGATCCTCGAGCAGTACCAGCAGGCCGACGGGAGCGTCATCGTCCCGACCGCGCTGCGGCCGTACATGGGCGGGCTCGAGCGAATCGAGAAGAAGTAGATTCGGCGCCCGTTTATGGGGCAGCCCAGAGATCTTTCTGGATCCGGCTTTACAAGGTGACTTCGTTCCCTATACTGCCGCCCTGCCTCTGGGACCGCCTGGAGGAGTGGCCGAGTGGTCGAAGGCAGCGGTCTTGAAAACCGCCGAGCGCAAGCTCCGGGGGTTCGAATCCCTCCTCCTCCGCAACAGCCCTGACAACCGAATAGTGTCTCGCAGGTAGTAAGGGCAGACGTGCGGGGTCATCACGACCCGCACGTCGAGCCCGAAATGTTTTTGTTTGGCAACCTGTCTCCGTTGGGGCCGCCCATGGAGAGATGGCCGAGTGGCTGAAGGCACCGGTTTGCTAAACCGGCATATGGGTTTTTTCCTGTATCGGGGGTTCGAATCCCCCTCTCTCCGCTGAAACTTCGTTTGAGTGTTTGAGGATCCGTAGCTCAATGGATAGAGCACCGGTCTACGGAACCGGGGGTTAGAGGTTCGACCCCTCTCGGATCCGCTTTGTATGTTCGAGAACGTTCTATGGATGCGTGCTGCACTCGACGAGGCGAAAGCCGCGGGCGATGCAGGAGATGTCCCGGTTGGCTGCGTGATCGTGAGCGATGGCAACATCGTCGCGCGAGGACGCAACCGCCGCGAAACGGATGGTGACCCCACGGCTCACGCCGAGATCGTCGCCCTTCGTGAAGCAGCCAGGCAGCTCGGTCACTGGCGTGTCGAGGCCACCTTGGTCGTCACGCAAGAGCCCTGTCCGATGTGCGCCGGCGCGATCGTCAATGCGCGGGTCAAGAAGCTGATCTACGGCTGCACGAATCCCAAGGCGGGAGCCGTCGCAACGCTCTATCAGATCACCACCGATAGCCGGCTCAACCACCGAGTCGAGGTGGTCGGCGGAGTCCTCGCCGAGGAGTGCGCCGCCGAGCTCAGCGGCTTCTTCGCAACGCTTCGACGAGGTCCGAGTTATCACTAACGGGGAACTGCCCCGACCGTAGTTTCTGGAGGAGTGTCCGAGTGGCCGATGGTGTCTGATTCGAAATCAGATGTACGCAAGTACCGGGGGTTCAAATCCCTCCTCCTCCGCAATTTCAAAACGATCCGACGATCTCCGATCTTTAAGGGCACCCGTTCATCGGGACTCAGGTCCCGAACCCTCTCGATGGAGAAGTGACCGAGTGGCCGAAGGTGCACGATTGGAAATCGTGTGTACTGAAAGGTACCAAGGGTTCGAATCCCTTCTTCTCCGCGACGATCTCGGGACGTTCCATCCGTCCCGAACCCTACCTGCGATTCATGGTCCCGAGTGACGCAAGAGCTGTGAACCCCGCCAGGCCCGGAAGGGAGCAACGGTAGCGGAAGTAGCGGGTGCTTGGGGCCACCTTTTCGCGACGAGCGGTTATCGAACAGATGACCGCTCGTTGCCCGTTTCGGCAGGGCGCTGAACCTGCGTGCTATATCCATCGGGATGGGTCGACGAGCTGCGCTTTTGCTCTGCGTATGCGCGCTGGGCTGTGACGAGGGTGGGGATGGTGGCGGCGCGTTCGAGTCGTCGACCACACCGAGCACCAAGAAGGGCGGGTTCTCCGCCGACCTCGCGAAGGAAGGCTCGGGTTCGAACACCGTTGCCACCAACGACAAGGCCGGTAGCGACTCCAAGGATCCCAAGCCCGGGGACCCCAAACCAGCAGATGGCTCCGGCGACGCGAAGCCTGCTGACTCCGGCAGCGACACCAAGCCCGCGGACACCAAGCCCACGGACACCAAGCCCGCGGACACCAAGCCCGCGGACACCAAGCCCGCGGACACCAAGCCCACGGACACCAAGCCCGCGGACACCAAGCCGCCCGCGGACACCAAGCCCGCGGACGCGAAGCCCGCCGTGAAGGGTCCGCCGCCGATCGACACCGACAAGCCGCGCGTCTACGTCAAGCCGCCCGCCGACCTCGCCGCGATCAAGCTGGCGCTGCTTCCGAACTGGGATCGCGACTACGGCGAGGCCGGCACGATCTCGTTGGTCGTCAAGGTGCCCGGCACCGACAAGACGCAGGTGTTCGCGTTCCGCTACGGCTACGAAGATCCGAAGGCGCCCGCCGATCGCGAGGCCTACAAGAAGTGGCTCGCCGACACCGGCTTGCTCAAGGCATCCGCCGACAAGCCACTGGTCGATCGCCAGCGCGGCAGCACCTGGTACCTCGAAGGCGTCGACGGGAGCGGGTCGCCGACCTTCCGCAACGTCGTGGTGTTCGGCGGCAAGAGGCTGATCTGCGGTGGCTCGCTGTACCGCGATGCCATCCACAACACGCTCGGCGACATCCGCGACAAGACGGTGCTCCAGGCCAAGGAGATCTGCGCCGACCTCGGGTTGTGATCGACCGGCGTGCCTCGCAGGTGAGTTGATGCCGGTCGGATTGGCGGGCACCCGCCGCCGCTGCCACTCGATGGCTGCGGCTTTTTTTTGGGGCTCGTACTCGATCGTCACGGTGCGTGGACGTCGCTGACCGCACCCGGGATCTCGTTCCGAACTCGGTGATATCCGAGACAACTTCGAACGCCGGCGATGAGAGATCGCGCGACGCTTGGATTGTGACGTCGGAGGCACCGGGTATAGTCGCCCGTCGCGTCATGTCCTATCTCGTGCTCGCTCGCAAATATCGGCCTGCGACCTTCTCGGAGGTCGTCGGCCAGGAGCACGTCACGCGCACGCTCGCGAACGCGTTCGCCGCCAATCGCGTGCACCACGCGTTCTTGTTCTGCGGCCCGCGCGGCTGTGGCAAGACCACCGTCGCGCGCATCGTCGGCAAGGCGCTCAACTGCGAGCAGCCGCGCGAGGGTGCGGAGCCGTGCGGCACGTGCAGCGCGTGCACCAGCATCGGCAACGGCAGCGCGATCGATTACCAGGAGATGGACGGCGCGAGTAACCGCGGCATCGATGCGATCCGCGAGCTCACCGAGGCGGTGCGGTACCAGCCCGCGGTGCTGAAGAAGAAGGTCTACGTCATCGACGAAGTCCACATGCTCACCACCGAGGCCTTCAACGCGCTGTTGAAGACCCTCGAGGAGCCGCCGCCGCACGTCACGTTCGTGCTCGCCACCACCGAGCCGCACAAGCTCCCGAACACGATCCTGTCGCGCTGCCAGCGCTATGACTTCAAGCTGGTCCCGGCGTCGCGGCTGGCCGTGCACCTGAACAGCGTGTTCGAGCGGGAGCACCTCGCAGTCGAGCCCGGGGCCGTCAGCCTGCTGGTGCGCGAGTCCGGCGGCAGCGTGCGCGATGCACTGTCGCTGTGCGATCAGCTGATCTCGTACGTCGGCGCGGCCACCATCAGCGAGAAGCACGTCGCCGAGGTGCTCGGCGTCGCCGATCGCTCGCTCACGCGCACGCTGGTGCGCGCGCTCGCGGCCGGTGAGGCCGGCGAGGCCCTCGGGGCCGTCGAGTCGGCGATCGAGCGCGGCGTCGATGAAGTGCAGCTGGCGCGCGCGATCGTGCGGTACCTGCGCGATCTGTCGGTGCTGCAAGTCGCGCCCAACCGCCCGGAGTTGATCGATGCCGCGGATGAAGAGCGCACCGAGCTGCTCGCCGAAGCCAAGGCGCTCGATCGCTCGCGCATCACCCAGATGTTCGAGCGCATGCTGCGCTGCTGCGACGAGCTCGGCAAGACGCTGCAGCCGCGGCTGGTGCTCGACTGCGCGTTGATCGATGTCGCCACCGTCGAGCCGCTGTTGCCGCTCGGCGATCTGCTCGAGCGGCTCGGCGAGCTCGAGTCGCGGTTGATCCGTAGCGGTGCGCGCTCGGACGCCCGCCCGGCGCAACGCGCGCCCGCCCAGCGGACGCCGGAGCAGTACGCCGGCGGTGGAGCCGCACCGGCCAAGCCGTCGATGACGGGGCTGCTCGACGCCGCGCTCGAGGAAGACAGGCCGGCGCGCAAGCAAGCGCCGAGCTTCGCCACCGGAACCACACCAGGTGCGCGGCCCTCCGCGCCAGCGCCGGCCGCGCCCGCGAAGGCACCGCCGGGAAAACCCGAACCCGCCAGTAAGGCGCCGGCGGCCCCTCAGCGCGGTCGAGGTCCCGATCTCGCCGTCGGCAGCGCCAACGGCGTCGGCGATCCCAATGCCGAGGTCGCGTCGGCGATCGCTGCCGCGAAAGCGGCCAAGGCCGCGGCGGATGCGGCACGCACCGGCGGGGTCGATCCGCGCACCGTGCCTCACGCCGTCGCGTCGCCGGCCGCGTCGCCGCCCGCCCCTGCGCCAGAGCTCCGGGCGCCTGCACCGGACCCTCGCGATCAGATTCCTCACGCCGCGGACACGCGATCCGCGCGGCCTGCCGCTGCGCAGCCGGTGGTCGTCGAGCAGCGCGCTGCCGTGGCGGCGATGACCCCGAGCCCGTCGGGGCCCGTGCCCGCGCCGGCCACCACGGCGACGGGCTCCGGTCCCACCACGGAGCAGCTCGCCGCGGCGCCGGCAGATCTGCTGCACGCCTGGAACACGGTGCTCGGCGAGCTCGAGACCCGGCGCAAGTTCACCCTGCTCGGGCCGTTCCAGCACGCGCGCGTGATGAAGTGGAGCGCCGAGCTGATCGAGCTCGGCTTCCCGCTCGACGTTCACAGCATGGGCGAGATGGCGTCGGAGCAGAAGCAGCTCGACGAGCTCCGCGCGATCATCCGCGAGCTCGGCAGCGAGCTGGCGCACGTCAAGGTCGCCGTGCGGATGCTCGATGCCGCCGAATCGGCGAAGGGCGGCGTTCGCTCCAGCCTCGAAGACTCGCGAGCGAAGAGCACCGCAGAGCGCACCAAGCGCGAGGCCGAGGCCCGCGAGCACCCGATCACGAAGCACGTACTGCAGACGTTTGGCGCGCAGATCAAGGAGATCAAGACCGATGTCTAACGGAAAAGGCGGGATGCCTGACCTCAACGCACTCATGAAGCAGGCGCAGAAGCTCCAGGGCGATGTCCAGAAGGCCCAGGAAGAGCTCGCGCAGATGGAGTGCGAAGGCGCCGCCGGTGGCGGCATGGTGACCGCCACGGTGAACGGTCAGTTCGAGGTCGTGCGGGTCAAGATCGACAAGTCGGTCGTCGACCCGAACGACATCGGCATGCTCGAGGATCTGGTGACCTCCGCGATCAACGCCGCGGCCACCAAGGTGCGCGAGCAGAGCAAGGACCGGATGGCGAAGGTGATGGGACCGCTCGGCGGCGGCATGGGCGGCGGGATCCCCGGGCTGTTCTGAGTCGCAAACGCAAACCCGATCGCGAACGTGCATCACAACCTGCGATCGTTTCTGGATTGCAACGGGGTGCTGCCGTGACCCGTCGGGTCGTCGCCAGGGCGCAAGAGGCGGTCTCGACGCTCGCAGCTTCGCCCGGTGTCGCGCGGAGGCTCCATGTCTGATCCGATCCGTCGTCTGGTCCAGGAGCTGTCTCGGCTGCCGGGGATCGGCGAGAAATCCGCGACGCGGCTCGCGTTCCATCTGGTCCGCGGCAACCGCGCGCAGGTGACGGCGCTCGCGCAGGCCCTGCTGGACGTCACCGACAAGATCCGGCTGTGCTCGATCTGCATGACGATGACCGAGGCGGACCCGTGCACCATGTGCAACGACCCCCGGAGGGATCCCGAGCTGATCTGCGTGGTCGCCAGCCCGTCGGACCTGCTCGCGATCGATCGCGGCGGGCACTTCCGCGGCCGGTACCACGTTCTGCATGGGCTGCTGTCACCGCTCGAAGGCATCGGGCCGGACGATCTGCGGATCGCGGAGCTGGTCAAGCGGCTCGGGACCGACGTTCGGGAAGTGATCCTCGCGACTTCGCCGTCGGTCGACGGCGAGGCCACGGCGATGTACATCGCCAGGACGATCAAGCCACTGGGCGTCAAGGTATCGAGGATCGCGACGGGACTCCCGGTCGGCGGCGAGCTCGAGTACTCGGATCAGGCCACGATCGCGCGCGCGCTCGCCGGTCGGGCGACGATGTAAGTCGCCGACTTTGTAGGGCGCAAAGGTTGTTTGCACCCTGTGGGGTTGGTACCGTGACATCGCGGCGAGGGGCCCATCAATCATGGGCCTCCACAAGGAGCCATGGCGCGATGATCCAACAGCTCGTGATGTACGAGGAGGAGGTTCAGCAGATCAATCGGATCTGTGAAGCTCTCCACCGAGATTCGAATGCGCGGGCCGTGCTCGTGATCGACAAGAACGGGCAGGCGATTGCCTCGACCGGTGAGG
>Ga0075163_10012110_pt1 | contig 11236 bp, 9 predicted proteins | sample JI1023141ADNA_FD_71478 | JGI IMG/M metagenome (GOLD analysis project Ga0075163, IMG submission 71478) | Wastewater effluent complex algal communities from Wisconsin, to seasonally profile nutrient transformation and Carbon sequestration -... | ecosystem: Engineered > WWTP > Effluent > Algae...
GAGCCGATCATCACGCTCGAGACGCAGGCCCGCGGGCGGCCGACGACCATCCACGTCGGCGTCACCGAGCTGCTGCTCGAGTCGGCCCGCCTCGCCGACGAGCGCGAGCGCAACCTCAGGCGCCGGAGCGCGCAGGTCCGCTCGTCGGTCCGCGCCGAGGCGACGCCGGTCGCGAGCTCGAGCGTCGGGCTCGCTGGCGTCGGCAAGGCGCCGGCGCTCAGCCTGGTCGCGGGGGGGCGACCGGCGCCCCGGGCCGTGCTGGCGCCCGCGAGCCCGCCGCCGGAGCCGGCCCCGGCCCCGACCCCGGCCCCGGCGCGGGAGCTGGCGGTGTGGGAGCGGCCCGAGGCGCAGGTGACGATCGCACGGCTGCTCGCCGAGGCGATGAAGATCGACGGCGCGATCGGTGCCGCGGTCGCCCACTGGGAGCTCGACCACAGCCTCGGCGCGCTCGGCGAGGGCAGCCCGGCGCGCGCCGACCTGGCGGTGACCGGCAACTGCAGGGTGATGCGCGCCCTGATGACCGGGATGCTCCGCCTCGGCCTACGCGCCCGGGTCCAGGACGTCATCTTCACCCTCGACGAGCAGTCGCACATATTGTGGCCGCTGCCGCAGCACGAGGGCCTATTCCTGTATCTGGCCACCGACCGCGCGCACGGCAATCCGGCGCTGACCCGCCTGCGATTGCAGCGACTCGTGGATAATCACAAATTGTGAGCGCTCGCTGCGGCGCGGGGCGAGGAGATCCGGGCCGGGGAGGGGGCCGTCCCGGCCGAGGACCTCCTCGCGCCGCGTTCCCGGGCCCTCGCGCCGCTACTGACCCTGGACCTTGCTCTGCGTCTTCGTGACGGTCATCGGCGTGGCGTTCGGGACGCTGGTCGAGGTGCTCGTCTGCAGCAGCACCGGCTGCCCGCCGACCTTGACCCGCGCCGCGCCGACGAGCCACGTCCCCGTGGCGCACGGCGTGACGCCGGGCGCCGGCGAGAGCTTGCACGTGATCGCGTAGGGCCCGGCGAGGGTGACGACCGCCGCGCCGTCGACCTTGACGCGGGGGTTGGTGACGGTGGCGACGGCGTCTCCGCCGTGGGCGCAGACCACCTTCGAGTCCATGTTGAGCAGATATGGCACGATCACCCGCGAGGCCGCGATCCTGGCGTATCAACTCCGGGCGCGCGTGGCAAGCGGGCCGCGGGGGCGCTTGTCCTCGACGGCGTGCGCGGGTCCGCTACAATGCCGCGGCCGATGGCAGACCCGCACGACGTCAGCACGACATCGATCCGCGCGCGACTCGCGGGGGTTCCCGATCCCGTGGCGCTGCTGGAGGGGCTGTTCACGGCGTCGCCGGTGGCGTTCCAGATCTACCGCGCCGACGGCCACTGCCTGGTCGTCAACGACGCGTTTCGCGAGCTGTTCGGCTCGGAGCCGCCGCCGGAGTACAACGTGCTGCGCGACGAGATCGCCGAGGCCAACGGCCACCTCGGGCTCATCCACCGCGCGTTCGCGGGCGCGGCGGTCACGACCCCGGTGTTCTGGTACGACGCCCGCGAGCTGCGCCAGGTCTCGGTCGCGCAGGCCCGCCGCGTCGCGCTCGTCGCCAGCTTCGTCCCGCTGCGCGACGCCGACGGCCGCGTCGCCTTCGTGGCGATCGCGTTCAAGGACGTCACCCCGGAGCAGCAGGCGCGCGAGCTCGCCGAGGCCGGTCGACGCCGCGCCGAGGCGGCCGAGCGCCGCTCCGCGCTGCTGTCCCGCGTCAGCGCGCTGCTGTCCTCCGCGCTCGACGTGCCCCAGCGACCCGTCGACCTCGCGCGCCTGCTCGTCCCCGCGTTCGGCGACCTGTGCTCGGTGCTGCTCGTCGACGAGACCGGGGCCCTGCGCCGCGTCGGCGAGGCCGCCTGCGACCCGGAGATCGAGGCGAGCGTGCAGCAGATGCGCGCCCAGCCGCTGCCCCGCAGCCTCGCGCAGCCGGTCGCGGCGGCGCTGGCCAACGCCGAGCTGTGGCGCACCGACGACTATCTCGGCTGGGTCATGGACCGGCTCGGCGCGGAGCACCCGGAGTACGTGGCGCTGATGCGGCGGCTGTGGCCGACGCAGGTGTTCGTGATCCCGATGCGCGCGCGCGGCCGCGTGCTCGGGGTCATCACGATCGGCATGCTGCGCGCGACGGGCCGCAGCTACGCGCCGGAGGACGAGGTCGCCGCCCGCGAGATCGGTGAGCGCGCCGGGCTCGGCATCGACAACGCCCGGCTCTACGCGGAGGCCGAGCAGGCCCGCCGCGCCGCGGAGGCCGAGCGCGCCGCGCTGCACGCCAGCGAGGAGCGCCGCCGCCTCGCCGTCGAGGCCGCCGAGATCGGGACCTGGGACCACGACCTCGCGACCGGCACGACGAGCTGGGACGCCCGCTGCCGCGCGCTGCTCGGCGTCGCGCCCGAAGCCGCGGTCGACGGGGCGCTGTTCCTCGCGCACGTGCACGCCGACGACCGCGAGCGCGTCGCGGCGGCGATCGACGGCGCGAGCGCGATCGACCTCGAGTACCGCACGCGCGGCCGCGACGACGGCGACGAGCGCTGGGTGCGGGCCAAGGGCCGCCTCCACGTCGACGCCGCCGGCCGCCCGCGGCGCTTCATCGGCACGCTGCAGGACATCAGCGATCGCAAGCGGGCGCTGCGCGAGCTGCAGGCGGCGCGCCAGCGGGCCGAGACGGCCAACGGCGCCAAGGACGAGTTCCTGGCGATGCTCGGCCACGAGCTGCGAAACCCGCTGTCGCCGATCCTCACCGCGCTGCACCTGATGCGCGTGCGCCACGGCGAGCTGATGGCGAAGGAGCGCGCGGTGATCGAGCGCCAGGTCCAGCACATGGTCCGCCTCGTCGACGACCTGCTCGACGTCTCCCGCATCACCCGCGGCAAGATCCAGCTCAAGCGCGGCGCCGTCGAGATCGCCCAGGTCGTCGACAAGGCGCTGGAGATCGCGGCGCCGCTGCTCGAGAAGCGGGCCCACCGCCTGACGCTCGCGGTCCCGCGGACCGGCCTGCGCGTCGACGGCGACGAGCACCGCCTCGCGCAGGTGGTCGCCAACCTGCTGACCAACGCGGCGCGCTACACCGACCCGGGCGGCGCGATCGACGTCACCGCCGAGGCGCACGCCGGCAGCGTCCGCCTCACGGTCCGCGACAGCGGGGCGGGCATCGACCCGGAGCTGGTGCCGCGGATCTTCGAGCTGTTCGTGCAGGGCCGCCGCGCCCTCGACCGCGCCGACGGCGGCCTCGGCCTCGGCCTGGCGATCGTGCGCAGCCTCGTCGAGCTGCACGGCGGCACGGTGGCCGCCAGCAGCGGCGGCCCCGGGCGCGGCAGCGAGTTCGTGGTCCGCCTCCCGCTCGCCGCCGTCGCGGCCCCGCCGGCGCCCGGCGTGGCCGCCCGACCGGCCCCCGCGGGCGTGTGCCGCGTGCTCATCGTCGACGACAACCGCGACGCGGCGGAGCTGCTCGAGGAGGGCCTGCGCGGCGCCGGACACGTCACCCGCGTCGCCTTCGACGGCCCCACCGCGCTGCGCCTCGCCGCGGAGCTCCTCCCGGACGTCGCGCTCCTCGACATCGGCCTGCCGGTGATGGACGGCTTCGAGCTGGCCCGCCGCCTGCGCGAGCTGCCGGGCCTCGCGGCGCTGCGCCTGGTCGCGCTGACCGGCTACGGCCAGCCGTCCGACCGCGAGCGATCGCGCGTCGCCGGCTTCGACGAGCACCTGACCAAGCCGGTCGAGCTCGCCGAGGTCGAGGCGGTGGTGCGCCGCCTCGCAGGGTCCGCGCCGCGCTGACGCGGCCCGCGGTCAGACTTCGGTCTCGCGGCTGTCCTCGGCGAGCTCGAGCCGGTCGAGGGCGTCGGTCGCCGCGTGCTCGTCGAGCACGTGCGGCGCCTCGGTCCGCTCGGGCGCCGCGGGGCTCGCGGCCGCCGACGCCGCGGATGCCCCGGTGGTCCCGGGCGCGTCGGGGCTCGCTGCGGGCGATGCATCCGTCGGTTCGTGCGCGTCGAGCTTCGCGGCCGGCGCTGCCTGCGTCGGCTCGCCCGCGTCGGGGCTCGCGGCCGGCGGCTCGGGCGGGCGCGCAGGCGCGGGCCTGGCGGGCGCGGGCCTGGCCGCGGGCTGCGCGGGCCGGGTCGAGGTCGCGGGCGCGGGCGGTGGTTCTTCGACGGGCGCGACGCTGAGGCCGCCGGCGCTGATATGCAGCCGACGCTTGCGCATGTCGTGGGCCGAGCCGCGCATCTTGAGCACGCGGATCGTGCGCTCGAGCGTCGGCTGGTCGCTGGTGTAGTCGAGGACGAGGATCGCGTCGGCGATCGTCGACAAGAACGGCGGGTCGTGGGTCGCCTCGGCGTGGGCGGCGATCGTCTGGGTGAGCAGGGCGCTGCGCCCGTGCTCGCGCAGCATCGCCGCGAGGCCGACCATGAACACGCGGAAGCCCTCGGTCGAGGTCGAGTGCTCGAGCGACGAGATGCTGTCGAGCACGATCAGCGAGGGCGCGTGCTTGTCGAGGTCGCGGCGCAGCTCGATCAGCAGGTCCTCCGGGCTCATCGCCTCGGGGTAGCGGCACACGATCTCGAGGTTCTTCGCGTGGGGCCGCATGTCCATGCCGATCTGGTCGAAGTTGCGCAGCAACATCGACCGCGTCTCCTCGAAGCCGTAGTAGGCGACCCGCTCGCCGCGCTCGGCCCCCGCGCGCGCGTACATCCCCGCGAGGGTCGTCTTGCCGCTGCCGGTCGGGCCGCGCACGATCACGATCGAGTCGCGCAGCCAGCCGCCGGAGTTCATGGCGTCGAGGCCGGCGAGGCCGCTGGAGAAGCGCTCGCCCTTCGACACCTCGGCGTCGCGGGACGCGTCCATCGGGAAGATCGTCAGGCCGTGCTCGGTGATCGTGAACGGGTACTCGCCCTTGTAGTGCGCGCTGCGGCGGTACTTCTGGACCTCGATCGACCGGCGCCGGCGCTTGCCGTCGATCACGTTGCGCAGGACCAGCACGAGGTCGCACACGTAGTCCTCGACGCCGAAGGTGGTCGCGCGACTGTAGTCGTGCGGGGCCTCGGCGGTGATGATCAGGGTCAGGCCGCGGTCCTCGATCGTGTTGACGAGCTGGAACACCAGCGTGCGGATCGTGTTCTCGTCGGGCCGGGGCCGGAACAGCGCGGTGATCGAGTCGATGACGATCAGCCTGGCGCCGATGCTCGACGCCCTGGCGATCAAGATCTCGCACAGCCCGGAGATGTCGTACTCGCCGGTGACGTGCGTCGGGCCCTGGGCCGGCCGGCGCAGGTCGAGGAACTGCAGCTCGCGCGCCTTGACCAGCGTCGAGGCGTCGAAGCCGAGGCTGTTCGCGGTCGCCTCGAGGTCGCCGGGGCGCTCCTCGATGGCGACGTAGATCGCGGGCTCGCCCTCGGCGGCGAGGCTGCACGCGACCTGCAGCGCGAAGATGCTCTTGCCCGTGCCGCTGCGGCCGCTGACGAGGGTGGTCCGCCCGCGCGGGATGCCGCCCTTCGTCAAGACCTCGAAGCCAGGGATGCCGGTGGCGATCTTCTCCATCGTGTTCGTCATGTCGTCCTTCGTGGCACTTCGGCGTCGGCGAGCAGCGCCCGCAGCGCTCGCGGGTCGCGCAGGTCGCCGAGCAGCCACACCCGCGGTCGCGGCGAGCGTCTGACCAGCGTCGGGGTGAACGCGACCTTGTCCTCCGGGTCCGCGGCGTCGGGCGCCTCGCCGAGGTCGATCACCCGCAGCGACACCGCGTCCGCGGCGTGCTCGGCGAGCACCCGCTCGAGGTTGCGCTGGGCCCGGCGCGAGGAGGGCGAGGAGGCGGTCACGTACAACACGAGCTCGAGCACCGGCATGGCAGCAGCTTCCTCGCGCGTGCTCGCGGTCACCCGGGCCGCCGCGCGCGCGACCACCATGCGGTGGACCTCGTCGATGAGGAGGTCGAAGTCGACGGGCTCGCGCAGCGCTCGCCACGGCGTGCCCGCGAGCTCGGGCGCGTCGGCGGTGACGACCAGCGCGGCGGTGCGCTCGAGCAGCCCGTCGGCCTCGGCGGCGCGCAGGGCCGCGACGCTGCGGCCCGGCGCGCGCATGGTCGCGAGCACGAGGGCGACGTCGCGGGCGCGCAGGGTGGCGATGGCGGCGGCCGCGTCGGCGGCGGTGGTGACGGTGTAGCCCTCCTGGGCGAGCATCTCCGCGAGCAGCTCGGCGATGTCGCGGTCGTTCTCGAGGACGAGGATGTGCTCGGGCTCCGGCATCGGCGGGGCGCGAGCATACCAGGCCCGGCGGGCGCCGGCGGGGCGATCGAGCCCGCGTCACGCGGCCCGTGGGGTCCGGGACGTGGTCCGGGTCCCCCAGTCGGGGCGGGGCGGGTGGCGTATGCTGCGGGCATGCATCGTTATTTAATCTTTGTCGCATCGTTCGCGTCGGCCCTGGCGTGCGGGAAGACCGAGCCCGGTGACAGCGCGGGGCAGACCAGCACCACCGAGGCGCAGACGACCGGGGGCGGGAGCAGCGGAGGGAGCTCCGGGACCTCGGGCGTGTCGACTTCTTCGGGCGTGTCCACTTCTTCGGGCGAGGCGTCGGTGACGTCGTCCCCGCCGACGACCGGGGGCGAGTCGACCGGGTGCGGCGGCGTCATCGGTTGTGGGATCTCCGTGGAGGGGCCGAGCGCCGTGTGCGACGAGGGTGATCCCATCGGCGCCAGCACCGGCGGGACCACCGGGGGCGACACGCCGGCGTTGATGGCCAGCGCGATCGGGGGCGGCAAGGTGGAGGTCACCGAGCTGGCCCACGGCGCGACCTGCTGCGTGATCTTGACGCCGGAGCTGACCGTCGAGGGCTCGACGATCGATGTCAGCTACGCCGAGTCCGGCGAGCCGTGCGACTGCATCTGCAGCTACACGATCCACTTCACGCTGGTCGACGTGCCGGTCGGGGCGTGGACGATCGTGTCGGGGGCGCTGAGCGTCGACGTCGACGTCACCTGATCAGAAGCGACCGACGATCGCGGCGCCGGTCGGGCCGATGAAGGCCCGCGTGCGCCGCGGCTGCGGGCGGTCGCGGGTGCGCACGAGGAGCATCACGCCGGCGGTGATCAGCGCGGCCCCGGCGGCCAGGGCGATCGCGCCGCCGACGTCGGTGTCGAACAGGTGCTTGCAGTTGCCGTTGTTCGGGAGGTCGGGGCCGCTGCAGCTGCCCGGGTCGGCGCGGCCGTCGATCGCGACCATGCCGGCGCCGGCGAGCGCGACGGGGATGCCGGTGAACAGCGCGGCCCAGCCGATCGTGCGCGAGCGGGCGAGCTTGGGGGCGCGGGCGAGCTGGAGGTCGAGGCGCTCGCGCACGCCGGCCTGGAGCTGGACCTTGCGCTCGTCGGTGACGTAGCCGTCGAGCATCACGCGGACGACGTGCTGGCCCTCGAGCACGGTCTGGTCGACGGGGGTGGTGCCGACGAGCTTGTCGTCGACGAGCACGAGGGCGCCGGGCGGCTGGCTGGTGACGGCGAGGCGGGAGGGGCCCTGGATGATGTCCTCGAGCGCCTTGCGGAGCAGGGCGCTCTGGGCCTCGACGAGCGCGCCGACTTCGGTGATGCCGCACAGGTCGCAGCGCTCCTCGCTGGTGGCCAGGACGGCGCCGCCCTGGGTGGCGAGGAGGTCGAGGTGGACGACGTAGTCGCGGTCGTTGACGGAGATCTTGGCGCGCAGGGCGAAGGCCGCGTCGGCGCCGCTGCGCAGCGCGGCGAGGCAGCGCGGCTCGCTGCAGCCGCCGGGGGCGTGGCGCTCGACCTCCGCCGCGTCGACGACGGCGAAGGCGCCGCGGGCGAGGCCCTTCTTCAAATGCTCGAGCAGCTGCGGTCCGGTGCTCTCGTCGGCGGCGCCGGAGATCGTCACGGCGAGGACGGCGAGGCGCGAGTCGGCCGCGGCGCGCGGGGCCTCGCCGGTCGCGGTGGCCGGGCCCTCGGCGGTCGTCGCGGGCGCGGCGCGGCCCGGCGCCGGGGCGCCGGTCAACGCGAGCGCGAGCAGGGCGGCGGTGCTGCGGGCGAACCGTGGGCGGGGTGTCATCCGCGTCATCCTCATCCGCATCATCCTCCGAGCTTGGCCCGCACGCGGGCCAGGCGTTCGTCCGCCTTGGGGTGTTTGAGCTCCGCGGCCCGCTCGTAGCGCAGCTGCGCGTCGGTGTAGCGGAACACCTTGAAGTAGGCGTCGCCGAGGCGCAGCAGGTAGTCGGCGTTGCCGGGCTCGATGCGCACCGCCTTCTCGGCGTGCTTGACCGCGCGGTCGAAGTTGCCGCGCTCGAAGTGGATGTCGCTCAGGCCCATCAGCGCCGCGGCGTTGCGGTTCCACAGGTCGAGCGCCTGGTTGTAGAGCTTCTCGGCCGCGGCCGCGTCGCCGCGGCGGCGGGCCGCGTCGGCCTCGGTCGTCAGCGCGCGCGAGCGGTCGGGGTCCTGGGTCGCGGCGTCGAGGTCGGGGTCGGGCTCGGCGGGCGGCGGCTCCTTGACCGCGGGGGGCTCCTCGGGCTTGACGACTTTCGGTTTGCGGCCGGGCTTGCCGGGCTGGGTCGGCTCGGGTGCGTCGGGCTCGGCGACGGCGGCGGGCTCGGGGACGGGCGGGGCCACCGGGGTCGGCTCGGGGACGGGCGGGGACGGCTCGGGGGCGGCGGGCTCGAGGTCGCCGGGCTGCAGCAGGCCCGACTTGCGGAGCACGTCGGCGAGGCGCTCGCGGCCGAGGGCGGTGCCGTGGTCGCTGTCGGTCGCGTAGGCGAGGGCGAGGACCCGCGCGCGCACGAGGTCGGGGTCGGCGAGGATGCGCAGCGGTTCGGCGGCGGCGAGGGCGTCGGCCGGGAAGTCGCCGGCGGCGGCGTGGGTGCGCAGGTCGGCGAGCTCGCCGAGGGTCACGCCGGCGCGCTCGAGCGCGGGCGGGTCCTCGGGCACGAACACGAGGGCCTGCATGTAGTAGTCGCGGGCGTAGGGGCGCGAGGCGGGGTCGTCGAAGTAGCGGTCGCCGAGGACGACGAGCGACTCGGCGAACTCGGCGCGCAGCCCGGACGCGGCCGTGACGGCGCGGGCGCGCGCGGCCCCGTCGATGTCCTCGAGCAGGACCACGCGGTTGTAGGCGGTGTCGCGCGGGGCCTCGGGGCGCGGGTAGACCCAGTGCAGGCGGGCCGCGGCGTCGCGGGCCTCACCGATCAGCCGGTCGATGGTCTGCAGGTCCTCGCCGGTCGGGTCGTCGCCGCCGACGACCCCGAGCGTGATCAGGACCGCGAGCAGCGACACGCCGACGAGCGCGGCCGGCCAGACCCAGCGCCTGCGGCCGTCGGGCGTCTCCGGCGAGAGCGCGCCGAGCAGCGTGTCCATCGACGGGAAGCGGTCGGCGGTCTCGGTCGCCATGCCGGTGGCGAGCGCCTGAAACACCGACGCGGGCACCTTGGTGGGCTCCGGCGGCCTGCGCAGCGCGCCGGAGGTCACGGTCTCCATCAGCTCGCCGAGGGTCTCGCCGGCGAACGGGGCCTGGCCGTAGAGCCCGATGTAGAGGGCGACGCAGAAGCTGAACTGGTCGCTGCGGGCGTCGGCGGGCTGGCCGAGGTGCTGCTCCGGCGACATGAACTGGGGGGTCCCGAGGATCGTGCCGAGCTGGGTCAGGTTGGTGGCGAGCTCGCTGTGGGGCTTGCCGAGGCGCACGAGCGCCGAGTCGTCCTCCTCGTGGCGCACGCCCTCGGCGCGGGCGAGGCCGAAGTCGAGGACGCGCGCGCGGCCGTCGTTGTCGACGAGCACGTTGTCGGGCTTGAAGTCGCGGTGCACGAGGCCCTGGCGGTGCGCCGCCGCGAGCCCGCGCCCGGCCTGCAGGAACACCTCGAGGATCTCCTCCCACGGGCGCTCCTGGTCGGCGAGCCAGTCGGTCAGGGTCTTGCCGCGGATGAACTCCATCGCGACGAACACCTGCGACTCGTCGATCTGCCCGACCTCGTAGACCTGGACGACGTTGGGGTGCGACAGCTTGGCCATCGCCTGGGCCTCGCGCAGCATGCGGGCGCGGCCGTGGGTGCCCTGCGTGTCCTCGCGGACGACCTTGATCGCGACCCGGCGGTCGAGCTCCTCGTCGTAGCCGGCGAACACGACGCCCATGCCGCCGGCGCCGAGCCGCCGCAGCACCGCGAACCGACCGATGCGCGTCGGGTCGGCGTTGGCCCCGAAGGCGGCGTCGAAGCCGGTGAACATCGCCCCGGGGTTCGACGCGCTGATCGCCGTCTGGTCGAGCCCGCTGATCGGCAGGTGCAGCGACGGCGCCTTCCGGGCCGAGGGGTCGCGCAGCGTCGTCGGCTCGCGGGCCAGGTCGCCGCCCGGCCGCGAGGTGCTCGGCGGGAGCGTCTGATCGAGGGGGGCACCCGGCCCCGGCGCGGCGCTGCCCGAGGGGCCCGCGCCCGCCTCTGTTTGATTCACTGCCATGCGCAGACCACCGCAGGCCCAGGGTCGCAAGCGGGGCCCGGACGCGCAAGCGCGACGGGGCGTGCGGACGACTGCGAAAATCGCATGGGCTCGCAGGTGCGCACTCGGACGCGCGATCGTGTGCGGGCGCGTATACGGGCCGCGCGCATGGGGGCATCCTGCCGGACCATGCCTTACGAGGGTCGGTGCACGCGCTGGCCGCTCAGTTCCTCGGGGTCGTCACGACCTTCGGCCGCGACGTCCCCTGCGGGTGAGCGGCCAGCGCGTGCACCGACCCTCGCACGGAAGGACCGTGGAATGCGCGCTCGCCGGCCCGTCGCGGAAGGCTTGTGGCGTGGCCGGGGGACATCATGTCGAGGATGGGACGGCCGTTCGGCCGCCCCATCCTCGACCCTCCCGTGCATTGGCTTCCGGCTGCGCGGGTTCGGGCTCCCGGGTGGCCGCGGCGTGCTGCCCGGGTCGCCGCGGTGTACTTCCCGGTCGCCGCGATGTGCTGCCCGGGCAGCCGCGGTGCGCATATCGTTCAGACGCGCCCGGCCCCGTGAGCCGGAAGCCGCTAACCGGGAGGGTCGAGGATGGGGCGGCCGAACGGCCGTCCCATCCTCGACATAACGTTTCCCGGCCACGACGTCCTCGTCTCACCGCGAGACCGGATCACGCGCATTCCACGGCCCTTCCGTGCGAGGGTCGGTGCACGCGATGGCCGCTCACCCGCAGGGGACGTCGCGGCCGAAGGTCGTGACGACCCCGAGGAACTGAGCGGCCATCGCGTGCACCGACCCTCGTAAGGCA
>Ga0075163_10012111_pt1 | contig 11236 bp, 14 predicted proteins | sample JI1023141ADNA_FD_71478 | JGI IMG/M metagenome (GOLD analysis project Ga0075163, IMG submission 71478) | Wastewater effluent complex algal communities from Wisconsin, to seasonally profile nutrient transformation and Carbon sequestration -... | ecosystem: Engineered > WWTP > Effluent > Algae...
TCGTCAACGATGAAACCATGGGTTTTAATACCGAGTCTGTCGGGCTATACTTGTTCGCACAAGCCTTTATTCACCAAGTTGCTTTGTTTTTGGCGTTCCTTTGGTCGAAACCAAAGGGCGGGGTTGTGGAGTATTGTGGAAGAGAAGGCGACGAGGCGTTTTCTTGGCGAGTGGCTTTGATTTCCTTCGCATTGCACCAAACAGTTGCGTTGCTGTGTATGGTGTATTTGTCGTTTCGACCCAAGGTATTTCTCTCTTCCGTGGGCATATGTAGGTACTCCTTGATTGCGCCATATTTGATCATGATTGTTGGTATGACACGAGTTTGGTTTCAAGAAGAAAATGTCATGTTGCGCTTGGCACTGGAGTTCGGAATTGTCACTGCATATTTCGTCTTTGAGGCGTCGGTGAGTGTTTTCGATATGACATGGAAGACCTCAGCTTTCTTTGTTGCGTGCCTTGGGCTTGGGGTTGGTGTGGTGCAATTCCCTCGCATTTGGTTTGAAAAAGAGCCATTTCCATGTATGTTTGATACCATATCGTTGTCCATGTCTCTCCTTGGAATCGCGCCATCTTCGGCGATCATCCTTGTCCATGCTCAAGAACGGAGCTCGTCGGAAGTGTACGCGTTTGCGTCGATTGTCTTGTTCGGCTTGGGGGTGTTGTCTTTGTTGACCCTTAATTTTGGGTGTGGTGAGATGAATTCGGCTGCAGCGCGAGTTGTCTGGCATTTGCTATCCGCTTGTTCGATGGGATGCATGTTTCTATTCAGGATGGAAAGCAAATTTAATAAAGCATAAATGTTAAGAAAGCCATTTTAAAATAAGGATGACTAAGTCTTGGGGCAAGAGCTTTTTTTTGTCGTCTGAATAGGAGGAATGCATTTGGGAAAGAAAGAGGATTGTGTTTTTGAATGGCTTGTTGTGTTTTCTGTCGATGATGTCGTTGATCCTCCGCCGACACGAGGCAGTCACTCTTGTGAACGAAAAGTTTATGCCTGTCAGGCGGGGTTGAGTGAGGAATTCAAGGTTCAGCAGTGGGAGCGCGTCATCATCGTCAAAGGATGACATCTCGGAAAGATCCAAATATTTGAACCGAGTTTCGGTTATCGAAAAGAGGTGTATGAAATTCAAGAGGGTGGACCGGGAGACGTGGGTACCGTGGATATCAAGACGAGTCACCTTGTTTGATCGGACAAGAGGACCAACACAAGATATGTCCCAGATGGGGTTGTTAGGGACGCTCATCAAAGAAAGATTCGTGGTTGACAAAGAAAGTCCATAACACAACACTTCAAATGAGGCCTGGTCTATTTTTACATTGTCGAGCGTAAGGGCTCGTAAAGTGTGGGAATTTGCCTGGGCAAAATATCCATATGCCTTTTGTGGGACGATGGAGTTTCGGATGACAAATGCACTGAGTTTGAATCGAGGGATGTTACTGATGAAAAGAATCCATGCTTGGATCGGTATGTCTACATTCGAGAGTCGGAGAAAGTGGACTGGTGTGGTGGAGAGGAGATCGACAAGATGCTTCATTTTGGGAGGATCGAGACGTAGATCGGAGATTTCGACGTGAATGACATCTTTCAGCGTTGTCAATCGAGCGAAGAATTCTGTTCGCAAGAACGCGTTTTTGAAGATGAGTTCCTCGATGGAGGATTTAGAGGCGAGTTCAATTAATTTTCGCTCTGCTTTCGAAGAAGCGAAAGTAACGTCGATGAGACTGAGGGAGATGGGGATGGTTGGGTCGGTGGTGTTTATGTTTTTGAAGGACGCGGTGATCGAGTCGACGGTGAGAATATCAAACAGCTCTAGATATCGCATACTCATCCTAAATTGTGGTTAATAAATATTACTGGTTAACATCATCTTCAGGCGCATGCGATCCCACGAAAGGTGCATGAGTCTTGGCCGGTCTGGTGTTTGCCAAGAGGTTCCCATTGGTCCAGTATTGACAGCACAGCATTTAAAGATGCAACATGTACATACATGACATGGATGGGTGATGGGGTATCTTTCTAGCTGGAACCAAGTACCAAGTTCCGAAGTGGCGAAGAGTAATGGATATCCAAGTTCCTTGCATCTGTATTGGTTCCCCGTGGATGCATGGCTGGAGCACGATGGGGTGTCGCACATCTCCTCTTCCTTTAGGATCGAGTATAAACTCCCCTTGTCGTCCAACTGGAAGCACGTTCCATCATACAACGCTTGGCGACAGTCCTTGGGCATGGAAGATACGAGAAGATTAAAGGTGCATCCGCACTTTGTTTGTGCATCTGTTCTGTGCATGTTTTTGTCACACACACAATTCAAAATGGGTGGGATTTGGACTGTGTTTGTGGGCGTGGTGCGAGAAATGATGTCTTTTGTCAATCATTATGGGAAAGATGAAATGGAGGACGACGATGCACCAGTCTACAGTGCAAGTGGTTCCTACATCCGTTATGTCCAGATGATTGTCAAAAATGACGTTTTTAAGACGGGGTATGAAATGGAAATCCTCGCTGCGAAGATCTCATCCTTGCCCGAGACAGAGAGGATGTGGAGTAGAGACACAAAGTTTGTGTCGACCAAGACGTCGAATCGGATTTTTGACTTGATGTTTCGCATGACGTCTTCTTTGGTTGCTGGAAGATTGAGATATACGATCGGGACGGCGTCCTGTTTGGTTACAGGAGCAAACAAGTCGGGCAAATCAACATCTTTGATACAGTTTGTGTCTTTGTGCTCGGCCGTGTTTCCGTCGTGTGTTGCGCTATACATTGATTTTAGACAACATCAAGTTGATATCTTGCGATCGTCGACGATTATGGAGATTGTTGAGCGATTCCTCAGAAAAAGACATTGGATCTTCCCGACGGGGGGAGGAGGTCGGCACGATTCTCGAGGAACGTTGGTACTGGAGGGGTTGGCAAAGGCTGGGAAAAAATTGGTCCTTGTCTGTGATCACATCGACGCGATGTATGAGGTAGATTCCCAGACAACGAGACTGAATTTAAACGACTTGAACCTCCTGGGGAATACGTCAATGGGTGTTGTTGTTACCGTGCTATGTGGGTCTTCGGCATGGAGCCCAAGTTTGATTCGAGCAGAAGGTCCATCTGCCCAGTTTCCTCTGTTGACCCAGAAGAACAACCTGAATGATTCGAAATTTAGAACCATTTGGGTCGAGCCCGATTTCAACATCCAAGAGAGACATGGGGCGAGGTCGGAGAACATAGACTCGTTCTTGTTCGGGTCGGAGTTTGCCACACAAGAAGCATTGCGATATCTGCCATTCGAGAACCCATTTTCTTTCGCGATTCAGATGCCGACGCTGAAATGGAAGTTTTACGAAATGTTGGTCAGGGGAATGTTCTCGAAAAACGAGAAGAGAGTCACTGCTTTATTTGAAAGCAAGATCGGGTGGGAGAACATGCGGTTTGATGTATTGTCGAGGCTGAAATTCGATGATATTCAGCCCATTGGTATGGAGTTCGTCGAAGCGTGTTGGAACAAGTCGAATGCGGGCTCTCGAGATGATATGTATGCAACATTGTTCGATCTAAGTGACAACTCTCTCGTTGTTCTGAAAAAGAACCCAGTGTTCGTCTATCCATCCAGCTTGTATGTTTTGATCTGCTTTTATTTGAGGAGCACCCCAGATGCGGATTTTTTTCTTAGATTGGGTTCTCTTTATGAGTAAATGAATGACGATGGAATATAACAACCAACATTTGGAGCAGTGACTAAAGAAGAAACTCGGCGCTTTTTAATCAAATACGCAACATCACAAGAACACAACAGAGCGTCTGTTTAAATATATCAATACGATTACGTGTAACTCCGAGGAAGCTTCTGCGAAAGAATATGGCAATGACGATGCGTCTTTAGATGCACACCTATCTGTTACGAAAAAAAAGATGCGCCATGTTGGGATCGTCCATCACAATCTTTTCATGGGCAAGAAGAAAAAGAATGTTGGTTCCTTGAGTGGTAACCAGAGTCCAGACACGTTTAGTGCATTCAAATTTACGCGGGAGACGACCGAAAATACGTTTATTGAAGTGACAATCGAAGTTTGCAACAACCCAGAACCATCGGTTCCGATAACGGAAATCTTGCGTTTTAAGCGCATGTTTGAGAATAGCGCGATTGAGATGGTAAAGTATTGCGAAGAGCATCCAGTTGAGCAAATAGAGACGAGCGTAAGTTTGTATAGCTTGATAGCAAAAGAGTTGTTGTGCGTTGGGAACACAAAGGAGCTTATGTCAGAATTGGAGCGCGCGTGTTTCTTTTTCGACAAGGACCATTTCGAATCCTTGGACTTTCCGTTTCTCCTCTATCCAGGGCTGACCAAAATAAACACTTGGTTTGATTCGATAATGCATCACATTATATACATTCCCGAGGAGGACATAAAGGCAGTCATTGACGAGTGCGTCCAAGTGAAGGATGAGATCCTCCGATTTTTTTTGGCCAGGGAAATTATAGACATGCTCTCTTTAATGGCCAATGCATGCGAGGAGTGTTTGTGCCCACTTACGGAAACGCAGATGTGTAGCAAATGCAAGCGAGTGTGGTATTGCGGTCCGGAATGCCAACAAAAAGCGTGGTCAAGACATCACAAGAAGATTTGCAACAAGTATTAAGAATGTTTTTTGTTCTGTGTTTTCGCATGGGGGTGTTCCAAATGAAGAAGATGTCTTGTTCGGACGAAATAGGGGTTGGATGTCGATTCAGCAAAAAAAAAAGCGTTTTTTGTTGAGAAGAATACTCCCCCACCCACATATATATTTTCTTCGTTGGTATATTTTTTGGTGTATTTAAATGATCCATGCAAAGGCGCTTCTCCATCCAGAAGATGCTGTGTTGACATTAAGAAGGTTGGATGGCAGACCAACATTACGTACATTCTCCCGATCTTACAACGACGGCGATAGTCCAATGAGTATGACGCTGATGGTGACGACAAATGAGAAACGAGCTACGATGACATTTTCCGAGTTGATGCAATTAAAGCGCGATGTTAATGAATTGTATTCATCGATCGTAAAAATGTTTAATGGAGCGCCAAGTTATGAAAAGGTGATGAAAATTCTGGTCCGTATTGGTTCAAACCAAGAGGTTTCCAAACAAGAAAGAGCGGATTGCGAAGCCAAAATCGAAGCGTTCGCGAAGAGCGTTTTGGGGCAAGATTTTACAACGAAAATTTTCGACTGTGGCAAGCGGTTTGTTAGCAAGACTCAGTATTGCGTCGATTCCGCCGTCGATGTTGGTGATAGTCTACTTGTTCGCGCAAGTACAGTAACTGTATGGAAGATGTTGATGGATGATGCCGGGATGCGATTTAACTCGATCAAATCATTGACAGAAGAGGGTTCGGACTATAGCAAGTTTATGGTGGCGTTTGACGCATTGGGGTTTTTGCGAGAGATGATTGACAAGTGCAGCAACTCGTTTCGTCTGTGCGAGGGGTGTTTTGAGAAGGGGGAGTACCATGTTTGTTCTCAATGTAAGAGAGCTTGGTATTGCAGCAAGGAATGCCAGCATAAAGCATGGGTAGAAACGCATCGCCACATGGGATGTTCGTAATTCAAAAAGGTTGATGAAGGAGTTAACCTTCACAATAAAAACAAATTTTTACACACACCCCATTGTTGTTTTTGGCAATATAAATGGACGCGGGTCTAGATTTGATTGTGCAGTTTCTTTGCAAAGACGAGATAAAGAACTCGATGAATTTTTCCGATCTCGTTGAGTTAAACAGGGGGTTGAGTTTTATTGCAAAAGGATTGTGTGATCAAATTGATAGGGTTTTGGAGGAGGGGTTTGGTAATAAAGATGTGTCGACGTGCTTAACTATGTTGAACTCGATGGGAATAGATGGTGGTCTGAAAATAGTGACAGAGCAATTAAGTAAATTTACGATGCCTCCAAGATCGGAATACTTTGAAAAGATGGCGATTGATTTTCGGGTTCCAGAGGGGAAGAACGGAGAAGTTTTGGAAAGAACTACTGATTTTTTGAAGCGGAGTTTAGAGATCTTGGCGAGAAGACTAAGCCGCCGCGCCCAGAACGACAAAATCAAGGACGCTTACATGACTCTCTCTGCAGAAATATTGACGTTTGTTGAGATCAGGACGAATCTCACGGCAATTATTTTTGCTGCGAGAGCATGTGAGCAGTGCCACAAGCGAAGTGATGAGGGGGGATCGGAAATTGACCTTTATGTGTGCGCAGGGTGTTTTGCTGTGAGATATTGCAATGGAGATAGCAAGGAGGATAGCAAGCGTACGTGCCAGGAACGTGCATGGTCAAGACACAAAGAGGTGTGTGGAAAGGAAGAGTTGATCGTCAGAAAAGATTATGATTAAATGCACATGGCGCATGCATATTCTTGTCGCAAAACGCATGTTTTTATGCGCAGAGACGAAGGTTTCGTCAGCCATGATCACAAATTATTGGTATGTCAAGCAGGGTCAAGTCGGTGTATGAAATGTTTGAGAGAATGTATGGGATGACGCTTGTCGAGTTCAAGACGGCGAATGGGTGGACGACAGCAGACCTCTTTGCTTCAAAAGAGTGGGAGCGAGCCAAGCTGGGGTTCGCCCGGGAGCAGAAGAGTGGTGCAGCACCTCAATTCACTACGGTGAATGAGGCATTTCGATTCCTTTTTCGGTCGAACATGAATGTGTTTGCCAAGAAACGGGGGATGGGGTTTAAGGAGATGATGTCATCGAGTGAGAGGGAGATGGCTAAAGATTTATTCCACGCGGAGATACGGGGAGACGCATGGCCTCGTTCCGTCGTTTCCCACATGTCGAGAGAAAGGAGGGGGATTGAGTCTTCGTAACTGAGGAAGAATAAACAAAAATGGATGTTGATCGAACAAATCGACGACACAAACATCCGCAAAAAGTTCAACCGAATGGAGGGGGACGAGACAGAATTAAATAGCCAAATCATTCATGGGCGCGACAGCATAAACAAAATTTTTAGGCACCAGAATGGCGTGTCGATGCTAGTTTTCGCGAGAAACAACAGATTGAGCAAGCGGGGATTGCGGGAGAGCGAAGAGTGGAAGAGAGCAAAGGTGGCATACATTGACCTCATTGAGAGGGGTGGGGGGGCAAGCAGGCGTTTTTCGTGCGTCGCCGAAATGTTCTCCCACTTGAACGTGTTTGGAATGAGGGAGTTTGCCCAGACGTATAGTCTGACGATTGACGATGTGAAGGCGTCTTTTGTGTGGTCTGAGGCGGATTATGTGTTCCGGACATGGAAACAAAACGTTGCTCTGCGCGAGCAACGGACCTCTTCTCCTCCAACAGAACCCGTCCAGCAAAACGCACTACCCTCTTCCGAAAACTCGGGAGAGATTGCGGAATTGTTACAATCCCCAGCGCCTCGAGCACGAGGTCTTTTGGAATTGCCCCCGCCCCCACCAGTCGCTCGACGCACCAGAAATCAGGTTGACGCGAACCCATATCTTTCCGACAATAGACATCCGCCCCTACTACCAACAACAAGAAGGCGTTTGGATTTTGATGATGATGATGACTCGAGACCCGGAATGCTCGAGAGTTTTGTGGGGAGCGCAATTGCGATTTTTGATGCTGCTATTGCTGCTGATGCTGACGATGACGATGACGACGACGACAGTGATGGCGATTTGAGCCCTGACGAGCTCAGTGCCTTTTTGAGGAGAGCGACTGCGATTTTGTCGTTTGATTACAACGGAAACACAGCCCTTGGTATACCAGAGGCGATTCGATCAAGGATTCTCCACCCATCGTTGATTCCGATCGAGCCAAAGAAGAAGAAGATCATCGTTGATGGTAAATGCAGAGTCTCTGTTTGGGAGGATAACAGAGAATGTTATTTATGTATGGACAATAGAGCATGTGTGAAATCGAACCAATGTGGACACATCGTGTCGTGCACGGATTGTTTCAACAAGTTGTGCAAAGACGAGTGTCCGTTTTGCAAAACAAGCATAACGAGCGTCGAGGTTGATTAATGCGTAATTTAAAATTTATAAAGTTTTCCATCAGACAACATGGCGCACATCTCCTTTGGGACAATCATGGGGTAATAGCTCTTTTCGAGAATAGTGTTCGTTTCGGCAGTGCGTTTTTTGGAGGAGAGTACCTCGGCCTTCAACAAAGAGAGTTCTGGGTAGGCCGACCACCACGTTTCGTTCGCTGCCTTTTTGTTGTTATAAAGATCCTCTGCCTGTTTGTACACCGTTGTTGTCGTCATGTCTTCCACATTTGACCTCTTTTTTAGTTCTGCACTCGAATGCCCAAAGATGAACACATACGCATCCTCGATGGTGCGAAACATGCGGGGTTCTGGTGTGGATTGGCTTATTTTATAATATTGAAGGCAAAAGTTTTCCGCCATCCGACGACGACGATGATGATTGTGCTGTTGGTTTGTGATGCACGCGTACTATTCTCGGCGGCCACGAAACCCCTCGTACGACATAATCAGTCTGGAGAATTCCCTCCCCCGAGTTCGCCACTTTGACGAAATGCCACCGCACAGCTCGAGTTTTGTTCCGTTCTGTTGCGCGATACCACCACCCATTCGCGTTTGCATCTCGAACCAATTCGGCGAAATCAACCCCCTTCTCGACCAAAACGGCAAGCGAGGCATTCCTCCTTGCGTCTCTTTTAAACATGACAGCAGGTTGTGACAGCTGGATGGGGAATGGATTCCGAACCTGCAGAAAACGACATCGTTTCGCCCCCTGCCTCTGCCGCGCAGTGAACACAAATCACAAACCATGATTGTTTTTGCCCTTGTTGCTTTGTTCGCTTCCTGTTTGTTTGCGGAATCCACGCACCAAGCCGTCTCTCTTCGCCACGTTGATACATTAACCTTCCAGGCAGGAGTAAACACAGTACCTGGCCGGACAAAATCCCTTCCCCAGCTCGTTTGCGTTTCAGGAAACGCTTGTGGAACAGCCAAACAACCCCAATTCGTCTCATGCAAGAACATTGGATTGAATTACGCCACCGGGGACCCCAATTGGGCGTGTACCGCGAGACTCGATGGTGTCCGATTTGGAAGAACAGATGTGTCTTGTGAGGGGTATGCACACAAGGACGACACCAACATCCTCGCTGGTTCTTGCAACTTGGAGTACACCTTGGAATACATCCCGTCACAACAACAACAACGATCAAACGCAATATTCCTCGACTACCTCTTTGGTTTCGGAATCCTCATTATTCTCATCGCGATCTTCGTCTATATAGAATTTAAAGCACCGCTTACTCCAACCAGAAGAGTTCATACCCCAATTCCAGTAGCTACCGCAGTGCCAGTACAGTCTTTTTTCGTACCAACCCCACGCAAGGAATACCCCGTTCAAGCAACGTCTTATGGAACAACAATTCGCAGAGAAGAACAAGACTATCGCCCAAATAAGGGGGGTGCATCACGACGTAATGAGCCCCAAGTAAATCTCGACATCAATCAACCAGATCATGTGTTCACAGCAACAAGTTACCCATACCAAGATACACTAAATGTCCCTACCACTTCCTCCACAGGGACAACCACCCGGCGAAGAGAGGAGCCCTCAGATCGAGATACTCTAGATGCCCCAACCACTTTTTCCACAGGGACAACAACCCGGCGAAGAGAGGAAGACGCTCCTCTTCCAGACCGAAGAAACTCCGTCACGCCCGAGTCGGGAAGTGTGTTTTCGTTCTCTTCTCCCGGCGAAGGAGTCTCTTTCGGAACAACGCGCCGCCGTGGATGAGGATAATACAAGTTCTTAAAACAACATACTAAATACCTCCTTTGTAAATTCCGGGAATCCCCCAATGTTGTGTCTTGTCATGATTACAATCGACGCTCGGCGGAACACCGACTGGAGATCCAATGGCGGCTTCCCATTGAGAACATAATCTTGAATTCGCCTTAAGATACGAAGATTCGCTTCGTTTCTGTAATCTCTCTGAAGCACGTCAAGAAGCTTAAATGGATATGCTTCATGAAGCAAAAATCGCATCTGCAAAAACGCGAAATTAGGAGACGAGTCATCCAAGGGCAAAATATCGTCTGGCTCGGATATCGATAGGGTTGTCCTCCTTGGGTTTGGAAGACGCGCTTCCGGGACATGTATCAAATTACTCCTCGACATAAAATAGAGGAGATTTCGCGTATGCTCAAGGACACTCAAATCAAACTCTGGTGTGTATTTGACTATTAGCTCCTCAAGAGTCCTAAGACGTGGCCCAAACAAGGTTATCTTGGGGCATGAACAAAACGAAGCGGACTTTATTGGACATGCTATGTGTAAATGAAGGTTTCCAAGCGGGGATTTAATATTTTCGAGGTCAATAATGACTAGATTGTTGGGAAACTCAAACTCCCGCGAAATGGTAACCACATGCATGGACAATCCGATCAACGTATCAGGAAAATGAATATCGCACCGAGAGAGATCCATATGATGGATTTCGAAAGCAAGGATCGTATTGGGAAGAGCATATTTTGTGTTTTCTGGGATGTTGACAGATACCAAAATTAGTTTCGTCAAACATCGAGGAAATAAAAAATCCAGGGTCAATCCCACTCCTGTGATTTTCAATGTACTGACACTTGGGGGACAAACCCCGGCGGTTTTAAGCGGTGGACATGAACGACCCCCATCCCAAAGAAACTCAAGGGACGAGATACCGTATGGAACTTGATTCCAATGAACCACACCAAACTCATCACAATGAAGATGGAACATTTTTGTGACCAAAGGACCCTTTGTCGAAAACATCGTATTTGCAAACGAAGCATTTCTACCCAACGAAAGAACATCGTATCTCGAAAGAGAGAGAGAGAGCAACCGCTTCACAACAAGTAGTTTATCAACAGCTCGGCGGATGGGATTTTCGCGACCGCCTCTTCCCACCTTCGATCCATTATTTCTTCCTGAAACCTGTTTAAAAATTCAAAATTGTCCCTCCCATCGAACACTTTACTCATCGACACGATGTAAGACTGACACTTTGTTGATGGAAATCCGCGCAAGACGCGTCGTGGCCCTTGGTATACCCCCCACGTAAATCTCGCATGTCCATCAACCCATTCCAAAAACGAATGAGGCTGACCATCATCTATCTCAACAACAACAACGTCCGTTCCATAAACATTAAGATATTCTCGAGTATCTTTCAAATAAGACACCCAATCTCTCGTTTGTCTTAATGGCCACGGTTCAATGTATTTTTCAGCATCCTTGT
>Ga0075163_10012112_pt1 | contig 11236 bp, 9 predicted proteins | sample JI1023141ADNA_FD_71478 | JGI IMG/M metagenome (GOLD analysis project Ga0075163, IMG submission 71478) | Wastewater effluent complex algal communities from Wisconsin, to seasonally profile nutrient transformation and Carbon sequestration -... | ecosystem: Engineered > WWTP > Effluent > Algae...
ATCACAAAGCTCACATGGGACAACGCCGCTTGGATTGGCTCCGCTACTTTCCGTGATCTAGGACTGAAGGAAGGCCAGAAGATTCGCATCAAGATCGGCGAGACCAAGCTTGAGATCGCCGCCATCGAGGCACCGGGCCATGTGTCTAACTCGATCACTGTGCAACTCGGCTACGGCCAAGCGAAACTCGGTTTTGTCGCTTCAGACGCGAAGAACAAGGGTCGCGGATTCAATGCTTACACGCTCCGTCAGGATGCCAATCAGTATGTGCTGACGGGAGCGAAGATCGAGAAGCTCGACGACATCTACGAGCTGGCGATCACTCAGGAGCACAACACGATGGAAGGCCGTGCGATCATTCGCGAAGGCACCGCCGATCAATACAAGAAGGATCCCGCCTTTGCCCAGCACACGGGAATGGACGGCCACATCCCGCAGAACATTTCGCTCTACAAAGGTCAGGTCGGCAAGAAGACCGCCGAGAACCCGGAAGGCTTCGACTACGACACGAAGCACCAGTGGGGCATGACCATCGACCTCAACAAGTGCATCGGCTGTGCATCGTGCATCGTTGCCTGCCAGTCGGAGAACAACATCCCGATCGTCGGCAAGGATCAGGTCCGCAGAGGCCGCATCATGCAGTGGATCCGAATGGATCGTTACTTTGCCGTGCCGAAGTGGGGCAAGGAAGAGTCCGACACGGACAAGACGAACATCGATCCGACGCCCGAGCAGCTTGAGAACGCTGAAATGGTGAATCAGCCTGTCGCGTGCCAGCAGTGTGAGGCCGCCCCATGCGAAACCGTTTGCCCGGTCAACGCGACGGTCCACACCGAGGAAGGTCTCAACGCGATGGCTTACAATCGCTGCATCGGCACGCGCTACTGCGCGAACAACTGCCCTTACACCGCGCGTCGCTTCAATTTCTTCGATTACAACAAGCGTCCGCTCGACGAGCTCTACTGGGGCCCGCTATCCACACCTGAAAAAACTGGCGTGCGCGAGAGCGTGCAGCTCCAGAAGAATCCGAACGTCACGGTCCGCATGCGTGGTGTGATCGAGAAGTGCACCTACTGCGTGCAGCGCCTCGAAGCCGCGAAGCTCAACCAGCGCAAGGAACAGCGCGACTCGAAGAACTTCCGCATCCCGACTGACTCCGTCAAAGTGGCGTGCCAGCAGGCTTGCCCGGCCGGTGCCATCGAGTTTGGCGACATCGCCAACGAGAAGAGCGCCGTGGTGAAACTCAAGGCTTCTCCACGCAACTACCAGGTGCTCAAATACATCGGCACGCGTCCTCGCACCAGCTATCTGGCGCGCATCCGCAACGTCAACCCCGCCATGCCAAACGCGGCCAACATCGCTGCCTGGAGCGGAAAACAATTCTAAGCTGGAATCATGGAATCCACCGCTACAGCTACGACCTCCTCATCCGCACCTGCCACGCCGCGCATCCTCGATCGCGAGCCGCTGGTGCTGAACAACCGTTCCTACTCCTGGATCACCAACCGCATCTGCGGCATCATCGAGAACAAACAGCCCGGCCTCTGGTGGCTCCTATTCATTCCTTCGGTGATGCTGACCGGTGTGATGGTGTTCGGCTTTGTCTATCTCATCTCCACCGGCGTCGGTGTCTGGGGGCAGCAGCAGCCGGTCGCTTGGGCGTGGGACATCACAAACTTCGTGTTCTGGATCGGTATCGGTCACGCGGGCACGCTGATCTCCGCCATTCTTTTCCTCACCCGTCAGAAGTGGCGTACGTCCGTCAACCGCGCCGCCGAGGCCATGACGATCTTCGCCGTGATGTGCGCGGGCGTGTATCCGATGTTCCATGTCGGTCGCGTCTGGATGGTGTGGTTCCTGGCCCCCGTTCCGAATGCGAACGCGATCTGGCAGAACTTCAAATCGCCGCTGCTCTGGGACGTGTTCGCCGTTTCGACCTACTTCTCCGTGTCGGTCGTATTCTGGTACATCGGCCTCATTCCCGACCTCGCCACGCTGCGTGATCGCTGCAAGCCCGGCTTGAAGAAGGTGCTCTACGGCATGTTTGCCCTCGGCTGGCGCGGTGCAAATCGTCACTGGAGCCACTATGAGACAGCCTACATGTTGCTGGCCGCTCTCTCGACGCCGCTCGTGCTTTCCGTGCATTCCGTCGTGTCGTTCGACTTCGCCACATCCGTGGTTCCCGGCTGGCACACCACGATCTTCCCGCCCTACTTCGTTGCAGGCGCCATCTTTGGCGGCTTCGCGATGGTGCTGACGCTGATGATCCCAGCTCGGAAGATTTACGGTTTGCAGGATCTGATCACGCCGAAGCATATCGATAACATGGCGAAGATCATCCTGCTCACGGGCACGATCGTCGGTTACGCCTACTGCATGGAGCTGTTCATGGCCTACTACAGCGCCAGCCCGTATGAAGGTGCCGCCTTCCTGCTCCGCACGGGTCACAGTGAGTCGTGGCCTTACTACTACGCGATGTTCTTCTGCAACGTCATCGCGCCGCAGCTCTTCTGGTTCCGCTGGGCTCGCCACAACATGATTGCGGTCATGATCGTCTGCATGTTCGTGAATGCGGGCATGTGGTATGAGCGCTACGTCATCATCGTCACCACGCTGGAGGTTCACATGACCCCCGGTGCATGGCGCTACTTCGAGGCCACCTGGGTGGATAACTGGACCTTCATCGGCACCTTCGGCTTCTTCATGATGAACTTCCTATTGTTCCTGCGCTTCCTGCCCGTCATCGCCATTGGCGAAGTCAAGGGGGTGCTGCCGGAGTCCATTCCGCACCACGACCCGCACGCAGAGAAGGGGATCCAGGAAGAGGACCTCATGGATTATGCCGATCGCCATGTGGCGAAACCGGCAGCGGCATAACTTTTGAATCAACACTGAACTGTGAGCACGACGCTAAAAAGAGTACACGGATACCTCGCTGAGTTCGACAGCGTGCATGATCTGTATCATGCAGCCGAGCACGTCCGCGATGCGGGCTATCAGCGCTGGGATTGCCACTCGCCGTTTCCCATTCACGGTCTGGATGCCGCAATGGGCGTGAAGCGCTCGAAGCTTCCTTGGATCGTCTTCATCGGCGGCATGACCGGCACTACGACGGCTTTCCTGCTTCAGTACATCACGCAAAATGTCCTGTATCCCACGGTGGTGCAGGCCAAGCCGACCGTCGGCGTGTGGGCACTGCCGGCATGGTTCCCGGTGATGTTTGAACTGACCGTTCTCTTCTCCGCGTTCACCACCTTGTTTGCGTTGTTGGCCATCATTGGCCTCCCACGGCTGAATCATCCCATCTTCGCATCCAAGCGCTTCGCCAAGTTTTCCGACGACACCTTCTTCGTCTGCATTGAAGCGCGTGACCCCAAGTTCACTCAGGAGGGCACGAAGGCCTTCCTTGAGAAGATCGGTGGCAAGAACGTCGAGCTTGTGGAGGACGACATTTAACCGGGCATGAAATACTTTTTCCTCAGCATCACCTTTCTGGCGATCATCGTCGTGAGCGCGGCGGGATTCCGCGGCAGCAAATCGGAGCTTCCTCCGATCGAGATCTTCCCGGACATGGACAACCAGGCCAAGGTCAAATTCCAGGCCAAGAGCGACTTCTTTGCCGACGGCAATGGCGGGCGCCTTCCAGTCGCACACACCGTGCCGATGGGCTTTGAAGTTCCGAAGGCCGCTGCGGCCGACGGTGCCAAGCCCGCAAAGTTTGGGTTCTCAAACGGAACCGACTACTACAACACCGGCAAGTTCGGTGACTTTTACGGCGAAGGTCTTCCGACCGAAGTCGAAGTGGACGCCGCCTTCATCGAGCGCGGGCACCGCCAGTATGACATTTATTGCGCAATCTGCCACGGTGCCTCTGGCAACGGCAAGGGTGTGACTTCCAAGTACGGCATCCTTACCGCCTTCAATTTCCACCAGGCTGGCAGCACGGATCCGAACAACGTGACAGCCTACCGCACCGAAGGCTCGATTTTCGACACGATCACCAACGGCAAGGGCCTGATGGGATCGTATGGCGGCAACCTCACGGTCCGTGACCGCTGGGCGATTGTGGCCTACATCCGCGCGTTGCAGACGGCGGTGAAGGATAACGGAGTCACCATTCAGTAACGGCAGGCAATCAAAGGCATGAGTCATCATCACGTCACACTCAAAGACATCCCGGAAGGCGGCGAGAAATTCGATCCGGCCAAGGCATCCGGAGTCATCACGCCGCTGTTGGGCCTTGGTGCCCTCGGCCTAGCAGCCTCGCTCTACTTCTTCTGGGCCAAGCCCGCCGAGTTTGCCTACAGTTGGCTCTTCGCCTTCTTCTTCTGCTTCACGTTCGTGGTGGGTGGCTGCTTCTGGATCTTGCTTCACAACGCCTCGAACTCGAGCTGGGGAGTGGTCATTCGACGCTTGTTCGAGCATCTGGCCAATATGGTGCCGGTGCTGTTCATCTTCTCGCTCCCGCTGCTGTTGATCCCATCGGTGAAGGACTCCCTCTATGAGTGGATGGTGCATCACAAAGCCGCCGCCGCTCATGCCACAGACGGCAATGTGAAGGAGGCCCTGCACCACATGTCCGAGAGCGATCCACACATGCACACCTTGTGGGCGAAGTATGGCTACCTGAACCAAACCTTCTGGTACATCCGCTTCATTCTCTACTTTCTCGTGCTTGGCTACATCGCCCGCACTCTGCGCGCGAAATCACTCCAGCAGGAAGTCGATGGCGACATCAAGCACACCATTGCCGCGCGTGGATTCGCCTGTCGCTGGCTGTTGTTCTTCGGCCTGACGGCCACCTTTGCCGCCGTCGATTGGGTGATGGGTATCGACTACCTCTGGTTCTCCACGATGTGGGGCGTTTACATCTTTGCGGGCTGCGCTTGGTCATCCATGTCGCTGATCATTCTGGTGGTGACCTACCTCCGTAGCCTTGGCTACATGAAGAAAGTGGTGACCGATGAGCACTACCATCTCATGGGCAAGTTGCTCTTCGCCTTCACCGTCTTCTGGGCCTACATCGCGTTCAGCCAGTATTTCCTGATCTGGTACGCCAACATCACCGAGGAGACGCGCTGGTATCTCACGCGCAACACCGGTGGCTGGCGCTGGGTGAGCATCTTCCTGGTGGTCGGACACTTCGTGGCTCCCTTCATCGTGCTCCTCCAGCAGGGGCTCAAAAAGAAGCCCGTCGTGATCTGTGCCACCGGCGTGTGGGTGCTCTTCATGCACGCGGTCGATCTCTACTGGAACATCATCCCGGAGCGCGGTCCTTCGCTCGGGATTGGCGTCCTCGCGCCCGGCGCATGGATTGGCGACGTGGTGGCGATCGTCACGATCTTCAGTCTCATGGGCTATTTCTTCCTTCGCTCCCTGAGCAAGTATAGTCTCTATCCTTGGCGTGACCCGCGCCTCCTTGAGTCCGCGAACGTCGTCAACTAATCGCCTCCATGTCGTCCACACCGGAAACATCCACTTCAACTCCCGCAGGCAAGGGCGCGACCTTTACCTTCGTGCTCGGAGCTTTTGCGGCCTTCGCCGTGCTTCTGTCGCTTTTCCAGGCATGGAAAGGTGAAACTCCGTCCGATCCACGCGCTGCCGACCGCCTTGCCTTCACCGCCGAGATTCAGAAGGCGCAGAACGAACTCATTGGCAAAATGGGCATCAGCGACAAGGCAAAGGCGGCTGCGCTGTTTGCCAAGACCGCCGAGGCCCTCAAGGCCAAAGCGCCCGCAGCCAGCAAGACCGTCGTGCCTGGATCACCGACCCAATTGAAGATGGCACCGCCGGCTACCCCCGCCGCTGCTCCTGCGGCACCGGCCACTCCTGCCGCCGCGCCGACGGCAAAGTGATTTCACCCTTTTACCCCGAAACCTGACACCCATCATGGCACTACCCGCCGAAACCGACATCGACAGTCTCCGCCGCGCGGCCATTGACCGCTCGGTCAAGGGGCCTGTCCTGTTCCTGTTCACCAACGGGGCATTCTGGCTCATGGCCTCCACCATCGTCGGTGTGCTCTCGGCGGTGAAGCATGTGTTCCCGAACTTCCTCGACGAGTCCTGGCTCTGGTTCCTGCAATACGGCCGCCTTCAACCCGCGCATCTCACAGCGCTTGTTTATGGTTGGGGTATCCAGGCTGGCCTCGGAGTCGCGCTCTGGATCATGGCGCGTCGCACCGGACAGGAACTCAAGAGCGGGCACGCGACGCTCATTACCGCGGGTGTGTTCTGGAACATTGCCGTCACGCTCGGCATCCTCGGGATTCTGTTTGGTGGCAGCACCTCCATTGAGTGGCTGGAGATGCCGAAGTACATCTGGCCTGTGCTCCTCATTTGCTTCCTCGCGTTCGCCTGGCCGATGGTCGGTATGTTCGCTCGTGCGCGTCGTCCCGAGGGTTTCATGATCAGCGCTTGGTACATGCTCGGTGCGTGCTTGTGGTTCCCGTGGATCTTCATCACCGCCAATGTGTGCCTCCACTGCCTGCCGGGCCTCGGCGCGCTTGGGGCCGGCATCAGCGCTTGGTATGTTCACGCTTTGATTTTGCTCTTCTTCGTTCCGGTCGGCATCGGCTCGGCCTATTACTTCATCCCCAAAGTCACCGGACAGCCAATCGCGAGCTACCAGCTTGCCAAGCTCGGCTTCTGGCTGCTCGCCGCACTCGGCGGATGGTCGGGGATGCAGCGTTACATGGGCGGACCGCTTCCCGCATGGATGCCCGCCGTTGGTGCTGCCACGGGCGTGCTCATGCTGATCCCTGTCGGGGTCGTTGCATGGAATCACCACCTTACCACGCTGGGCAAACACAGCCATGTGCAGACCAGCCCTTCGCTGCGTTTCACCTTCATCGGTGCGCTTTTCTATCCCGTGTCGGCGGTGATGTTCGCTCTGCTCTCGACGTTCTGGACCGGCGCGCATCTTCAGTTCACCCACGCTTGGTACGGCTTCCAGATCGTCACGATCTACGGCTTCTTCAGCATGTGCCTCTTTGGAGCCATTTATTACATAGTCCCACGCCTCGCAGGCTGCGAGTGGCTCTCGGTGCGCCTGATCCGGAATCACTTCTGGTTCTCGGTCTATGGGATCGGCACGATTGTGGTGACGAGCCTGATCTGCGGCCTGCAGCAGGGCAGTGACATCAATGATCCTGAGAAGTGGAACCTTGGCTTTTCGAACGTAGTCGAGAACATGCGTCCCTACATTGTCGCCCGCGCCGTCGCTTGGGGCCTCATCACTTGGTCGAATATCTGGTTCCTCATCCACCTCATGCTCATGGTGGCGGGCCTCGGTCGCCGGAGCGCCGCGCCGACCTTGCTGCCTGATTACGATCATGAGGATCCGATGCAAAACCTTACCCATCCCTCGAACGCATGAGCGATTTCCGAAAACTAGTTCTCCGCATCGGCCTTTTATTTGGCCTTCCTTGGCTGCTGCTCATCGTCATTCCGGTGCTGAAGTATCAGCAACTCAAGCCAGTGGCCTATGACAAGGACAAGGATGGGATGGACGGCTTCTATCCGCCTGCCAACATTCATCGCCAGGGCCAACTCGTCTATGCACGCGAAGGTTGTGTGCAATGCCATTCGCAGATGATCCGTGCCACCAACCTCGGACTCGACGCCTGGCGCAAGGGCTGGGGGCAAGAGCAGGCTGACCGAGCGCCTGATCCAGTGCGCTCGAACACATTGCGTGACTATCTTGGCGAGCCAATTGCCTTCCTTGGCATTCAGCGCACTGGCCCCGACCTCGCGAATGCGGGTTGGCGTTTCGCCGACCGCATGAAGGTCCATCAGTCACTCTACGCCCCGCGTTCGGTGCACGAGTGGTCCACGATGCCATCGTTCAAGCACTTGTATGTCGTTCGCGTGGCGCAGGGACCGAAGTCCAGCAAGGCGCTCGACCTGCCTGGTAAGTTCAAGCCGGACGATGGCTACGAGGTGGTGCCAACCGCTGAGGCCGAAGCATTGGTTGATTACATTTTGTCGCTCAAGAAAGATTATCCTGTTCCCGGAACGGCCCCGGCCGTGGCCGCCGCCAAAAAGTAAGATTGCAGCCGACACCGCCACCCATGAGTGCCTCTCCTTCCTCTTACAATCCTGACGCCACCGACCTCGACCGACTTCACCCTGCCGTGAAGCGCGAGAAGGCCGACCTCGCGCCCGGCACCGATCCCGCGCCGATGTGGGTTATCTTCCTCGGCCTCATCGCAGCCATCATCGCTGGCGGACAGCTTGGGGTGAACACCGGCGGCTTCTCCTTTGAAACGAGCAATCCGCTGGCAGGTGCCAAGGTGCCAGATCCGCGTCCCGGCGCTGGCGGTCCCGGTGCGGTGCTTGATCCGATGCAACTCGCCATGAAAAAAGGTTCGGCGACCTACGCGCTCTGCGGTGGCTGTCATCAAGGCAGTGGCATGGGCGTTCCAGGCATGTTCCCGCCGCTGGCTGGCTCAGATTGGGTGATGGGCGGAACGGAGAGAAGCATCCGCGTGGTGCTGAATGGATTGACGGGACCGATCAAGGTGAAGGGTGCTGATTTTGCTGCGCCAGCTCCGATGCCACCGCAGGGAGCTGTGCTGTCCGATGCCGACATCGCCAACGTGCTGACTTTCATCCGCAACAGTTGGGGCAACAAGGGAAGCCTCGTGACCAAGGAAATGGTGCAGAAAGTTCGTGAGGCCGAGAAGGCGCGAGCCCTGCCGTGGACCATGGCCGAACTTGAAAAGCACGCGACCGTGGATGCTCCCGGAGACGCGCCGCCTGCCGCCAAGTAATCCCCGATTTGCAAACCCCGATTTCCAACCTTCAGCGGCATTCCGAAACCGGTGCGAAAACCGGACGCCAACCTTAACGACGACCATTACATGAGTGCAGCAACAGCCACACACGATCACCACGGCGAGCACGCCCACGATCACAGCCACGATCATCACGAGTTGGGATTCTGGAGAAAGTACATCTTCTCCACCGACCACAAGGTGATCGGCATTCAGTATGGTCTCAGCGGCCTGATCTTCCTTCTGTTCGGATTCTTCCTGATGATGGTCATGCGGTGGACGATCGCGTATCCCGGTACGCCGATGCCTGGCATGGTCGGGCTCGGCAATCTCCCGCTGGTCGGCGGCTTCTTTGCCAACTGGGTCGAGCAATGGGCTCCCGGTGGCGTGGTCAGTCCCGCGCTCTACAACATGTTTGGTGCCATGCACGGCACGATCATGGTGTTCTTCGGCATCGTGCCGCTCGGCTTCGCCGCGTTTGGTAACTTCGTCATGCCGCTCCAGATCGGCACCATCGATATGGCTTTCCCAAAGCTGAACATGATGAGCTTCTGGTTCTTCTTCATCAGCGGTGTGATCATGTTTGGTAGCTTCCTGCTTCCGACGGGCGCGGTGCAGACTGGTTGGACGATGTACTCGCCTCTGGCCAGCACTGACCAGATGGGCATCAAGAACGTCTGGATGCATGGCCACACTTGGTGGCTGCTGGCGATGGTGTTCAACATCTCCGCTTCGCTCCTGGGCTCTGTCAACTTCATCACCACCGCGATCAATCTCCGCGCCAAGGGGCTGACGTGGTTCCGCCTGCCGTTCTTCTCATGGGCGATGATGGTCATCAGCTTCCTCCTTCTTCTCGCCTTCCCGCCACTCGAAGTCGCCGCGCTGCTCCAGCTCGGTGATCGCGTGTTCGGCTCTAGCTTTTATCTGCCGACTGGCCTGATGGAAGGTGGCAACCGCCTCGATATCTCCGGCGGCGGCAATCCGCTGCTTTACCAGCACCTGTTCTGGTTCTTGGCGCATCCGGAAGTGTACGTCTTGATTCTTCCGGCGTTTGCCATTGTGTCCGATGTGCTGCCTTGCAATGCTCGCCGTCCGCTCTGGGGCTACAAAGCCATGATCTATGCGGTGCTCACCTTGGCATTCCTTAGTTTCATCGTCTGGGCGCACCACATGTATCTCACGGGAATGGGCACGATGATGTCCACCTTCTTCCAGATTACCACGGTGCTCATCTCGGTGCCCTCGGTCATCTTGCTGACGTGTTTGATGATCACGCTCTGGGGCGGCTCCATTCGCTTCAATGCGCAGATGCTCTTCGCTACGGCCTTCCTTCCGATGTTCGGCATTGGTGGTCTGACTGGCCTCCCGCTCGCCTTCAACTTCATCGACCTCTTTCTGCACGATACCTATTATGTGATCGGCCACTTCCATTACGTCGTCGCGCCGGGCACCATCTTCGCTCTCTTCGCTGGCGTGTATCACTGGTATCCGAAGATCACGGGGCGCTACATGAACGACTTCCTCGGCAAGGTCCATTTCTGGCCCTCGCTCGTGTTCATGAACGTCATCTTCGGTCCGATGCTCTACCAGGGCATGATCGGCTTCCATCGCCGGTGGTATGACGGCGGCAAATACTTCGAGCAAGTGACCGATGGGTATCTGTGGACCAACGAACTCATCTCGTACGGTGCCTGGGGACTCGCGCTCTCGCAGATTCCGTTCATCATCAATGTGTTCATGAGCATCAAAGGCGGGAAGAAATGCACGAGCGACAACCCATGGGGTGCCACCACCATCGAGTGGGCCGCGCCTAACGTTCCGCCACACGGCAATTTCACCTCCGATCCAGTCGCCTATCGCGGACCCTATGAATACAGCGTGCCCGGCATGGAGCGCGACTTCATGCCGCAGTTTGAAGCCGACCCGAACGCGCCAGCCACCCAGCCAGTCGCTGCCAAGGCGCACCATTAATTTCATCCCGACCGCACGATCATGGACATTCCTTACACAAGAACCAACCGCCCCGACACTGGCCTCTACAATGCCAAGATCGGCATCTGGCTCTTCCTCGCATCCGAGGTGATGCTCTTCGGCGGCCTCTTCTCGTCCTACATCTTCCTTCGCGTCGGCGCGGACTACCACTGGCCCGTACATGAGCTGGCCGTGCTGCCGGGTTTCATCAATACGCTCGTTCTCATCCTCTCGTCCGTCACCGTCGTCATGGCATGGGCCAATTTGAAGATGCGTAAGATCGCCCAGTACAAGATGTGCATGTGGATCACCATCATCTGCGCCGGCATCTTCATGTGCCTCAAGGCGTATGAGTACAACGGCAAATTCCACCACATTGGCGTGAAGATGACCGATGGCACGATCCTCACCGGTCACTTTCCGGAAGGCGGCTATCGTGTGAAGCTCAATGAAGCCTCCAAGATCACTCTCAGCGCCAAGACGGGTGAT
>Ga0075163_10012113_pt1 | contig 11235 bp, 12 predicted proteins | sample JI1023141ADNA_FD_71478 | JGI IMG/M metagenome (GOLD analysis project Ga0075163, IMG submission 71478) | Wastewater effluent complex algal communities from Wisconsin, to seasonally profile nutrient transformation and Carbon sequestration -... | ecosystem: Engineered > WWTP > Effluent > Algae...
AAAAAGGTGATCATCGAATTATTAAATCCAATGGCTGTTATGCTAAGTGGCAGTCTTACCGCCATCTCATCCAAAACTACTTAAGCCTTCTTTGACTTTGGAGAAAACTCTTTTTGTTTTTGATGAATGATATGAATCATAAGGAACTTAGCATAGGGTATATGTTAGGTGAGGCACTATGTTTCTGACCCAGGCGATACAAAGCAGATGGGTCTATCCCTTGCCTGATGAGAGAACGGAAGGATTGGATCCATCTTTTCACCTCTTCGTTCAAGGGACTAGGGTGAGATATAGTTGGAGGAGAAATTTTTTGTTTCTCTTGAGGCCATGCCTTCTCGCCCCATGCCTCCCCTAGAGTATTTTGTGCAGTAGCGTTGACAAGAGCAATGAACTCAGGAGAATGAAATGTTTGAATGTCTTGGGCAAGGGTAGTTTCGTTGGATTTTAGCGAAGATCTCTCCACATTTTCGTCAATCTTCTGTTGGAGCGCATCAATTGTTGCTTGTTGTTCCTGAATTTTTGTTGTTAGCTCTTGAACAGAATTTTCCTTATTCGTTAAGGCCTGGGTTAAGGAAGAGAGCGTTTCAGTCTCTTTCTGAGCCTGGGCTGCATCTTCTTGTAATTTTTTTTCGAGTAGAGCTTTCTGGGACTTTTCTTCTGCTAGCTCTTTCTTGAGACGTTCTATCTCAGCACGGTTTTGCTCAGAAATCTGAGTCTTCGTTTTTTGATGGACTTCTTTCTCCTGACGGAGTTCTTGTTGTGACTGCGCAAGCTGTTGTTGAGTTGTACGTAGTTGTTGCTGGATCTCCTCTAGATTTTTTTCTTGTCCCTTTTCTTTTTCTTCAAACGCCTGAGTCTGCTTTTTCAAATCATTATTTTCGTTGGTTAGGGAAGAGATCTTGGTTTGAGCGTTCTGTAATTCTTGTTGGTACCTTTTTGCATCTTCTTCTAGTGAGGTGCTCTTGGACTTTTCTTGTTCTAGAGTTTGTGTAAGAGTGTGTATCTGAGATAATTGTTCTGTCGAAGTACGCTGTAGTTGAGAAATCTGATCCTTCTGTTGATTAGAGACTCTTTCCTCTTGATGGAGTGCTTGTTGTGACTCCGAAAGCTGTTGCTGGGTCTCTTCTAGCTTCTTCTCTTGCGTCTTTTCCTGTGTTTTAAACTCTTGAGTCTTCTTTTCCAAATCACCATTTTCGTTGGTTAGGGAAGAGATCATTGCATCCTTCTCCGTAACCTGATGGCGCGCTGTTTGTAAGTCTTGTGTTAGTTGAGTGTTCTGGAGCTTTTCTCTTTCTAGCTCTTCCTGGGTCCCATTAAGTGTCTCTTGGGTCCTTTGTAATTCTTCAATAAGCTTCTGTTTCTCTGTCGAAAAGAAAAAGGATGATACGAACTCTGGTATTCGAAAAATTGAGGGAAGCTTGAAATCCCAGTTAAAACGTGTTGCTGCGATTCCCATGACACATGGTATAAGGATGAGCCAGAGGCTAGGTGCTAGATAAGCTGTCCATATTGCTGCTCCTAAGGTCAATGGAATAATTTCCCTTCCTTTTAGCCTTGTCAAGACTGCAGTTGCAAAAGTATAGACGAAAAAATATGTAACAATACTTTTCCAGTGATCTTTTATAAATTGACTTATCTTCTTCGAAGATGGAATACTAACATCGTTATTTTCTTCATGAAATATCGTATTCCATATTCTACTAAAATCAAAATAATCTTTAATTATCATATAATAAGTTTAAAAATTTTAGGGAAAAATTCCACTTTTGAGTTGAATATGATGAATAGCTTAAAGAAAATCATGAATTAATGCAAATGAATAAAAAAGTGTAGATTTGGCTATTTTTGTTGTTTCTAGTCTCTGGTCAAGGATATTTTTAAACTCATTCAGCTATATTTCAGAAATAGGGAATTTACCAAAGTCAATGCTCTAAATTGGGCCTTAACGAAACACCCTCTCATCGATTAACCTATTTTAAGGGGTGGGGTTTACAAAAAGAGAGTGATCCGATTTAGTGAAGGGAAGAGGTTATAAGGGTGTTTTATGGATAAAGAGGTATGGTACTACAAGATGGGGGAGGAAAAGAGTGGTCCCCTTTCCTACCAAGAGCTTCAGGGGAAGCTCGATCGGGGAGAGATTAGCGCTTCAACAGAAATTTGGAAGGAAGGTTTTAGCGGGTGGCTCCCGATCTCTGAAGTTGAGCACTTTAATAGGGCCACCCTTGATGAGACTCCAACGATTACGATTGAGAAAAAAGTGGACTACGAAAGAGAGACCGATCAAGAGGGGGTGCGCCCTCACCCATGGATTCGTTTTTGGGCGCGGATGATCGACTACTCCCTTTTCGTCCTTGTGATCATGGGTTTCCTAGGTTCCTTTCGGAGCCCCTTTTGGTGGATGGTCACGATTTTCTTGTGGGCACTTATTGAAGCCCTTTTAATGGCAACATGGGGAGCGACTCCTGGAAAATGGGTTTTAAAGATCAGGGTGCGCGATGAAAAAGAAGAAAAACTCTCCTTTTCTGAGAGCTTAAACCGGAGTCTTTCCGTTTGGTTTCTTGGGATGGGAGGAGGCATTCCTATTGTAACACTTGTTACAATGATTGTGGCTGCCGTTAAGTTAAATAGCCGTGGAGTGACCATATGGGATCGAAGGGGCAAACTTAGAGTGATGCATCGCAAAGTGGGAATCATCCGGGTCCTCATTGTGATTTTGTATTTTCTCTGTTATGTGTGGGCCGTCTCCTGGGGACAATTCCAAATGATGAATCATTCATGAGTATTATTGAGAAAAAAGATCTAGGAGAAGGGCGGGCCCTCTTTCAGATGAAGGTCTTAGAGGATAACTATACCTATATTCTCTCATGGGACCATGAAGCTTTTGTCGTTGATCCAGGGGAGGGAAAATCTGTTTATGCCCTTCTAAGCGAAGAAAAGCTTAAACTCCAAAATATCTTGATCACCCACTATCATGAGGATCACACTGGGGGCATAGACTATTTGGTCAAAAAAACAGAGGCCCATGTCATTGGACCCGACGATCCGCGCATTCCCGGACTGGAGCAGACCGTTGCTGATAAAGAAGAACTCATTTTTGGCCCCTTTTCGATTGAAGTCCTTGCAACACCTGGCCATACCAAACCTCACATCGTCTATTTTTTCCGCGATCTTCACCTCCTCTTTAGCGGCGATCTCCTCTTTGCTGGAGGGTGTGGACGTCTCTTTGAAGGGACCCCTGCTGAGATGTGGCACTCTCTAGAAAAGGTGATAGCCCTTCCCGATGATACCCTCATCTATTGCGGACATGAATATACCCTCAATAATCTTCAGTTTGCCCTATCTATCGAACCCCATAATCAAGCGGTACAAAAACGGCTAGAAGAGGCCCAAGCCTCCGTAGCTGAAGGGCGCCCCACCGTCCCTACAACCCTTGCTCTCGAAAAGGCTACAAACCCCTTCCTTCGCGTTCAAGATCCTCCGCTCCAAAAAGCCCTTGGGACAAAAGAAAGGGACCCAGCCGCTATTTTTGCGCAAATCCGGACCCTTAAAGATAAGTCTTAGACCTTGCTTGGGAAATAGCCTCCCTATAAAATAGAAGCAAATAGAGGATTGCTATGAGTGGAGATAAGATTAACCCAAGAGTTGACATTGCGTTCAAGAAAATCTTTGGTGCTGAAGAGAATAAAGATCTTTTGATCTCGCTTATCAATGCTGTTGTAGGGCCAGAGGATCATGTTGTAGATGTCACGCTGCTCAACCCCTATAACCAGAAAAATTTCAAGAATGATAAACTCTCGATACTCGATATTAAAGCAGAGGGAAATCATGGAAAAAAATTTAATATTGAAATTCAAATTACCGATGAAGGGGACTACGATAAAAGAGCCCTTTATTATTGGGCAAAGCTCTATACCGACCAATTAAAAGCTTCAGAGGATTACTCCTCATTAGAAAAAGTGATCGGAATTCATATCCTCAATTTCACCTCAATTTCCCAATCTAAAAAATACCATAATGTGTTTCATGTCACAGAAAAGGAAACAGGCCTTTCCTACTTTGACGATTTAGAGCTTCATACCATTGAACTTAAAAAATTTACGGATGCCGTCAAAAAAGACTTAGGGGAGATCGGAGTCAAAGTGAAAAGCGCTTTAGATATGTGGTCAGCCTTTTTAACAAGACATGACATCCTAAGTACAGCTAGCCCATTGCCCGAAAGTCTCAACAAACCTGAGTTTAAAAAAGCGATGCAAGTACTCAGCATCATGAATTTCACGGACGAAGAAAGAGAAGCTTACGAAGATCATCTTAAATGGCTTAGAATCGAATCCAATACCCTCAAAAAAGCCGAAGAAAAGGGAGAAGCAAGAGGGCTAAAAAAGGGACGCAAAGAGGAGAAAAAGGAAATAGCCTTGAAAATGCTCAAGAGAAACCGTCCCATCGATGAAATAGCGAAAGACACAGGCTTATCCTTGGAAGAAATCCAATCTCTAAAGGAATGATGCAACCTCGATTTTCTGGCCTTACCCTCGAAAAGGCTACACCCCCCTTCCCCGTACATTAAAGATCCCGTTTCAAATATCTTTTAGGAGGAAGGAAGGGGACTTGATTGCCATTGTTGCACAAATCCGCATCCCTATCAGTCTTAGGGAAAAAACCCTCCAAAAAAGGTCAAATCACCCCTTTTAAGCCCCCATTTAGAGGTACGTTTTCAAATAAAGAATATCATTTAGTTATAAGTTATTGATAATCAATATAATAGTGTTTAGTTAACAATTAATATTTAATTAAATTTATTAAAATGTTATAATATAATTATATTAATAAAATAAAAAACAGGTAATAAGATGGAAACTACTAACAAAACTAGTACTCAAACTTCTCAAATTTTTAATTTTCAAGGACTTTATAAAAGCTTTACTGATTTAGTTGAAAAAGTTTATTTTTGTATGCGCTATGGATTTGATCTGACCGATGATTCAAAGATGAGCACAACTGCTCGCAATATATTTATGTGCCCCAAGACCGTAACGTTTCAACAGGCTAATGAATGTATTGAACATTATAGTAGTACAAGCAATAGACTTGTTAAGAATTTAAGGGATACACTGGTCGATCTTACTTTAACTCTAGATCCACGAGCAAAGAAATTTCCTTCGGAAGAAATTGGTAAGATGATTATCCGTGAGGCTTCTATCCCAGAAAATGAAGAGAAGGTCGACAAACTGTTCGACGTGTTACAAAATCGCCTAAATTATGAAAGAGAGTCTTTTTCAGGGAATGAAGAAGATCTTCCAACATCGAAAGTTTTGAAGAACATTAACGATAAATTGCAAAATGATCAACAAGCTAAAAATGATCTATTAACCTGGGAACAGTGGTGTCATATAAATCAAATTTTTTAATCTGACGGAGTATCTCCGTAACTGCAGTCTAGGGAGAAGGACGGGATTTTGGTTATCACTTTCCCAAACAGTGATTCGTAAGGATCCATATGCCAGGTGAGGACTTAAATAAATTAACTCGTGCAGAGTGGTTCGCGATCATGCTCAGCGATGATGAATAACTTTGTAGGCATCTCTTAGAAGTGGACTTTGAGGACTTCGTGTTGGGAGCGGCAGTAGGTCTCTTTGATGAGAAAGAGGGAGAAGATGAGGCTCAGGGTGTAGAATAGGGGCATGAGAATCAGCCCCGTTTCGTACTGCGCTGCTGTGTAGATGTGGGTCTTGTCTGAGGCCCCTCTTTCGATCAGAAACCCCACGATGGGGGGAAAGAGGGCGGCAAAAAAGGTGATCATCGAATTATTAAATCCAATGGCTGTTGCTTGAACGGAGCCTTGCACGTGCTCTGAAATGCTCGCAAAGGCGGGACTACACCCTGCACTTGCAAAGCCCATCATCAGAAAGAAAATCGCTAGAAAGATCCATGTATTTGTCGGGATGAAAAGGACCGAGAGACTTCCAATAAGTCCTAAGAGGGCGCAGGAGATCAAAACGGGTTTTCGTCTTTTCATTTGATCGGAAATTTTTCCTATAAATTTCTGGGGTAGGAAGAGCGAGTGTAAGGCGCTCTCCCGGTTGGATTTTAAGTCCGCAGATCTCTAATAGACATGCCATAATTGCGCTACAAAAGGGATAAGGAGTTCAATGATTGATATAACCATTATGCGCTTGATGCCAGTTATATTGGACAGGGCGTTTTGTATCCCGATCATAACGGACTTGGATGGAGATATAAGGATAGGAATGATCGTTATCGAAGTCTCGTCCTTCGGTGGTGTGGAAGAGGGTGATGGCGACCTCTTGATTGTACCAGGAAGGGGTGGAAGTGTCGGTGAGGGTTAGGGTGCGGAGCATGGGCTCTTTGTAGTAGGAAAGGAGGGCTTCAAGGACAGCTTGGGGATGATGCTCTAGCCCCTCTACATAGAAATCGACTTCGGCGCCGATCATATGTTTTGAGGTTTGCCCCTTTTTTGAAAGATCTGCATAGAGGTTATGGATGGGGCACCGGTGTCCGCAGGTAATGACTACTTTTCGATCGAGGGTTTGTTGAATGTGGTTCAGAAGATCGATCAGAATGGGGTAGATGAATTCTTCTCCATTTCTTAAGGGGAGGCTATGTTGTTCAATTCCTCCACAATCAAGATGATAGATGAAACTTCCCTGCCGATGGATCTGAAGGGGAGGGCTGAGAAGACTTCCTTTGCAGCGGAAAAATTCTTTGGTGATCCGCAGGTGCGCGCCGATCCGTCTTTTTTCCCAAGGGTAAGGGGCCCTTTTTTTTATTTTTGGAGAAGAGATAGGAAAAAGATGTTCATTGGACAAACGCTGAATGGGTGCAATCACCATATTTTGAGTGCGCACCTTTTTTTTCTCAGACTCTTCCAGTCCCGAGCATCCGACTAAAATGCTTATTATAAACGATAAGAGGAAAACCATTTTCTTCATCTCTTTGAATTATAATGGAGATTGCAAAAAAATTTCGACCTTTATATGGAAAAAGTAAGAGGTATCTGTTGACGGGATGCGAGGCGGGTACAAAAAGAAGGTTGGGATGAAGAAGGTTCTCATTATTGAGAAGCAGCTTGCTGCGCGCGAGTTGCTTTTGAATCTCCTTAAGGGAAAAGAGCTGCAGCTGTTTACTGTCGAAGAGGGAATGGATGCTCTTGAGCTCCTTCAAAAACGTTCTTTTGATCTCATCTTAAGTGATTTAAAAGGAATTCAAGCGTTAGATCGGTTGAATCGTCGTCCATTAAATGCTCCTATTGTTCAACTTTCGAGCGAGGGGGAACCACTTCAGAAAGATATCGAGCATCTTTTAAAGAAACCTTTTTCGGAGGCGAGTGTGACCTCTCTTCTTATGGAGCTCCTTAAGAATAAGAAGAAAAGGATGGTGATTGCTGAAAGTCCTGCAATGAAAAAAATCCTCCGTGAGGTAGAAATGATCGCAAAAAGTCACTCCAATGTTTTTATCTTTGGAGAGTCAGGGACAGGGAAGGAGGTGATTGCGGGGCTGATTCATGAACATTCCAGAAGAAAAGAACATCCTTTTATCCCTGTTAACTGTGCAGCTCTTCCTGACACACTTATTGAATCGGAATTTTTTGGGCATGAAAAGGGGGCTTTTACAGGGGCGCTTCAGAGAAGGATCGGACGGTTTGAGCGGGCTGATCGTGGAACGCTTCTCCTTGATGAGATCTCAGAGATTCCTTTTGCCCTTCAAGCCAAGCTCCTTCGCGTTGTGCAGGAGCAAGAGTTTGAGCGTGTGGGAGGATGTGAATCTGTCTCTGTCGATGTCCGTCTTATCTCAACATCAAATCGGGAAATGAAAGAGGCCCTTGATGAAAAAGCTTTTCGCTCCGATCTTTACTATCGGCTGAATGTGATCCCGATCTATCTCCCTCCTCTTCGCGAAAGGAAGGAAGATATTCTCCCCTTAGCAAAACATTTTATCAGAGAGGTCTCTGCACAAAATCAAATTCCTCTTAAAACACTTTCAAAAGAGGGGGAAGAAAAACTCCTTGCCTATCCTTGGCCTGGCAATATCCGTGAGCTTCGCAATGTTGTAGAACATGGTGTTGTGATGGATTACTCAGAGACCATTGAGAGTGACCATCTTCTCATTCATTTTAAAAAGAGTGCAGCCTATCTTCCCTCTATGACAATCAAAGAGCTTGAGAAAAAGCATATCCTTGGGACCCTTGATCGCTTAAGGGGCAATCGTACCCATGCGGCAAAGGTCCTTGGCATCAGCGTGCGCACCCTGCGCAACAAACTCAAAGAATATAAAGTCTAGACTTTGCTGGCATGGAGTGCTACTGGGTTGATTGCGAAGATTTCTCCACCTTTTTGAACGATCTCAACGATTTTTTCTTCTAGCGATGATTTGATCGAGTTATCTGAGAGCTGAGAGGTAGCTTCTTTTGCCTCGTTAAGATATTTTTGATATTTGATTTTATCTTTCTCTAGTAGTGCAGCCCCTACTTGGAAGAGGGCATGGAGAGTCTTTCTCATCAAATTCATAGATTCTATGAATGTATTAAATGCTTGGTCAAATTGAGGAATTAAGGCTTTATATTTTTCGGTTGCTCCTATTCCCATATAGGCTTCTGCTAAAGAAAAAACGAATTCTGCCTTTTCTGCTTCATTTTCAATCGCTTGAATTTCTTCTTCGGCAATCCCTAAAATTTCAAGAGCTCGTTGAGGATGAAGCCTTCCAAGATGGATATACCCTTTAATTTTTTTATCACTCTCGTTTTCTTTAGCAATATATTCCAACCCTTTCTCAACATTGGCAAAGAGAAAATTCTTAGAGTAAAGAGTTTGAGAAGATGCTCCAATTTTAATGGTTAGAGAGTTCTCATCTAGTTGAACTTCCCCATATGGAGCAAAGAGGGGGAATAGTTTAGAGGCTTCTACACTATTGTTTTTAGAAATTTTCTTAATCAACTTTAACAGGTAGGCATCAGAAATTTCTTTATTTTCATAAAGCCTAAAAATTTCTGGGAGCTTTGATTCGAAAAGAGAATAATTTCCCCTTTCGAACTCTTTTAAAGCACTTGATAGGGTCTCTATCCCTTTTTGAATATGAATATCAGATTCTTCAAAACCATGTTCTCCATGGGTGTCTAGGGGCTCAACTGGTTCATTTCCAGATACGCTGCTTACATCGCTCATTCTTTATTCCTAGGTTTAAAAATTGGGAGTATCGTTATAGGGGAAAACAGGAAATCTTGCAAGGAGCTATATTTAATAACCCTGTTAAAATGGTCAATTGTGCTCATCTTGTATCTAACCTGAGTTTTGGGTTTATTTCACTCATTCTCAGGGATTTTTCTCTTTCTTCTCGGTCTTTTTATCTCGAAAAGGGCACTTTGGCCCTTCCCTTCGATAAAAATCTCAAAAATCTAAGAGAACTCTCCTATGAGAATAAGCAAAATAAATTCAAAACTCAGGTATCTACGTCAATTCTATTTGCCTATGCAGCGAAATAAGTAGCACTCCGGGGTTGAAGGATTTTAGAGACAGGCCACTAAAGAGGGGTAGTAGCGAAGGGAATTTTTGGGGACGTCGGCCATTTGAGGGTGATCAGAGGGGCAGATAAGAACAGGAGTAATGGAGGCTCCTTGCAAAGCACGAATTCCACGCAGGGCATCTTCAAAGCCAAGCATCTTATCTGATTTTCCAAGAACTTCGATAGCTTTAAGGTAGGCATCAGGTGCTGGCTTTGGATTCTGGTAATCTTCCCGCGTGATCCAATGGGGAATTTTGTTTAATACGGGGATTTTTTCCCGAATTTTTTCTGTTTGCTCCCGCGTTGAGTTTGTCACGACAGCGTGGGGAATTTTAGCGAGTTGGACACTCTCAAGAATGGTTTGTGCCCCTGGCATCAACTCGAGATTGCCCTCTTCTAAAAGCTGGGCATATTCCTCTTTTTTTTGATCATATAGGGTTTCCCAAGAAAGGGTTTCTACAAGGGCGTTTGCATGAGAGGTAATGAGCTCTCTCAGCCCGTGGGAACTTTTATGAGCCACCTCTGCAAAGGTTAGAAAGTCCCAAGGGAAGCTCATCCCGTTTCTTTCCATCATCCGCTCATAGGCTTGGTAATGGAGATGTTCGGTATTGACCAAGAGGCCATCAAAGTCAAAAAAGATCGGGGAATAATCTAAAATCCAACTCATTTTTTTTCCAAATAAAATGCCGATGACTGGACTCGAACCAGCACTACGTTGCCATAAGCAGATTTTGAATCTACCGTGTCTACCAATTCCACCACATCGGCGTGGTAAAACACTTAGCATACAGAGAGAGAAATTTTATTGGAATGTATTTTAATAATGAACAGCGTGGAGGAAGAGAGCTTTGGCGGGGGCTGTGACGCCCGCTTTTCTCCGGTCTTTAGCATCGAGGATTTGGGGGATGTCGTGGGCAGGCCGTTTTTGGGCGCCAATCTCAAGGAGGGTGCCGGTGATGTTTCGGACCATTTTGTAGAGGAACCCATTTCCTTCAAATTCGAGGCGAAAGCCTCTTTCTTCAAGGATGAGATCGAGGCGGTAGAGGGTTTTTACAGGGTCTTTGGAGCCGCAGCCACTTGAGGCAAAGGAGGTGAAATCGTGAGTGCCTAGGAGGTGGGGGATCGCTTGGTGAATGGGGTCTAAGTGGATAGGGAAGGGGAGGGAGTGGGAATAGCGGAAGTTAAAGGGATCAGGGGCATAACTATAGTGATAATGATAAATCTTTTTTTTCACACTAAAGCGGGCATGAAAGTCATCGGGGACAGGGGTGATCGTCTGAATACGGATAGTGCGGGGGAGGATCCCATTTAGGGAATAGGTGAGAGAGGGAAGATCGAGGAGGTGAGGATGGGAAAAGTGGGCGACTTGGTGGCGGGCATGAACTCCGGCATCGGTGCGCCCAGAGCCAGTAATTGAGGTTTTTGTGCGGAGAACGGTTTGGAGCGCTTTTTCAATCAACTCTTGGATAGAGGTGCGGTTTGGTTGAAGGGCCCACCCTCCATACTCGGTTCCATCATAACTCAAGTCAATCCGGTATTTCACAAAATCTCTGCCAATTTGAGGTCGATGGGAGTGGTTATTTTGATGTTTTCCCTCGATCCTGTGATGATTTTTACAGGGTGGCCGATGAGTTCTGCAAGGGCGACATCGTCGGTCAATTTCTCATTTTTTGCGGCAGCTAGCCCTTCTTTAAGAAGATCGCGGCGGAGAAGTTGGGGGGT
>Ga0075163_10012114_pt1 | contig 11235 bp, 4 predicted proteins | sample JI1023141ADNA_FD_71478 | JGI IMG/M metagenome (GOLD analysis project Ga0075163, IMG submission 71478) | Wastewater effluent complex algal communities from Wisconsin, to seasonally profile nutrient transformation and Carbon sequestration -... | ecosystem: Engineered > WWTP > Effluent > Algae...
CGCCGGTGGGGAAGATCACGAGCGCGAAATCGACGTCCATCGCCGGCGTCTCGACCTTGCCGTCCTGCACGATCGAAGTCGCGGTGACTCGCACCTCATACATGCCGGCCTGCGGGCTGTTCAGCAGCACACCCTCGATCGTGTCGCGATCGTTCGGCGCACCGCCGCTCGGCGTCTGGTCGCTGGTCGCGAGGCCGTTGTTGCCCCACCAGAACGCGCCGTCGCTCATACGCGTGACCTTGAGGTCGACGCTGTTGATGCGGTGGATGGCCGCGCTGGCCAGCGCCGCGGGATCCGCATAGCACATCGTCGCGCGGAACTCGGGCGCCCCGGGCGCAACCCACACGAGGTAGGTTCGCGACTGCCCCATCTGTAGCGCCTCATACTCGTCGACAACCACGATCTTGTTGCGGTTGTCATAGAGCCGCGCAAGGTCCGGGAAACCCCAGCCCTGCACGCGCCGCGCCACCTGCGACAGTGGATACGGGCGCGCGGTGCCGCACAGCAGCGCCTTGCCCGTGGTCATGTGGGGCTTGTTGTCAAAACGATTGGCGGGCGTTGCCGGCATCGGCAGCGGATTGCCAAACAGGCCATCCGTGAACATCTCCTGGACGATGCCCATGTGGCCCGCACAGATCGGCGTCGCCGCGGAAGTGCCGCCAAACGTCGCCGTGTAGTTGCCCGCCACGCCAGACGCCGTGTTGTAACCCGAAGTGCTCGTGCGATCCGACGTCAACACGTTGTCGTAATAGGCGCAGATATCAGGCTTCTGGCGCCCATCGCTGGCCGGCCCATAACTCGCCGAGGTCCAAACGTCATCGGCAGGACTCGAGTTGTTGCCATGGCTTACACCACCACCCGAGATGATGTTCTTGGCCCACGCTTCGGGGCGCGAGTTCTGGCTCCCTTGGTTGCTCTGGCTGTTGAAGCGCGTGAAGTCGGCATCAAACAGCGCATCGTCCATCGACTGCGATATCGACGTGTACTGCGTCGTGGGAGTCGAACCCCAACTCGCGGTGGCCAGCATCGAACGCCACGGCAATGCCGGATTCGTGCTGCCGGTCGCCTGCGAATAGATGGCGCCCGACGAGGTGTAATACCCCTCGATGATCGTCGCGTTCGGCAGCATGCCGCGCGCCGCCGCGTTGTTGGTGCCATTGCCGCCGACGATGCCGGCCGTGCAGTGACCGTGCGTCGCAGTCGTATTGGTACCGCGCACGACCACCCGCCCCGCGAAGTTCGTGAAGTCCGGATGGGTCTCCTGGAACGCCTCGGTGATCTCGGCGCGCACGCCGTTGCCCGTAAAGCCGCCGAGCGTCTCGACGTAGTTGCCGCCGCCTTGGATGCGCGCGTTGTCCATGTCGTAGCCGATCTCCGTGGTCGGATCGGCCCAGGTCACGGTGTCGAGGTCCATCACGGCCAGCAATTGCGCCGGCGTGAGCTTGGCCTGGATCATCACCGAGCCATCGCAGAGGTCGGTCACTTCGCCGCCGAGATCCTTCACCTGTCCGGCAAGGCGTTCACGGTCCTTCTTGCTTGAGAGGACCAGGTTGCACTGCATCGGCTCCGTCGCGCTCGACGTCGCAAACTCACGCAACGTCGCATCGAGTTTGAACCCGTTCTGCAGGTCGCCAACCCACCGCACGCAAACTTGCTTGCGCAACGCCTCGACCTGCGCACGATCGCCGCGCACGACGAGCGCGTTCTCAGGCAGGTAGTGCAGGATCTCGACACCCTGCTGCCGCAGCAGGTCCTGGTACTGTTCGAGAACCTGGGTCTGGAACTGCACGAGGAACAACCGATTCTGCGCCGGCACGCCCATCGGGGCCGGCAGGTGCAGTTCGTTGCTGCTCGGGTCGTACTGCGCGAGCACGAAGTGCAGGCGATCGTCAGGCTGGAACAGGTTGCTCCAGGAGCGGCCGCCGTCGCGACTCATCGCGGCCTTGGCGACGCCGGCTTCGGTCCAACGGCGCACCTGCACGCCTCCGATTTGGAACGCCAACTCCTCCGAATTTGCGACAGTAGTGGACACAGTCTGCGCGCTGACGAAGTCAACGGACAGCAACGACAGGGTGGTGGCGCAGAGCAGCGCCCTGGACAAGTGCATGGGATCCTGTTCGAGCTAGGGGACGAACGCCTGGGAAGGCGTGGGGAGGCCTACGAATTGTGGCCCGGAATCCCGGTCGCGCAACCACCCCTCGAAGTCTTCCGATGGCTTCTTGCCAATCCCACAGGCCTACCCACCAGCCCCCGAAAGCACGACCCGCACCACCGCATTCGGCCGATTCAGGGTCTCGTTCACCCCGAAGTTCACATACCGAATGCCGCTGCCCACGAGCACGACGCCACCCGCCGCCGTCATGGCAATCTGCCGCACTCCAAACTCCACGGGCCCCGCCAACAGCGTCCCATCAGGCAGGTAGAGCACCACCACCCCCCAATTGCTGGCCAGGTGCAGCCACGTGCCAGCCAACAGGGGGCCGTGCACGGGCGGTGTGAGTTCGAGGCCGGCTGGAGTGCTGGCGAACGGGTTCGCCGTGGCGCCGCGGTAGAGGAAGTCCCCGCTGCTGCTCCGGACCAGCGTGTCCGCACTGCCGGTGAGCGAACTGCCGACCATCGGGGCGCCGACCACGTCCTGCTGCACGATCGACTGTGCGCCCGTCACCGGATCGAGGCGGCGCAGAACCTGATTGGTTGCCGTCTGTTCGAAGATGAGCAGGGCACCACCCGTGTCCGCGGCCTGCACCGGAGCGAGGGCGCCCGAGGGGAACGGCTGCGCCAGGGAGCCCGTGCCCGTCAGGTTGGTCACCGAACCGCCCTGGGACGACAGCGAGACCTTGAACCAATCCATGAGCGCCACGTCGCCGATCGCGACCACCAGCTCATGCGCAGCGAACTTGGGCAGGATGTGCGAACCGATGTACGGCTCAAAGATCTGGCTTTCGGTGATCTGCAGGTCGGGCAACACGCCCGTCATGTCGAGCAGGTGCAGTTCGTCGCGCACATCGGCATCGACGTAGAAGAGCCGCGCCCCATCGTCGCTGAGCAGCATCGCGGGTTCGCCGGCGCCAAAGGGCAGGTAGCCAGGTTCTTCGTACTTGCTGGGCGGCGGCGGCAGAACGGCCGGACTCGTCATCACCGTGTCTACCCGCCAGAGTCGCTGCAGGTCGCGCGGGCCATACAAGAACACGAGTTGTTGCCCGTTGCGCGACAACACCATCTCATCCTTGAAGAGGCCATTGGCCACGAGCGGCGGGGATACATCGTCGGGAACGGCGCCGTCGGCGAGCGAACAGCGCCACACTTCGTCGTCCTCACTCTGCAGGAAGAGGTGTGAGGTGCCGACCATGAGCGAGCCCGGGATCGCTTCGGTGCCCGTGGGTATCGCGCGGCGATTGGGACTGTTCGTGCTCGCGTAGAGCGTGCCGTCGAGCTTCATCACGTAGACGCCACCACCCTGGAGAGCGACCGCCGCGTGCAGCCCATCTTCGGCCACGGCGAGGCTATCGAAGTACGGATCGTCGAGTGCGGCGCCCACGCCGGCACGTTCGAGCACGACCCGCGCCGAGCCGTCGGCGGCGATGTGCAGGAAGCCCCAGAACTGCCCGCCGTTGCGCTTGTAGCGGAACAACCGCCCGCCACCGGGCAGCTCGACGCGTTCGATGCCGTTCTCGACCGTGCGGCGGCTGCGCGATGCATCCAGCTCACGCGCCAACGTGCGCCCGGTGATCTCGATCGGCAACAACTCGACGTTCTGCAGCACCACCGTGTCGCCGCCGTTCGGGTTGTTTTCGGCGAGCGAGACGATCTGCAGCGCGGTGGGAGAGCCCTCGGCGAGGGTCAGGGTCTGGGCTGGCAGCAGGGTCGCAGCAAGCGCGAATACGAGCAAGGAGCGGGTCAACATGAGGTGCACGGAAGACAGAATACCGGGGTTTAGCCCGGTGGGCTCATGCAAGGGCCATGCCGAAAGGGCTGGCGGGCCCAAATGTCCGTGTTCGGCACACGTGGCGGCGGCAAGTGTCCGCCATACGCACGGCCAAGGAAGCCGCGGTCAGGAAAGTCCCAGCCGCTTCAGCTTCTCGTAGAGCGCGGTGCGCGAGATCTCGAGCGCGCGGGCGGTCTTCGCCTTGTCACCGCCGCAAGCCTGCATCGCGGCGACGATCGCGCGCCGTTCGGCCTCCTTCAGCGTGACCACCTCGGTCGGTGCCGTGGAGCCGGATGGCGCCGCGTGGGAAGGGTTCGCCACGGGCAACTGCAGGTCGACGATCTCGTCCGTGCTGCTGAGCAGAGCCACACGCGCGATGACATGGTCGAGTTCGCGCACGTTGCCGGGCCAGGGGTAGCCCCGCAAGGCACTCTTCGCAATTGCGCCAAGGTGGAGCTGGCGCCCATTCTGCTCGCCGTGGCGCCGCAGGAAGTGTTCGGCGAGCAACGTGCAATCGTCGCCGCGATCGCGCAGTGGCGGCACGCGCAGTTCGACCGCGGCGAGGCGGAAGAACAGGTCCTCGCGGAACTCGCCTTTCTGCACCATTACGCGCAGGTCGCGGTGCGTGGCGGCCAGCAGTCGCAAGTCGAGACGAATCGTCTCACTGCCACCGACGCGGCGGATCGCCTGCTCCTGCAGCGCGCGCAGCAGCTTCACCTGCAGCGCCGGCGGCATGTCGCCGACTTCGTCGAGGAACAGCGTGCCGCCGCTCGCGAGCTCGAGCAGACCTGGGCGATCGCGGTCGGCGCCCGTGAACGCCCCCTGCACGTGGCCGAACAGTTCGCGCTCCATGAGTTCGGCGGGCAGCGCGCTGCAGTTTTCGGCGACGAACGGGCCGCGCGCGCGAACACCTTGGTCGTGCAGTGCGCGCGCGACGAGTTCTTTGCCCGAACCCGTCTCACCAAGGATGAGCACCGGCAGTTCGAGCGGCGCGAGCTTCTGGATCTGCGCGCGCAGGTCGCGCATCACGGGGCTGTCGCCGAGCAGCTGCGTAGTGTCGCGGCGTGTGGCGCGCCTGGCGACCGCAAGCTCGCGGCGGCTCGCGTTTAGTTCGGTCGCCAGCGACTCTTCGCGCAGCATACGATCGACGGCGATCGCGGCCTGGTCGGCGAGCACTTCGAGCGCTTCCTTGTCCGAATCGAGGAAAGCGCCCGCGCGGCCAGGATGTTCGACATAGATCGCGCCCACCGTGCCGCCGGCCGAACGGAACGGTGCGCAGATCGCCGATCGCACCTGCAGATTGCGCACCGAAGGCATGTCCTGCAGTTCGCGATCCGCGAGCCCATCGGCGCCCGTCAGCGTGCGCTGCAGCTGCATCGCGCGGTGCGCGAGCGAACGGCTGAACGCCTGCCCAGTCGGGCCTGGGTCACCACTCTGGAACTCGCGGCGCATGCCGTCGTCGCGCGCCACGAGCAGATAACCCTGGCGACCACCACTGAGCGTCACGGCCGCATCGAGCAGGTGGCGCATCGCCTTGTCGAGATCGGTTTCCTGCGCCAATTGCCGATTGACGGCCAGGAACGTGCGGAACAACTCGCGGCTCGGACCAGGGTTTGGCGGCATTGGCTCTTCTGGAAGCGGATCGCTCGGTGCGGCGTCGCCACTGGCCACAACTCGCGCGGCCAGCGCTTCGTGCACCCGGGCAATCTCGCTGCGGAGTCTATCCGTGTCGGGGGCGCCAATCTCGGCCAACACCAACTCGGCCGCCTGTTGGTCGCCGAGTTCGGCATGCGCGCGCGCGAGCATCACCTGCGCCAACCGGCCCGCCGCCAGGTTGCCGAGGCGCAACAGCGCCGGTGCGGCCTGCATGAGCCACGGACGAGCCGCCGGAGCATCCCCGCGCGCCAACGCCGCAATGCCGAGATTGGCTTCGACGACGGCGACGCCGGCCTGATCGCCAACATGCTGGAACAAGGTGCGGGCTTCGCGAAAGCGCGCCACGGCCTCGGCGTGATCACCGCGGTCCTTCGCGATCACCCCGAGATCCTGCTGCACCTTGGCCGCCTGCCGCACATGGCCAAGCCCAAACAACAACTCGGCGGCGGCGGTGAACGCCCGTTCGGCTGCCGCCAGATCGCCGCGGCGACGATGCACGTGGCCAAGTTCCAAGAACACCGAGGCGCGCAGGAACGGCTGCTGGTCGGCCGCGAGTTCTTCGAGCAGCCCGGCGAGCAGCTGTTCGCTGCGCGCAGCGTCCCCACGCAGATTGCAGGCCGTCGCCAGCAGCAGTCGTTCTCGCGGTGTCGCCTGCGGGTGCTGCAGATTCTGCAGCGCGGCATCGTGCTCGCCGCGGACCAGGTGCACTCGCGCCTGCAACGAACCGAGCCGCAACCGGCCGGCCGCGTCAGTCACCTTTACCAACTCCATCTCGCGGCGCGCAGCCTCCACCTGGCCCATGTCGAGCAATGCCATCGCGCGCAGTAGCGGCGACTGCGTGCAGAACGGCAGGGCCTGGGCCGGCTCGCCCGCGTCGAGCAACCCTTCGGCGAGCGCATCGCGCAACCTGGGCTCCAGACTGGCGTTGGTCCTCGCACCTTCACGCCACAGACCGATGGCCCGTTCGCGATGGCCTTGCGCGGCCACCAAACGCACGTTTGCAGGCGTTGCGGGAAGTTCGCGAACTTCCGCACCATCCCGCGACAGGCGCCCGCTGAACGCCGCCGGCCAGGACCACCGACTGCCCGACGGCACGACCTCACCCGTGCGCACGAGTGCCAACAGCTGCTCGCGCACGAGAGCTCCACTGCGCGCACCGCGGCGCACCAGCCACGCCGCCGCCGCGATCGCGGCCTGCCCCTGCAAGCCGAGCACATTCAGCAGGTGGGGCTGCAGGCGCACCGGATCCAATTCGGGCAGGTCGATGCGGAACGGTTGGCCACCACCGCGCACCACGCGCAACTCGCGCCCCGCTTCGCACAGTGCTTGTGCACCCTGCGTCATGGCCACGAGGTGCATGGCCAACGCGCGGCGATCCTCGGCATCCCCACCACACAGCAGAAGGTCCTGCGAGGCCTCCGCCGTGCCCGCAACGGCCAATTCGGGCCCAAACAGCTCGGCCGGATCCGGCGCCAGCAACGACGGCTGCGGGCGCCCGCTGCCACCACACAGGAACTCCAGCGCCTCCTGCGCATCCTGGAACCGGCGCGCTGGTCGCCGCGACAGACAGCGCGACAAGAACTGGCCGAACGGCGCCGGAAAGTCGTCGGCGCGCACACCCGCCGCCGCAAAGAAGTCCTCGCTCGGAAACCGCGCCAGGAAACGCTGCAGCGGCAGGCGACCACCGGGCCACAGCGCTTGCGCCACCATCGCGCCGACCGAGAACAGGTCCGCGCGGGCATCCGGAATGCCGCCGAGCAGCAGTTCGGGCGCGGCAAAGAACAGCGTGCCGCCGCGACCATGTTCGCCACGGCGCGCGCCGAGGCCGAAGTCCAGCAGGTGCAGGCGGCCGTGCTCATCGCGCAGCAGGTTCTGCGGCTTGAGATCAAGGTGCACCACCGACCGCAGGTGCACGTAGGCGAGCACTTCGAGCAGTTCCTGCACGATCGCCAGCAGTTCCTGGCGGTCCGCCGGCAGCACCGTGAAGGCCCGACCGGCCTCGTGGTCACGCACGACAAACGCGCGCCCATCGGGCAGGCGACCCACTTCGCGGATCGCCGGAATGGCCGGATGCTGCAGCGACAGCAGCAGCGCCGCTTCCTGCGGTTCGGCGCCCGCCGTGAGCACTTTCAGCACGCGGTCCGCAGTCGCGCCACCAACCGTCTCGGTGACGCGCAGCGTCTGGCCTTCGCCGCCGGCGTAGGCTTCCTTCAGCACGAAACGACCACCGAAGTGGCCGAGCAGCATTTCCAACGGCTCAGTCATCGTCGCGCACGCGCACCCACGACGCGTCGATCGCCGTAGGACCGGTCACGTCCCCGCGCCACCAGATGCGGTCGGAGCCGGCCACCACGGCGTCGAGCAGGATGTTGGCAGAAGCCGCACCGCGGCGACCCTGGCGGTGAATCGTGATCGCGGCGTCGACGTGCACGTCCACCGACGTCACCGACTGGCCCTGCACGAAGATCGGATCGTTGCCGCGCGGCACCACGACGATCGTGCGCGTGCCGAGATCAACGCTCTGCACGGCGCCTTCATACTCAGGGCGCATCGGCACGCCAGCGCTGGTCACTTCGACTTCCCGCGCCACGACGAGTTCGAGATCACCCTGCCGGGGCGTGCGACTGGTCCATTCGACCTTGGCGAGCTGACCAACCTGCAGGTCCCCGAACGCGAGCACGCGGCGATCGTCGCTGGCATGGATCCGTGCGGCGCTGGCGTCGACGAGCACGTCAACGGGCAAAGGCAGCAGGCGGCGGCCACCGCGGCGCGCTTCGGCAACCACGTGCATCACGAACGCCGAGCTCGCCGGGCGCAGTTCGTCGATGCGACCGAGCAGACGTGGTCCATCGTTACCGCGCCCGCGCCGCACGCGACTCGCGACAAACCGACCATCGCGGTGCAGTTCGCCATCCGCCGACAGGTCGTCGCCGCGACTCATGCCGCGAAGGAAGTCATCGCGCCCGCCACCCGAGAGCCCACTCACGTGGTCCTCAAACTGGCAGCCCGCGGCAAACTCCACCTGCAGCGATCCGTCATCGACGCTGGCGGCCTGGGTCAGCACATTGGGCGCCTGCACGAGGGCGACGCGCAGTCCGCCAATCGTCTGGGCACTGCCATCGAGGCGACCGCTCATCCGTGGCTCCCAATGCACGCTCGAACCAGCGACGGCGGGCGGCGCCGAACCATTGTGGCCGATCACGAGCCAGCTGCGACCCGCGGCACTGTGCTGCAGGCTCTCGGCGATCGGAACGGCCAGATCGAGGGCGCTGGTCACCGCAGCCGTGCTGCCACTCGAAGCGAGCGCCGTGCCGCTGCCTGGCGCCAGCAGCAGATGCACCGCCGCGTAGCTGCCCGAGGGCACGTTCTGCAGCGTGAAGCCGTCGGTCTCGCCGGTCGGATCGGCGAGAACCACGAGCTTCGGACTGGTCAGCAGGTTCCCCGTCGACGTGCCATCCGTGCGCTCCAACGCGACAGCGGCCAGCTGGAACTGCACGAGGGAATCACTGCCCGCGGCCGTGTCCACGACGACGTGCACCGAGCCCGGTGCACCCGTCGTGGCAGAAGAGCTGGAACCGCCACCCCCGCCACTGCACGCAGCAAGACCAAATAGCAGGACAGGGAGGAGTTTGAGGACGCGAAGCATGGGAGGATCTCGTAGCGGGAATGCCACCGGAGCGGCGATGCCACCACCAAGGCAAGAGGCGTACCGCGGGAGAGGCTACCAGAGAACGTGCAGATCCCGGACACCTGGTCCGCCTTCTGGTCACTCAGCGCGCGACGGCCGCACGTGGCTTGCGGGCCGCCAACGCCACGCCACCGAGGATCAGCAAGCTGGCCCCAAACAACCGCACCGAAAGTTGCTCGCCGAGCAACAGAACTCCACCGAGCGCCGCCAGCACCGGCACCAGCAGCTGCAACACAGCAGCCTGGGCGACCGCAAGCCCTCGCAACGCGCGATACCAGACGACGTAGCCAAGGCCAGAGGTGACTGCCCCGGAAACAACCGCGAGGCCAAGGCCACGCATGTTCGTGTACAGCGAAGTCGCGGCCGGAAGCAGCGAGAGGAGCGCAAACGGAACCGAACGCGCAAAGTTGCCGGCCGTCATCCGGATTGGCGTCGCCGTTCCACGGCCGCGAATCGTATAGACGCCCCAGGCGATGCCCGCGCCGGTCATCAGCACCGCGCCGAGCGGGTCCGGCGCGGTGATGCCCGGCAGCACGAGTACCACCAGCCCACCGAGCGCGCCTACCAGTCCCATGGCTTGCGCTCGGCAGAGACCCTCGCCGCTTCGCATCGCGATGCCCAGCATCGTGACCTGGACGGCACCAAAGAGCAGCAACGCGCCGATCCCGGCACTCAGCGACACGTAGGCCAGCGAGAACGCCGCCGCGTAGGCAAACAGCGCAAACCCTGACCACCAGGAGCCATGGGTTGCCCCCTGGTCGCTTCGTTCCCCCCCGACTCGCGTGAGCAGCCAGAGCACTAACGCACCACTGAGGAGGCGAACCGCCGTGAATGACACGGGATCGATGCCACCACCACCAAGTGCGAGCCGGCACAGCAGTGAGTTCGCCGCGAACGCCACCAGTGCGACCGCGGTGAGCAATGCCGTCATACGCGTTCCGGGGCCATGCGCTCAGCTGCGCCGCGCGCGCGTCTTCTTCTGCGCCGCGCGCGATTGCTTGATCAGCGCATCGGCGGCCTTCGGGTCCTGCTTGCATTCGAGCAGCGCCGAAAGCATCAGCGGCACGACGATCGTGGCATCACTCTCGATGACGAACATCGGCGTGTCCTCGGTGAGCTTGTCCCACGTGATCTTCTCGTTGGGCGTGGCGCCCGAGTAGGACCCGTACGACGTCGTCGAATCCGAGATCTGGCAGAAGTAGGCCCACGGCCTCACGGGCTCCTGCAGGTCGTACTTGATCGACGGCACGACGCAGATCGGGAAGTCGCCGGCGATGCCACCGCCGATCTGGAAGAAGCCGATGCCCTTGCCCTTCGACAGCTGCTTGTAGTCGTCGTAGAGGTTGGCCATGTATTCGATGCCCGACTTCACGATGCTGGCGCTGCATTCGCCGAACTTCACGTGCGACGCGAAGATGTTGCCGAACGTCGAGTCCTCGTGGCCAGGCACAACGATCGGCAGATTGGCCTTTGCCGCCGCGAGCAACCAGCACTCGTCGGGATCGCCTTCGTAGTGCTTCGGCGCGATCTTCTGGATCACCTCGTAGAAGTACTCGTGCCAGAAACGGCGTTCGCCCTTCTTGGTCGCTTCGATCCACATCGGCACGAGGATCTTCTCCACGGCGCGGAACGCTTCGTCCTCGGGAATGCTCGTGTCGGTGACACGGCGCATACGCTGCTCGAGGATCTTCGTGTCGTCGTTCTTCGTGAAGTAACGATAGTCCGGGAAGTCCTTGTAGCTGTGGTGCGCGACCAGGCGGAACAGCGACTCCTCGAGGTTGGCGCCGGTCACCGACAGGCCGTGGACCAACCCGGCGCGGATCGCCGGGGCGAGCGTGATGCCGAGCTGTGCCGACGACATCGCGCCGGCGACCGCCCAGTACATCCGCCCGCCCGCGCGCACGTGGTCCCAGTAGGCGAACAGCGCGTCGCGCGTGCTGCGCGAGTTGAAGTTCTTGTAGTTGCG
>Ga0075163_10012115_pt1 | contig 11235 bp, 5 predicted proteins | sample JI1023141ADNA_FD_71478 | JGI IMG/M metagenome (GOLD analysis project Ga0075163, IMG submission 71478) | Wastewater effluent complex algal communities from Wisconsin, to seasonally profile nutrient transformation and Carbon sequestration -... | ecosystem: Engineered > WWTP > Effluent > Algae...
CGGCGCGATTCACCGCAGGCCGCGCAGGTGCCCGCAGCGGGCAAGAGCGACCTCTGCCCGGCGGCGGCGCTTGAAATGCGGTTGCGTGGGGCGCACGCACACGCTAGTGTCATATCAACATAATACAGGGATTCAACGCCATGGCCAGTCCGGCTTTTTCGGTGGAAGCGGCAACGCAAGCCTATCTCGCGACTCTGAGCGGCGCGGCACGGGCGAAATCGGACGCCTATTTCGAAGGCGGTTATTGGCTGATCCTGTGGGCCTTTGTGGTCACGGTGGTGATCATGCTGTTCGTGCTGCGGTCGGGGCTGGCGGCGAAGCTGTCGGCGCGAACGCTCAGGCTGACGGGCGGGCGGCGCTGGTTGCAATCGATACTGGCGGCGATCGCGCTGTTCCTGCTGATTGCGGTGCTGCAACTGCCCTGGGATCTCTACGTCAGCTATTTCCGCGAACACCAGTATGGCATGTCGAACCAGAGCCTTGGCGAATGGGCGGGCGACTGGGTCAAGGTCGCCGGCGTCAACGCTGTGCTGTTCGGGCTGCTGGCGGCCGCCATGCTCGGGCTGTACCGGCTGACGCCCAAGGCCTGGTGGGCGTGGGGTGCGGCGGCGACGGCGGCGTTCCTCGCCATCGTCATAGCGGTCAGCCCGGTGATCTTCGATCCGATGTTCAACGATTACAAGCCGATGGCGCAAAGCACGCTGCGCGACCAGATTCTGGGCATGGCGCGCGCCAATGGCGTGCCCGCCGATGATGTCATGGTTGTCGATGCGTCGCGGCAGACCAAGCGCATTTCGGCCAATGTCGCCGGACTGGGCGACACCATGCGCGTCGCGCTTAACGACAATTTGCTCAACCAGGGCACGCCGCCAGAAGTGCGCTCGGTAATGGGCCATGAGCTCGGCCATTACGTGCTCAACCATATCTGGTCGATGCTGATCTATTTCTCGCTGATCATCCTGGGCGGCTATCTGGCGGTCAACCATTTCGTACCCGCGCTGCTGGCGCGCCATGGCAAGAAATGGGGGGTGCACGACTTTGGGGATCCGGCGGTCATTCCGGTCGCGATTCTGGTGCTGTCGAGTTACTTCCTGGTGATGACGCCGGTGGTCAACACCGTCATCCGCACGCAGGAGCAGGAGGCCGATGTCTTCGGGCTGAATGCGGCGCGTGCACCCGATGGATTCGCCAAAATCGCGATGAAACTGTCGACTTATCGCAAAATCGAGCCCGGAAAGTGGGAAGAAATCATCTTTTTCGACCACCCTTCGGGCCGCACCCGCGTCACCACCGCGATGCAATGGAAGGCCGAACACCTCGGCGAACCGGGCGTCGAATAGCCTGCGGCGGCGGGAACGATATAGTTTGATATCAAACTATATCGTTCAAATACGCCAGACCCGTAAAGACTGACCAGATTCCAACAGCGGCGGTACGATTTTAGCGCTAGTTTGCAGCAACCTCGGCAGTGATCGCCGCCAGCAATTCGGCGTCGCCCATTGTCGAATCATCGCCGCTGCGGCCCAGCGCATATTCGGGCGGCACCACTTCCGGCCCCGCCCCCGGCGGCAGCGGCGGCGTGTAATAGCCCAGCGCATAACTGCCCATCGCATAGCCCAGCACCGCCTGCAGTTCAGGCGGCAAATCGCGTGCAATATCAGGGGGGCAGGCGAGATACTGGTTCTCCTCCTGCCGCAGCCAGCCCAGCGTATAGGTGAGGTTGAGCCCGATGCGGTCACCGTCGCTGACATTGGTGCCGCCGCCGTGGAATACCCCGCCAGTGTAGATTAGCACCGACCCGGCGCGCATTTCCGCATAGCCGATTTCATGCGGCTCGGGCTTGCGTGAATCGGCCCAGTCGAGCGAGCCCGGCACGACCTGCGTCGCACCATTGGCCCGGGTGAAATCGGTCACCGCCCAGATGGTGTTGAGCTGCGGCTCGAGGTGCCCGAGGTGCGTGCCCCAGGCCCAGCGGTCGCGGTGGATGACCTGTGCACCCTGCCCCGGCTTGATGCGAATCGCCTGCGTCAGATGGAGTTGCCAGCGTTCGCAAAATGGCAGCAGCAACGCATCGGCAGCGGCCGCAATCAGTCTGTCCATGACCAGCGCGCGCACTTGCGCTGACCGCGCCACCAGCGCGCCGGTCCGCGTCGTCAGATTGCCGGTAAAGCTGTCGCGCCCGTTCGGCGTTGCCGCAACATAGGGCGCCAGCTCGGCACCCAGCGCGGCGAGCGCCTCAGGCGCGATGACGTCATCGACAATCACCGCGCCGTCACGGCGCAGCGCCGCCATCAAAGGTTCGATTTCAATATCGGCAGCGAAGTGCGCCAATGTCGGTGTGGCCATCATTCATCTCCCCGGTGCCGCACGACCATCATGCCGAGTCGGCACTGCAGCATAACGCCGACAGCGAATTTGTCGCAAGCGAATTTGTCGCAACCGCACCGCGCAGGCTCGCCACGGACGACGTGCCGACGTATTGAGTTGCCGATGCACCTGCTCGTCCTCGGCCTTGGCTACACCGCGTCGCGCATTGCTGCGGCGTTCACCGCGCTGGGCGGCAGCGTAACGGCGGTGCGTTCGCAAGCCGGCACCGGTGTGCTGACGCTGGCCTCGCCCGAACTGCCTGCTGCGATTGCCAGTGCAACGCACATCCTGTCATCGGTGCCTCCGGCGCGCGACGGCGGCGACCCGGTGCTCGTCGCGCACGCCGCCGCCCTCGCCGCCGCACCGGCACAATGGCTCGGCTATCTCTCGTCGACGGGCGTTTACGGCAACACCGATGGTGCCTGGGTTGATGAAACCGCCCCTGTCGGCAATGGCCGGCGCACCGCGCGCGTCGCCGCCGACCTGGCGTGGCAGGCATTGCACCCCGCGGTCCGCGTGTTCCGGTTGCCGGGCATCTACGGCCCCGGCCGTTCGGCGCTCGACCGCGTCGCCAGCGGCAACGCCCACCGCATCGATGCACCGGGGCATTTGTTCAGCCGCATCCATGTCGATGACATCGTGCAGGCGGTGATGGCGAGCCTGACGCATGGCGCACCGGGCGTCTTCAACATCGCCGACAGCCTGCCCGCCACCGGCAACGCGGTCATCGAATTTGCCTGCGACCTGCTGCGATTGCCCTACCCGCCGATCGAGCCACTCGACACGCCGCGGCTTTCGCAAATGGCGCGTGGATTCTATGCTGAGAATCGTCGAATCGCTGCGACGAAAATGACGCGCGACCTTGGCGTGCGCTTGCGCTACGCTGACTATGTACAAGGCCTGCGGGGCTGTCTGAAGGATATGGATCGATGAAATTCGGGGTTGGACAATCAGTCAAGCGCGTCGAGGATTTCCGGCTGCTGACCGGCGCCGGGCGTTACACCGATGACCTGCAATTGCCCGGTACGCTGTTCGCCGTCACGCTGCGTTCGCCCTATGGCCATGCCGTCATCCGCAGCATCGACACCGCGCCGGCGCTCGCCGTCGAAGGCGTCGTCGCGGTCTACACCTACAAGGACATCGCAGAGTATGGCGAAGTGCCATGCCTGGTGCCGCTGTCGGGCCCGATCAAGACCCCGCGCACCCTGCTCGCCGCCGAACGCGTGCGCTTTGTCGGTGACGGCGTCGCCTTCGTCGTCGCCGAAACCCGCGAAGCCGCCCGTGCCGGCGCCGAGGCGATCGAAGTCGACTATGACGAACTGCCGGTGGTCGCGTCGATCGACGCCGCCATCGCACCGGGCGCCCCCAAGGTCTGGCCCGAAGCGCCGTCCAACCTGATCTTCGACTGGAAGCTCGGCAATGCCGAAGGCGCCGCCGAGGGCATCGCCGGCGCGCACCATGTCGCCAGCCTGCGTGTTGTCCAGAACCGTGTCGCGCCGACATCGATGGAAGTCCGCGCCGCCGTCGGCGAATATGACGCGACCACCGGTTTCACGCTGACCTTCGGCGGCCAGGGCGTCGCCTCCGGCCGGCCGATGATCGCCGGCATCCTCAACACCACCCCCGACCAGGTCCGCGTCGTCACCGGCGATGTTGGTGGCGGCTTCGGCATGAAGGCGTTCATGTACCCCGAATATGTGCTGGTGCTGCACGCCGCGCGCGCGCTCGGCAAACCGGTCAAATGGACCGGCGAACGCAGCGACGCATTCCAGACCGACTCGCATGGCCGCGCGATGGTCAGCGATGCCAAGCTCGGCTTCGACAAGGACGGCATGATTACTGCGCTCGCCGTCGAAACCTGGTCCGATCTCGGCGCCTACCAGGCGCAGTTCGGCCCTGCGATCCAGACCATGGCCGGCGGCCGCATCATCGGCGGCGTCTACCGGATCCCGGCGATCCACAACCACGTCCACGGCGTGATGACCAACACTGCACCGGTCGATGCCTATCGTGGCGCCGGCCGCCCCGAATCGACCTACATCATGGAGCGACTGATTGAGGCGGGCGCCCGGACGCTCGGCATCCCTGCCGATGAAATCCGCCGCCGCAACCTGCTGCGCCCCGACGAGCTGCCGCACCACAACGGCCTCGGCCTTGAATTCGATGTCGGCAACTTCCCCGCCGTGCTCGACAAGGCGCTCACCGATGCCGACTGGACCGGCTTCCCGGCGCGCAAGGCGGCCGCCGTCGCCCGTGGCCGCCGCTACGGTCGCGGCATGGCCTATTATGTCGAAATCGCCGGAGGTGGCAGCCAGGACGAGTTCGCCGACATCAAGGTCAACCCGGCCGGCATCGTCGAAGCCGCCGTCGGCACCCAGTCGAACGGCCAGGGCCATGAAACCGTCTATGCGCAGGTGCTCGCCGAACGGCTGGGCATCCCGATGGAACAGGTCCGCATCGTCCAAGGTGACACCAACCGGCTCGACCAGGGCAACGGCACCGGCGGCTCGCGCAGCATGGCGTGGGGCGGCGCCGCGACGTTGCAGGCCGGCGACGAGATGGTCGCCCGCGGCATCGAGCTCGCCAAGACCGCGCTCGACGACGCCAATGTCGACTATTCGGAAGGCGTGTTCCGCGCCCGCGCCACCAACCGCACGCTGAGCCTTGCCGAACTGGCGACGCTCCACCCCGGTGCGCTCGATGGCCGCGCGCGCTACAAGCCCGCCGACCCGCGCCCGACCTTCCCCAACGGTTGCCACATCGCTGAAGTCGAGATCGACCCCGAAACCGGCACCACCAAGGTCGTGCGCTACAGCCTGTGCGACGACCTCGGGATTCTGGTCAATCCGATGTTGGTGCAGGGCCAGATCCACGGCGGTGTCGCGCAAGGCCTCGGCCAGGCGCTGCTCGAGGATGTCGTCTATTCGGACGACGCCCAGCTCGTCACCGGCTCGTTCATGGACTATGGCATGCCGCGCGCCGATGACATGCCGCACATCCATTTCGACACGCTCGGCACCCCCAGCCCGACGAATCCGCTCGGCGTCAAGGGCTGCGGCGAGGCCGGCACGATCGGCGCGATGCCGTCAATCATCAACGCCATCATCGACGCGTTGGACGGGGTGCAGATCGAAATGCCCGCCACGGTAGAAAAGGTCTGGCGCGCCTGCCAGGCACTCGAAACGCGGGTCGCTGCCGAATAGGAAACCGCGGGGCGGCCTCAGCGACGGCCGCTCAACGCCAAGACCATGCCGACGATCGCGAGTGCGGCGCCGGCAGCGGCGAGCGGCGACCAGACATAGGATTCGAACGCCGTCGACAATGCCATGGCCAGCACCGGTATCAGCACGCTGGTATAGGCCGCCGGACCGGGACCGATGTTGCGCAGCAGCCGATAGTAGAGGCTGAACGCCAGCACCGAGGCGACCAGCGCCAGATAAAGCAAGCCGCCGAGATAGAGCGGCGACAGGTTGATTTGCGGCGGCCCGGTGCTCACCCAGGCATAGGTGCAGTTGAGCAGGCTGCCATAGACCATCGCAAGTGCGAGCAATGGTGTCACTGGCAGCGCGCGGCCACGCGGCGTGGCCTGCATGACGTTGCCGACCGAGGCGCTGAGCACCGACAGCAATGCGAACGCCAGACCGATAAGCAGCGCGCCACGGTCATGGCCCGCCGTCAACAGATCTCGTCCGAAAAGCATCGCCAGCCCGGTGATCGCGATGACACTGCCGGCAATGAAGCGCCGTGTCAGCCGCTGGCCGAGAAACACCGCGCCGAGCACCGCATTGGGCACCAGCAGCAGCGCGAAAAGTAGCGCCACCAACCCCGATGTCAGATAGCGCTGTGCGATATAGACGAGGTTGAAGTTGATCGAGAATTGCATCAGCGCGACGATCAGCGCGAAGCCATGATCACGCGCGGCAAAGCCCAGCAACTGCTGGCGCAGTTCACGTCGTAGCAGGCAAGTGGCGAGCAGAACGCCGCCGGCAAGCAGAAACCGGTACGCCACCGACCATGCCGGCGGCACCAGCGCGAGCTGGCTATGGATTACGATCCAGGTCGAGCCCCAGATCAGCGTGACGCCGGCAAATTGTGCTACCACTGCCGGGTTGAAGGCGCGCACCTGCGGCGTCCCCGCCGCATCTGGTGACACCTCCATGTGCCCGGCCTAAAGCGCGGCCAGTGCCGCAGCGAGTGCATCGATGCTGGCCGTCGACGTATCCCACGCAATGACAAAACGCGCCTCGTTCGACCCGGCATCGCCCCAGTCGTAGAAGTTGAAGCCGAGCGCGCGCAGCTTCTCGGGGCCACCGGTGCCAAGCTGCGCAAAGACTTCATTGGCCTCAACGGGATGCAGCATCCGCGACGGTGCGGCTTGTGCGAGCCGAGCTGCGCCGGCGTTGGCGGCGCCCGCGTTGCGCAGCGCCGCACCGGTTTCGACCACCGCCAGCAGCTGCGCGGCATTGAATCGCCCTTTGCTCGGCATTTGCCCTGCGCGCTTACGGCGGAAGCGCATTTCATCGGCGAGGCCGCGGTCGAAGAGCACGATCGCTTCGGCCGACATGCCGCCGTTCTTGATCGTCCCGAAACTCAACGCATCGACGCCGGCCCGCCAGCTGATATCGCCGGGGTGGCAGCCGAGCGTGGCGAGCGCATTGGCGAAGCGGGCGCCATCAAGGTGAACGCGCCAGCCCTGCGCCCGTGCGTGCGCCCCCAGCGCCGCGAGCTCGTCAGGGCTATAGACTGTGCCGCATTCGGTCGCCTGTGTCAGCGATAGCACGCGTGTTTGCACCTGATGGACGTCGCCGCGGTGTGCCGCGAGCCCGGCAGTGATGCCTTCGACGCTGAGCTTGCCGTGTGCGCCATCGACAAGCAGCAGCTTGGCACCGCCAGTGAAGAATTCGGGGGCGCCGCATTCATCGACATGGATATGCGCTTCGGCATGGCAGACAACCGCACCATAGGGTGGCACCAAAGCGGCCAGCGACAACGCGTTTGCCGCGGTGCCACTCGACACGGCGAAGACACTGCAAGGCGCGCCGAAGAAGTCGGTGAAGGCACCATCGAGGCGCGCCGACCAAACGTCCCCGTCATAGGCTTGCGCGGTGGCCATATTTGCGGCGAACACAGCCTCGATGACTTCGGGGCAAGTAGCGGCGGCATTATCGGACAGGAAGTTCATGGAGCAGCGCTAGACAGCGAAACGGCGGAGGTCAATGTTGACCCCCGCCGTTTGCATGTTTTGCCGCAGGTGCGACGCGTCTGGCTTAGAAGCCCCAGCTCAGCGTTGCGGTCACGCCATTGTCCTTGGTGTTCTTGCCAATGACACCGACGTAGCCGACGCCGACGCGGAAGGCGCCAAAGCTGTAGTCGATACCGGCTTCGAGCGCAGCTGCATCCTCGTCGAACGCCACACCGTAGATCGACGCCGGGCTGTTGGTGCCCGTAATCGCGACGATGGCTTCCGGCGAGCGGTCGCCGCTGGTGTGCATCCAGCCAGCCGAACCGCGCAGCGAGGCACCTTCGACCGAGCCGCTGAGGTTGTAGACGCCGCGGACACCCAGCGTGGTGAAGGTGGTGTCGTAGGTGCCCTTCTCGCCGACCAGCGCCGCGTAGCCACCGGCTTCGCTATAGGCATCCGACGACAGGCTCACCCAACCGAGGCGCGCGAACGGCTCGACCCGGGCATTGGCACCTGCCGCGAGGTCATAGGCGATCTCCCCGAACAGCTGGCCAACGTTGCCCGATGCATCGGTCTGCAGCGTCTGGCCGAGGCCCGGTGCGGTGATCGTGCGACCGGCACGGAAGTCGGTGCCAGCGTAGGTGCCGCCCGCCGAGAAGGCGAAGCCGTCATCCATCCGGTAGCCGACATAGACACCGCCACCGGTGGTCTGGACGCTCGAGCTCCCGAGGTCGTTGTCAAGCGTGACGTGGTCGGTCGTGCGGCTGAACAGGGCGCCGACCTTCCATTCGTTGAACTTGGCATCGATACCCACGATGATGCCGTTGACCGAGGTCTTGAAGTACGAACCATTGCCGTCGGCCTGGTTGGTACCCCACGAGCCGACATAACGGCCCCAGAGCGAGTAGTTCTCGTTGCAGCTTTCGGTCGTGCCCTTGGCATCGGTGGCGTTCTTGGTTTCGCCGTTGAGGCTGCACAGGCCGGCACCGAGCCGGTCGAGGGCAGCTTCGCGGACGTAACGCTGGTCGCCGATGGCGGCTCGACGCTCGACACTGTGGATTTCGCCGCTGAGTTGGTTGAGGGCCGTCGGCAGGTTCGCACCCTGCTGGTACAGCGCGTAGAAGCTCTGCGGGTTCCAGCCGGCTGCCGTTGCTGCATCGAACGCGTTGGCAACAGCCGATTCGTTCGGCGTCAGACCCGACGTCAGGTTGGTGATCTTCTGCGGCGTCATCTTGATGTAGACGTTGTTGGCGTCATAGCTCAGCGTCGGCGCGAACGCCCCGTTGAAGCCCGTCGAGGTGATGCTGCTGAAGGTGCCCGTGCGGCCGCCTGTGGCGGTCAGGATCGTGTAGGTGCTGTTGAAGGCATACTGCACGTTCTGGCCCTGTGCCGCGACGGTACCACCGGTGATCGACGTCGCGCCGACCGAGGTCAGCTTGTCGGCCGAGAGCAGCGAGACATCCGCAACATAGGTCGAACCGGCCAGGAAGCTGATGCCACCCGTCGAGGTCAGCGTTGCGACTGCGCCGGCACTGGTGCCGGGCGAGACGCGACCGCCGTTGCCAACCACCAGGCCCGCTGCCGAACCGGTACCGGCGAAGGTGCCGCCAGCGGCCGTCACGGTCGAGTTGGTCAACGCACCGGTCAGGTTCAAGGTGCCAGCCGAGACGGTGGTGCCACCGGAGTAGCTGCTGGTGTTGGTCAGCCACAGCGTGCCGCTGCCGACCTTATTGATGCCACCGAGGTTGCCGATCGTGCCCGACAGCGTGAAGCTGCCAGTGCCCGAGTCAACCTTGCCTGCGCCAGTCGTTTCAATGTGATTCGACACGACCAGACCCGATACACCCGCTGCCAACGTGCCGGGGCCGTTGAGCGCGATGAAGCTCGCACCGGCCGAGTTGTTGGTGCCGAGCGTCACGGTGCCCTGGTTGATGCCAAGGCCACTGGTGAAGTTGTTGTTGCCGTTGAGGATGAGGTTGCCCGTACCGATCTGGCTGATCGACCCGAGGTTGCCGATGTCGCCATTGATGGTGAAGTTACCCGAACCCGAGTCGATTGCGCCACCGCCGGTGGTCTGCACGTTGTTGGCAATCACCAGACCCGAGACACCGGCGGCAAGTACCGCCCCGTTGTTGAGTGCGATTCCGCTTGCACCCGCAGCGGTGTTCGTCATCAGCGTCACGCGGCCCTGATTGATGCCAAGGTCAGCACCGAAGGTGTTGTTGCCACCCAGGACCAGATTGCCCGTGCCGATCTGGCTCAGTGAGCCGGTCGCACCCGAGATGTCGCCGTTGAGCGTGAACGTGCCCGAACCCGAGTCGACGCGTGCGCCAGTAGCAGGCGAGATGATGATGTCGTTGGCGATCACCAGACCCGAGGTTGCGGCCTGCAGGATTGCCGAGTTGCTCATCGTCAGCGTGCCGGTGCTCAGTGCGGCGTTGTTGCCGACACCCAGCGTACCATCGGTAATCGTCGTGCCACCCTGGTAGGTGTTGACGGCGGACAGCGTCACGGTGCCGGTGCCCTGCTTGTCGAGCACGCCGGTACCATCGATGATCGTCGTGATCGTCGCCGAAACGCCGCTGCCGGCATAGACGAACGCATTCGGATTCATCAGCAACCCGCCGCTACCTTCGATAAGGTAGCCGTCGGTCGCAAACTGCAGCCCCTGGAACCCAACCAGCTCGCTGACAATGACCGCCCCGGCAGTGCCGGCAAACACAGCGATGCCATCCTGCCAGGTGGTGTTGAGTGAACTCGGCGATGGCCCGGTCCAATTGGTATCGAGTGTGTTCCAATTGCCGTTGCCGCCATCGATCGTGCCATTGCCTACGAAGTCGGTACCGTCCCAGTATTGAGTCATCACGCCCGGGCCTGCGACGATCAGGTTGACCTGTCCCGCGATAGCCGTCTGGATCGAACCGGTGAATGGGCTGGGCAGCGCGTTCACCGTCAAGCCGTTGTCGGTGAGCGTGCCGCCATAGGTACCAACCTGATACACACCAAGGCCGAAGGCGTTGCTGTCGGTCACATTGAGGAGGCCGTCGAGCACCAGGTTGCCACCGACCTGAACCAGATCATTGTAGACCCCGCCAACCGCATAGGCCTGACCCAGATCCCAGTTCAGGATCGAGGCGTCATTGAGGTTGAGTGCGCCGACGCTGAGCGTCCCGACGCTGTTGCCGGGGGCGAGAATGCCGCCATCGGCGATTGTGACTGCACCGGCAATGCTACCCGTACCGCCCAGCGTCGCGCCGCTGGCGACCGTCACCGCGGTGTTACCCAGCGAGCCGTCCACCGACAGCGTGCCGGCATTGACGTTGGTTGCACCGGTGTAGGTGCTGGCGCCGGTCAAGACGAGGTTTCCGGTCCCGACCTTGGCAATGCTGCCAGCGCCGCCGATTGGCCCGGCGAGCGTGAAGGTCTGTGCTTGCGTGTCGATGGTACCCGCACCGGTCGTGATGACCGTGTTGGCAACAACCAAGCCAGCAGCACCAGCCTTCAGCGTCGCACCGTTGTTCAGCGCGATGCCCGAGACGCCGGCTGCCGTGTTGGTGCCCAAGGTCACCGTGCTGCCCGAGACGTTGATGCCAAGGCCACCGGTGAAGGCGTTGTTGCCATTGAGGATGAGCTCGCCCGTCCCGACCGTCGAGATCGAGCCGGCACCACCGATGGTGCCGTTGAGC
>Ga0075163_10012116_pt1 | contig 11235 bp, 11 predicted proteins | sample JI1023141ADNA_FD_71478 | JGI IMG/M metagenome (GOLD analysis project Ga0075163, IMG submission 71478) | Wastewater effluent complex algal communities from Wisconsin, to seasonally profile nutrient transformation and Carbon sequestration -... | ecosystem: Engineered > WWTP > Effluent > Algae...
GGCGGCGCACCATCGCCGGGTGAGCACCACCGATCGCCGGACGTTCCGCTCGCCCTACACCGCGCTCGCGCTCCGCCACCAGCTCGACGCCTGCCGGCGCGACGGCGGCATGGAGGCGATGGTCATCGCCGACGTCGACGGCCTGCCGCTGGCGTGCTCGGGCGATCGCGACACCTGCGACGAGCTGGCGGCGCGGCTCGCGCTCAACGCCCGCGGCGTGACCCCGCCGGGCGCGCCGGTCGCCCACGGCGAGGATCTGGTCAGCTTCGCGGTCGCCGGCCACAGCCTGCTGCTCGGCGCCGCCGGCGGCACCGCCGGCGAGCGGCGGCTCCAGCTCTCGCGCGGCCTCGAGGGCGCGCGCCGCATCCTCGCCGCCTGACCACGGTTCCGTGCGAGAGTGCGCCGGTGATGCGCTCCCTCGCTCTGGTCCTGGTGTCCACGCTGGCCGGCGCCGGCTGCGGTGATCACCTCGGCGGCGGCGCCACCGACGCCGCCACCCCCGACGGTCCGCCCGGCGCGATCGACGCCAGGCCGATCGACGGCCCCCCCGGCGACGGACGCTCGCCGCTGGTCGAGGCCCGGCCGTACGAGCTGTACGTGCCGACCGGCTACCACGCCGGCACGCCGACCCCGCTGGTGCTGATGCTCCACGGCTACAGCGCCAACGCCACGCTGCAGGAGATCTACTTCCAGCTCGAGCCCGGCGCCGAGGCCCACGGCTTCCTCTACGCCCGGGCCAACGGCACCATCGACGGCGTCGGCAACCACTTCTGGAACGCGACCGACGCCTGCTGCAACCTCGGCCACAGCACCGTCGACGACGTCGCCTACCTGCGCGCGGTCATCGACGACGTCGCCGCCCGCTACACCGTCGATCCGAAGCGGGTGTTCGTGGTCGGCCACTCCAACGGCGGCTTCATGTCGCATCGCCTGGCCTGCGATCTGGCCGACAAGGTGGCGGCGATCGTCAGCTTCGCCGGCGCGACCTACGCCGACCCCGCGCAGTGCAACCCGTCGCAGCCGGTGTCGGTGCTCGAGATCCACGGCACCGCCGATCTGGTCATCGGCTACAACGGCGGCCGGGTGGTCGGCGCCGACGCCGCGTACCCGGCGGCGACCACGACCGCGTCGATCTGGCGGAGCAAGAACGGCTGCACCGGCACCGCCAACGGCGGCCGGCTCAACCTGATCGCCGACGTGATCGGCGACGAGACCCGGACCGAGCGCGGCACCGGCTGCGTCGCCGGCGGCGCGGTCGAGCTGATGACGATGGTCGGCGGTGGCCACGTGTCGCCGCTGGTCCAGCCCGACTTCCGCGACGCGGTCTGGGCGTTCTTCGCCGCCCACCCGCGGCCCTGAGGACCCCGAGCGAAGCGAGGGTCGATTCCCGGCCTTGACGACCGGGGTGTTCGTGCTCAGGTTGGCCGGATGGTGCCTCGCTGGTCCAGGCTCGCGCTCGCGGCGATGCTGGCGTGCGGGGCCTTCGGGGCCAGCCCGGGCGTCGGCGAGGCCGAGGCCGCGACCGGCCCCCGCGGTTCGACCTGCGCCTGCGAGCACGACCGGACGGCCGCGCCGTCGCTGGTCGCGCCCGTCGTCCACCACCGGTTCGACCGGGGCACCACGCCCCGTCAGCCGCTGCCGCTGTGCGCGACCGCGCCGCTGGCGGTCGCGCCGGCGGTCGTCGCGCGGGTGGCGAGCGTCGAGCGGCGGCCGGTCGAGGCCGCGCCCGGCCCGCGCCTGACCCCCTGGCGCGTCGCGCCCAAGACCTCACCGCCGCGTCGCTGACGGGTGTCACGGGTCGTCGTCATCGCGTCGCGATGGCGGTGGCCGCTCCTCATCCTCACGACCGGCCGCGGCGCGTCCGCGGCCACCGGCTCCTGCGCGGCGATCCTCGATCGTCCGCCCACGCGGCGTCGCGCCGCGAGGTCTCCCCATGTCACGCCACAAGTCCATGTCGCGCCTGCGCGCGATCCTCGAGTCCGTCACCCTGGCCGCGGTCGCCACCACCGGCGCCGTCGCCGCCGCGCCCTCCCTCGCCTCGGCCGCGTCGCTGGTGTCCGACCGCGGCTGCACCGCCGTCGGCTGCCCCGACGCCGCCGCCAGCCTCGACGACCTGGCCCACCGCCTGGCCGCGTGCCTGACCGAGCTGCCGCCGCTGGCCGCCGCCGGCGCCTCGGCCGAGCTGGCGACGTCGCCCGACGTCGACGACCGGGCGGCGCTCGCCGAGGCCCTGGCCTGGGTGTTCCCGCTCGCCACCGACGACGTCTTGATCGATCACCTGGCCGACGACCCGGCGCCGCGGGTGCGGGCCGCGGTCGCGCGCGCGGCCTGGACCCGGCGGGCCATCCTCGGCGACACCGACGTCGTCCGCCGCCTGCTCGGCGACGCCGATCCGTCGGTCCGCGCCGCCGCCTGGCAGGCGGTCAAGCGCTAGCCGCGATCGCGCGCCGTCAGTTCGCGGGCGGCTTCGCCGGCGCTGCCGCCGGCACCGGGCGCGCGCTCGGGTCGGCGAACGTCAGGCGGATGACGGCGCTGGCGGACGGGCCGGGCGGCGGATCTTGCTCGCGGCAGCGGCCGCTGCCCTCGAGGTCGACGGTCAGGCCCTGGGCCCGGGCCAGCGACAGCGCGCGGCCCAGGCTCATGCCGCGGAAGTCGGGCACCATCACCACCGGACCATCGCCGTCGGTCAGCGTGGCCGCCTCGTCGAACTCCTCGGCGGCGGCCGCGTCGGCGGCGGCCTTGGCCTCGGCCGCCGCCTTGGCCGCCTTGGCCGCGGTGCGCGCGTCCTTGGCGTCCTGCGCCTCCTTGGCCAGCCGCTCCCACCTCGTCAGCGTCGGCTCCTCGATCGCCGCGTCGCCGGGCACGCCGAGGTAGCGCAGCGACTGGCTCGCGATCGCGCCGAACACCGGCCCGGCGACCTGGCCACCGAAGTGCCGCGCCGGATCCGGCTCGTCGATCACCACGACGATCGCCAGCCGTGGGGCCGCGATCGGCACCAGGCCGGCGAACGACGACAGGTAGCGGCGCAGCGCGTAGGTCTTGATCGCCGGATCCCACTTGTGCGCGGTGGCGGTCTTGCCGCCGGCGTGGAAGCCGGGCACGTCGATCCCGGCGGCGGTGCCACCGTCGTGCTCGCCCTTGGTGGCCTTCTCGAACACCGCGGCCAGCATCGCCCGCATCTGGGCGGCGGTGACCGGCTTGATCACCGCCCGGCCGTCGTCGCGCCGCTGGTAGAGCAGGGTGCCGTCGGCCGAGGTGACCCGCTCGATCAGGCGCGGCTCGTGGTAGACGCCGCCGTTGCCGACCGCGGCCAGGCCGGCCGCGACCTGGATCGGCGTCACGGTCAGGCCGTAGCCGTACGAGATCGTCGCCAGCTCGATGTCGCGCCAGGTGGCGCCGTTGCGGATCTTGCCCGCCTGCTCGCCCGGCAGCTCGATGCCGGTCGGCGTGCCGAAGCCGAACCGCTTGAGCCCGGCGTACAGCCGGTCGCGGCCGAGCCGCATGCCGATCTTGGCCGCGCCGACGTTCGACGACCGCTTGATGATCCCGGTCGTGGTCAGCACCGACGCACCGTGGACGTCGGTGATGGTCTTGCCCGGGATCGCCCACCGGCCGTTCTCGACGTTCCACAGCTCGTCGGGGCGGGTGACCCCGGCGTCGAGCGCCAGCGAGACGTTGAAGATCTTCATGATCGACCCGATCTCGTAGCTGTCGGTCACCGCCCGGTTGCGGGCGCGGGCCTGGACCGCCTTGGCCGGGTCGTTGGGGTCGTAGGTCGGCAGGCTCGACATCGCCAGCACGCCGCCGGTGACGACGTCGAGCACGACCGCGGTGCCGCCCTTGGCCTTGTTCTCGGTCACCGCCGCCGCCAGCGCCTCGTCGGCGATGTGCTGGATGGTGGCGTCGAGGGTGAGCTGGACGGTCGCGCCCGGCACCGCCTCGGTCAGGCCGTCCGACATCATGGTCTTGCCGCGGGCGTCGCGGATCGCGGCGAACCGGGCCCGCTGGCCGGTCAGGAGCTCGTCCATCTGCAGCTCGACGCCCTCGATGCCGACGCCGTCGATGTTGGCGAAGCCGACCACCGGACCGGCCGACGCGCTGCTCGGGTACCAGCGGCGCGGCTCGGGCGTGACCTCGACGCCGGCGAGGGCGAGCTTGCGCACCGCCTGGGCCTGGGCCGGCGTCACCCGGCGGGCGATCCACGAGAACTGCTTGCCGCTGGCCAGGCGGGCCTCGAGCACCGACTGATCGAGGCCGAGGGTCTGGGCCAGGCGCTCGGCGGTGGCGACGACGTCGACCACCGCCTGCGGGTTGGCGAACACGCTCTCGGCGTCGGCCGAGACCGCGAGCGGTCGGCCCTGGGCGTCGATGATCGGCCCGCGCGGGGCCGGGATCTCGACGGTGTGGAGGTGCTGGCGCAGGGCCAGGTCGCGGAAGTGCGCGTTCTGATCGACCTGCAGGCCCCACGCCTTGTAGCCGACCCCGCCCAGCATCAGCGTGACCAGCGCGGTGGCGACGTAGGCCCGGCTGCGCGCCGCCGGCGACACCCCGGGCGTGACCAGCGCCGGTCGGGCGCGGCCGACACCGCTCATCGCGGCCCCGCCAGCGCGACCGGGTTGCCGGCGCGGACGATGCGGATCTGATCGGCCGGCACCGCGACCATGCCGAGCTCGGTGGCCAGCACCCGGATCCGCTCGGGGTTGGCGAGCGTGGCCCGCTCGACCTCGAGCTTGCGGTGGGCCTCGCGCAGCTCGCGCACCTTCTCGCCCGCCCGCGACAGGTCGTAGCCGAGCGACACCAGCTCGTGGCGCGAGCGCACCCGCTGGAGCGCCAGCGCGGTGCACAGCGCGGTGACCACCGCCATGAGCGCGATGACGCCGCGGCCGGCCGGGGCAGGGGTGGAGCGGCGGAAGAGCTGGTACAGGCGGGTCTTCATCGGTGCGTCTCGACCATTCAACGCGGCGGGCTCGCCAGGCTGGCGGGCACGTTGGGTGCGTCGGTCCGCTGGCAGGCGCGCAGGCGCGCCGACCGGGCCCGAGGGTTGTCGTCGGTCTCGTCGTCGTCGGCGAACACCGCCTTGCGGGTCAGCGGCGTGCACACCGGGTGGACGCGCTCGCCGGCGGCGGTGGCGAGGTTGGCCGGCAGCGACGACGACCACGCCAGGTCGCGGAACCGGCGCTTGACCAGCCGGTCCTCGAGCGAGTGGAAGCTGATCACCACGCAGCGGCCGCCGGGCGCGAGCAGGTCGGGGAAGCTGGCGAGGAAGCTGGTCAGCTCGTCGAGCTCGTGGTTGACCGCCAGCCGCAGCGCCTGGAAGGTGCGGGTCGCGGGGTGGATGTGCAGCCGGCGGAGGTCGCCGGCCGAGAAGCACGACGCGACCACGCGGGCGAGGTCGAGCGTGGTCGCGAGCTGGTCGGCGCGGACCGCCTGCTTGAGCTGGCCGGCGATCCGGTGGTGGAGCCGCTCCTCGCCCAGCTCGCGCAGCACCGCCGCCAGCTCGGGCTGCGACAGGTCGCGGATCAGATCGAGCGCGGTCGGTCCGGTGGTCGGATCCATCCGCATGTCGATCGGGCCGCTGCGGGTGAACGAGAAGCCGCGCTCGGCGACGTCGAGCTGCGGCGACGACACCCCGAGGTCGAGCAGGATGCCGTCGAGCGGGCCGACGCCGAGCCGCTCGACGATCGCCGGCAGGTCGCCGAACCGGCCGTGGACGACCAGCAGCCGCTCGCCGACCTCGGTCGACAGCTCGGCGACCGCGGCGATCGCCTCGGGGTCGCGGTCGACCGCGATCACCCGGCCGTCGGGCGCCGAGCGCTCGAGGATCGCGCGGGTGTGGCCGGCGCGGCCGAGCGTGCCGTCGCAATAGAGCGCGCCGGCGCGCGGCGCGAGCAGCTCCAGCACGTCGTCGATCAGGACCGGAATGTGGGCGGGCGACTCCACGGCGAGGCAACGGCGCGCACGGCGCGACCGTCCCCGGACAGTTGCGCCGCTGCGACGAGCGGGCAACTTTTCGCCCCTCGCCCGCGCCCCCGCGGCCGTCGACGGTCACTCCCGCCGGCGCGGCGCGTGCGACGACGGCCGTCGTCGCGGCCGCGGCGCCCCGGTGGAGCGGCGACGGCAAGCTCGCGTCGCGCCTGGCCTCGCGTCGAGATCCGCGGCGGCGCGGGCGTTGCAATCCGGCCGGGGCATGCGCCGCCATCGCATCGTCCTCGTCGCCGTCCTCGCTACCGCTCGCGCGGTCACCGCCCACGCCCAGGCCGCCCCGCCCGACGTGCCGTGGTACGGCAGCGGCGAGGGCAACCAGATCTACTCGCGTGTCGTCGGCCTGGCCCGGGTCACGTGCCCGCTCGAGAACACCGCCGCCCAGCGCAAGCAGCTCGCCGAGTACGCGACCGTCGCCGCGTCCGCCCAGGACCCCGCGGTCCGCGCCGCCTACGTCGCCCACGCCAAGGCGACGACCGCCTGGTTCGAGCAGTACGCGGCCGGCGTGCCGGGCGTCGGCGCGTGGGCCGAGATCAAGGCGCTGTACGACGAGGCCCGGCCGCTGTCGACGTTGAAGCAGCGGCCGACCCAGGAGGAGATCCAGGCCGACCTGGCCCGCTACGTCCGGGCGGCGATCCTCTACCCCCGGATCGAGGAGCTGCGGGTCGCGATCCAGTCGCGCTCGCCGTGCCCCAACTACCCCGGCCCGTGGGGCGACGTGGCCTGGCAGCTCAAGCAGGTCGGCGACGCCGGGCGTAGCGAAGGCGAGGCGATCGCGCGCTTCGCGGTCCAGAAGATCCACGACCTGACCAGCACGTCGCTGCCGCCGGGCCCGCCGCCGGCGACCTACTGGGAGCACGTGGCGTGGGTCCAGGCCCGCGTCGATCAGGTGGCCAAGCTGGCCGAGCTCGACCGGATCCTCGGCGAGGATCGACCGTTCGCGCCGCTGTCCACCGAGCTGGCCGCGGCCATCGCGACCGGCGACGCCGCCCGCGCCGAGCTGACGGCGCAACTCGGGACCGTGGTGGCGGAGCTACGCGCGACGGCGATGCCGCCGCTGCCCCAGGACGGGGCCCGCACCAAGCTGCTGGTGGCCGCGGTGAAGGGCGCGCGCGACGGCGCCCGGATCGGCCTCGTCGTCGGCCCCGGCGGCGTCGAGAAGGAGGCCTGGACCGAGCAGGTCGAGGTCCGGCGCGAGGGCGACCGGGTCTGGGTCCGCGACGTCCACCGCGCCCGCGAGCAGTACGTCGTGTACTACGCGTGGCGCCCGCTGCCGACCACGGCCGGCGCCCCCGCGCTGCCGGGCATCGCCGCTGACGAGGTGTGCGAGATCTGGGCCCATCACTTCATGCGCTACAAGAAGGGCCTGCCGTCCGACAAGAAGACCTGGTTCCCATCGGGCACGTCGCGCGTCGGCTACCTGCCGTGCGCCGCGGCCGGCGCGGTCTCGACCAGGCCGCTGACCTGACGCGGCCGCGCCGCGGCGGCGATCAGTCGCGGCGGTGGCGGACGCGATCGACCGCGACCGCCAGCAGGACGTCGGCGACCAGCACGCCGGCGACCCAGACCGGCTGGAACGGCAGGCTGGCGTCGTCGTAGGCGACGGTCACGACCACGTCGGTCAGGACCGCGCCGCCGTAGCCCAGGCTCTGCCAGGTCGTCGACCGCGGGTTGGCGGCGGTGACCGCGGCGATGCAGCCCTGACCGACCAGGGCGCCGACGAGCACCAGCGCCAGCGCTCGGACGTTCAGCAACGCAGCCAGAAGTCCTCGCCCATGCCGAACCAGCCGTCGACCGCGATCGGCGCCAGCCCCTCGGGCTCGAGCCGGCCGAGGAAGGTGCCGAACGGGCCGCGGTACTTGCTGTGGACGACCACCGCGTTGACCGCGACGTCGCCGGCGACGGTGGGCTCGAAGGTGAGGTCGACCCGGCCGTCGCGATCGTGGATCCGCCAGCGCTCGCCGGCCTGGCCGACCCGCTCGCGGGCGAAGGTCACCGGCGGCAGCCGGCCGACCCGGTCGCCGCGCCAGCCGCAGTTCTCGTGGAACCGATCGGGGTCGCGGACCTGGTTGCGGGTCAGGTTGAAGCCGCAGCCGACGCCGTCGACGAACGCGGCGCTGGTCACCCAGTCCCACCGCATCACGTACGGGTAGTAGCCCTTGTGGTCGTCGAGCAGCGCGAGGGTGTCGGTGGCGGCGAACCGGTGGCGCTCGCCGTCGACCTCGAGCTCGCCGGTGACCGGGAACATGCCCTTGGTCGAGTACATGCCGCGCTCGCCGGGGAACGGCAGGCTGACGATCTGCGCCGCGCCGCGATCGACGTGGACGGTGAACGCGCCCCGCACCGCCGGCGCGTGCTTGCTCGCCACCAGCGCCAGGTCGACGTCGATCGCGCCGGCGGCGAACCGGTTGCGCAGCTCGAGGTGGCCGCTGGCGTCGGCGTGGCGGTTGGTCGAGTCCTGGAGCTGATCGGCCAGCCGCAGCGCGCCCGGCCGCAGCTTGCGCTCGTGCAGGTGCTTCACCTGCCGCTCGCGGTCGTAGATCTTGACCTGGCGCAGCGCCATCAGCCGGGCGTCGAACAGGGCGAGGTTGACGAACAGCCGCGGGCTGGCGAGCTGCAGCGCCTGCCACTGCTTGAGCCGGAGCCGGCGCAGCGGGCGCGGCCAGCGGCCGATCCGGGCGTCGATCAGGTTGGCCCGCGGCGGCGGGCCGTGGAAGCAGCCGAGCTGCTGCCGGCCGTCGACGACCAGCGCGGTCGGCGGCGCCTGGTAGCCGCCGGCGGCCGCGGCCGGCCCGGTCACTTGTCCCGCCCGAAGCCCTCGAGCTTGATCCACGGCCCGGCGGTGTACGGGAACGCCTGATCGTAGTGGACGTGGGCCACGTACCACAGCGCGACGTCCTGATCCTCGAGCGGCTCGCGGCCGACGTAGGCGGCCGGGAACGGCGCGGTGCCGACCGCGTTGCGGGGCGAGAACGGCGCCCACTCGCCGTCGTGGTAGCGGACCGCGAACAGCTCGGCGTCGTCCCAGGTGTGCGGTCGCACCAGCACCGAGCTGCCGGTGGCGAAGTCGATCTGCCGCCAGACGAAGCCGTTGTCGTCGGCCTCGCCGGTGTGGGGGAACCAGCCCTCCTCCTCGACCCGCTGCCAGCCGCCCTCGGTGAACGCCTCGACCGCGTCGTGGCCGGCGCCGTCGAGATCGAAGTCGAACCGCCAGTGCGGGTGGTAGGTGTGGCGATCGTGGAGGCCTGAGCCGTGGATGGTCAGCCACGGGCATAGCCGGCCGTCGTCGTGGAACCGCCACATCTGCATGTAGTGGTAGGGCCCGGCGCTGAAGTTGGCGGTCAGCTCGACCCCGCCGCGGAACGGCTGGACCCGGACGTTGCCGGCCAGGGTGCGGGTGCCGAGCGGCACCCACCACGGCCCGCGGGCCTGGGGCGCCTGGGCCTCGTCCTCCATGACGTCGCGCTGGTGATCGACGGTGACGTAGGGCAGCGAGCCGTCCCACAGCACGCGGCGACCGCGGTACTCGGCCAGGTAGATCATGATCCCGGCCGACTCGGTCAGCCGCCAGTGGAACTTCCAGTTGGCGTCGGCGATGACGTTGCTCATGACGGTCCTGTCACCACTGGGCCGCGGGCACGACCGCGGTCACCTGGTTGTCGATGAGGTCGACGATCGCGACCAGCGACGGATGGCCGCCGTGCTGGCCGAACATCACCGCCGCCGAGCGGCGGGCGTAGGCCGGGTCGGCGGCGTCGAGGCCCCAGTAGTGGAGCGCGACCAGCGCGGTCTCGCCCAGCGTGAGCTTGTCGCGCACCCGCTCGTCGAGGGTCGCGACCGAGATCGCCTCCGACTCCTCGTCGCGCGACAGCATCGGCTGGGCCTTCGACACCTCGAGGTGCGCGACCACGCCGGCGTCGAGATCGACGCAGGCGTCGACGCAGCGATCGGCGGCGTAGTCGTAGACCACCACCCGGGCCAGCCGATGGCCGGTGATCCAGTGCGGCGGCTTGACCACCAGCGGCTCGGTGGTGATGACCCGGTAGCGGCCGACCTTGGCCATCGCCGCGACCCGCCGATCCTCGGTGAGGGTGCGGACCGCGTCGGCGATCTCGCCCGGGGTCAGGGGCGCGAACAGCGATGGATCGCTGGCGGTGACGTCGGGCGGCAGGGCCGGCTCGGCCGCCGGCGCGGTCGCGGTGCGGGCCTTGGCCACCGCCGCGCGGGCGCCGCGCCGTCGGCTGGTCGCGGCCGAGGCCGCCGTCCCCGGCTTGGCCTTCTTCCAGGGCGTCGTCGTGCGGCTCTGCCGACCGGTTCTCTTCGGGGTCGCCATGGCGCCGACTATACACGGGAGATCGCCGGGGTTTTCCCGCCCGGCTCGAGGTAGGCCCGAGGCCTACACGCGGCCGCGACCGGGGTCGCCGGCGCCGAACCGACGCCGATTTAGATCGCCGGCCCGGGTCGTCCGTCGAAGGTGGCATGTCGCGCATCCTGCTCGGTTCGCTGCTCTCGCTGACGCTGTTCACCGGCTGCGCCGCCGCCTACGCGGATCGCGCGGCCCCGGTCGCCCGGCCGCTGGTGCCGATCGCGGTGGCGCCCGACGCGGTCCGCTCGCCCTACTCGGTGCAGATCATCACCGACGGCAACGACGACCTCGACACCTTCTTCCACAACGGTCGCTACTACGTCCACGGCGCGGCCGGCGACCGCTACATCGTTCGCGTCACCAACCCGACCGCGCAGCGGGTCGAGGCGGTGATCTCGATCGACGGGCTCGACGTGATCGACGGCGAGGCCGGCGACCTGCACAAGCGCGGCTACGTCGTCCCGCCCTACGGCTCGCTCGACATCGAGGGCTGGCGGACGTCGCTCACCGGCGTGTCGGCGTTCCGGTTCTCGTCGGTCGGTGGCAGCTACGCCGGCAAGAAGGGCAAGGCCCGCAACGTCGGCGTGATCGCGGTGGCGCTGTTCGCCGAGCAGGCGCCGCCCGAGATCATCCTCGACCAGCCCCTGTATCAGGGCGGCATGGACGTCGACGATGACGGCTACGGCCCGGGCGTCGAGCGCTTCCTCGACCGCCGGCCGGTCCCGGCCGCGCCCCGCGGCGCCGGCGAGGGCCAGGGCCGCGTCACCGCTGGCAAGGCTGCGAGCGACGATCGGGTCGCCGCCAAGCGGCCGGCCGCGCCGCCGCCGCCGCCGCGCACCGCGCCGGCCGAGAGCGGCGACTTCGACGGCCGTACCGCCGACTACGGC
>Ga0075163_10012118_pt1 | contig 11234 bp, 6 predicted proteins | sample JI1023141ADNA_FD_71478 | JGI IMG/M metagenome (GOLD analysis project Ga0075163, IMG submission 71478) | Wastewater effluent complex algal communities from Wisconsin, to seasonally profile nutrient transformation and Carbon sequestration -... | ecosystem: Engineered > WWTP > Effluent > Algae...
ATCGATCGCGACGAGGACGGCATTCGAGACGGCGACGAGTAACGAAAGCCTTGTCGTCTGTGAAAAACCCGGAAAAGCACCCCATTCACGGCATCCAACGAGCGAACAATCCATGAAGACCGAAGACTTTCGTGACAGCGCGGACCCTACGTCAACCACGGGTGTTTTTCCGGGATACACAGACATAACGCCGATCTATGAGGGGGCCGAGACGTTTGTCTTTCGGGCTCGTTCAGAACAGACGGGTGAGGATGTTATCCTCAAGCAGACAAAAAACGAATACCCCACAGCGAGGGAGCGTGGACGGCTACGACGTGAATTTGTCATTCTGCGCGAGCTTGAAGGGCTACAAGTCCCGCGGGCGATTGCCCTTGAGGAGCTTGGCCGCCAACTCGTGTTGATGCTTGAGCAAATCCCAATGCCCACCTTGCGGGAGGTCCTCGCTGCGGGGCGTTTGGAGTTTGGCGAGGCGTTGTCGATTGCGATATCGCTCTCGAAGACGCTGGCACAGATCCACGCAAAGGGTGTGATTCACAAGGACCTGACGCCTCAGAATATCCTGGTGGATACAAAGACGTGGGAGGCTCATATCATTGATTTTGGAATCTCTGCCCGCGTCGCGCGCGAGGTTCATACTCCACTCGGCCTAGGCAATCTCGAGGGGACGTTGCGGTATCTAGCGCCGGAGCAGACGGGGCGGATGAATCGTGGCGTGGATTTGCGGGCAGATCTGTATTCGCTTGGGGTCATTTTGTACGAAATGCTCACGGGGATCGTGCCATTTCGAGACCAGGAGCCGGCAGATATCGTGCTCGGTCATCTCACGCGACGCCCAATTCCACCCCGCTTTTGCAATGAAGCCGTGCCAACCGTGCTTTCGGATATCGTCTTGACCCTTTTGGAAAAGACGCCTGAAGATCGATACCAAAGCGACGCGGGTCTCCGCGTGGATCTTGAAGAATGCCTCGGGCAATGGCGTGAGACGCGTAGCATGCTTCCGTTCGCTCGGCGTGGCCGCGATAGATCACCCACGTTGCGCGTGAGCGATAGGCTCCACGGGCGCGAAGCGGAGGTGAAAATTTTGCTCGATTGTTTTGAGCGCGCGTGCGCGATCGGGCCTGAGCTGGTGCTCGTTTCAGGTTTTTCGGGGATCGGGAAATCAGCCCTCGTGCATGAGGTCTATCGTTTTATCGCCAAAAATGGCGGTGGTTACTTCGTCTCGGGCAAATTTGATAAGATATCGCGCGACGTGCCTCTCGCCCCTATCGCGAATGCGCTTCGCGAGCTTGTGCATCTGATCCTCGCAGAGCCGCAGGTCGCGTTAGAAAGCTGGAAGGCGCGGCTCCTTGAAGCGCTTTCAGGCAATGGGCGCGTGCTGACGGATCTCGTGCCTGATATTGCGCTGATTATCGGCGAACAGCCGCCGTTGCCGGAGTTATTGCCGGATCCATCAAGGAATCGGTTTGAGATGGCGCTCCAGGATTTTTTGCATGTTTTCGCGAGTGCAAAACGCCCGCTCGTGGTTTTCCTGGATGATATGCAATGGATGGATCCGGCCTCGCAACACACGCTTCAAGTTCTGCTCACGGATCCTTATAACCAGCATCAGCTCTTTATCGGCGCATATCGAGACAACGAGGTTGATTCGCTGCATCCTCTTTCCTCGCTGCTCTCAGATCTCGCGAAGAAGGAGGTCCGTCCGACGGCGCTTGCTATCGGTCCGCTTGACCAACGCGCCGTCGGGCAATTGGTCGCCGATATGCTCACGAGCAGCGTGGAAGAAACAAAGGCGCTTGCAGACATCGTATATACAAAGACGCTGGGCAATCCATTTTTTGCGCAGCAGCTCCTGTTCACGCTGGAAGAACGGGGCGTTTTGCATTTTGACGCCACAGCGGGCAGGTTTCAATGGGACGAGCGCGTTATCCGAGCCAGCGGCGTGACCGACAACGTAGGTTCGCTCATGGTCGAAAACCTAAAACGCCTAGCGCCAGAAACGCAGCGGGTCTTGATGCTCGCGGCTTGTTTGGGGCATTCCTTCGATCTTCACACGCTCATCCGCATTTCTGGATTACGGCCCGCTCAAGTCGCGAGCGCTCTTTTTGAGAGCATGAGGGCTGGCCTTCTGGTCTCGTTCGATAACGATTACAAGTTTGTCGAGAGTGGGATCGCGTCGGCTGGCGGGGAAGCGATGACGCTGAATGTCGAATATCGGTTTGTCCATGATCGGGTCCTCGAGGCGGCTTACGGTTCGGCCGACGAAGAGGAGCGCAAGGCCTTGCATCTCTCGATTGGGCGAATGCTTCGCGGGCCGCTTGACGCTGAACATTCGGCGGAAGATGCGCTGGCGATTGTTCATCACCTCAATCGCGCGTCGTCGTTAATCACCGATCAAGACGAGCGGATCCACCTTGTACAGCTCGATTTGTCGGCGGCGATAAGGGCAAAAAGGTCCACCGCATACCACGCGGCCGCGGACCTTCTTGCGGTGGGCATCTCGATGCTCAAGCCCTCCGATTGGACGAGCCATGAAGAGCTTTGTTTTTCAGTGTATTTCGAGGCCGCGCAAAACGAGGGGCTGCGGCGAAATGACAGCCGGGCTGAGGCGCTGATAGAGACTTTGTTTTTGCACGCCCGCGATGATTTGCGACGCGTCAAGGTCATGCGCCTGCGTATTTTCAACCTGCTCGAGCAAACGCGATATCGCGAGGCGCTGGAGGTCGGCAGTCAGGCGCTTGCTCTTTTGGGGCAGCCGCTCTCCATGGAGGAAATGTTTGCGTTCCCCACGATGATGAGCGAGCTTGGGGCGGTGATGTCCGGTTTGGCGGGACGAGCGATTCTCGATATTGCCAAGGAAAAAGAGGCCAAAGACCTGAACATTCTAGCCGCGTTGTCGATTCTCGATTCGCTCGGCGCGGCGGCGTTCCATTGTGGCTTTGTCGCGTTCTCGGTGGTCAATTTCAGGGCTGCTACGATTGCGCTCAAGCACGGTGTTTCTGAGCTTTGTCCTTATCCGTTTTCAGCGGTTGGGTATAGCTTGGCCGGGATTTTTGGTAAGCCAGAGGAAGGAATGGCATTTGGTGAGCTTGCAAATGCCCTCAACAAGCGATTCCCGAGCGCCGTACAAGCCGCTCGGTTCCTATTGCCTTATGCAAGCTCCATGCATAACGCCCATCCGATTCGTTATGCCAAGCCGTATTATGCCTCGTTACGGCGGGCAGCGGTCGAATCGGGCGAGCTGAATATGCTCGGATGTGCTTGTTTTCTCGAATCGTTTGGGGACCTGTTTGCAGGTGATCCGCTGGAGGAAGCCCTTCAAACAGCCGACAGCTACCTCGCGATCTGTCGGCGAACGCGGGATCCTCTAACCACCGCGACGATGACCGTCGCGCGCCAAGCGATCGCATGTTTGGCAGGGAAAACCAAAAGCCCGACGTCGTTTGACGATGACGGGTTTCAGGAAGCGCAGTTCATCGCAGGTCTCGACGACGTACATTTCGGGAATACGACGGCGCATTATTATGTCGCCAAGACATTTGTCTTTCTCCTCTTTGGGCAATACGAGGAGGCTCTCGCGATGGCCGACCTCGCCGAGGCGCGTGTGATGCTCATCGGGGGGAATTTGCCGTCAAAAATGCATTCCCTGCTTCGCGCGCTCGCGCTCGTGGGAGCGCCAAAGGCGGACTCACCCGAAGAATCGGCGCGGCGAGAAGAAGCGCTTGCCAAGCATATCGGCGAAATGGCCGCGCTCGCTGTCGCATCGCCGAAGACGTATGGGCACGGAAAAATGCTGCTCGACGCCGAGATCGCGCGCAGGGCAGGGGATGTGCAGAATGCGATTCGGCTTTATGAAGAGGCGCTCTCGCTAGCAAAAGAAAACAATTGCGCCCCTTCTGAGGCTATGGCGGCCGAACTTTGCGCCAAGTTTTACCTGAGCATTGGCGCGCAGACGGCTGCATTTGCATACATGAGAAAAGCGTACCGCGCTTTTGAGCATTGGGGAGCGAATGCCAAAGTGGCGGCGCTCGTGAACGACACATCGCAGTTATTTCCCAATTTGCGCGAGGTTTCTCAGTCGGGCGCCGCGTCCGTGAGCCACCGCTCCGCTGAGACGCCTTCCCATCTTTCGCAGACCTCACGAACGCTGCTTGGTCGCACCAACCTCGGGAGCTTGCGTGACGCTGCATTGGTGGTTCGGGCTGCGCAAGAAATAGCGGGCGAGCTTGATTTGCAAAAGGTGATTGCGAGGCTCACGCGTCTCGTGCTCGACAACGCTGGCGCGGATCGGGGCGCTCTGATTCTTTCGCGAAATGGTTCTCTCTGTGTAGAGACGCAGCTCGGCACGAAAGGAGCGTCCGAGAAGTCGGGCGAGAGTCTGCCGCTCGAGGCGTATCAAGACTGCGCCCACAGCGTTGTTCTTTATGTTGCTCGCACGCAAGAAGCCGTGGTTATCGACGATACGAGCAAAAGGACGCGGTTTTTGGAGGATACCTATCTCGTCCGAGGAGAGGCGAGGTCCCTGATGTGCGTGCCTTTGCTGCATCAAGGTCGTCTCTCGGGCGTGCTTTATCTGGAGAATCACGCACTCGCTGGTGTTTTTCATGCCGCACGGGTCGAGCTAATCACGTTGCTTTCTTCGCAAGCGGCCATTGCGATCGAAATCGCGCATTTGATCGAAAGTTCGCGTGAGGCCAATGAGGCCGTGCGACGTGTCAACGAGCGACTTGAGCTGGAGGTCGCTCACCGCACCGAAGAGCTTCGTCACGCCAATGAAAACTTGTCCGAAACGAATGAGCAGCTCGAGAGGGAACTCGAGCAGCGACGTTTGATCGAACAAGAACGGGCAGCGCTTCAAGAACAGGTCATTTCGACGCAGCGTGAACGCCTCGCCGAGATGTCGACGCCGCTTCTGCCCATTACCAAGGAAATTGTCGTTATGCCGCTCATCGGCGCGATGGACACCGAGCGCGCGGAGCAAGTGCTTTCGGTTGCGCTCTCGGGTGTGCAACGCACCTCGGCGCGTGTCGTGATCCTCGACGTAACGGGGATGAAGCAGGTCGATACCCACGTCGCATCCATGTTGCTGAATGTCGCCAGCGCGCTTAGGCTTTTGGGTGCGGAGACGGTGCTCACAGGCATTGCACCTAAGATTGCGCAGACGCTCGTCGCGCTTGACGTCGACTTCAAATCGTTTGTGACGAAGGGCAATTTGCAGAGCGCAATGGAATATGCCCTTCGCCGTTCCCAGAATGGATTAAAGGGAACCAAATAGGTCGAGCGGCCGAAATACCCGGGCGCGCCATTCCGCTTCGTTATGCTGGCCGCCTGCTTCCCACCAATGGAATACGTCGGTCCCGACCGTGTAGCCGACTGTTTTTAGCGTATCGCGCATTTGCGCGTTTTCGCAGGCGTTATCGCCGATTTCGAAGTCGTCTTTGATGCCGTCGTTGTCGGCGTCTTTGCATTGGGATTCGTTTGCGGCTTGGGTGAGGGCGGGGTCGCCTCCGCCTGCGTCGAGGTAGAGCACTGTGGCTTGATGGCCGTGGGCTTTGTAGCGCTCGATCATGGTTTCGTTATGGGATGTTGGGTCCATGCTTCCCCAGCCCATTGTGCCGGACAGGCTTGCGGCGTAGAGGTATTCGCCGGGAAAGCGGTCGGCGATATGAAATGCGATGAGCCCGCCGAGCGAGGAGCCCATGGTGCCGATTTTTGCGGGCTCTCCGTATTGGTTTTTGATGAGATTGCGGACGGTGCCATTGATAAAATCGGCGTATTGGTCGCCTTTGCCGCCCCAGGGGTCGAGGGTGCCGTTGCCGTCGAGATCGTAGAGGTCTGTGACGTGCGTGTATTCGTCCATTCGGCCGTTGCCTGTGTTGTCGATGCCGACGATCATCATGGCCAAGGGGACGCTGTCTTGCACCATCCAGCCTCCGAATGCTGCTTGTGGGTTAAAGAGGTTTTGCCCATCATGTGCATAAAGCACGTGCGTGGGCGTGCCTTCCGGGACCCATACGTTGATATCGCGCGGCGGCATGTTCGCGTCGCTGATGCCAAAGAACCGGTCGAGATGCGCTTTGCTCGGCAAAACCATGCTGATTTCGCCATTGCCGTCGTAATTGTAGGAGCGAGCCCAGGGGTCGGCTTCGTAGGTCGAGCCGTCGGTGAGCTTGTATAAATCGCCCAGCGGGACGTCGATAAACGTCCATGAAAACCCGGCGTCTGCCGTCATGGTCGCCCCTGCCCAACCATTATGGTCTCCCGCCAGCATCGTTAATGTTTGGCTTGTCGAGACGAATAGGTATTTTCCTTCGACGTGAACGGGCCAGCCGTCGCTCGCCGCGTATTTCGTCATTGTGCCGGGCAGGTCTTTTCGTAGCTCGGCGAGGATTCCTTCAAGCGTTGTGGCGCTGGCTCCGCCTTGCCCACCTTGTCCGCTCCCGCTGCTCGTCCCTGCGGCTGTGCTGCTCGCGCCCGTGAGCCCATTGCCGCCTTGGCCGCCGCTGCCCAATGGTTCGCCGTCGCCGCAGCCGAGTGCCGTAAGTGCCGTAAGTGCCGAAAGCGAAACAAGCAGCGCGATTTGCCTTCGCGAAACGTGGAAAGTGAACCGATTGTATTTCATGGTGAAGGAGCCTTCCGGTAGAACGATTTAGCGTCGCTTTTGTTTGCGGCTTTCGTCGCTTGCCGCTTCTTCTTCGGCAAGCGCTTCATCCTCGGCATTATCGTCGGCATCATCGTCGGCCGCGATCCTTGTTTTAGGGGACGGAGAAGGTTCGTCGATAGGTTTTACGTCGATACGCTTTCCGCCATTCTTTTCATTGTCTATCCGGCCGCGGATTGTGTCTTTGGCTCGCTCGATGGCTTCGTACGCGGTTGTGCCTGCGGCGTAGGCTCGCGATGACGCTTCTCGCAAGGACTTGCCGAAAATAACCGATAATACAGTGAGAAATACCGGAACGGCCACGCGTAGGCTTAGGGTCAGGGCGACCTGCGCGAGCGTGAGCGCTAAGAGCACGATCCCTGCAATGGGTTGGGGAATGCTACCGCTTCGTCGCTCGCGGCTTTGCTCCATTCGCCGCGCTCGTGCCTCTCGCTGCGCCGCTTTTCGTACAGCTTTTTCTGCTTTTCGTTCGGCTTTACGCGAATATTTGCCGGCGTTATCGTTTCGCTTCCATTCTTCTTCGAACCGCGCGAAGCCTTCTTCGATATGCCGAGCAGCTTCTTTGACGCTTTGTTCTAAATCTTTTTCGACATCACTCTTGGTTTTAGAAAATGCCTGTTTGGTCGTTCGCGGCGCCTCTGTTTTGGCCTGTCCCAAACCCTCCAAAAGTGGCGTGATGCGGCGCGCCCGGCTATCGGGATCGGGCAGGAGCATGGCCGAGAGAGCGGTTACGAGGCTCGGGCTTGTGTTTTTCCCGAGGGCAGCATCGACATCAATGCCGAGGCCTTTATGGGGCAAATCCTCTGGCTCGCTCCCTGTGAGCATCGCGAGGGCTGTCGCGCCGACGGAATAAACATCGGATACTGGCATGGCGCGACCTTGAAATTGCTCTGGCGCCATATACCCGAATGTGCCGACGACGGTGCTTCCGCCCTCGGGCTTCATTCGATCACGCACGGCGCCGAAATCGATAAGCACGAAGGAACCGTCGGGTTTGCGAATCACATTGCTCGGTTTAATGTCGCGGTGCACGATGGGCGGGGCGCGGGTATGTAGATAATCGAGAATGGCTGCGGCTTCGCGCAAGAACCGGACGACATCGGCTTCGCCCAAACGGACGCCGCGTTTGCGGAGCGCTGCGATGCTTTCGCCTTCAATACGCTCGGTGACGAGGAACAACTCGCCGGCTTCTTCAAAATGCTCGACATATCGAGGCAGGCCGGGGTGGGAGATGGTGGAGAGCACGGCGGCTTCTCGTTCTGCCAGCTCCACTTCTTTCCAACTTTTTGCGCCGCGCACGCGAAACCTTTTTATCGCGACGGGTCGTCCTTCTCTTTTGTCGACCGCCTCAAACGTCGCGGCTTGCGCGCCTTCGCCGAGCAAACGCACGATCGCATAACGCCCATCCCGCAGGTTGTTTTTCGGTGTATCTTCAGCCATGGGCGGTATCGTTTTCATCCATTGTCCAGCCAGCCTCAAACAGCCATTGACCCACGAGGGATGCCTGGATCAATGCCGCGGAAGTACACACAATTCCAACCAAATATGTACCCAAAAATGGGATCCACCCGACGACATAACGAGCGAGCGTCACCGCCAGGATTCCGGCGAGGCTCGATAGAAAAAAGAGCCCCACGAGCCGACCATAAGCCCGAATATCCCGGGCGACAATTCCCCACCAAGCGAGCGGCCAGAGGCCGTTGACAGCATTGCCCGTCACGACGATTGAGAGAATCACGGCCGGCGTTAACATGATCCCAAAAATTAAGAAAAACATTAAGAATGGCCAATTGCCGGGGAAGAAAATGGCGCTGATCAACATCGGGCCGAAGCCGACGATCACACAAATAAGGCCGCGGAGTACCGAAAGAAAAAGCTCCCATCTTGATGCGGGGTTTGCCGAAAAAGGCAGGCCTGGGACGCCGCGGCCGACATGATCGACAGTCTGGAAATAAATGGCCGAAAGACAACCGACATAAATGAGGTATCCGAAAAATAGGACTTGCAAGAGCGGGAGCGCTGTCAACCAATAAGGCAACGAGAGCGCGAGGATCAAAAGCCGACCGTCCTCGTCGAATGGCCTCAGGATTGCGCCGCGTAGGCCTTCCTCGGGCGTGGGCACAGGGGCGGGGAATTTGCGCTCTAGGGCTCCGCAAACGGGGCACATTTGCAAGGGCTGTGTGTGGCCCGGCGTTGTCAGGGCTTTGAGGCATGTATCGCAATGAAAAGCGCCGCAGCCCGTGCATTCATGGGTCGCGTCTCGGTCGGGATGCGTCGCGCAAAGCAGCGCCATTTCAAGAGCGCGTGTACACGAACGCCCCCGGGGACGCAATGTAAAGAGGTAAGGCGAGCGGACTCAAGGATCCGAACGCACGGCCGTCCACGTGAGCGCATGCCAAAACGGACCCGCAGCGAAGCCCGGGGCTGCGCCGACCGCAACCAACGTAAATCCTTCGCCGTCCGCGAATGCCGCTTGGTCTATCCCGCCAGAAGCAAGTGCGTCTGCCAAGCTCGAAGCCGAGCTTTGTTGTGCTTGGTTTGGCGAGAACGTGCTAATTTGTATCGACGTGACGGCGCCGATTTTTTGGCGCGATAATTGTTGAAACGGCGGAAATGGCCCGACTTCGCCGAGCGTCAGGGGAGCCGCGAACAGGTAAGGCATTGTCCCCTGGTTGTCCGGTGTAATTCGTAGATCAACAGCTGTCATTCCTGGCGCGGCGTGCGCGGCTTGTATCGAAATGGTGTTCGGCGTCGTGAGCCGCGACATCCCAGCCGCGAGCAAGCCTGGAAACGGCGTGTCTGGCGAATAGGTTTCTCCACAAGCGAGTTTTTCGATTGGATCGGTGTGGTTCGGCCCGCCGATGCAACCATGGGGAACAAGAAGCAAGCTGCGCTCGGCTGTAAACGCGGAAGCTGGGATGACGGCAACGGACGCGACAATAACGCCCGCAGGCGGAGAGCCCGACGTAAGCTCTGCGCAGTTTTTCCCGGCTGTTTTGCTGAGATCCCCGCCGATGACGTGGAGCCACAAATCTTGCCCGGAAGGTATAGCGGGATTGTTGGGGTCGACGACAAGGGGCTTGGCAAACGCCAGGCCCGCGCTCTCCGCCGGAATGGGCGGAGGATCGCCGCCGTCTGGGTATGGCAAAAAGCAAAACCGGATCGCCTCGTAATCGTTGATCCCATTGACGAGCGTTAGTTTGGGGGGGCCATTGGGTTCGACGGGCAGCTCGCCTCCGCCTGCGCCGCCTGAATTGGAAGAGGACGTGGAAGAGCCCGCAGAGGAGCCGCCTCTGCCGAGATTATCGTTGCCCGTGGCGCAAGCAGAGAGCGAAAGAAAAATGGTGAAAAAGGCGCAGAAGCACGTGCTGTCGAGGTTCTTCATGCCGAGAGTTTAGCGCGCCTACCTTTTTGGGGAAGCTCAGAACGTGACGCCGGAGACGAGCGCGACATTGGCAAAAGGTGAAAACTCGCCCGTCCGCACGATGGCGCGGGCTTCTGCTGTTTTCCACTTAAAATGCTCGTGAGGGACAGATTGAATCGCGACGCCATCACCGAGCAAACGCAAGAGTTCTGCCCGTAAGGCTGGGCTTCGGAGGAGCATTTCTTCTGCAATAATGGCCCGCTCGACGCACATTTCAGAAAGGACGACGCGTAGCGTGTCAAGAAAGGATGGAATGCCTGCCGAGAGAGCGAGGTCAATGCGGCGTGGCCCGTCCGGGATAGGAAGCCCCGCGTCCGCGATGACCACCATATCGAGATGCCCGAGGCCTGCGATCGCTGTCGCGAGCGGTTGGTTGATGATTCCTGATTTTTTCATACGGAGCCCATTTTTTGCGTTTTTTGGTTAGCAACAAGTTGTTTTGAGAGAAGCCCAAACACGAAGCAAAGCGCGACGATATCGACGAGGAAAACGAACATCGGGCCACGCGGTCCAAACGCGAAACTGCGGCCGATAAGCCAAGGCAAGAGCATGCTGCCGGCGCTCGCGCTGACGAGGAAAAACCTTGTGATCCGGCCTGAGAGAAGCGATTCACGACCCGCGAGCGAGATGGCCATCGGCAATACGGAGGCGAGTGAAAAGCCGACGACCATCACGCCGGCGAAAAGTGCGGCGTACGATCCTGGAAAAACCAAGATAAGGGAGACACCAAAAAGCGCCGCTGCGCCGCTCAAAAGAAGGATTCGGCTGGGCGCGATGCGGACGCTCATGCCAATGACGAGCATTCGGCCTAGCGTAAACGAGGACCAAAACACGCTCGTCAACGTAGTGGCCGATTTATCGGAGAGCCCGACAGCGTTCGCATACGTAAAGATCCACCCGCCAAAGCTAACCTCAGCGCCTTGATAAAGGAAAAACAGGATGGCGAGCAGAAAAATCAGAATTGGATTGGCGAGGCGTGTATTGATTGAGGTATGCGGCTCCGGTCGGTCGGGGCTCGGCGTGAGGCCGAAAAGAAGCGTCGCTGGCGCGATGGCGAGGGCGAGCAGAAAATAGGAAGAAGACGTTGTTTTGCCGAGCATTACGAGGATGGTCGAGAGAAGCGCGCCGGCGCCGAAAAAACAAGAAAGTGCG
>Ga0075163_10012120_pt1 | contig 11233 bp, 9 predicted proteins | sample JI1023141ADNA_FD_71478 | JGI IMG/M metagenome (GOLD analysis project Ga0075163, IMG submission 71478) | Wastewater effluent complex algal communities from Wisconsin, to seasonally profile nutrient transformation and Carbon sequestration -... | ecosystem: Engineered > WWTP > Effluent > Algae...
ACATCGCTTTGCCGGCTATCCTTTTTACAGGAGAACAATAGCAGGCCAAGACTGAATGCAAGTGCAATTCTTTTCATTTGAGATTTTTTTAAGCCATTTGAAGATCATTTCCCTTATGTGTAATTCTTTTTTCAATCAGAGAATAAAGAACAGGCAGAATAAATAGTGTGAGCATGGTTGAGATAATCAATCCGCCAATCACCACAGTCGCAAGCGGTTTTTGTACTTCCGCTCCTGCCCCCTGACTGATCGCCATAGGAATAAATCCAAGAGCAGGAACAAATGCCGTCATCAGGATGGCGCGCAACTTTGATTTGGTGGCGTGAATAACAATGCGTTCAGTATCTGTCCAGCCTTCGCTCTTCAGCAGATTAAATTGAGAAACTAATAAAATTCCATTCAGTACCGCCACGCCAAACAATGCAATAAAACCTACGCCTGCTGATATACTGAAAGGCATATCCCGGATCCAAAGAGAAAATATACCACCCATGGCAGAAAGCGGGATGGCGGTATAGATGAGCAATCCTTGTTTGATTGATCCAAAAGCAAAATAGAGCATGAGAAAAATAAGAAGCAGGGCAATTGGAAGAACAATGGTCAATCGCGCTTTCGCTGCATTGAGGTTTTCAAACGCTCCGCCATACTTAATGGTATAACTTGGAGGAAGGTTTAAGCTATTCGACACCTTATCCTGCAATTCAGTTACAATAGATTGAACATCACGCCCACGAACGTTGAAGCCAACAATGATTCTTCTTCGTGTATTTTCCCTCTGAATCTGATTTGGCCCAACAATCTCCGCAATGTTGGCTACCTGATAGAGAGGCACCTGAGTACCATTGTCAATGGGGATCAGAAGATTTTGAATGTCTTTGACATTTCTTCTCGATTCGTTTTCAAGACGCACCACAAGGTCGAAGCGTTTTTCACCTTCATACACGAGCCCGGCACTTTGACCGGCAAACGCGGTGTTCACCGTGTTGTTAATGTCACGCACGTTAAGTCCGTACATGGCCATTGCCTCCCGGTTGTAGGTGATAACAACCTGCGGCATGCCCGTTACAGTTTCAACATATAGGTTGGTCGCGCCATCAACCGTGGAGATCAATTCTCCAAGCTTTTTGGAATAACGCGCAAGCGTATCCAGATCTTCACCGAAAATTTTACAAACCACATCCTGCCGCGCACCGGTCATGAGTTCATTAAAGCGCATTTGAACCGGAAATTGAAACCCGAAGCTTACGCCAGGAATATCTTCCAACTCCTTGCCCATTTTTTCTGCGAGTTCATCAAATGAAGAGGCAGAAACCCATTTACTTTTATCCTTCAACACCACCATCATGTCGCTCGCCTCAAGAGGCATGGGATCCAAGGGAATTTCAGAGCTTCCGATTTTTGTCACCACTTTTTCAACTTCTGGAAAACGGTCCAATAAAATCTTTGCTGTCTTTTGCGTGGTGTTGATTGTGTTGGTAAGACTGCTTCCCGTAAGTAATCGCGTATCGATAGCAAAATCACCTTCTTCCAATTCAGGAATAAATTCACCACCCATATTCAAAAGCACGAATATGGAAACGGCAAACAAGCTTAACGTAACGGTGATGGCAGCCTTTGGAAACGCGAGCACTCCATGAAGCAACGGTTGATATTTTCTTTCCACCCACGCCATCATTTTATCAGCCATTGTTTTCGCGTGACTTATCTTTTTCTTCAGAAACAGCGAGCTCATCATGGGCACATAAGTAACAGAAAGAATGAAAGCGCCTAAAATGGCGAAGGCTACTGTGTAGGCCATCGGCTTAAACATCTTACCTTCAATACCTTCGAGTGAAAGAATCGGGATGTAGACAATCAGGATGATGATCTGACTGAAGACAGCCGACTTGATCATGGACACGGTTGAATGTTCTACTTCCTGATTCATTTCCTGTTGAGTGAGCACGCCCACTTTGGCGAAGTGCTGGGAGTGCGTGAACCGATGCAGAATGGCTTCTACCACAATGACCGATCCGTCTACAATCAATCCAAAGTCAATAGCACCCAGGCTCATCAGATTGCCTCCTATTCCAAATCGGTTCATCAGTATTATCGCGAAAAGCATGGAGAGCGGTATAACGGAGGAAACAATCAGTCCGGCCCGCAGATTTCCGAGGAAGAAGACTAACACAAAGACCACAATGAGTGCGCCTTCTATCAGATTCGTTTTAACGGTGTTAATGGCATTGTTCACCATTTTGGTCCTGTCGAGGAAGGCTTCAATCATCACTCCTTCAGGAAGAGATTGTTGGATCTCAGCAATTTTCTCTTTTACGTTTTTTATTACTGCCGATGAGTTTTCGCCTTTAAGCATCATTACCACAGCGCCCGCTACTTCACCCTGATCGTTATAGGTCATGGCACCGTAACGTGTTGCATAGCCAAGACCAACCGAGGCAACATCTCTCATCAGCACAGGCATGCCATTCGCCAATTTCTTTACCACAATCTTTTCGATATCCGGAATTCCTTTGGTGAGTCCTTCTGTGCGGATGTAAAGTACGGTTGGACCCTTTTCGATGTAGGCACCGCCTGTATTTTCATTATTGTTTTCAAGTGCAAGGAAAACATCAGTAATCGTTACCCCATACGCTTTCAATTGTTCTGTTCGTACTGCGATTTCATATTGCTTGAGCTGACCGCCAAAGCTGCTCACATCGGCCACACCGGGAGTGCCCAGCAGTTGCCTTCGTATCGTCCAATCCTGAATGGTGCGGAGCGACATAGCGTTATAGCGATGTTCATAACCGGGCTTGGCCCGCACTACGTATTGATAAATTTCGCCCAATCCCGTAGTAACAGGCGCCATGTCAGGAATACCAATGCTATTCGGAATAGTTTGTTTTACCTGGGCCAGACGCTCACTGATTTGTTGCCTTGCCCAATAGATGTCGACACCATCTTTAAAAACAACGGTTACCAGGGAGAGACCAAAACGCGAAAAGCTTCTGATATTTTTTAGTCCCGGAATATTGCTGCAAGATTGTTCAATGGGAAATGTGATCAGTCGCTCAACATCTGTTGCACCTAATGCAGGCGAGACTGTAATCACCTGTACCTGATTGTCAGTTATATCGGGCACGGCATCAATCGGCAACTGGCTAACCTCATAGCTTCCATAACTGATGAGCCCAATCACGAACAGACCGATGATTAACTTTTGTCTTACAGAAAACTCTATGATTTTATTTAGCATCGCTACTGACTTTACAGTTAACTGGGATCGCTGTTTTTAAAATGGCCATGGAAACAATCAAAAGAGGATTAAAAATCAACAAGCGTTGTTAAGTTGAACAACCTGTTGCATCCCAATTTTAAATTCGTGGAGGTTGCCAGATAGACTCACTAAACCCAGCGTAGAAAGTTGACTGGTAGAAATTCGAATAGGTTATGTAGAAATGGGCGGAGGTTATCTCGCAAGCGTTGACACTTGAAATCGCACTTAGGATATGAGAAAAATTACAAGTGCTTGATTTAAATGGAAGGTTCTGATGTTTTCCGCGTTCATCCTGATCATGCCGGTTAGCCTGGCTGCCATAGTGTAAGCTTAAGAAATCGATAAAGGAAAAATTGGACACCCTTTTGCAGTGTTCCTGATAATGTTCAATTAGTCTGGGCATCTTTGCCAGGCTGTGTAAATCCAATATGCTACCCATTAGGGTTAGCGACAGTAGCAGGATGCTGATGGATTTAGTCATATATAAAAATACCACGCTCGGGTAACTTAAAATATGATTTATATCACCCGGGCAATTGATTAGACAACCTAAAACAAGGAGAGATTCCCGCCCTTGCGGAATTTTGTTAAATCGTAAGCAGGCATTTGCTTTCCTGAAAAATACTTCTTCTTCGAGGCTCTGTATAATTGATGAATAGCATCGGCAATATGACCCTCCCCGGACATTCTTCTTCCGAATTGTGAATCGTTTACGTTACCACCATGGAACGAACAGATCTGGTTCCAGACCTTATCAAACCGATCGGGAAAATTCTTGCGCAGCCAGTCTTCAAAGATTTTGCCGATAGAACCATTGAGCCGAACGACAGTCAAGCCGGCTGCCATCGCTCCATGATCGGAAGCGGCCTTGAGCACATTTGGTATTTCATGGTGATTCAAGCCCGGTATAATTGGGGCATTCATCACTCCCACGGGAACTCCGGCCTTGGCGAGTTCTTCAATAGTTTTTAGTCGCTTGATTGAACTGGCTGTGCGTGGTTCGAGGATTCTTCTCAGGTCTTCATCCAGTGTGGTAATTGAAATGTAAACATGAACGAGATTATCGCTGGCGAGATCTTTAAGCAAATCAAGATCGCGAAGGATTAAACTGTTTTTAGTGATCATACCCACAGGGTGGCGATAGGTGGCAAAGACCTTGAGCAGCTTACGGGTGATTTCAAATTTCTTCTCTTGCGGTTGATAGCAATCGGTATTGCCGCTGAGCATGATGGGCACGGCATTCCAGTTTTTGTTGAGCAGATGTTGCTCGAGCAGGGTAGCTGCATTCTTCTTTACGATAATCTTGCTTTCAAAATCCAACCCGGCACTGAAGCCATAGTATTCATGAGTATTGCGAGCGTAACAATAAATGCATCCGTGCTCGCATCCTTGATAGGGATTCATCGAATACATCATACTTAAATCCGGGCTATCTACTTTATTCACAATCTTTTTCGGAGTTTCGAAAAAGATTTGTGTGGTGGGTGATTCAAGCAACGGCTCATCAAGGCCTTCGATATGATCGGTGACATACTGAGATTTTAGAAACCGGTTTTCAGTTTTTATCTGGGCCCCACGACCTTTGAAATAGGATTCATCCATAAACAATAATACTAAATAATTTAGCAAAACATTGATCCGGTACGAAAAAACAAGTATTGCTGAGTTGAAAAGCGAAATTATTGAGCAATCAGAGGTTAAGCTTTTAATAAAAAGAGAAGACCAAAACCATCCTTTTGTTTCGGGTAATAAGTGGTGGAAGCTCAAATACAATCTTGAGGAGGCGCTAAAAACCAATCAAACAACTTTGCTCACTTTTGGTGGAGCGTATTCTAATCACATTTATGCAACAGCTGCTGCCGCCCAAGAGTTGGGATTGAAGTCGATTGGAATTATTCGGGGCGAAGTAACACTTCCATTAAACCCCACCCTTTCATTCGCGAAAACGAGTGGCATGCAACTTCATTATGTTTCGCGGGAAGCATATCGCAATAAGACAGAAGCATCTTTCATTGAACAACTTCATACTCAGTTTGGAGATTTCTATCTGATCCCCGAAGGAGGCACCAATGAACTCGCTGTGAAGGGATGTGCAGAGTTTGCCACCCAGCTTAGTAGTGAAGTTGATTTTGATTACCTCTGTTTGCCGGTGGGGACGGGAGGAACAATAGCTGGATTAGCTGAAGGCTTAAATGAGTCAAAAAAGATCATTGGATTTCCCGCATTGAAAGGAGCTGATTTTTTGGAAACAGAAATTAGAAAGTACACCCCAAAGAAAAACTGGCAATTGGTCTACGATTATCATTTTGGGGGCTATGCAAAAGTGACTAAAGAGCTGACAGAATTCATGGATGAATTTGAAAAGGAATTCAACGTACCATTGGATCCGATTTATACCTCAAAGATGATGTTTGGGATTATGGATTTGATCAAGAAGAAAATCTTTGAACCGGGCTCAACGATTTTAGTTGTTCACACAGGGGGATTGCAGGGCAGACTAGTGTAGAATAAGTCGCAATTTTTATAATTTTAAGAAAACCCTCCGATGTGAATTTTTCTCGCGCGCTTCAATTAACAATCGGTTTACTGTTTGTTCGCTCACTTTTACATAAGGTCTTTCCAGAATTTGATAATACTATAATCGGTAATGCTTTTTTTTCAGGAGGAGTATTCTTCGCGTTCATTTTCTTTACAGTTAAGCAATATAAATTAGACAAAAAGGAAACTTTTCCCAGTAATTCAAAGGGGAAAAGATTTATACGAGGGACCATAGCTTTAATAGTTTCCCTTTTTCTATTGACTTGGTTGACAATGGAATTAGAGGTGTTAATAAAAAGAGGTGCAACACTCTATTTCTCAAATAGTGATGAAATTTTTGCTTGGAGCTTGCGTCAGCGATTCTTTTTATCAGTCTTAGTTGTAAGCCCAATATTAGAGGAACTATACTTTCGTGGTTTAATATTGACAAGTTTACAAAGAAACTATAGCCGCAAACGAGCTATTATTCTTTCAGCATTGCTTTTCAGCCTCTCACATATTAAAACAGACGAAACGTTCATTTCAACTTTATTATATGCCTTTTTAACTGGACTGTTTTATGCATGGCTTTTCAATAAAACCCAGGATATACGCGCAAGTATTTTCGCGCATTTTTTATGGAACCTTATGGTTTATCTTTTTCCATTAATAATGTTTCACTCGGGTTATAAAATCGAATCGCTAAGTTCGTTTACAATCTTTGCTATCATTCTAATTACAATTTCAGTTGGCTTACTTTTTATAAGTATTAAGCAATTCAGGAAGGAGTAGTCCTAATCAGGGAGCGAAAAATTTGACAGCCCTTAATTCCTTACAACCCCTCGCAGCCAGGTAAAGATTCTTAACCCACCTCGCTCTTCTGGTAATGCACCACTTTCGGCAGCAGCCTTTACTTTTTCTATGGTGTAGAAAGCTGTTGGAATGAACTCTTTCAGTTTATTGAGCAGATCATCCAAACGCTCACGTTCTAGAACCGTGAATACCAGCGTTTCATTACCATCAGGACCTTCGGCATTTACCCTGGTGAAACGAAAGTGTTGTGTGTTGAGGTACTGGATGAGTTGAGCAACATCTTTACGTGTAATGATTCGCACAATCACTTTGCCATAAGCAATTTTCTCTTCGATGATCATGCCCACAAAAATACCACAGGCAAAACCAGCCGGATAAGCAACATAGCATAACCAATTGTCGAGATGTTTGAAAATTTCGCGTATCACCAGCAACCAGATAAATGCTTCAAAAAATCCAAGTAACGTTGCAGTGAATCTTCTTCCTCCTAACATGTAGATGATGCGGATCGTGTTGATCGAAACATCACAGATACGTGCCAGAAAAATGAGCAGTGGTAAAATCAGGAAACTGAAAATATCAGATGAGAAACCAAGCGTGTCTGTGAAAAATGATTCCATGAGTTAATCAGATAATCAGTAAACCAGTGGAGGTCATTTAAACAAATCTTTAAATACTTCCTCAAGCTTGCCGAATGACTTCACCATGATTTTTGTCTTCTTCAGATCCAGCGACTTCTGACTGTATTTCGAAATATAGATTTCCTGAAAGCCTAACTTCTCAGCTTCAGAAATACGTTGATCGATTCGGTTTACTGCGCGAAGTTCGCCACCCAGACCAATCTCAGCAGCAAAACAAACTTTATCACTCACCGGAATTTCTTCCATCGATGAAATGATCGAAATACAAAGCGCAAGATCAATGGCGGGATCTTCCACATAGATTCCTCCTGCCATATTTACAAACACATCTTGTGTGCCCATTCGAAAACCACAACGTTTTTCGAGCACGGCCAATAACATATTTAATCGCTTTTGATCAAAGCCAGTTGGAGTTCGTTGGGGCGTGCCATACGATGCCGGACTTACCAATGATTGAATCTCAATCAACAATGGACGATTACCTTCAATGGTTGCACCAATGGTTGCTCCGCTGAGTTGTCCGTCTTTTTGAGAAATTAAAATTTCAGATGGATTGGAAACTTCGCGCAAGCCATTACCCAGCATTTCATAAATCCCAATTTCAGAAGTCGAGCCGAAACGATTTTTTGTTGTCCGTAATATCCGATAAGCGAGGTGGCGATCGCCTTCAAATTGCAACACAGTATCCACCATGTGTTCTAATACTTTCGGTCCGGCAAGCATTCCATCTTTCGTAATGTGACCAACGAGAAATACCGGAGTGTTAGTCTCCTTGGCAAACTTCATCAACTCGCCAGCGCATTGGCGCACCTGGCCTATGCTACCTGCAGAAGAGTCGAGCATGTGTGAATGAAGCGTTTGAATAGAATCGATAATCACCAGGTTAGGCTGCACCGTTTCAATGGCCTGAAAAATATTCTTAGTGCCCGTCTCTGCCAGCATATAAAAATTTTCATTGCTGTCCTGAGGTTTTGTTGAAAGTCGCTCGGCCCGCATTTTAATTTGCTGCTCACTTTCCTCACCCGATACATAAAGTATTTTTGCTTTCTGAAGAGCAAGTGCGAGTTGAAGCATCAGGGTCGATTTTCCTATTCCAGGTTCGCCACCAATTAATATCAATGACCCGGGCACAATGCCTCCCCCCAAAACGCGATTTAACTCCTGATCAGGTGTTGCAATCCGAATTTCGCCAGTGGATTCAATTTCATTGAGTGTCTTGGGTTTGCTTACTCTGCTTTTGGTTGACTCTTGTCGCCAGTCATTGCGATCGGTTTCATTTTTTGAAACCACTTCTTCAACGAAGCTATTCCATGACCCACAGGAAGGGCACTTCCCTATCCACTTGGGCGACTCATAACCACAGCTTTGACAGAAGAAAAGAGTTTTGGATTTGGCCATTATTTAATCGGGGCATCGGTCTCTTTGGCCATTACATAATGGACGAGTTTATCGGCCATGGAAGGCCACCACTTGTTAAGCCAAACCGCAAGCCTACCTTGTCCGGTTAGCACCAGTGTTCGTTTGCGCTTTAACACAGCCCTATAGATATGATGGGCACACTCCTCGGCTGTCATCATTTTTTCTTCGGTGCGGGGCGACTCCCCTTGTTCATGGCCATCTTTGGTTAACGCATGCTTGCGAATATTGGAGGCAGTAAAACCCGGACAAGCCGTGAGCACATGTACACCGGTGTCCAGAAGTTCGTTCCTTAATACTCCAAGAAATCCATTTAATGCAAACTTGGATGATGAATAACCCGTGCGACCTGGTAGCCCAACAAAGCCCGCAATGGAAGAGATCCCAACAACGGACCCTTTGTTTTTAGTAATTTCTGGCAAGCAGGATTTGGTCGCATAAAGGGCTCCAAAGAAATTGGTATCCATCACTTTTCTTACCACTTCAAGATCAACCTCAGAAAATAATGCCCGCATGGATATACCCGCATTGTTAATCAGTATATCGATCCTTCCATAAAGGCGAAGCGCTTCCTCGGCCATGGCTTTATTGTCCTGCTCCTTGCTAACATCAGCCTGAAAGGCATGAATGATTATTTGTCGCTTTTGAAGTTCGCTTACGGTTTCCTCCAGCAATTTCTGGTTGCGACCAGTAATCAGAATCTTTGAACCCTTGGCACCAAACTCTTCAGCAAGAGCGCGGCCAATTCCTGAAGAGCCCCCGGTAATAATGACTACTTTATCTTTCATGATAGAATGTGCGGTAAAAGTAATCAAAACATTGTTTTAATTTTGTGTTCATGTTTGTGCTTCGGTGGCTCTCCCGACTTCCTTTTCCGGTACTTTATGCCTTTTCTGATTTTCTGTTCTTTATAAGTTATTATTTGATTGGCTATCGAAAGGTTCTGGTACTTAAGAATCTCAGGAATTCCTTCCCTGATAAATCTGAAGTAGAGATAAAACGAATCCAAAAGGATTTCTATCATAATCTGTGCGACTATGCAGTAGAAACCATAAAGCTTTTATCCATCTCGCCAGAAGAATTGAAGCGAAGACTAGTTTACAAGAACCCGGAAATAGTAAAGCAATTTTCCGATAAAAATCAATCGATTCTATTGCTTACATCACATCAGTTTAATTGGGAATGGCTTCTTACATCGGGTTGTTTGTATTTGCCTTTAGGTGTTGATTTTGTATACCAACAGCAGAGCAATAAAACCTTTAATGAGTTTTTGCTAGACGGGAGGACTCGTTTTGGCGCCTATCCTATTGAGCGCTCGAACGTTGGTAGAGAAGCCATAAAACGGAAAGAGGTTTTGAGAGGAATTGCAGTAATGGCAGATCAGTTTCCGGGCCATTTTCATAACAAAAAATATTGGACTCAATTCTTAAATCAAAAGACTGCGTTCTATTTAGGACTTGGCCAATTAGCTTCTTTAACTCAATATCCTGCAGTCTTTTTCGGAGTAAAGAAAATAAAGCGTGGCTATTATGAGGCGGAAGGTTTTGTGGTGTCGCAGCCGCCTTACGGAAAAGAAAGCCAGCAGATTGTTGAGGATTATATCAAAGCAACTGAACAAACAATTAAACAGCAACCAGCGGGCTGGCTTTGGTCACATAATCGATGGAAAACAAAATCAGGCGCTGATTAATTGAGTAGCATCTCAATGTCTTCTCTTGAAAGAGACTTGATTACATTCTCCTCGCTCTGCACCAGGTTTTCAGAAAGTTTTAATTTGTGCTTTTGCAGGGTAAGAATTTTCTCCTCTACCGTATTGCGGGTAATAAATTTATAACTGAACACCTTCTTCTTTTGACCAATGCGATGCGCGCGGTCTGTGGCTTGTGCCTCAACGGCCGGATTCCACCACGGATCTAAAATGAATACATAGTCAGCTTCGGTAAGATTTAATCCTAAGCCACCAGCCTTAATGGAAATAAGAAATACCTTCAGATTCTCATCTTTGTTAAATCGTTCCACCTGATCTTTTCGATCGTTGCTGGAACCATCTAAATAGGCAAACGGAATTTTACGCCCCTTCAACATTTCCTTGATAATCTCAAGATGCTTTACAAACTGACTAAACACAAGCACCTTGTGCCCCTCTAACAGGGCATTCTCCAGCATATGCGAAACGTCTTCAAGTTTACCAGAATCACCTTCATACCGTGGGTCAATCATTTTAGGATGATTGGAAAGCTGACGCAACTTGGTCAATCCTTCAAGGATCATCATTCGCGTGTTATTGATGCCTTCTTTATCGATCAGGTCAAGAATTTTATGTCTATAAAAAGACTTAGCCTCTTCATACTTCTTTTCCTGTTCAACCGTCATGTTTGTATAGTAGATGTTCTCTACTTTCTCAGGCAGATCGGTTGCTACCTGCGACTTGAGTCTGCGCAACATAAAGGGTTTAATGATTGAATTAAGTTTTTTCACCTTCACCTCATCGTGTCTTTTCTCAATAGGCACCTGAAATTCATTTTTGAAAAAAGTCTGACCGCCCAATAGTCCAGGATTAATGAAAGTCATCTGAGACCACAAATCAAGG
>Ga0075163_10012121_pt1 | contig 11231 bp, 9 predicted proteins | sample JI1023141ADNA_FD_71478 | JGI IMG/M metagenome (GOLD analysis project Ga0075163, IMG submission 71478) | Wastewater effluent complex algal communities from Wisconsin, to seasonally profile nutrient transformation and Carbon sequestration -... | ecosystem: Engineered > WWTP > Effluent > Algae...
GCACACGTCGATGCAGGCGGCGCAGCCGATGCACTCGTTCTGCAGGCCGTCGCGGATGTCGATGCCGGTGGGGCAGACCTGCACGCACAGGGTGCAGTCGATGCAGTCGCCCAGGCCCTGCGCTGAGGCGCTGACCTTGCGCGAGCGCGAGCCGCGCGGGTCGCCGCGCGCGGCGTCGTAGGTGATGATCAGCGAGTCCTTGTCGATCAGCGCGCTCTGGAAGCGGGCGTAGGGGCACATGTACTTGCACATCTGCTCGCGCAGGTAGCCGGCGTTGCCGTAGGTGGCCGAGCCATAGAACAGGATCCAGAAGGCGTTCCAGGGCGAGACCTGGAAGGACAGCACCGCCTGGGTCAGCTCGCGCACCGGCGTGAAGTAGCCGACGAAGCTGAAACCGGTGAACAGCCCCACGGCGATCCAGGCGACCTGCTTGGCGGTCTTGCGGGCCAGCTTGCCGGCCGACCACGGCGCCTGGTCGAGCCGCATTCGCGCGATGCGGTCGCCCTCGGTGTGCCGCTCGATCCACATGAAGATCTCGGTGTAGACCGTCTGCGGGCAGGTGTAGCCGCACCACAGGCGCCCGGCCACCGCGGTGAAGAAGAACAGCGCCAGCGCGGCCAGCACTAGCAGCGCAGCCAGGAAGATCAGGTCCTGCGGGTACAGCACCAGGCCCAGGATGTAGAAGCGCTGCGCCTCCAGGTCGAACAGCACCGCCTGGCGTCCGCCCCACTGCAGCCAGGGCCCGCCGTAGAACAGCAACTGCGTCAGCCACACGAAGGTCCAGCGCCAGCCGGCGAACCAGCCGGTGACGGCGCGCGGGTAGATCTCGGCCCGCTTCTGGTACATCGAGACGAACTGCGGCTCGTCGTCGTCCTGCGGGTCGACGGGAATGGGCTGGATCGGGATGACGGTGCGGGCGGCGGGCGTGTTCAACGGGCGGTGCTCGGTTCAGGATCGAGGACGTGGCATGGCCGAAGCCACGCCTGGGGCTCAGCTGCAGCAGGCGCCACCGGAACAGCAGGAGCCGCCCGCGGCCTTGGGCCGCTCGGGCTGCACGAGCTTGCGGATCTCCAGGCGCCACAGCGCGGGGCCCGAATCGAGGTAGCTGCACTCGTACTGGCCCGGCCAGTGGCGCTCGATCTGCGAGCGCAGCGGCACGGGATCGTGGTCGTTGACGAGTTCAATCGCATCACCGGGCGGAAGCGCCGTGAGGCGTTCGAAGATCAGGGCGTGGCGATGTTGCGCCGCGATGGTGCGCACGTCGATGGTCGATGACAAGGTGGTGTTCATGGCGTGGCCTTTCATGCCAGGTGGATGGGTCGGGAGGGTCGAGTGCGTCGGAGGGCTCGGCAGGCCGAGCGATGGCTTGCCCGCCGACGCGGCGGGTGCGGAACGAGGGGCGGGCCGGGTCAGCCGTCCTTGCCGTCGAGCCGCGCGCTCAGCAGCCAGGGCGCGTACACGCGCACGTAGATCGCGAACGCGGCACTCCAGGCGGTGGCCGCGGCGATCAGCGGCAGGGCGGGCTGGTCGAAGGCGGGGGTGAGCGTGCGCAGCAGCGCGGCGGCCATCAGCAGGCCATAGGCGGCCACCTCGGGCGGCGAGGCATACAACGGGCGGCCGGTGTGGCCGCGCGCGGTGCGGGTGACCATGGCGAGGATCAGGCCGCCGATGGCGCCCACCGCCAGTGCGTGCATTCCGGACGAGAACGGTACCCAGCCGAACTCGGCCAGCGCCAGCAGGGCCAGGCCGATGGGGATCCAGGCATAAGCCGCGTGCAGCACCCACAGGATGGGACGCCGGCGCGTGGCGGCCGGCTGCCAGCGCCACAGCCGCGCCATCTGCAGCAGGGCCGCGGCGGCCAGCAGCGTGCCGCTGGCCAGCGTCAGCAGTGTTCCGACCGAGGCCCCGCTGGGCGGGGCCGCGGGCACGAACACCCAGGCGGCCAGTGCCAGGCCGGTGAGCGGCAAGGTGAGGACGTCGGCCCGCGGGGCGGGGCGCAGCTTCAGGCCCGGTGTGGCGCCCATCGTGAAGGCCGGGATCACGCGGCCGCCCATCACGCATTCGATCAGCACGATCAGCGCCAAGCCGGCGTGCAGGGCCGTGATCGGCGACACGTCGATGGCACCCAGCAGGCCGAGGTGGAACGCGCCGTTGGCCGTGGCCAGCAGCAAGAGCATGCCGACCAGTGGCAGGTTGCGCCGATTGCCGGCGCGCCACAGCACGCGGCCGATGAACAGCGCCACCAGCGGCAGCAGCGCGATGTCGAGCGCGGCATACAGCGCATAGGGCGCCGCGAAGGCGGCGACGCGGGCCGCCAGCCACAGGGCGGCCAGCGCACCCAGCAGCGGGCCGCGCGGTGTCTGCGCGCCAGTCCAGGCCTTGGCGGCGGTGAGCAGGAAGCCGATCACCACCGCGGTGGCAAAGCCGAACAGCATCTCGTGCGCATGCCACAGCATCGGCGGCAGGCCCAGCGCCGGCGTCACCTGGCCCAGCCACATGGCCACCCACAGCGGCACCGACAAGGCGGCGAACGCGGTGGCCAGCAGGTAGAACGGGCGGAAACCCAGGCGCAGCACCGGCCAGCCAAGGGCGCGCGCGGCGCTCGGGGCGGCGGGCGCAGGGCTTGCGGCATTCGGCGGCAACGCGGGCAGGATCGGCGGAAGGGGCGATTTCATCTCGGGCTTGTCGGCCGGCAAGGCCGCGGGTCGGTTCGGGCTGTAAGATGTATTTGAAGAGCATGTTATCGCCGCGCGCTGTGCAAAGCAATACGTCGCGTGCATCTTTAAGGCCGAATCAGCCATGCGTTTGTCCGACTACACCGACTACACCCTGCGCGTGCTGATGTACTGCGCCGCCCACCGCGACCGGCTGGTGACCATCGCCGAGATGGCCGACGCGCACCAGGTGTCCAAGAACCACCTGATGAAGATCGTCAACGACCTGGCGCGGCAGGGCGTGCTCGAAACCACCCGCGGCCGCGGCGGCGGCTTGCGCCTGCTGAAGCCGCCCGAGGCCATCCGCGTGAGCGACGTGGTGCGCGATGCCGAGACCGATTTCCGCCTGGTCGAATGCTTCGACGCGTCCACCGACACCTGCACCCTGACGCCGCATTGCCGCCTGAAGTCGGCGCTGCGCGGAGCCCTGAAGGCCTACTTCACCGAACTGGACAAATTCACGCTGGCCGACATTGCGGCAGCGGGCCCGCCCGCCGCGGCGGGCAAGGCCATCCGCCTTCGCCCGGCCCCTTGACCCGGCGGGCCGTCGACCGGGAAGGCTGCGCGCCAATCAGGAAGGCTGGGGCCGAATCAGGATGGCTGGGGCCCGGTGGCACACTGCCGCCGATGACCACCCTGCTGCTGTTGCCCGGCCTGGCGAGCGACGCCGCGCTGTGGCGCGACCAACTGCCGCCGCTCGAGCGGCGCCCCGGCACCACGGTGTCGGTGTCCGACGCCCATGCCCGCTTCGCCACGCTGCCCGAGATGGCCGCCGCCCTGCTGGCCGAGCATGCCGGCCCGCTGGTGCTGATCGGCACCTCGATGGGCGGCATCCTGTCGCTGGAGATGCTGCGCCAGGCACCGCAGCGCGTGGCCGGGCTGGCGCTGCTGGGCAGCTCGGCACGGCCCGACACGCCCGAGTTGATCACGCTGCGCACGCAGGCCTGCGAGCTGTTTGCCGCCGGCCGCATGGATGAGGTGCTGCGGGCCAACCTGATGTTCGCCTTCCACCCCGACAACATCCGAGCGGGCAGCGCGCTGCCGTCGGACTACCTGGCGATGATCGGACGCGCCGGTGCCGATCAGTTGATTCGCCAGAACCGCGCCATCATGGCGCGGCCCGACAGCCGGCCGCTGCTGCCGTCCATCGCCTGCCCGACGCTGGTGGTGTGCGGCGAGGCCGACCAGCTCACGCCGCCCGAGGCCTCGCGCGAGATGGCCGAGGCGATTCCGGAAGCCGAGCTGCATGTGCTGCCGCGCTGCGGCCACCTGCTCACCTGGGAGGCGCCGCAGCCAGTGAACGCGCTGCTGGCCGGCTGGCTGGACCGGATCGCCCGGCCTCAGTGAATCCTCGGGTGGATGGCGTCGATGGCCGGGATGCTGGAGACCGACAGGCGACCCGACCAGGTCAGCGCCCAGGCCGCGAAATCGGCCGCCGGCAGCGGCTTGCTGAGGTGGTAGCCCTGCGCCTCGTCGCAGCCCAGCCCCTGCAGCCGCTCCAGGATGGCGGCGTTCTCCACGCCCTCGGCCACCACCGTGAGGCCCAGGTTGTGGGCCAGGTCGATGGTCGAGCGCACGATCTTGGCGTCGCCGGGCTCGCGCTCCATGGCCATCACGAAGCTCTTGTCGATCTTCAGCTCGTTGACCGGCAGCTGCTTCAGGTAGGCCAGCGATGAATAGCCGGTGCCGAAGTCGTCGATCGACAGCATGAAGCCGCGCTGCGACAAGCGGTTGAGCGTGGCGGCGGCGCGCTGCGGGTCGTCCATGATCGCGCTCTCGGTGATCTCGAGGCAGAAGCCCTCGGCCCGTGCCCGGTGGCGCAGCAGGATGAGGTCGAGCTTGTCGGGCAGGTCCAGGTCGAGCAGGTCGCGGGTGGACAGGTTGATCGACAGCCGCTGCACGCCCAGCACCGCCAGCGCGGGCTGCTCGCGCGCCGCCCGGTCGAACATCCACAGCGTGATCTGCCGGATGAAGCCGGTCTGCTCGGCGAAGGGGATGAAGTCCATCGGCGGCACCAGGCCGCGCGTCGGGTGCTGCCAGCGCGCCAGGGCCTCGGCGCCGCACAGCGTGCCGTCGGCCACCGCCACCTTGGGCTGCAGGTACAGGCGCAGCTCGTCGTTCTCGATGGCGCGGCGCAGGTCGCTCAGCAGCGACAGCGTGAAGGCGCTGCCGTTGTCCAGCGACGGCTCGTACAGCTGCGCCCCGGCGGTGCGCCGCTTGGCCGCGTACATGGCCACCTCGGCGCGGCTGAGCAGCGCGTCGGCCTCGCCCGCGTGCTCGGGCCAGCAGGCGATGCCCAGGCCGGCGCTCAGGTCCACGGTCTGGTCGTCGAGCGTAAGTGGCGCCTCGAAGGCGGCGGCGATGCGCGAGGCCACGCCCTGCGCCAGCGCCGCGTCGGCGGTGGGCAGCAGCAGCGCAAACTCGTCGCCGCCCAGCCGGGCCACCAGGTCGCCGTCGCGCACCACCTGCTGCAGCCGCGCGGCCACGCCCTGCAGCAGCCGGTCGCCAGAGGCGTAGCCCAGCACGTCGTTGACATGCTTGAAGCGGTCGAGGTCGAGCATCACCACGGCCAGGTGGTCGCGCGCCGGGTCGGCGCGCTCGATGGCCGACAGCACCGCGTCGCGAAACTGCACCCGGTTGGGCAGGCCGGTGAGCTTGTCCCAGTAGGCCAGCTGGCGGATCTCGCCGGCGTGCTCGGCGATGTTCACCCGCATGTGCTCGAAGGCCTTGGCCAGCTCGCCGATCTCGTCGGCGCGGTCGGTGTGCTCGACCGGGGTGTCGTAGTCGCCCTGGCCCAGGCGGTTGCTGGCCAGCACCAGGGCGCCGAGCGGGCGCGTCACGCGCCGCGCCGTCCACACGCTGCCCACGCCGAACAGCAGCAGGCCGATCAGCGTCAGCGCCGCCAGCGTGACCTGCAGGGCGCGGTACGGCGCCACCGCATCGTCCACCGAGCCGGCCAGCCGCAGCACCACGCGCGCCTGCTGGTCGGCCGACACCGCCACGCTGCGCACCAGGTGCGGCTCGTCGCCCAGCGGCACCTCGCCGTCGCCATCGGCCAGCGCCGCCGCCGGCAATTGCGGCGGCAGGCTGCTGAGCAGCACCTCGCTCGGCCGGCCGCTGGCCTGGGCCACCAGCGTGGCGTGCAGGCCCGACACGGCGAACAGGTCGTCCACCAGCGCGCGGTCGAGCTCGAAGCCCATCACCACCCAGCCCACCAGCAGCGGCGAGCGCATCGGCACCATCACGAACTGGTAGGGCTTGTGGCCCACCAGGGCCACGGCCGAGCCGCGTTCGGTCAGGCGCGGTGCCAGCGGCGCCAGCGTGGGCAGCAGGGCCGGGCCCTCGGCCTGGGCCACCGAGCGGACGCTCATGTTCGTGTCCAGCAGGGCCGACATCGTCGCGCCGATGCGCGCGCCGTGGTTGTCCAGCGCCGAGCCGATGGTGCCCATGTCGCCGCTGCCCACCGCCTCGCGGAAGCCGTAGTCGGCCGCCAGCAGCGCGGCACCCTGGCCGAACTTGGTGGCACGCTGGTCGAGCAGCCGGCCCCAGATGCGCTCGCCCACCACCAGCTGGTTGGCCAGCTGCGCCCGGGCGTTGCGCTCGATGCCGGCGCGAATGACGAAGAAGCCGGCCGCCTGCACCACCAGCAGCAACAGCAGCGACAGGGCCGCGATGCGGCTGGACAGGCGCCAGCCGCCCAGGCTCGCACCGGGCCAGCCGCCCAGGCCCGCGCTGGGCCAGCGTCGCCAGGCCGCCGGCAGCTTCATGGCGTGAGCCCCGTGAGCCTGACGCTGGCCTGGGCCGGGCCGGCATCCACGTGCAGCGCCTGGTCGGCCGGCACCGCGCCCACCGGCAGCGACGGGTGCCAGGTGCGCAGGCGGTAGTCGCCCGGCGGGATGCGCGGCCAGCCGTGGCGGCCGTCGGCGCCGGTCTGCCCGGACCAGGGCGTGTCGACGATGACCACCCAGGCCGCCATCTGGTCGTGGATGTTGCAGCCGAGCACGGCGATGCCGGGCTGGTCGAACACCACCGGGCTGGCCGGCGTGCCCACGTACAGCTTGATCTCGAACTTCTTGACCGGCGAGAACGAATAGACGTGGTGGCGCACCGTGTCGCGGTTGGGGAAGCTGACCGCCGAGCCCACCGGCACCACGGTGACCTGCGGCACGAACTGCTTGCCGGCCTGGGCGATCTCGATGCCCTGCGCCGGCCGCACCGCGTCATGGGCCTCGCGCGATTCGAGGAACACCACCGCGCCGGCCAGCGGTCGGCCCGCGGCATCGCTCACCCGCACCTCCACCGGCCCGGCGGGCGCGGCCGATGCGGCGGCCAGCAGGGCCATCGGCACCGCGGACGCCAGGGTGAATCGCCGTGACAGAAGGCGCATGGGCAGTTTCGTGGGGACAGCGCTCGGGCACGCGGGGCCGCCGGATGCGGGCCCGCAATGTCCGGCTATCGGCTTCGACGGGGCCGGTCTTGAGCCCGCCGGCCCAATGTGGGGGGCTGCCCGCGCCGCCCGGGTGCCCCGCGCGTGGCACCCGGCACGCCGGGCTCAGCTGCGCCGGATCACGGCGTCGCTGCCCTCGACCGAGGCGATCACGCCGCCGCCCAGGCACACCTCGCCGTCGTACAGCACGGCCGACTGGCCGGGCGTGGCCGCCCATTGCGCTTCGTCGAAGCGCAGCGCGAACCGGCCTTCGGCGGCCGGCGACAGCCGGCAGGCGGCGTCGGCCTGGCGGTAGCGGGTCTTGGCCGCGTACAGGCCCGCGGCAGGGGCCGCGCCCGACACCCAGCTGGCGTTGTCGAACGCCAGGGCGGGCGACTGCAGCCACGGGTGGTCGTGCCCCTGCACCACGCGCAGGGTGTTGGTGGCCAGGTCCTTGCGGGCCACGAACCAGGGCGCGTGGATCGCGCCGCCGGCGGGCGCCTTCCAGCCCCCGCGTGGCGCGCCTCTTTCCTTCACCCCGCCGATGCCCAGGCCCTGGCGCTGGCCCAGCGTGTAGAAGCTCAGGCCCACGTGCCGGCCCAGCGTGCGGCCGCGGTCGTCCACGATCGGGCCCGGCTCGTGGCTGAGGTAGCGGTTGAGGAACTCGCGGAACGGCCGCTCGCCGATGAAGCAGATGCCGGTGGAGTCCTTCTTGCGGGCGTTGGGCAGGCCGATTTCCTCGGCGATGCGGCGCACCTCGGTCTTCTTCAGCTCGCCGATCGGGAACAGCGTGCGCGACAGCTGCGCCTGGTTCAGCCGGTGCAGGAAGTAGCTCTGGTCCTTGGCCGGGTCCAGGCCCTTCAGCAGCTCGAAGCGGCCGTCGCACTCGCGCACCCGGGCGTAGTGGCCGGTCGCGATCCTGGCCGCGCCCAGGCGCATGGCGTGGTCGAGGAAGGCCTTGAACTTGATCTCGGCATTGCACAGCACGTCGGGGTTGGGCGTGCGGCCGGCCTGGTATTCGCGCAGGAACTCGGCGAACACCCGGTCCTTGTACTCGGCGGCGAAATTGACGTGCTCGATCTCGATGCCGATCACGTCGGCCACGGCGGCGGCGTCCACGAAGTCGACATTGGACGAGCAGTACTCGCTGTCGTCGTCGTCCTCCCAGTTCTTCATGAAGATGCCGACCACGTCGAAGCCCTGCTGCTTGAGCAGCCAGGCGGTGACCGCCGAATCGACGCCACCGGACAGACCCACCACCACGCGTTGCTTGGACATGGGCGGATTTTCCCCGACGCGGGCGGCGCGGCGGGCTGGGCGATGATCGAGCCCTTGCCATGCCCCGGTCGCCTGCCGACCGCCCAGTCACCGATGCGCCTGATCCAAACGCTTTGCCGGACTGCCGCCTGCCTGTTCGTGCTTGCCGCCCAGATGCCGTCCGCCGCCTGGAGCAACCATGCGCTGGGCACCGGTCCGGCGCTCGAGGGCCTGGCCGAGCTGCGGGCGGCCCCGGCCGCGGTGGTGGAGCCGCTCGAGGCCTTCCTGCGGGCCGAGGGGCCGGCGCTCGAGCAACTGCTGGCGGCCGAGGAGCGCTGGGCCCGCGAGCACGTGCCGGCCTACCCGCCGCGTCCCGACGCGCTGGCCTTCCGGGCCGTGCTGCCGGGCAGCCCGGACGACAACGCCGCCGAGTGGCGCCGCCGCTTCACCGCCGCGGTGCGCATCAACCCGGATTCGCGACTGGCGCTGTTCCTGCAGCGCCTGCCGGGCCAGGACGACGGCGGCCGCGATCCGCTGAACTGGTCGCGGGTGACCACGCTGGCCGCGGCCAGTGCGCAGATCGCTGCGCGCTTCGTGGCCCTGCAGGCGGGCGAGCAGGTGGCACCGATCGACGTGCTGACCACCGCGTCGGACGAGCCCGACTACGGGCTGGACCTGGGCCTGTACGAGGACAACGGCAGTGCCGCCGGCAAGTCCTACGGCATGGGCCGCCAGCCCTTCGGCAATGCCGCCTACGAGTACTCGAGCCAGGCGCCGCTGCACATGGGCTACTTCCACGAGTCGGCCATCGTCTACCGGGCCGCGCCCTACCTGGCCCGCACGCTGCCCGAGTACCGGGTGCACCTGTGGCGCAGCCTGGCCGTGCACGCCCTGAAGACCGGCCACGCCTACTGGGGCTGGCGCTTCGGCGGCTGGGCGCTGCACCACATCCAGGACCTGAGCCAGCCCTACCACGCGCGGGTGCTGCCCGGCATCGGCCTGCCGCGCATGCTGTGGATCAGCCTGCTCGACCTGGCCGGCTGGCACGGGCCGAAGGACGACGCGGTCACGCTGGTCTCCAACCGCCACACCGCCATCGAGAACTACCAGTACCACCTGATGCAGGGCGCGCTGCGCCGCGGCGAGGCCGGCCATCCGACGCTGATGGCCTTGCGCGACCGCTCGACCGACCCGGCGACCGACCCCCCGGCCGCCTGGCGCGACGGCACGCTGCGCGACAGCGTCGCGCGCGAATCGGCCGATGCCGCCGATGCGCTCGACGCCACGCTCGAGGCCGGCCTGCCGGCCCGCTACATCGCCGATCCGGGCTACAACACCGGCGTCACCGAGCCGGGCCTGGACCTGGCCACGGTGGTGGCGCAGGGTCCGGCCGAGGCGCGGCAGCGGCTGGACGCGATGCTGGGTCGCCTGCTGCAGCGCTTTGGCGCGCAGTCGCGCGCCTTCGTGCTGGACCTGCTGAGGCCATCGCCGTCGCCCTGACCGGCACCGCGGCCGGGCCGGCGCCGCATCACCCGGGCCCGTAGACCGACGGATCGACCCGCACCAGGTCGAGGCGTTCGCGGTGGCCGGCCAGGTGGTCCTCGACGCATTGCAGCACCAGCGGGCTGCGGTGCCGCGCCACGCTGGCGCGCACCTCGTCGGTGGTGAGCCACAGCGTGCGCACGATCGGCTGGTCGAGCGCGCGGCCCGGTTCGGGCTCGCCCACCGTGCCGGCATAGGCAAAGCGCAGGTAGCTCACGTCCTCGGCCGGGTGCTCGGCGCGGGCCGGTCGCCGAAAGCGCGACTGGTACACGCCCAGCAGCGCCAGGGGCGTGAAGACGCAGGCGGTTTCCTCCAGGCATTCGCGCGCCACGGCCTGCAAAAGCGACTCGCCGGGGTCGAGATGACCGGCCGGGTTGTTCAGCTTCAGACCCTCCGGGGTTTGTTCTTCGACAAGAAGCCAGCGGCCGTTGCGTTCGATGATCGCGGCCACCGTGACACTGGGTTTCCAACGCGGCAGGTTCATGCCGGCGATGGTACCCAGAGGGATTGCCCGACGAACTCGGGTAAGCTACTTTGGAGAGCTGCGCCCCACAACAACGCAGCGTGCGAGGAGATCTGGATGCAGATAGGCGTTCCGCCCCGGTTGGCGGCGGTCGAGACCCGTGTGGCCGCCAGTGCCACCGACGAGGCCAGCGTTGCCGCCTGCTGACAAGCTTCGCGCCCGAGGCTGCAGCGCGCACGACGCGCATGCAGATTCAGTGACCGCATGACACGCCCCACCGCCTGCCGGCGAATGGGCCCATGCTCGAAACACCTGAGGAGTTGAGTTCATGGCTTTGCTGATTGGAGTCCCCAAGGAAACGGCCAAGGAAGAGAAGCGCGTCGCGACCGTGCCGGACGTGGTCGAGAAGCTCATCAAGCTGGGCTTCTCCGTCGCCGTCGAAAGCGGCGCGGGCGATGCCGCCAACTTCTCCGACGACACCTACCGCGCGGCCGGCGCCGAGGTGGTGGGTTCGGCGGCCGAACTCTGGGCCAAGTCCGACATCGTCTTCAAGGTGCGCGCACCGAGCCCCGAAGAAGTGGGCCTGATGCGCGAGGGCGGCTCGCTGATCAGCTTCATCTGGCCCGCGCAGAACCCCGATCTCATGCAGCAGCTGGCGGCCAAGAAGGCCACCGTGCTGGCCATCGACTCGCTGCCGCGGCAACTGAGCCGCGCGCAGAAGATGGACGCGCTGACCTCCATGGCCGGCATCAGCGGCTACCGCGCGGTGATCGAGGCGGCCAACGCCTTCGGCCGCTTCTTCAACGGCCAGATCACCGCCGCCGGCAAG
>Ga0075163_10012122_pt1 | contig 11231 bp, 7 predicted proteins | sample JI1023141ADNA_FD_71478 | JGI IMG/M metagenome (GOLD analysis project Ga0075163, IMG submission 71478) | Wastewater effluent complex algal communities from Wisconsin, to seasonally profile nutrient transformation and Carbon sequestration -... | ecosystem: Engineered > WWTP > Effluent > Algae...
CGCCCGGCGGACCCAGGCGGTCAATTGCTCGCCCAGCGGGCCCTGGTCCGGCGCGAGCGAGATGAACGAGAAGTCGGGGCCCTGAAACGTGGTGAACGCCATGCGCCGCGCACTCTATCGCCAAGTCGCGCCGCGCGCGACCTCGCACCTGTCCCCGGGGACAGATATCTGCTCACTCGCCCTGCAGGCGCTTCATGGCCCGGCCGTGCGAGCGCTTGACGGTCGCGGTGCTGTCGGCCGGGGCGGCCGGGGCGGCGATCATCGCGGCCGGCTGCGGGCCGCCCATGTTCGGCTGGGACGGGTGGCCCGGCTGGATCGGCTGCGAGGGCTGGGGCGCCGGGGCGAGGGTCGGGAGGGCCTTGCGGAGCTTGACGAGGCCGTCGGCCTGGGCGCGCAGCTCGGCGTCCTCGAGGGCCTTCGCCGACTGGCGCGCCTCGGGCTCGGCGCGGTCGATCAGCGTGTTGGCGGCGGCGAGCTGGCCGCTGCGGGCCAGGGCGATCGCGTCGACGGTGGCGGCGTCGGCCAGGGCGCGGGCGATCTGCCGCTCGAGCTCCGGGTCGCGCGACTCGGCCAGCTTCGCCGCGTCGGCGCTGGTGCGCGCCGCCACGAAGATCCGGCGCTCGAGCGCGCCGGCGCCGGCGACCGCGTCCTGGAACCCGAGCACCGCGTCCATCAGCTCGAGCGACGCGCCGTCGCGGTGCGGGCCGACGCGCAGGCGGACGACGAGGTCGCGGTGGCTGCCCTCGACGAGGTCGCCGAGGCCGAGCTGCACCCCGCGCCCGACCGGCGCCGCGCTGTGGCCGAGCACGCCCTCGATCGTGACGCCGGGGCCGGGCGTCAGCGTCAGCGCGAGGTTCTGCGCGACGACCCGCTCGAGCCGCAGGACCTCGTCGCGGAACACCGCGGCGACCTGCGTCGAGTCCTCGACGAAGTGGAACTTGCCGCCGGTCTGCTGCGCGAGCTCGGCGAGCAGCGTCTCGTCGTACTCGAGGCCGAGCCCGAGCGCGGTGATCGAGACGCGCATGGCGGCCGCGTGCTGGGCGAGGCCGGCGATCGTCGCCGCGTCGTTGGGCACGCCGTCGCTGAGCAGGACCAGGCGGTTGACGCCGTCGTTGAGGTAGCCGCGCTGGACCTCCGCGAGGCCGGCCGCGAGCCCGCCGGCGAGGTCGGTGGTGCCGCGCGCCGCCATCGTCTCGATGTGGGCCTGGATCGACGCGCGGCTGCCGGCGGCGACGGTGGTCGAGGCGACGAGCACGCGCGCGAGCGAGTCGAAGGTGACGACGGCGAGGCGGTCGCCCTCGGCGAGGCCGTCGACCAGGGCCAGCGCCGCGGCGCGCGCGTCCTCGATCGCCTTGCCCTCCATCGACCCGGAGCTGTCCATCACCAGCACGACGTTGATCGGCGGGCGCTTGCTGTGCGCGAGCTTCGACGCGTCGACGCGCAGGCGGACGCGGATCTCGCCGGCCCGGTCGGCGGCGACGAGCCGCTGCGGCAGGGCGCTGGACAGGGTGACGACCTCGGGATCGACGGCCGGCGCGACGGCGACGATCGGGTCCGGCGGCTTGATCTCGACGCCCTCCTTCTTACAGCCGGCGAGCGCGAGGAGGGCGAGGGTGGTGAGCAGGGGGCGGAGCGTTGCAGTGCGGAGGACCATGGCTTCGGGCGTCTCGGGGCCTGAAACGCCGGGTCCTCGCGCAGCCTTACACGCGCCGGGCCTCACTCCTCGTCGAGGTACTTCCAGGTGTCCGCGCCGTCGAGCTTGCGCACGCGCGCCCGCGCCAGCACGGCAGGGTCCATCAGGCGGGCGTTGACGGCGGTGCGCGCCGACTCGGCCGCGAGCCCCGACCAGTGGGTGGTGCAGCCGCAGGTCGAACAGTGGTGGGCGGCGATGGTCCGCTCGCCCTGGACGTAGGCGATCGTCGGGCCGGTCACCCGCACCTGCTCGACGCCGTAGTAGGCCCACAGCACGCCGAGGCGGCGGCACAGCGAGCAGTTGCAGTCGGTCACGGTCTGCGGCGGTTCGTCGATCTCGATCCGCACGGCGCCGCAGTGGCAGGAGGCTTCGATCATGCCGGCGATGTTATCACCGGACGGCCTCGAGCTTGCCGAGCGCCACGCGGGCGCCGGCGTTCATGATCACGAATGGCCGCTCGTCGACCCGGAGCTCGCCGTTCGCGTCGAGCTCGACGACCTGCAGGGTGCCCATGCCGTAGCCCATCGGACCCTGGCCGTAGTAGTGGGCCTCGAGCCGGTACGGGTAGGCCGTCGGGGCGCCGCGGATGGTGAACAGCTCGGGGCCGTAGCCGTTGGTCACGTCGGCCACCAGCGCGCCGCCCGTGGGCAGCTCGCGCTTCATGTAGGAGGCGTGGCCGCCGGCGCCGTCATACACGTGGAGGTCGACGTCGTTGGCGTCGGTCTCCCAGGTCAGGACGAAGCTGGTGGACGCGTCCTTTTGCGGCACGATGGCGAAGCGCTGCAGCTCGGCGATCACGTCGAAGCGCCGCTCCGGCGCGCTGGCGATGTAGGCGGCGGCGAGCGTCGCCGCGTCGGCGCGCATGACCGCGTCGACCCCGCTGCGCTGGCGCGACGAGCCCTCGCGCAGGCCGGCGAGGATCGCCGCGAAGGCCTCGCGGTGGCGGCCCGCGCTCGCCAGCGCATATGCGTACAGGCGATGGCCGGTCGGGTGATCGGGGCGCTGCGCGACGGCCTGCGCGTAGCTGTCGATCGCCAGCGCGAGCCCGGCCTCGCCGAGCGCGGCCAGGCGCTGGCCGGCGTGGCGGCGCAGGTCGGCGCGCGAGGGGTACAGGTCGATGATCGAGCCGAACATGCGGGCCGCCGCGCGCCGGTCTCCGGTGGCCGCGAGGACCTCGCCGAGGGCGATCACCGCCAGGACGTCGGCCGGGTCGTGGTCGCGCCACTGGCTGGCGAGGGCCAGGGCTGCCTTCGGGTCCTTCGCCAGGGTGGCCATGACCTCGGCGAAGGTCCCGCTCAGGGCCGGCGCCTCGGCGGGCTTCGGCGCCGACGACGACCCGCCGCTCGAGGGCGAGCCGGAGAGGATCGTGAACTCGATGCGGCGATTCCTGGCCTTGCCCGCGGCCGTCTTGTTGGTGTCGACCGGCTCGTCCGCGCCGGCGTTGCGCAGCTCGATCCGGTCGGCCGCGACGCCCACGCTCACGAGGTAGTCGCGGACCGCCACCGCCCGGCGCCCGCACAGCTCGGGCTGCTCCTCGGGCGTGCAGTGGCCGGAGATCTCGATGTTGATCGAGGAGAACTCCTTGAGCACCGTCGCCGCCCGGTCGAGCACCGGCCGCGACTTCGGCTGGATCTTGGCGCTGCCGGTCGCGAAGAAGATGCCCTTGATCGTGCCGCTGAAGCGCGCGAGCTGCATCGGGATCTCGTCGGGGCAGCCGTCGTCGTCGCCGTAGCCGTTGCGCGTCTCGGGGTTGGTCGGGCACCGATCGTCGCTGTCGGAGATGCCGTCGCCGTCGGCGTCGTCCGCCGCGCCCTGCTCGCCCGGCGTGGCGCTCGGGTCGCCCTCGAGCTCGGGCTTCTCCGCGGCGCGCTCGCTGGTGACGACCAGCCGGTCGCCCTCGCGGCGCAGCAGCACCGGGCCGCGGTCGCCGACCGAGAGGATGTCCGCGAGCGCGTCGCGGCGGATGTCGTAGCGCCGGTAGTCGTCCTCGGTCTCGAGCACCAGCAGGCCGGTGAAGGGGCTGAGGACGCGGTACTTTCGCGACAGCTCGACGACCTCGTCGCGCAGGACGCGACGGTTGGTCTCGTCGGTCTCGGGCAGGGCGCCGCGCTTGGCGACGAGGCGGGCGATGCGAGCGCTGACCCACGCGCGCTCGAGCAGCGGGCGCTCGATCGTGCGCGCGGGGACGTGGCGGCTGATCAGGTCGCCCTCGCTGTCGATGCGCAGCGGCCGGTCGGCGGGCAGGTCGGCGTAGACGATCACGGTGTCGCCCGGCTGCACGCCGTCGAGGCGCTCGGGCCAGGTCCAGCGGCTGTCGCGGACGCCGAGGTGGATCCCCGAGAAGGTCGGGCGCCGCAGCTTGTCGACGATCTCGGCCGGGGACAGCGCGCCGTCGACGACGATGCCCGCGCGCGTGTCGGTGCCCGCGGTCGCGAGCTGCGTCATCGTGGCGCCGTCGCGGTTGCCCCCGCTGAGCACCGCGTCGATGCGGGCGACGCCGGCCGCGCGCAGCCGCTTCACGCCGTCGACCAGCGCGGCGCCCCCGGTGGCGCCGGCCGTGGCCACGCCGTCGCCGATGACCACGACCTGCTCGCCCGCCTTCACGCCGGGGCGGATCGCGGCGAGCGCCCGCGCCAGGTCCGACGCACCGGCCGCGCGCCGGCCGACGATGGTGTCGACGTGCGCGCCGGAGAAGCCGCCCGCGGAGCCGCGATAGACCTCGAGCGCCTCCTGGTCGAAGCACCACACGCGCACCGCCAGCGCCGCGCCGTGGACCTCGCCGAGGCGAGCGACCAGCGCCGCGAGCCGCGTGACCCTGGCGGCGAAGTCGGCGGCCTGCGAGGCGCTGGTGTCGAACAGGATCGTGACGACGGGCGGGGGCCTGGTCGGCGTCGCCTCGTCGCCGCGGATGGTCACCCGCGCGAGCGTGAGGTCGCCGCTGCGCAGCGCGAAGTCTTTGGGGCCGTCGACCTCGCGCAGCACCAGCGCCGGCGGGTCCGCGGGGGCCGTCTCGATCGCGCGGTGCAGCTCGATCACCTCGTCGGCGCGCTCGGGGTGCGGCGCGAGCACGCGGACGTCGAGGCTGTCGAGGCGGGGCAGGCCGGCGAGCGGCAGGCTGTAGCTGGACTGCGCGCCGGCCAGCTCCTGCGAATATGTGATGATCAGCTCCTTGCGCCCGCGGGCCGGGATGGGGAACACGCGGGCGCGGAAGCGGTCGCCGGCGTCGTTCTCGAGCAGCGCCGGATCCTGCCGGCGGTGCAGGAAGTCCTCGAAGATGCGGCGCGCCGCCTGGCGCTCGACGATCTCGCCCTCCTGCCACAGCTCTGCGATCTTCATGCCGAAGCGCGAGACGGCCGAGCGCGGCGGGAGCTGGATCTCGAAGTTGCCCTCGAGGACGCGGTCCAGCGGGTTTTCGAAGGTGAGGTGCAGCTCGGTCAGCGCCAGCGGGGCCTCGACCCAGGCCCGCGCCTTGACCTCGACCAGGCGCAGGCCGGTGCCGTCGCTCGCGGTCAGGGCGATCGTCGGCGTCGCGGCCGCGGGCCCGGCGACCGACGCCTTCCACGTGACGCCCTTCGCGGGCCCGACGATCGCCGCGGGGTCGCCGTCCTCGCCGGCATGCGGGCGGCAGCCGGCGGTCAGGGCGAGGCAAAGGACCAGCGCGGCCCGGCGATGACGATGCATGAAGGATGTCGCGCGGGGGAGGAGCAGGTCGGCCATGGCGATCTTCAGGGTACCGACTGCCCGGCGATCGATCGGTGGGGCCGAAGAGTTAATAAACGGGCGCGGTCGCTCGCGCGCGCGACGTCCTGCAGATGCCGGTGAGGCCGTGCGCGCGGGCGATCATTCGCAATCGCACTCGACGTGCATCCGCGGCGGCTCGCCGAACGATTGTTCGACGGAGCCGGGCCTCACGGCGCGGGTGCAGGCCGCCGCGCACATCGGCTCGACGACGCGAAAGTCGTGCTCGATCCGGTATCGCGGCACGGGGCCTGGCGTACGCCGACGTCCGCGTATTCGGGCAGGATGTCGCTCGGGCCCGCACGCCGTCAGCGGGCCGATGACGGGGCCGGGTCGCCGCCGCGGACGTGAGGATATTGCGACGAGCGTCGCACGTCGTGGTCGCGGCGGAGGCGACTATTTCAATGCGGTGCCCAGCGCGGTCGCGGCCGGGCCCGTGAGCTGCCGGCGCGCGGCCTCGCAGACGTCGCGGTCGGCGAGGACGGCGGCGGCGGCCACGGCCCGGCGGGCGTCGGTGCCGCTCGAGATGCGCTCGAGCAGCGCGACGAGCACGGGTGCGGCGGCGGGGCCGAGGTTGTCGACGAGGTGAAAGGCGTGGAACTCGGCGGCGCAGGCGTGGTTGAGCGGCTGGGCGAGGGCGTAGCGCAGGGCCAGCTTCGGGTCGGTGACGGCGCTGAGCAGCGGTACGCTGGCCGAGCGGGTCATGTTGCGGGTGAGCTCGCGGGCGAGCAGTTTGTCGGCCTCGCCGGGCTCGCGGCAAAACGTCGCCGCGGTCACGAGCGGGTCGACGGCGGCGGCGCGCCAGGCCGCGCGCGCGGCCTCGTACTCTCCGGGGGACGCGGCGAGGATCGCCCGCCGCAGGTGCAGCCACCACAGCTCGGTGTGGCCCAGTGGTCTGTCGGGCGGGCGGCCGCGCATGACGTAGCTCCGGCGCGCGTCGCCGCTGCTGACGCCGCCGATCGCGGGGCCCGGCGACCAGACGACCCGTGACGCGAAGGCGAGGCCCCACAGGCCGGCCCACAGCGGCACGAGCGCGCCGGCGCCGGCCTCGATCTTCCTGAGCCACGGGGCCTCCGCCTGCCCCTCCGCCAGCACCAGCGCGCAGCGCAGCAGCTCGCGCTCCGGCGTCGTCGGCCTCGTCGTCGGCGTCGCGGAGGCGAGCTCGCGGCGCAGCTCGGCGAGCACCGGCTCGGCGGCGCGGTCCGCCTCGGTCGGGAGCTCGTACAACTTCGGCGCGCCGTGCAGCTCGCACAGCGTCGTGGCCGCGGCGTCGGGCCCGACCGGCGCGGGATCGAGGGGATGAGGGTGCAGCGTGCCGAACAGGCGCGCGCGCTGGCGCCTCGTCCAGGTGATGGTGCCCGTCGTCGTCGCCGCGCCCGGCCTGGTTCGTGCCACCCGCCGACGGTAGCAACGCCGCGCCGAACCTGTCGACGGCGATCGACGGTGATGGCGCGCCCGAAAAGGAGTAGAAGGCGATCATGACCATCCGAGCGATCGCCCCTCGAAGATTCATCCTGGCCGTGGCGGCGCTGCTCCTCGGCTGCGGCGAGGACGACATCGACGAGACGCGCTTCGCGTGCGGGGACCACGGCGGGAGCTGCGATCGTGACACCGAGGTCTGTATCATCGGTGATGGCAAGTGCTCGACGTGCGTGCCGAAGCCCGAGGCGTGCGACCCCGAGGTGATGTGCGGGTGCCTCCCGCCGGGCACCGATGCGTCGTACGGCAGCTTCAAGTGCACGGACGCGGGCACGTGCGAGCTGGTCGACGGCGGGCTGGTCCTGTCGTGCACCGCGGACGGCTGGGGCTGCGGTTGAGGGTGGAAATGGTGGCGCCCGGGTGAGGGCACGTGGTCGTGACGGGCGCGCTCGCGTCGCGGCGGGCCCAGGGGCCCGCGGGCCGCCTGGCCGATCGCCCGCGGCGCCGCGAGAAGATCCGGATCCTGCGAGATGTGAAGAAACTCGACGGGATGCCGGTCTTTGCTAGCCTCCTACGATCATGACTTACCTTGTACGGTTCCTCGGTAGTTTGGCAGTGGCAGGAGCAGGCGTCTGCGCGCTCCCGGGTTGCGCCGGGGACGACAAGCGCGACATGAGCGGGTTCGTGCCGTCGCCGATGACCATGACGACGGTGACGAGCGCGTCGGGGGAGACGACCTCGGGGTCGAGCACCGGCGACGCGAGCACCGGCGCCGCGGAGACCTCGACCGGCGGGCCGGAGAGCGGGACGACGGCCCCCGTCGCGGTGTGCGGCGACGGGGTCGTCGACGCCGATGAGGAGTGCGACGACGGCAACGCGGACGACGACGACGAGTGCCTGTCTTCGTGCGTCGCGGCGGCCTGTGGCGACGGCGTGGTCGAGGTCGACGTCGAGGTCTGCGACGACGGCAACGCGGACGACGACGACGGGTGCCTGTCGACCTGCGAGGCGGCGAGCTGCGGCGACGGCTTCGTGCAGGCCGGGGTGGAGGAGTGCGACGACGGCAACGCCGTCGAGACCGACGCGTGCCGCTCGAGCTGCAAGAACGCGCGCTGCGGCGACGGCGTGGTGCAGGCGGGCGTGGAGGACTGCGACGACGCCAACAAGGACGAGCTCGATATCTGCTCGCAGACGTGCAATGTGCTGACCCCGGCGCCGAGCTGCAAGGCGATCCTCGCGCTGGCGCCGGCGGCGACCAGCGGGGTCTACTTCATCGACCCGGACAACGACGGCGGCGTCGACCCGTTCAAGGCGTATTGTGACATGCAGACCGACGGCGGCGGCTGGACGCTGGTCCTGAACCGCAACGTCAACTCCGACAACAGCGGGCAGCCCGACATCCAGGCGGCCAACGGCGCGTTCGACAACAACCGGGCGACCAACTGGAACTTCGACATCGACCTGTTCTGGTCGACGGCGACGCAGGTCGTGTTCGCCGACAAGCAGAACAACGATTGCAGCAATTGCGCGATCTCCGGCTACCATTCGGCGATCCGCGTCGAGAAGCCGGCCGGGGCGACGTATCAGGCCGACTGCGCCGGTCCGGGCCAGTCGGTCAATGTGCAGAAGCTGGTCGGGCCGAGCGCCGGCAGCTCCGGCACCGGCTATCAGTGCGGCACGAGCCTCGGGTGGGGCAATTGCGGCGGCAAGGTCTGCCACTACGGCGTCCACCACAAGAGCACCGCGACCGACGCCGACTGGGGCCAGAACCTGTGGCAGGAGATGCACTTCCCGTCGACCCGCTCCGCGTCGAAGAGCGCCGGCGACTTCATGGTCGAGTCCTCGGCGTACTGCCGCGGCTGCGGCGGCGGCCTCGCGGCGAACTTCAACGAGTCGTCGACCTGCTGCCTGTCGATGCAGAAGAACGCCAAGGCGCGCTGGACGATGTGGGTGCGGTGACGAAGTGATGACATGTCCCCGGGGACATGTCGGCCCTGACTCGAGATATGCGGGTGCCGGTCATGCATATGTGCGTGCGCCGGGCCGCCGTTCGCCCGCGCTCGCCGCATCCGCGCGCCCTGGCGTCTGCATCTGCGCACTCGCGGCCGCCCGGAATTCAGGTAATTTCGTTCGTGCATTTCGTCCGGCTTCGGTCCAGGCTCAGCGCGGAGGACACCGTTGATGGGCTCTTTTCAGCGTTTGTGCGCCCTGGCGGCGGCCCTGGTGCTGGTCGGCTGCGGCGCGAGCATCCAGCCGGGCAGCGCGGGGCTCAAGTACCGGGCGCTGCGCGACCCCGCGCTCGGCACCACGATCTACGGCAGCGGATACTACCCGCTGTGGGCCTGGAATCGCATGATCGTGTATGACGTGACGACGCAGAGCCAGACGATGCAGATCCACGTCCTCACCAAGGACAACCTGCACGTCCCGGCGACGGTCACGGTCACGTACCACCCGGACCGGGCCAAGCTCTACCAGCTGCACACGGAGATCGGGCCCAATTATTACGACGAGCTGATCGGGCCCGCGTTCGTGACGCTGGTCCGCGGCGAGTTCTCGCAGCACCTGCACAACGACCTCTCGAGCGAGAGCTCGGTGATCGAGTCCCAGGTCAAGTCGCGCCTGCAGGAGATGTTCAAGTCGCGCTATCTGATCATCGACCAGGTCGCCATCAATCACATCGATTACGACGACGTCGTCACCCGCGCGATCTCCGGCAAGATCGCCACCAAGCAGCAGGCCGAGCAGAAGAAGATCGAGGTCGAGGTCGCCCTGCGCAACGCGGAGATCGCCCGCACCACCGCCCAGGGCGTCAGCGACGCGACACGCATCCAGGCCGAGGGCGACGCCTCAGCGATCGTCCTGCGCGGCAAGGCCCAGGCCGAGGCCCAGGAGGCCGTCAACAAGACGCTGACCCCGCGCTACCTGCAGTTCAAGGCGTTCGACCAGCGCAACGCGACGTACTTCTTCGTGCCCATGGGCAAGGACGGGCTCCCGGTGATCGTCAACGCCGGGTCGGGCGCGCCGCCGCGGTAGGCTCGGGGCCCGGGCCGTGCGCATGTTGGCATCCTGCCGAAATTTGCCTTACGAGGGTCGGTGCACGCGAGGGCCGCGAGTCCTCGGGTTCGTCACGACCTTCGGCCGCGCCGTCCCCTGTGGATTCGCGGCCCTCGCGTGCACCGACCCTCGCACGGAAAGTTCGTGGAATGCGCGCTCGGCCGGCCTGGCGTGATCCTTGAGTGGCGTGGCCGGGAGGCCCACCGTCGAGGATGGGACGGCCAGCTGGCCGCCCCATCCTCGACCCTCCCGTTTATTGGCTTCCGGCTCGCGGGGCCGTCCAGGTGCGGGGCCCGAAATTACTTGAGGAGCCCGCGGGCCAGCGCGTCGCGCCCGGCATCTTTGTAGACCTCGATCCAGCGCTGCAGGTCGGCGACGGGGACGCCGAGCTCGGCGGCTGCGGCCTCCGGCTGGGCCTTCTCGGCGATGCAGGCGAGCACCGCGGCGACGAGCCGGTCGAGGCCGACGCCGGGCGCGGGCGCGGGCGTGGGCGCCTCGGCGGTCGGTTCGAAGCCGAAGATCGCGCTGCGGTTGACCGGGCCGGGTTTGGGCCGCGGCGACACCGGGAGATAGACCGCGGGGTCGCCGAGCAGCAGGTAGGCGCGCAGGTCCTGGCGCAGCATCCATAGCTTGGCCCGCGTCCGCAGGTCCGCGGGCGCGGCGGTGCGGGCCTCGTCGTCGTAGCGGTCGAGGAGGTCGTTTTGGACCTGCGGCAGGTCGCCCATCATGCTGTGGAAGATCGGGCCGAGGCGCGGGCGCTCGCGGTCGCGGCCGGCGAGGCGGGTCAATCGCATGAAGCGCTGGGCCTGGCCGCGCCGCTGGGTCAGCCGCGCGTCGTAGCTGTAGCTCCACGCCAGATCGAGGTGACCCATGATCGCCAGCGGGCCGCGCCGGTTGGCCAGGGCCGCCTGGGGCAGCGCCGCGATGAACGGGCGGCCGTTATGCGGCAAGGCCTGGAGGACGTCGAGGTTCGGCGAGATCGTCCGCAGCCAGTGGCCGTAGGCGCTCGTGGACGGGGTGCCCGCGCCGAAGCAGGCGAAGTAGAACCATATGCCGCCGGGGAGGAAGTCGCCTCTTGCGACGTCGTCGGCGCGCAGCGGGTCGCCGTGGCCGCCGAAGTGCATGGCGCCCTGCAGGCGGCGTAGCTCGTCGTCGGTCCACGGGCGGCTGCGCGAGCGGCCGAGGCCGTGGCTCAGCGAGATGAGCACCGTCGGGCTCGCGGCCCCGGCCAGCTGGAGGAGCTGCCGCGCCGACGCCTCGCCGGGCGTCGGTGAGAGATCCTTGAAGGCGATCGGGCACTGGTTCATCGGGTCGGCCGAGCCCT
>Ga0075163_10012123_pt1 | contig 11230 bp, 9 predicted proteins | sample JI1023141ADNA_FD_71478 | JGI IMG/M metagenome (GOLD analysis project Ga0075163, IMG submission 71478) | Wastewater effluent complex algal communities from Wisconsin, to seasonally profile nutrient transformation and Carbon sequestration -... | ecosystem: Engineered > WWTP > Effluent > Algae...
CTGCGTACGAGGCATGCATTGGACCTTGAGCCGCACGCACACCCGTGCGAAGGTCGCGGTATGACACCAGGCACAGAGCTGGGCCGCTTTCGGCTGGAGGCCACCCTGGCCGACGGCACGTGGCGAGCCCGCGACATCGGTTCGGGCACCACGGTGCGCGTGCGATTTGTGGAGCCCTTCGGCGACGAGCAGGCCTTTGTGGATGCCGCCCGGAGCCTGCGGAGTGTGCTGGATCCCGGCGTGGTGCCCGTGCTGGACGCCGGCTGCGAAGGCGGCCGCCACTGCTGGGTCGCCAGCCCGTGGCAGGCCGGCGAGACGCTCAGCGACCGCATCGCCCGGGTGGGTCCGCTGCCCCCCGAGCAGCTCGCGCTGGTGGCCGAGGGCCTGCTCGCGGGTCTGGGGGTCGCCCATGGGCAGGGCGTGCGTGATGGCGCCATCACCCCGGAACGCTTGAGGATTTTGGGCGAACCGCCCACCAGCGTGGTGCTTGAGCAACCCGGTCTGGGCTCGCTGGTCACCGACCTGGTGCCCGATCCCGACTTCGCGCCCCCCGAGGGCAGCATGCCCACGGTGGCCGCCGATCTCTACGGCGCCGCCACCACCCTGTGCTTCGCGGCCAGCGGGCTCTCCATGCCCTCCGGGGAAGCGTTGGCGGCGGCCGGTCCGCGGCTCCCGAGCAACCTGTTGGAAGCGCTCAGCCAGTGTCTCGATCGCGACCCGCGCGATCGGCCGCACAGCATCGGTCCTCTGCTGCGATCGGTGCAGAGCCTGCGCACACGTCTCAACGAACCGTCCGATGCGCGCCCACCGCCGGGTGTGCTGCTGGAGCCGCCCCGCCACGAACCCGGCGGCGCGGCTCTGCCGCCAGCGACCCCCCCGCGCCGCGCGGATCCGGCGGCCGCCACCGCCCTGCCCGCCCATCGCCGGGTGGCCAGCCCAGCCGCGCCGGACCCGGCCATCGCCACCGCGCCCACCCTCGCCGCGACCGACGCGCCCGCGTTCGATTTTTCCGGTGCGACGATGGCGGTCGCGGAGCTGGACTTGCAGGCGCTGACGGAACCCGCAGCCCCGCCCACCATGCCCCGACCGGGTCAGCCCGCGCGCGTCGCGCCGCCCGCGGGGGCCCCGGTGCGCGCGCCCGCCGAGCCGAACCCACCCCGCATCCAGGCGGAGCCCGAGCTCGATGATGTGTTCGAGCGGCGGCGCGAGGCCCGGGCGAGCGCGCGCCCCGAACCCCAAGGGGCACCCCTGGAATTGGACGCGCCGCGCAGCGATCGCGGTCGCGGACCGGTGGGGCCCAGCGCAGCGGCCGCGGGCGCCACGCGCGGCTTGTGGATCGGCACGGGCGTGGTCCTGCTGCTGGGCATTGGTGGGGTGGTGCTCTGGTGGGCGGGGCGCACCCCCCACCCCGACTCCACCACGCCCCCCCCGGTGGCCGCAGCGGCCGAGCCCACGGTGGAGCGCATCTGGACCCGTGCGCCCGCCAGCAAGTCCATGGCGCCGAGCACCCTCCCCGCGGAGCGGTCCGGCTTTGTGCGCGTGGTGCCCGATCCCGGGCCCGCCCGCTTTGTCCAGGTGGCGTCGGGGGAGGTGGTCTGCGAGGCGTCCGAGGCCTGCTTCGTGCCCATCGATGTCGAAACCCGTGTCGAGAAGGCGGGTTATCGACCCACGGTGCTCAGCGGCGATGACCTCTATGATCGGCGGGGCGGCAAGTGGACGGTGAAGCTCTATCGGGGGCGCTGAGCCCTCGCCCGCCCCGCTGAAAGTGCATGCAATTTCAACAATTTCGGAAGGTTGAGCGCAGCGGTCGACGAGGCGATGTCCCTATTGGGGGCGGTGCCCCTCAGCGGCGGCCTCTTCCTCGGGCGCGGCTGGGGGCTTGTCACCGAGGGCGCGCACGCCTTCCGAAGCGGTGAGCACGCTCATCAAAGCCACGGCCGCGAAGGCGATGACCACCCCGGTGACGATGGTGGAAGGCAAGCCATCCAGCCCCACCTGCCATGTAACCAAACGCACCAAAATCACACATGCCAGGGTCACCCAGATGTTCGCGCTCGCCCGATAACAAAGACGGAGCAGGTTCGGGGCACTCGCGTCTTCCGCGGATCCGCGCAGGGAAGAGACCATCGAGACCAACCCGATGAGGCCGAGGATCTCGGCGGTGGAGCTGGCAAACGGCACCTGCTCCAGGGCGACGGGGGAGCCGTAGAAGCCCATGAAGGCGGCATAGGCCTCGGCGGCGGTGGCCATGCCAAAGGCGAGGCCGGCGGGACGCGCACCACAGCCATTGGCGCCTGAGATCAGCAGGAAGCCCGACACCGGGCCCAGAATCCAGCTCGCTCGCTGGAACCAGACCGCCACCGGGTGCTGGTAGGCAAAGGCCAGCGCCAGCAGGGGGAGGACCACCACCAGCTCCACCAACCGCAGGCGCAAACCCAGGTTGAGGCGGGCGAGCGCGCTGCGCTCGTCATCGGCCGCGGTACTCACGCGTGCACAGCGGGGCGGACCCCGTCACCCGCGGCCTGCGCGGCGGCTGGGTTTAATCCCCACATGCCCAAGACCCCCATGTGCACCTCCCGGTGACCTCAGTGGCCACCGGGCCGGTATAGGGCCAATGGTCGCCCGCTGCAATGCTGCCGGCGAATTGGGCAGTCTTTCCAGTCAGTTGCGCTGCAGACCAACGCTGCCCCACACCTCGGTGTTGCGGGCCACGGTGCGCGTCACGTTGCCCTCGCGATAGCCGGCCAGCGAAGCGGTGACCCGCACATCCCCCACCCGGACGGTGGCGCGATACACGCCATGATCGTTGGTGCGCACGGTCTGGCCGGTGGAGAGCCGCACCGTGGCGTTGGCCAGGCGCTGGCTGTCGTCGGGGGCGCGATAGACCACCCCCACCAGGGTGCCGGTGGGCTGGTCGGCCGGCGCGCGGCGCAGTCCCACACTGGCCCAGCGGGTGTGGCCGGAGCGCACATCTTGCCGGGTGCTGGTGGCCGTAAGCCAGCCAGCCTTGCTGACCTGCACCGCATAGGCGCCGGGCCGCACCCGGAACTGATACAGGCCGTCGGCGCCGGTGCGCACGGTCTGGTTGCCCAGGCGCACCGTGGCACCGCTCACGCGCTGATCGGTGTTGTTGCCCATGTAGATGATGCCCGTCAGCACACCATCCTGAGCGGCGGCCGGCGGCGCAGCCGGCGGCGGTGACGCCGCGCCGCCCCCACCCGCGGGGGCGCCGCCGCCCTGGCGCGCCATGTTCACAATGTCGCCGATGCGCGCATAGAGCCGGTCGCCGGGGCAGGAGGTGCCGCCGTACTGGCGGTGCCCCTTCACATGAGCCCGGTCGCGCGCGATGCCATAGCTCGTGCCCAACCACTGCACCACCCGCGCCGCCGCCTGGAGCTGCGCCGCGGTGGGGTTGGCCGAGGTGTAGGTGCCGAGGAAGCTGATGCCCACGTTGCCGGTGTTGTTGTTGGCCACGTGCGCGCCCAGGCGATCATGGGGCCGCCCCTGGAAGACGCGCCCATCGCGGGACACCAGGAAGTGATAGCCGATGTCGCACCACCCCCGGCCGCTCTGGTGGAACGCCTGGATCTGCCGCACCCGCGCCGCGGCGCTCATGCTGTCGTTGTTGGGGGTGACCGTGTGGTGGATGGTCATGCGGTTGGGGCGGTGGCCGCCGTAGCTGCACCGGGGCGCCCGGGCACCCCACGCGGAGCGGCTCACGATGGCCGGCCGGCTCTTCTCGATGAACTGCTCGAAGCCATCCTCAGGCACGCCTTCCTGGGGCAGCGGCTGCTCCAGGTCGAGATCGACGAAGTCGCCCAGGTCGGGCACCTCGACGGCCTCTTCGCTGGGGTCATATGTCTCCTCAGGTGGGGTCTCCAGTTCCCCCGAGAGCACCTCGCTCTCGATGAAGCTCACCAGCTCGGCCGCCGCGGGCGGATCCACCTGGAGCTGCCAGGCCTGGGAGCTGTCGGCCACATCCACGCGGCCCACGTGCATGCCCTCTTCCGCCCAGGTCTCCTCCACCGGGAGCCAGGCGCCCCAGGTGCCGTCTGCGGCGCGAGCACGGGCGCGAAACTGCACCGTCGGGGGCGCATCCCAGCGCAGCGCGATGCGGTGGAAGGCCATGCCCGGCTCCACCGGCGGCGTCATGCCCAGCTCATCGGTGGCGTCGGCCAGCGGGCCATCCACCACCCAGGCGGGCGGCTCATCCGGTGCGCTCAACGTCGCAGGATCGCAGGCCATCGCGGCCGCGGCGACCGCAGCCAGGATCAGCAATTTGTTCATCTTCACCTCCGTGCGCCCTGCTCTTCACGCCGCGTGCCACGTCCGCAGGTGGCGCCCCACCGCACGCTTCGGTCGTGACTGGGGCATACTGACCCCAGTTCTGGGTACGGTTGACCCCGGGCCTGACGCCGGGGCGAGCGGAAGGCGGGTCAGGGCTGCGCGAGTGCCACCAGGCGGTCGATGTAGTCCACGCCCTCGATGCCGAAGAGGGCGCGCACGGTGCCATCGGGTGCCAACACCAGCGTACGCGGCAGCGTGGCCTTGTCCGCCTGCTCGGCCCCCATCGCCACCGCCGCGCGGCCAAAACGATCGAGAATCACCGGGGTTTTTGGATCGATGCCCTGGGCAGCGAGCCAGGGTTGCACCGTCTCCGCGTCCTGCCGCCAGGCCACGAGGAGCACGCGGATGCCCGCGGCTTCCAGGCGGTCGTGGGCCAGAGCGAGGCGCTTGAGACCCTCGGCGCAGGGGGCGCACCAGGTGGCGAAGACGACGATCACATGGGCGCGGGTACCCGGAGCCGCGCCTTTCAAGAGCTTGGAACGATTGATGATTTGGTCCGAAGCGTCCCATCCGGCGAACCAGGGCACCGGGGCACCCACCCGCACGGGGCCGGCGGCGGCCAGCGCCACGGTTTGCGGGGGCGGCGCGAGCAAGGCGAGGGCGAGGAGCGCCATCATGGCAGGGGCACCAGGGCCCGCAGCGGCTCCGCCAGCACCGGCGCCAGGCGCTCGGCGGTGATGCGCTCAGCCAGTCGCCGCCGGGCGTCCAGCTCCCCTTGCGGGCTCGCGCCAACGAGCTTCGCCCCCCGCAAATCCAGGGCCGCCAGGGGCGCGCCGCTGGGGCAGGGCTGCAGCTCGGCGGTGAGGTTGAGTGTGCACCGCGGCCCGAAGGAGCCCTCGCTGCACGCCACCTGGCCACGGGGCACCACGGCGATGCCCTCGGTGCAGGCGTCGGCCGTGCGGGCGGCGAGACCCAGCTGGGTGAGCGCGGTGGTCAAAGCGGCGCGGGTGGGTTCGGCCAACGGTCCCTCCGGCAGGTCGCCCAGCACCACCGTCAAGCGCAACGCGGCCATGCGCCGATCGCGCGCCACGAGCAGGCCGGCAAGGGTGCGGCGGTCGGCCTCCACGGCGCGCGGCGTGGCGCCCAGGATGACCTGGCGCTGGTAGCCGAGCGGCGCCAGGGCCGGCCAGGCCTCCTCGGCGCTGCGCAGGTGGCGTGTAAAACCCACGATGGAGTCCGCGCGGCTGGCCGCCTCCACGGCGCGCCCAAAGCGAGCGGCGGGCTCGGCGTAGGCGGCCGCCAGGACCTCGTCGGCTCGGGCGCGATCCAACACCCCGACCGCCTGGCAGCGCGCCTCAGCGCACCGCACCAGGGCGGGGGGCACCTCGATGAGCTCGGCGTGTGCGAAGGCAGAACGCGAGCGAATTTGCTCGTGAATTCGCTGGTTTTCGTGCTCACCGTTGCTGCGGGTCTCCACCTCGAAGGTGGCCTCGATGCGGGCGGAGATCTGTTCCGCCACCCGGGCCCGGGCCGCTGCTTCGGCCGCCCCGCGACCCTCGCCCTCCCCTTCGGCCACGATGTAGCGCTGGGCTGGATACCGCGCCAGGGGATCGCCGGGCCGAGGCGCCGGGATGCCGCAGGCGGTCAGGAACAGGAGGGGCACAAAGTGTCGCATCAGAACTCGTACTGCACGCCGATGGAGACCCCGTGGCGGGGGCCGAAGTCGATGGCATCTTGCCCGAAGGGCTCCACGAGCACCCACCCCGCCTGGAAGGCCACCTGCCCAAACCTGGCCTCCACCGCGCCGCGGCCGGTGAGGAGCCCAAACCCCAGGCTGGGTTGCTGGTCGTTGGTGGTGGGGCCGGTCACCGCGAGGCAGAGGTCGTGGTTGGTCTGCTGCACATCCGAGCGCGGGGTCGAGCCGCCGTCATCGCACAGGATGAAGCCGCCGTTCAGCCCCACCCCGCCCACCAGCGCCACCGGCCCGGTGAGCCGCAGACGCATCAGCACCTGGGTGCCGAAGCTCACCCCCACCCCATTGAACCCCTTGGGCACATGGGCAGGGATGTGGACGTTGAGCAGGCTGGCGGCCACCCCCCAACGCAGGCGGGCGGCTGCGGGGCCCAGCCACAACACCCCTTGCAGCAAGGCAAAATCGCGCAGGCGGTCCACCTGGATGAGCCACGCCACCGTGGCCGGCGGGGGCTCGGGGTCCACCTCGGACCGCGGGTTGGCCGCGGGAGCGGGGCCTTCGGCGCCCGAGCCGCAGGCCTCGGCGCGCTGGAAACACGCCCGATAGACGCGATCGTCGATGCCGGCCTGATCCACACACGCCGACAACTCCGCCTCGCAGGCATCGGGGCCCAGGCTGTCGCCCACCTGGAGCGTCACCGCCGACCGCGCGTTGTGATCCACATCCACTCGGCCGCGGGCCACCCCATCGGCACACCGCACCGCCAGATCGAGGCGGCGGGCCAGCACCTCGCCCTTCCAGGGCGTAGCGCCCACCGCGTGCCCGTCCACCCGCAGCTCCCCCAGGCACGGGGTGCCATCCTGGTTGACGGCCAGCACCGAGAGCAACCCGAGCTTGGGGGTCAAGCCCGCTGAAATCGGTGTACTTTCGCCGGGTTCCACCGTGGGCCGCAGCACCGCCTCGCCATAACCGGCCAGGCGCAGCCGCACCGTCGCCACCCCGGGCGACACCGCCTCCAGGCGGGCCGGTGTGGTCAGGCCGGTCTCCGTGCCATTGAGCACCACCGCCGCCCCCGGCGGCTCGCTGGCCACGTCCAGAGTGCCGCAGCCGGCGGGCAGGATCGCGCGATGGCGAGTGGTCTGGCCATCCTTGACCTCCACCTCCACCTCCACCGGTCGGTGGCACGGGGCGGTGAGGTGCAGCAGGTAGCGGCCCGAGGCCTTCTGAAGCGCGGAGAACGGGGTGGTGCCCACCAGCTCACCCCCCAGTCGCACCTCGGCACCGGAGGGATCGGTGTCCACCACCAGGGTGCCGTGGGCCGGGGGCAGCTTGAGCACCACCCGCGCGCCAGCGGCGGTGAGCAGCACTTCCTGGCCAGCGGCGTAGTAGAGCGGCTGGCGGGCCTCCACCAGGTGGCGCCCCACCTTGGCCTCGCGCTGCAGAGGGGCGGCGCCCACGTCCTGGCCGTCGAGCACCACCCGCGCGCCGGGTGGATCGGTGTCGATGACGAGGAAGCCCAGGTCGTCGGCCACGGGGGCGTTGACCACCTGCTCGCCCTGCTCGAGGTGCACACCCACCACCACTTCGCCGGTCCCCACCCGCGTGGGGGCGGGCGCGGGCAGGCGCTCGAAGAGCTGCTCCGCCGCGGCGCTGACCGCGGCTTCCAGGGCGCTGGAGGTGGCCCCGGCCACGGTCTCCGCGGCCACCAGCTTGCCAGTGGCCGTGTCGTGGACCTTGAGCGAAATGCGTAACTCGTCGCCGATCTTGAGGATTTCGCCGGAGATGACCACATCGGCGCCCACATTGCGCCCCGTCTCCACCTCACACGACCCCTCGCAGGCGGCGAGGTCGGTGCCGGGGGGGAGCTGGGCGAGGATGTTCTCGCGGGTCATGACAAAGTAGCGCTGGCCGGCACGGCTGAGGCCCGCGGTGCGCACGCGATCGGTGAGATAGGCCGCTACGGGGGCCGACACGCCCGCCACGTCGCGCAGCTCCAGCACCGCGATGCGGCGCGGGGCGGCGTGGGCCGGCGCACCCACCAGGAGGAGTGCGCAGGGCAAGAGGAGGAGAGCGAGACGCAGCCGCAACATGGGCGGAGTATCAGGGCGCAGCGGCCGCGGGGCAATCGATGGCCGCCGCGCCCCTCGACAAGCCCCGCCCGGCGTGCTTCGCTCTGGGTGGACCTGCCCAGGAGGTGGACCGTGCTCAAGCCGCTGGTGGGCGCCTATATGGCGACGCAGTTTCCCATCCTCAAGCCCGAGATGACCCTGTTTGCCGCGGTGGATGTGTTCCTCACCCACGGCATCCTGGGCGCCCCGGTGGTGGACGCCGATGGCCGGCTCGTGGGCTTCTTCTCCGAGGTGGACGCGCTGCGCTTGTTGGCGGTGGGCGCCGACCACGACGTGCCGCTGGGCAGCGTGGCCGACTACATGGTGCACGAGGTGGCCACCGTCAGCCCCGACGTGGATGTGTATTGGGCAGCCGGCCTGGTGCTCGCCCGCGACATCAGCTACCTGCCGGTGGTGCAAAACGGTGCGATGATCGGGCTGATCAACCGGCGCGCACTGTTGCGCGCGCTGAAGGAAAACTTCGGCTGAGCGCCCAGTGTGTCGGGTTGCGCCGCGCCGGGCGGGGCGTCGGGTGGCGGGGCGCCTGGCGGGGGCTCGGGTCGTCAGCGGGCGCATCGAAAGCCAATGTCCACGCGGGGTTGCCCGCCCATGCGCAGGCGGCGCTCGGCCGGATGCACGGTAGTGCGATCATCGGCGAAGCTGCCCCCGCGGATGACCCGACCACCGCCATGGCAGTCGGTGACCCAGGGGCGGGCATCACCGGGGGCGCCGTGGTAGTCGGCATGCCAACAATCCGCCACCCACTCGGAGACGTTGCCCAGCAGGTCGCACACCGCGCCGCGGCCCGGGCGGCTGCACGGGGGCGCGGGGCGGTTGCGGCCACAGCCAGCGCCGCGACCATCGCGCATCACCGCCACCTCACAGTTCACCTCGGACTGTAGAAACTCCAATGGTCTCGGCACATTGCGCTCACCCTGCCGGGCGGCGTGCTCCCACTCGGCCTCACTGGGCAGCCGGCCGCCGAGCCAGGCACACATGCGCTCCGCCTGCTCGGCGGAGACGCAGTTGATGGGCAGTTGGCCGGGGCCGCCTGCCGTACACCGCGGCGAGGTGGCCAGCGCCGGGGTGCAGGCGCCATCGCGCACGCAGGCGCTGTATTGGGCGACGGTGACCTCGGAGCGGGTCAGCGCAAAACCCCCCACCACCACCGCGTGCTCGGGGGTGGCCGATCCGCCGCGCGTGCGATCGCCTTGGGTGAAGCGCCCGCCCGCGAAGCCCACCCAGGCCAGACCCGGTGGCAGCGAGCGCGCGCGGCGCGGCGGTGGGAGGGCGACCGGGATGGGGGCCGGTCTGGCCACGGGCTCGGCCGCCAGGGCTGGCGCGGACGGCGCCTCCATGAGACCGGCCACCAGCGCGTCCGCGGCCTGGGCCAGGGGTGTTTCCAACCCGGCGACGTCACTGCTCGCAGCTCGGGTGGCGGCCAGCAGCCGACCCGCATCCACCTCGTGCAGCCGCAGGGCCACCCGCAGCTCGACGCCGAGGCGGATCACCTCGCCGCTGATCACGCGGTCGGCCCCCACATTGCGGGCCGTCTCCACCTCGCACTCGCCCTCACAGGCCTCCAACTCCACCCCCGGCGGGAGGTGGGCCAGGATGTTCTCGCGGGTCAGGATGAGGAAGCGCTGGGGCGGCAGGTGCAGCGCGGCCGAGCGCACCACCTCGGTGAGGTAGCGCACCTCGGCGGTGGGCAGGTCGGCGCGGTTGCCCAGCTCGAGCACGGCCAGCTTGAGGGGGCGTGCGCTGGCCGCAAGGGGCAGGAGGAGAGCAACGAGGAGTGGGCAGGTGTGCATGGGTAGCGGGCCCACTGCGCAAGAGGCGTGCCAGCCTCGTGCTGGGAGGTGCCGCGCGCCAGGCGGCGCACACGGGCCTCTGAGTCGCCCGGGGCAGCGTGGCCTCGTGGCACGGCGTGCCTCGACGGCCACAGCGGACCTGTGAACGCGGGGCGCCAGTGCTGCGGCCGTCGCCGCACCGCGGCCGCACCGGATTGACGTCGGGGTTGGTCCGTGCCAGCCTCCGCCGCCCAACGCGGAGGAGCTGGATGGAGAGCCGTTTCACCAAGATCTTCGCCACCTTGCTGCAGAGCGATGTGGCGGCCCGCCTCACTCAGAATGAGGCCCTGATGAGCGCCCTGATGCGTGCGTTCTCCATGTCAGTGGAGCTGCGCCACATGGTGGACCAGCGCATCAAGGCCCTCATCCTGTCGCTGGATCTGGCCAAGGCCTCGGAGGTCGAGGCCCTGCAAGCGGAGGTGGAGGCGCTCACGGAGCGGCTCGCCGAGCTGGAAGAGCGCGCGGCAGAGAGCCCGGCGCCCAAGGCCCGGCGGCGCCCACCGAGCCGGCACGCCGCCGACGACTGACCGGTCGGCTCAGGCGGCCGATCGGCTAGGTGCCTGATCAGCGTGCGCTTTTTTGAGACCGCGCTCGGAGGCGCGGACGACTCAGGGGGCGGAAGCGGGGGCCTCGGCGGAGGCAGGGGCGTCGTCGAAGGCGTCCTCGTAGTTGCCTTCCTTCATCAAGTCCTGCAACGACTTGGGCCGCGTGTCGGGGGCCGCGGAGGGCGGCGCCTTGGGCGCGTCGTCGAAGGCGTCCTCGTAGTTGCCTTCCTTCATCAAGTCCTGCAGCGACTTGGGACCGGAGCTTGGGGCGGCCGGCTTGTCGTCGAAAGCGTCGTCATAGTTCGACTCTTTCATCAAATCTTCCAAGGACTTGACGCCCTGGGCCTCGGTGGTGGGGGCAGCGACGGGGGGCGGCGCGCCGAAGAGGCCCCCCTCCTCCTCCTCGCCCTCCACCTTGCAGACCTCGCCTTGGGGGAAGGGCGCGTAGAAGGGTCGGTCCTTCAGCCAGTTCACCGGCCCGAGCGCCACGGTGGGCACATAGGTCACGATGAGCAGCGCGGCCAGCAGGACACCAGTGAAGGGCACCACCGAGCGCACCACCACGCCGAGGGGTTCTTTGAACAGCGAGGAGCTGACAAAGAGGTTCAAGCCCATCGGCGGCGTCAGGTAGCCGATCTCCAGGTTGACGATGAAGATCAGGCCCAGGTGCACCGGATCCACCCCGCACAGGGCGCCCATGGGCACCAGCAGCGGCACCAGGATCATGATGGCGCTCATGATGTCCAT
>Ga0075163_10012124_pt1 | contig 11229 bp, 5 predicted proteins | sample JI1023141ADNA_FD_71478 | JGI IMG/M metagenome (GOLD analysis project Ga0075163, IMG submission 71478) | Wastewater effluent complex algal communities from Wisconsin, to seasonally profile nutrient transformation and Carbon sequestration -... | ecosystem: Engineered > WWTP > Effluent > Algae...
CTGGTTCAATCCCTACCGCGCGAAACATCCGTCGGCGAAGGGGCGGCTGGCGGCGACGCACCTCGCGCGCACGCGCCCGGCGCTGGTCAAGACGTATGGGACGCACCTGTGGATGGACCCTGGCGAGCCCGAGGTGCGGGCGCAGACGGTGCGCGTGATCACCGACGTCGTGGCGCGCTACGACATCGATGGCGTGCACCTCGACGACTACTTCTATCCGTACAAGGAGCGGGATCGCGGGGGCGCGACGATCGCGTTCCCCGACTCCGGGAGCTACGCGCGCTATACCGCGGCCGGCGGGACGCTCGAGCGCGACGACTGGCGGCGAGAGAATGTCGATCGCCTCGTGGAGGAGTTGTATCGGGCGATCCACGCGACGAAGCCGTGGGTGAAGTTCGGCGTGAGTCCCTTCGGCATCTGGCGACCGGGGAATCCGGCGATCGTGCGCGGGTTCGATGCGTACACGGAGCTCTACGCTGATGCGCGGAAGTGGCTCCGCGAGGGGTGGGTCGACTACTTCACTCCCCAGCTCTATTGGCCGGTCGGCGCGCCAGCGCAGCCGTATCCGGTGTTGCTGCGTTGGTGGGCCGAGCAGAACGTCGCGGGGCGCAACCTGTGGCCCGGGAACTACACGAGTCGCGTGGGTGAGCGGTCGCGCACGGCGTGGCGGACGGACGAGATCGTGGCGCAGGTCGATGCGACCCGCGCGGAGGTGGGCGCCACGGGGAACGTGCATTTCTCGGCGAAGGTGTTCCTGGAGGACCGGGATTCGCTGGCGAGCCGACTGGGCTCCGAAGCGTATCCCGCGCTGGCACTGGTGCCGACCTCGCCGTGGCTCGCGGTGGAGCCGCAGGGAGAGCCGACCGTCGAGGTGCGGCGGAAGCTCTTCGGCGGGCTCGAGGCGCGGCTCACGCAGTCGGGGCCTGCCCGCCCGCGCTGGTGGCTGGTGCAGGAACGAATGAGGGGTGGACGGTGGCGCACCTCGCTCGTCCGCGGCGAGGTCAAGGCGCTCCAGCTGGAGGCGACGGTGGACCGCCTCGCGGTGCGCGCGCTGGACGGCGCGAACATCGAGGGGCCGGTCCGCGTGGTGCGCGTGCGCGACTGACCCCGCATCGGCGCGCCGGATCGACTATCCTTCGCGCATGCGAGACGACTATGAAGAACCGGAAGACGGCGAGGACGGCGACGCCGAGACCGAAGCGACCGTGAGCTGCCCGCACTGCGGGGAGTCGGTCGAGATCACGCTCGATCCCAGCGGCGGCGACGTGCAGGAATACATCGAGGATTGCGAGGTCTGCTGCAATCCGTGGACGGTGCGCGTGCAGTTCGGCGCGGACGGCCACGCGGACGTCGAGGTGACGGCGCTGGACGAGTAGCGCGCGCGGTGTTCGTCGATTGACCATTGATGCACGAAGGGGGCGGATGCGCATGGCGCATCCGCCCCCTTCGTGCCTTCGCTCAGACTAGTGGCGATCGCGCAGATAGCGATCGTAGGCCTTGATCATCTCCTCGACCTCGAACGGGAAGCCGCTCGAGTCGCCACCGGCGCGCCGCTCGACGCGGAGCACCTGCTTCATCGTCTGGCCATCGACGGTCATTGACACGAGATAGTCGCCCTCGTTGGCGATCGGCACCGCGCCACCGAAGCCACCACCACCACCACCGCCGCCCTGCGTCACGCCGAGGGCGCGCATGATGTCGAACAGCTGGCTCTGGTCGAGGCCCATCGCCTGCTGGCCTCCCGGCGGCGGCGCCGCACCGCGACCGCCCTGACCACCGGCCGGCGCGCCCTGCTCGCCGGGACGGTCAACCCAGCGCTGCGGGCCGGCGCCGCCGAAGCCACCACCGCCGCCGCCACCACCGCCGCCGAAGCCGAACGCGCGGGCCATCGCCTGCATGCCCTGGGCGCCCTGCTCCATGTTGCGACGGATCATGTCGAGTGCCGGCTTCGGTACCGTGCCGGCCTTCTCGATGGAATCGAACGCGGCGACCATGCGGCGTGCCTGCAGGATGGAATCCCGCAGCGCGGCGCCACGCAGCGCTGCCCGCGGTGCCGGGCGGCCGTTGTAGGTCCAGGTCACGCGATGCAGGCCCGCGCCACCGGGGCCGGTGAGCGTCTGCAGCGTGTCACCCTTCGCGTCCTGCACGACGATGCGCGTCGGACCGCCCGGCTTGGTGAGCCGGTACCAGATGTCCGCGCCGTACTGCGGGCTCGGTGCCTGGAAGAGGAGGTGCCCGGTGGACTCGCCGTTGTACGGCTTCTCGCCCCACTGGAAGCCGGTGCGCGGCGCGAATAGGTGGGCTGGCGCGGCCGCGACCGTCGCCGTCATCTGCTGCAGCGGCGCGATGTCGACGATCCAGAAGGCCCGGCCGTGCGTCGCGGCGATGAGTTCCGACTCGCGCGGATGGATCGCGAGGTCGTGTACCGGGACGTTCGGGAGGCCGGTCATGAACTTCGTCCAGGTTGCGCCCTTGTCGAGCGAGACGTACGCACCGACGTCGGTGCCGGCGAAGAGCAGGTTCGGGTTCTTCAGGTCCTCGCGCACGACGTGCACGAAGTCGGCGCCGCCGCGCGGCAGACCGCCGGCGATCGACCTGAACGTGCGTCCGCCGTCCGTGGTCACGAACGCGTACGGCGTGAAGTCGCCGCGGCGATGGTTGTCGTACGTGACGTAGAACGTGTTGGCGTCATGGTGCGACGGCTCGATGCGCGAGACGTAGGTGCCTGCCGGGACGTCCTTCACGTTGGCCGTGAGCTCCGTCCAGGCACCGCCATCGTTCTCGGTCTTCCAGAGGCGCCCGTCATCGGTGCCTGCGTAGAGGTAGCCCGGCTTGATCGACGACTCGTTGAGCGAGACGATCGTGCCGAAGGTCTCGGCGCCTGTCGCGTCGATCGTGATGCCTCCAGTGGTGCGCGTCGACACACGGAGCTTCATCGTGTCGGCGTAGGAGAGCTCCGGCGAGATGGGATACATCTCGTCGCCGCGCTTCGTGCTCTTCATGACCCGATTGGACCCGAAGTAGAGCGTGCTGCTGTTGTGCGCCGAGATGAAGAACGGCGTGTTCCAGTTCCAGCGGAGCTGGAGGGCGGCCGAGTCGGACTTCTGCCGCGCACGGAGCTCGCCGATGAGGCGGGTCTGCGCCGGCGTCGCCGGCTTGGTGGTGTCGCCGCGCACGTTCATGATGCTGTCCTCCCACGCCATGTACTGCGCGCGGTAGTTCGGCTTCTGGAGGTTCGTGCGCTGGCCGGTCGACACCTGATAGCGGCCGATGTTGCCGCCCTGCGATTCCCCGTAGATGATGTCGGGGTTAGTGGGGTCCTGCGCGGTGACGAAGCCGTCGCCGCCGTTGTACGTGAACCACATCGAGTTGGTGATCGGACCCTGGCGCCGGCGGCTGGGGCCGCACCACGAGCCGTTGTCCTGGAGGCCGCCGCACACATTGTACGGGACCGCCATGTCGAACGAGACGTTGTACGGCTGCCCGATGGCGAAGGCGTTCGGGAAGATGTAGCTGCCGCCGTTGTCATTGGAGATGCCGATGCCGCCGTCGTTGCCGACGATGTGCCGCTGCGGGTCCTTGGGGTCGATCCACATCGCGTGGTGGTCGACGTGCAGGCCGACGGTCGCGTTACGCGCGTTCTTGCCGCCCTCATCCGAGACCTTCACCGGCGTGGACGAGAACCACACGCGGTCGGGGTTGGTCGGGTGGACGCGGACCTGCGAGTAGTAGAACGGACGCACGTTGTCGGTCGCGGTGCGCTCCCAGGTGCGGCCGCCGTCGGCCGAGCGGTAGAGCCCGCTCAGGAGTTGCTGCGCGCGAGAACCGGGGGCCGGCTTCGGATTCGGGTTGGAATCGGCCTCAACCAAGACGTACACGACGTCGCCGTTCGACGGCGCGACCGCGATCTCCATGCGGCCCTTCATCGTGGCCGGGAAGCCACCGCCCTTCACCTCGGTCCAGGTCTCACCGCCATCGGTCGACTTCCACAGTGCGGAGCCTGCGCCGCCGGACTTGAGGAAGTAGGGACCGCGGAGCCGCTGGTAGCTCGTCGCCCAGAGCACGTCCGGGTTGCGCGGATCGAGATCGACGTCGACGAAGCCGGTCGTGTCATTGATGAACTTCTTGAGCTGCCAGGTCGCGCCACCGTCGGTGGTCTTGTAGAGACCACGCTCCTTGCTCGGGCGCCAGGCGGCGCCGAGGGCGGCGACCCACGCGACGTTCGGATTCGTGGGGTGCACCTGGATCCGGCCCACGTGCTCGGTCTCCTTGAGGCCGACGAACTTCCAGGTCAGGCCGCCGTCGGTCGACTTGAAGACGCCGCCGCCCGGGGAGATCGAGTTGCGCGAGTTGGGCTCGCCGGTGCCGAGGTACACGATGTTCGTGTCGCTCGGCGCGATCGCGAGGTCGCCGAGCGAGGCGACGCCGTAGTTGTCGAAGACCGGACGGAAGGTGGTGCCGTTGTTGGTCGTCTTCCACACACCGCCCGCGGCCGCGGCCACGAAGAAGGTGCGGGACGGCCACGGGATGCCTTCGACGTCGGCGATGCGACCCTGCATGTTCGCAGGGCCGATGTTGCGCCATCGCAGGCCGTCGATGACGGCCTGGTCGACGGTCTGCGCGTGCGCGGTACCGGCGGCGAGGGCCGCGGCGCCGACGCAGGCCGACAGGAGTCGGTGCAGTCGCATGAGGGTGGGGCTCGGGCTGGGGTTAGTGAAGTGTGCTGCCAACCCAATTCTACGGTCGCCGCCGCGTCCGCGTTGGGGGTGGTGAGCAGGCCCTTATGTGGGCAGATTCCTCACGCGATCCCCCCGGGTCACCAGCAGGCCAGAGGCACGTGATGATCCCCGGTGCTCCGAATCCCCGGCGAGCGGTGTCGCTCGTCGCGCTCTCCCTTGTGCTCGCCGCCGCCGGTTGCGGCCCCGAACGTCTCGAGCGCACGGAATCCGACCTGCGCGCGGCGATCGCAGCGGCGGTCCAGCGCGGCGACACGGCCACCCTCCGGCTCTTCACCGAGGTGCCGTTCGCCTTCGACGTGGTCTATATCGCCGGGCCGCGGACGCCGGCCGATTCGCTCGCTCGCGTGATGGGGAGCGCGTGGCGGCCGGAGTTCTCGCGGGGGCTCGAGGCGGACGACCGCTTCCACCTGCTCGTCTTCGTCGTGCGCGATCAGCTCATTCCCGCGACGCTGCCACGCAGCGTCGCGGAGATCGCACCCGAGCTCACGGGGCGCCTGTACGGCCCCGAGACGGCGGTGTTCCGCGTGCGGCAGGCGCCGGGCGCGGCGGTACCGTCGCTCCTCCCTCGCTAGCCGGCAGGAGGGCGCGCGGGATCCCGAGCTCCTCGGGTGGCGGGATCCGCTGCTCGCGGGTGAAGCGGCGGCGGGCGCGATCCATGGCACTCGTGCGCTGGACCCAGGTGAGGATCTCGGCGTCATAGCGCGCGAGGTTGTTCTGCAGCCAGTAGGGGCGGTTCTCCGCGCGCCAGGCGCGCTCGAACAGCTCGCGCGTGAGGGCGTAGCCGTCCCGCATGTCCTGCAGACGGCCGTTGATCCCCGAGAGCTCGGCGAGGTCGAGCCAGGTGGCGGTCCCGGCGCGCGCGGCCGAGTCGGCGCGCGCGTACGCCATCGCGATCTCGTCGGCGAACTGGAACTTCGCCGCGAGCCAGTCGATGCGGCGCGCGCCGAGCTCCATGGCGTCGAGTGCCGTGGGCTCACGCAGGTGGCGCTGCTGGCGCGCCTGCGCGATGAGGACCAATGCCGATTCAGCGTGCACGCGGACCCGCGAGAGCACTGGGCGGAGCCGGATGAGGTCGTAGACGCCCTCGTCGCTGTACGGATCGACGAAGAAGAGGTAGCTCGAGGCGTCGCCGGCCCGCGATTCCTGGAGCGCCGCCTGCGCCGCGTCGAGGTGCCGGTGCGCCGCGTCGATGCGGCCGGTGGTGTCGCCATGGAACTGCAGGCCGTACGACGCGCGGAACCGCGCGATGTCGGACTCGCCACTCTGCCAGGCGGCGGCGGCGCCGAAGACGACCCCCAGCCAAACCTGCTCGAAGATCGCGTCGCCGTTGTCGTCCCACTGCGTGTTGAGCATGCCCGTGGCGCCACCGGCCTGTCCTTCGCGCGCGAAGCCCTGGATGTTCGGGAGCGCGACGTTGTTGTTGGGCCAGATGCGATTCCAGTTGGTGACGCCGGGCGCGATCCAGGTCTCCATCCCGGCGTCGCGGAAGGGCTTGAGGAACCGGTCGAAGTTCCGCGAGGCCGCGTACTCCCACCCCACCGCGATCATGTCCTTCGGGAGGAGCGGTACCAGCGCGGGCTGGCGCATCGCGATGTCGCCCCAGAAGAGGAAGCGCTTCCCCGGGCGTCGCAGGGTCCCCTCGATGTCGCGCAAGTACTCGAGGTAGACCTGACTGAGTCCGGCCGAGTCCACCCGGGGCTTGGTCTGCCCCTTGCCGAGCTCGAACGTCTCGTCGGCACCGAGATGCACGAACGGCGACGGGAACATCGAGTCGATCTCGGCGAACACCGACTTCGTGAACTCGAGGGACCCCGGCTGGCCGGGCGCGAGGACGTGCCCGTGCGAGGTCTCGGCGAGGGGCGCGTAGAGCTCCAGCTTGAGCATGTGGTGCAGGTGTCCGAACGTCTGCTGCTGCGGGACGACGATGACGTGGTAGCGCTGCGCGTACTCGACGAGGGCCTGCACGTCGGCCCGCGACATCGATCCGCCCGGCGGGGCGATCACCGGATTCGAGGCGAACTGGAGCGTGTGCTCGAAGTAGGGCGAGTAGACGTTGATCTTGTACGCGGCGAAGAGCCGGACCTGCCGCTTCTGGTACTCGAGCGTCGGGACCGGGCCGCGCGAGAGGTCGTCCTGCACGCCACGCCAGCGCATCGCCGGCCAGTCGCGGATCAGCGCCGGGGTGAGCATCGCCTGCTCGCCCGTGCCGGTGAAGAGCTGCTTGAGGGTCTGGAGCGTATAGAACACGCCCGCATCGCTCGCGGCGACGATCGAGGCTCCGCGGTCACTCGCCGCGAGCACGTATCCCTCGTCACGCATCGCATCGTCGAACACGAGTTGGGCGGTGCGCAGGACATCGGCCGCGGCATCGGTACCCACGCGGTGGACGGCGATGGTCCAGCCGCGATCGACCGGTGTGACCTCAGCACGGTACCCGCGCTCGCGCATCGCGTCCGCGAACTCGCGCGCGGCGGCGCGATCGTCGGTGTCGGCGAGCGGTGCGAAGGTGATCGGGCCGCGGAAGCGGGCCGGCGCCGAGGGCGTGGAGACCTCGCGCGGCGTGGGGATGAGGCGAGCGTCCTGGGCTGACGCGACGGAGGCGAGGAGCGCGGCGAGCGCGAACGCGCGGTGCACGGGGCGGAGCGGCATGCGGGCAATGTCGCCCGCATGCCTCGCGTGGACAAGCGTGGCGGAAGACTCGTAGCTTCTGCGCGTTCCCCTCACCGGAGTCCGCATGTCGAGTCCTGTCCGCCTGCGCTGGTCGCTTCTCGCCGCACTGCTACTCTCCGCGCCGCTCGCGGCGCAGGCTCCTGGTCGCACGAGATTGTTGCGGCAGCCGAGCGTGAGCGAGCGCCACATCGCCTTCACCTACGCGAACAACATCTGGGTGGTCGCGCGCGCGGGTGGTGATGCCAAGCGCCTCACGTCGTTCCAGGGCAGCACGGGCAATCCCGAGCTCTCGCCGGACGGGCGCTGGGTCGCGTTCAACGGCACCTACGGCGGCAACACCGACGTCTACGTCGTGCCGGTCACCGGTGGCGAACCGGAACGCCTGACGTGGCATCCGGCGGCGGATGTGGTCCAGGGCTGGACGCCCGACGGCGCGAGCATCGTATTCACCTCGCCGCGCGCGGCGGCCCCGGCCGGCACCGCGCAGACGTTCTGGCGCGTGGCGCGGGCCGGCGGAATGCCTGAACCGATCGGCATCCCGCGCGGAAATCAGGGCACCTACTCGCCCGACGGGAAGCAGTTCGCATATCGCCTGACGACCTCATGGGATGAGGGATGGCGGAACTATCGGGGCGGACAGAACCGTCCGATCTGGATCACCACGGTCGGCACCTGGGAGGTCGAGTCGCCGCCGTGGACTGACTCGAAGGACATCGAGCCGGTATGGGTGGGCGAGACCGTGTACTTCCTCTCCGACCGCGACTGGCTCATGAACGTCTGGGCCTACGACACGCGCACCAAGCAGCTCCGACAGGTGACGAAGTTCACCGACTACGACGTGAAGAGCCTCGGCGCCGGTGCCGGCGTGGTCGTCTTCGAGCAGGCCGGTGACCTGCATCTGCATGACCCGCGCACGGGAACGACCGCGGTCGTCGAGGTGACGGCGACGGGCGACTTCCCGTGGATGCTCCCGCAGTGGCGCGACGTGAACGGGCGCGTCGCGGCCGCCGAGCTCTCTCCGACCGGCAAACGCGTCGTGATCGAGGCGCGCGGCGACATCTTCACCGTGCCGGCGGAGAAGGGGGACTGGCGCGCGATCACGGCCAGCGCGGGTTCCGCGGAGCGTTCGCCAGCCTGGTCGCCGGACGGGAAGTGGATCTCGTACTTCAGCGACGCCTCGGGCGAGTACCAGCTGGTGCTCGCGCCACAGGACGGATCGGGCGCGCCTCGCACCATCGCGCTCCCCGACCCCACGTTCTACTTCACGCCCGTGTGGTCACCCGACAGCAAGAAGCTCCTCTTCACCGACACGCATCTCCGGCTCTGGGTGGTCGACATCGCCTCCGGACGCGTGACGCAGGTGGACGCGGATCAGTACATGGTTCCCGACCGCTCGATGGATCCGCGCTGGAGTCCCGACTCCCGGTGGATCGCCTACACGAAGCGGCTGGCGACGCAGCTGCACGTCATCTACGTGCACGACACCCAGTCCGGCCGCTCGACGGCGCTGACGGACGGCATGTCCGACGCGGTCGCACCGGCGTGGGACGCCAGCGGGAAACACCTCTGGTTCCTCGCCTCCACCAACTTCGGACTGCAGACCGGCTGGCTCGACATGACCGCGTTCTCGCGTCCGACCGCGCGTTCGCTGTACGTGGCGCTGTTGCGGGCGGGCGAGCCGTCGCCGCTGCTGCCGGAGAGCGATGAGGAGTCGGTCGGCGCCGCCGCGCCCGCGCGACCCGCAGCGAGCACGACGGCGACGCCGACGGTGTCGCCGCCGCCGAATCCCGTCACCATCGACTTCGCGGGGCTCGCGAACCGCATCGTCGCCGTCGACCTCCCCGCACGCGACTACTCCTCGCTCGAGGCTGGGCCGACCGGCGTCGTCTTCTTCCTCGAGACCGTCCCGGACAACGGTACCGGCGGCAACCCGACGTCGGTCCTGCATCGCTACCAGCTCAAGGAGCGGAAGGCCGCGCCGTTCGCCGCCGGCGCGACGCAGTTCGGTCTCTCGGCCGACCGAAGGAAGGTGCTCTACCAGGTGAACGGCGCATGGGCGATCGCCGACGCCGACAAGGCGGCGCCGAGCGGCGGCGCCGGCCGGGTCAATCTCTCGGGGGTGCGGCAGCTGGTGGATCCGCGCGCCGAGTATCCGCAGATGTTGCGCGAGGGTTGGCGCTTCATGCGCGACTTCCTGTACGTCAAGAACCTGCACGGCAACGACTATCGCCGCACGATCGCGATGTACGAGCCGTTCCTCCCGTACGTCGCCCACCGCGCCGACTTTAATGCACTGCTCGATGACCTGAGCGCCGAGGTCTCGATCGGGCATTCGTATGTGAGCGGCGGCGACCTGCCGGCGGTGCCGGCGGTCGCGGCGGGGCTCCTCGGCGCCGATGTGCGTACCGAGAACGGTCGCGTGCGGATCGTGCGGATCTACACTGGGGAGGGCTGGAACCCGCAGCTCCGCGCGCCGCTCGCGACCCCCGGCGTGGACGCACGCACGGGGGACTACATCGTCGCCGTCAACGGCACGGAGCTCACCTCCGCGGGGAATCTCCACCGCCTGCTGGATGGGACTGCGAACCGGCAGACGCTCCTCTCGCTCAATGATCGGCCGACGATGGAGGGGGCGCGGCAGGTGACCGTCGTGCCGATCCCGAGCGAGAACGGCCTCCGCCAGTTCGCGTGGATCGAGCGGAACCGGCGCATGGTCGACTCGCTCTCGGGCGGCAAGCTCGCCTACGTCTACGTCCCCAACACGGGAGACGGTGGCTACACCTACTTCAACCGCTACTTCTTCGCGCAGCAGGACCGCCAGGGCGTCATCGTCGATGAGCGCTACAATGGCGGCGGGTCGGCAGCCGACTACATCATCGAGGTGCTCGCGCGCGACTTCGACGGCTACTTCAACAATCCGGTGGGTGAACGGCGGCCGTTCACCTCCCCGACGGCCGGCATCTGGGGCCCGAAGGTGATGATCATCAACGAGATGGCGGGATCCGGTGGCGATCTCATGCCGTACATGTTCAAGCGGCGGAGGATCGGCACGCTCGTCGGGAAACGCACCTGGGGTGGGCTCGTCGGCACGTGGGACACGCCGGCGCTCCTCGACGGCGGCCGGATGATCGCGCCGCGCGGCGGGTTCTTCGATCGCGACGGCAAGTGGGCTGTGGAGAACGAGGGCATCGCACCGGACATCGATGTCGAGAACTGGCCGAAGGACGAGAATGCCGGGCACGATGCGCAGCTCGAGCGCGCCGTGTCGGAGGCGATGCGGCAGCTGCGCGAGCGGCCGCTCGAGTTCAAGCCGGAGCCGCCCGCGCCGATCCGGTCGCGTCGCCCCGACAGACCCTAAATTGCGGGATGCCCACGCCCGATCTCGCTGCTCTGCTCGCCGCCCTCGAGGGAGACACTTCCTTCGAGGGCGGTTCGCCGTTCTTCCGGCTCGCCGCCGACCAGTTCGCACGGACGCGCGCGGGGGACGGTCCCGTGTCGACCGCGCGAAGCGCCGCCGATCTCGCGGCCCGGTTCGACGAACCGCTCCCGATGGGTGTGCGTCCGCTCGATGAGGTCGCCGCCCGACTCGAGCGCGACGTCCTCTCCGACGTGAATCGGCTCACGCATCCGATGTATCTCGGCCATCAAGTCTCGGCGCCGCTCGCGGTCGCCGTCTGGAGCGATGTCGTGATCTCGGCGGTGAACAACTCGCACGCCGTGCGCGAGATGTCACCCGCGACGACGCCGATCGAGCGCCGGGTCATCGCGTGGATGGGTGAACTCGCCGGCTTCGGCACCGGCTCGGGCGGGACGCTGACCT
>Ga0075163_10012125_pt1 | contig 11228 bp, 10 predicted proteins | sample JI1023141ADNA_FD_71478 | JGI IMG/M metagenome (GOLD analysis project Ga0075163, IMG submission 71478) | Wastewater effluent complex algal communities from Wisconsin, to seasonally profile nutrient transformation and Carbon sequestration -... | ecosystem: Engineered > WWTP > Effluent > Algae...
ATATATTTCGCCGCATTTCGCGGCGCTCGCGCGCTCCCGTCAAGCTCTCGCCCCTTCTCTTCAATTCCGGCCGCGAGGCAGCTCACCCCACCCGCTGAAACGTCAGATACTGCGGCACCCGCCCCGCCTTCAGCGCCTTCGCCTCATACCGCGTCCCCGGCCAGCCGTCCCACGGCTCGCGCTCGTCGCGCACCACGCGCCGAAAGCCCGGCGCCGCCTCCCCCACCGCCCGCGCATGATCGGCATAGTCGGCGATGTCCGTCGCAACCCGCAGCTCCGCCCCCGGCGCCATGGCGCGCTCGAGGAGCCCGAGGTTCTCCGGGTTCATGAACCGCCGCCGCACATGCCGCGCTTTCGGCCACGGGTCGGGATAGAGCAGGAACACCCGCGCGAGCCCGCCCTCGGGCAGCAGCTCGATCAGGTCGCGCGCGTCGCCCGCATGCAGGCGCACGTTCCCGACCCCTGCCCCGTCGATCCGGCTGAGCGCCATGGCGACGCCGTTCACGAACGGCTCGCAGCCGACGATGCCGACCTCCGGGTGCGCCGCCGCCTGATGCGCCATGTGCTCGCCGCCGCCGAAGCCCACCTCGAGCCAGAGCGGCCGGTCGTCGGGAAAGAGCGGCGCGAGCGCCAGGCGCCCGGGGTTGTCGCGCGGCGTGACGCCGGGGACGGCGAGCCGCGGCAGCAGCGTCTCGAGAAGCCGCGCCTGGTTCGGCTTCAGCTTCTTGCCGTGGCGGCGGCCATAGAGGTTGCGCCAGGGACGATCCCGCCCCTGGATTTCCGCGTCGCTCATCCTGGGCCTCAGACGGCCCTGGCGAGCGCGTCCTTGAGGTCGGTCCGCTCCCAGGAGAAGCCGCCCTCGTTGTCGACGGCACGGCCGAAGTGGCCGTAGGCCGAGGTCCGCTGATAGATCGGCCGGTTGAGGCCGAGCGCGGTGCGGATGCCCTTGGGCGTCAGATCCATGACCTCGGCCACCGCCTTCTCGATCGCCGCCTCGGGCACGGTGCCGGTGCCGAAGGTGTCGGCATAGATCGAGAGCGGCCGCGCGACGCCGATCGCATAGGAGAGCTGCAGCACGCAGCGCTTGGCGAGGCCGGCGGCGACGACGTTCTTCGCGAGGTAGCGCGCGGCATAGGCCGCCGAGCGATCGACCTTGGTCGGGTCCTTGCCGGAGAAGGCGCCGCCGCCGTGGGGCGCCGCGCCGCCGTAGGTGTCGACGATGATCTTGCGGCCGGTGAGGCCGGCGTCGCCGTCCGGGCCGCCGATCACGAACTTGCCGGTCGGGTTCACGTGCCAGACGGTCCTCTCGGTCAGCCAGCCCGCGGGGACGACCTCGCGGATGTAGGGCTCGACCATCTCGCGCACGTCGGCCGAGGTCATGTCCTCGTCCAGGTGCTGGGTCGAGAGCACGAGGCTCGCCACCTCGACCGGCACCCCCGCGGCGTAGCGCAGCGTCACCTGGCTCTTGGCGTCCGGCCCGAGGCGCGGCTCCTCGCCGCTCTTGCGGACCTCGGCGAGACGGCGCAGGATGCCGTGCGCATAGTGGATCGGCGCCGGCATCAGCTCGTCGGTCTCGTCGGTCGCGTAGCCGAACATGATGCCCTGGTCGCCGGCGCCCTCTTCCTTGCCGTCGCCGGCGTCGACGCCCTGGGCGATGTGCTCGGATTGCCCGTGGATGTAGTTGTGGACGCGCAGGTTGGCCCAGTGAAAGCCCTTCTGCTCGTAGCCGATGTCCTTCACGCAGGCGCGGACGATGTCCTCGACGTGCGACAGGATGTCGCCGGGGCCGCGCACCTCGCCACCGACGACCACGCGGTCGGTGGTGGCGAAGGTCTCGCAGGCGACGCGCGCCTCGGGCTCGGCGGCGAGGAACGCGTCGAGCACGGCATCGGAAATGCGATCGCAGACCTTGTCCGGATGGCCCTCGGAAACCGACTCGGACGTGAAAAGATAATCCTCGCGACTGCTCATCATGCACCCATGGCCGTTCGATCGGCCACTCCCTATTGGCGGCCGGGCTCAGGGTCAACCGCCCATCGCCGCACGTTGACCGGGCGGCGATGGGCGGCAGGACGGCGCGGCTCAGCGGCGGCGCGGAGCGGCGTCGGTCGCGAGCTGGCGCACGAGAGCGAGCACCGAGGCGCGGGTTTCCGAATCGACGATGCCGTTGAAGGCGTCGGCGAGGATCTGCATGTCGTCGCGGGAGAGCCCCGGCGCCGCCTCGGCCTTGCCCTGGCCCTCCATGCCTTCGAGCCCCTCGAAGAAATGACTCGGCTGCACGCCGAGGAAGGTCGCGATCTGGTAGAGGCGACCGGCACCGATGCGGTTCGTGCCCTTCTCGTACTTCTGTATCTGCGAGAAGGTGAGGCCGAGGTGTCGCCCGAGGCGCCCCTGGCTGATTCCGAGCGCCTCACGGCGCCGACGCATCCGCGTACCAACGTAGACATCTATATCTGCTGCTGACATGATCATGCCAACTTTCACCATTTTCCCGACTCCCTGCGCGGCAGGGGTCACACCACCCATGTAAGAGCTTATCCCCGGCGGTAAGAGAAAACACCACTGTAAAATTGAAGGAGAGTTAATCCCAATAGGCCGAGGGCTGCAACTATTACAGAGCATTCCCCGACGATCACATATGGCGTCGGTTGCAGGAATCCCGGCAACATTGTATCGACGACGCCAGACTCTCCTAATCCGAGACTCCCGACGATCCGGCCGTATGGGTCGATCATCGCCGATACGCCGGTATTCGCCGATCGCGCCAGCGGCAGGCCCTGCTCGATCGCCCGCGCCCGCGCCTGCGCCAGGTGCTGGTATGGCCCCGAGGCCTCGCCGAACCAGGCATCGTTCGTCACCTGCACCAGCCAGTCGGCCCGGCCCTCCGGCGCGGCGAGGCCGCCGGGAAAGATCGCCTCGTAGCAGATGAGCGGCAGGAACGCCGGCAGGCCCGGCACCTGCACGAGATGCGGGCCGCTTCCGGCGGTGAAGCCGCTCCGGGTCAGCGGCTCGAGCGAGGGGATGCCGAGCGCCGCGACGAGCCGGGGCAGCGGGATGTACTCGCCGAAGGGCACGAGGTGGTGCTTGTCATAGACCGCGACCGGCGCGCCGGCCGGGTCGAGCACCGCGAGCGAGTTGAACCAGCGCGGCGGATCGCCCGGCTCCGCCCGGACGATCCCGAGCACGAGCCGCCCCGGCGCCGCCGCGGCGGCGCTCGCCGCGAGCAGGTCGGGGCGGTCGTCGAGCGCGAAGGGCACCGCGGTCTCGGACCAGATCGTCACGTCGGGGCGCGGCTCCTGGGCGGTGAGCGCGAGGTGGCGCTCGAAGAACGCCTGCTGCTTCTCCGGCAGCCATTTCTCCGCCTGCGGCATGTTCGGCTGCACCAGCCGCACGCTGAGGGCTGGCTCGCGCGGGGGCAGCGGCGCGGCGAGTCGCCACGTCCCCCAGCCCCAGCCGGCGGCGACGGCGAGCGCGACCAGCGCCGCCACCCGCCACGACCGCGCCCCGAGGAGGAGCCCGGCGGCGAAGGTGGCGAGGGTGAGAAGATAGGGGCCGCCGAGCGCGAGAAGCTGGGCGACAGGCGTCTCGATCCAGGCATAGGCCTGCAACGCCCAGGGAAATCCGGTCAGCACGTGGCCGCGGGCGAATTCCGCGAGCGTCCAGAGCGCGGCGAGGAGCAAGGCGCCGGCCACCCCCGCGCGCCGGCGCCGCGGCAGGATGGCGCGGGCGAGCGCGAAGGCGAGGCCCCAGAAGAGCGCGAGGCCGGCCGCGATGCCGACAAGCGCGATCGGCGCCAGCCAGCCGAAGATCTCGGGCTGCACCAGGAACGGATCGACGATCCAGAACATGCCGGCGGCGAAGTAGCCGACGCCGGCCCCCCAGCCGATCAGGAAGCCGCGGCCCGGCCCCGGCGCCGCCTCGACGAGCCAGAGAAGCACCGGCAGCGCCACGAGCACCGCCACTGGCCAGGACACCGGCGGCTGCCCGAGCGCCATGACCGCGCCGGCCCCGAGCGCAAGCCCGAGGCTCGCCCAGGCTCCCGCCGCGGCCAGCCGGCCGGGCAATCGCCGGATCGCGATGGAACCGACTATTCCGCCGCCTCCGCCGACCGCACCGGAGCGAGCCGCACCCGCACCCGGTCGAGCCGGCGCCCGTCGCCCTCCACCACCTCGAACTCGTGGCCGGCGGGATGCGCCACCACCTCGCCGCGCGCCGGCAGCCGGCCGGCGAGCCGGATGACGAGGCCGCCGAGCGTGTCCACCTCCTCGGCGAGGCCGGGGTCCATGAGCGGCAACCCGGCCGCGCGCTCGGCGTCGTCGACATCCATGCGCGCCTGGGCGAGATAGACCCCCGGGGCTTCCTCGAGCCACAGCGGCTCCTCGGCCTCGTCGTGCTCGTCCGAGATGTCGCCGACGATCTGCTCGAGCACGTCCTCGATGGTGACGAGGCCGTCGACGCCGCCGTACTCGTCGATGACGAGCGCCATGTGGATGTGCGCCGACTGCATCTTCTGGAGCAGCGTGGCGAGCGGCATCGACGGCGGCACGTAGAGAAGCGGCCGCAGCATGCCGGCGAGGTCGAAGGGCGCGTCTGCCGCCCCGAAGCCATAGCGCAGCGCCATGTCCTTGAAGAGCACGAGCCCCTCGGGCTGGTCGAGCGTCTCGGCATAGACCGGCAGCCGCGACAGCTCGCTGGAGCGGAAGGCCGCCACCACGTCGGCAAAGCTCGCGTCGTTCGGCACCGCGACGACGTCGGCCCGGGGCACGCTCACGTCATCGACCTTGAGCCGGCGCATCCGGCGCAGGTTCACCGCGAGATCGGCGTCACCCGGCGCAGCGCGCTGCGACCCGGCCTCGTCGAGGGCCTCGCGGCGGAACAGACGTGAGAAGAAGGATTGTCGCGCGGCGCCGTCGGGACTGTCGGGGTCCTCGTCCGCGGACAGGCCCGGCCCGCCAGGCGCCTGTCCGATCGGTGTGTCGTTCATCTCTCCTGCCCGGGTGACGCGTCCGAGGGGCGCTCCTCGCGTGAATATGGGTTCGGCACGCCCATGCTGGCAAGCACATTCGTCTCCAGGGCCTCCATCGCCTCGGCCTCGGCGTCGTCCTCGTGGTCGTGGCCGAGCAGATGCAGGACGCCATGCACCACGAGATGGCTGACGTGATCGGCGAAGGGGATGCCCCCTGCCTCCGCCTCGCGCCGGCAGGTGTCGTAGGCGATGGCGATGTCGCCGAGGAAGAGCCGCGCCCCCGCAGGCTCCGGCACCGGCCCGTCGAAGTCGGGCCAGGAGAGCACGTTCGTCGGCGCCGGCTTGCCGCGGAAGTCGGCGTTCAGCCCGGCGATGCGCGCGTCCGAGCAGGCGAGGAGCGCGATCTCGTGGCGCCCCGGGTCACGCCCGACACCCGCGAGCGCGGCGCGGGCCGCGCGCTCGGCGAGCGGCTCGAGCCCGGCCGCGTGCCAGCGCGGGTCCTCGAGGATCACCTCGACCAGCGGCTCCGGCGCGTCGCCACCGGTGGGCACGGGCTCAGGCATCGGCGGGCCGCGCCACCTCGTAGGCGCGGATGATGCGGGCGACGAGCGGATGGCGCACCACGTCCTCGGCGCCGAATCGCGAGAAGGCGACGCCCGACACGTCGCGCAGGATGCGCTCGGCCTCGATCAGGCCGGAGGCGACGCCCTTCGGCAGGTCGATCTGGGTCGGGTCGCCCGTCACCGCCATGCGGCTGCCTTCGCCGAGGCGGGTCAGGAACATCTTCATCTGCATCGCGGTGGCGTTCTGCGCCTCGTCGAGCACCACGTAGGCGTTCGCGAGCGTGCGGCCGCGCATGAAGGCAAGCGGCGCGATCTCGATCTGCCGCTCCTCGATCAGCTTCTGCACCTGCTTCGGCGGGAAGAAGTCGTTCAGGGCGTCGTAGAGCGGCTGCATGTAGGGGTCGACCTTCTCCTTCATGTCGCCGGGCAGGAAGCCGAGCCGCTCGCCGGCCTCGACCGCGGGGCGGGAGAGGATGATCCTGTCGACGCGGCCCTCGATGTACATCGCCGCCGCCGCCGCGACCGCGAGATAGGTCTTGCCGGTGCCGGCGGGGCCGATCCCGAAGGTGAGCTCGTGGCGGAAGAGGTTGCGCACATAGGCCTTCTGCGCCGTGGTGCGCGGCTCCACCAGCTTGCGGCGGGTGCGGATCTCGATGGCGTCGCCCGAGAACATCTCGAGCTGGCCGCTCCGCGCCTCGGGGCCCGGCGCCGGGGCCGGCGACGGGCCGAGGCGGATCGCCGCCTCGATGTCGCCGGGGCTGAGCGGCCGGCCCTGCTCCAGCCGCTCGTAGAGCGCCCGGAGCACCGTCTCGGCGGCGGCGCGGTCGGGCTCCGGCCCCTGCAGCGTCAGGTGGTTGCCGCGGCGATGGATCGTCACGCCCATGCGCGACTCGACCTGCGCGATGTTGCGGTCGAGCTCGCCACAGAGGTCGATCAGCAGCCGGTTGTCGGGAAACTCGAGGATGGTGTCGGACGCATCATCCGGGATCGCGGGGTTCTGGGCGGTGGTCGCCAATTGGCCTCCGGAAAGGGCACGCGAGCAAAGTTACGGCAGGCCGAGCCTGCCCCGAATCCGCAGCGGCGCGCAAGCAGTTTACGGAAGCTCGCCGAGCCGGCGGCAATCGGGCGCCAGCATTGCAACTGCTGTAGGGTGGGTGATTCACCCACCCTGCAACGCTGCCGATCTTCCGCGGATTTCGGGCGCGAAGCCGCCTCACTTCGCCTCGAGCAGCCGCCGGGCGATCACCTGGGCCTGGATCTCGGCGGCGCCCTCGAAGATCGACAGGATCCGCGCGTCGCAGAGCACGCGGCTGATCGGATACTCGAGCGCGAAGCCGTTGCCGCCGTGGATCTGCAGCGCCACGTCGGCGTTCGACCAGGCGATGCGGGCGGCGAGGAGCTTCGCCATGCCGGCCTCGAGATCGCAGCGGCGGTCCTCGTCCTTCTCTCGCGCGGCGAAGTAGGTGATCTGGCGCGCCACCATGATCTCGACCGCCATCATCGCGAGCTTGCCGTAGACCCGCGGGAAGGCGATGAGCGCCTTGCCGAACTGCTTGCGGTCCTGGGCGTACTTCATGCCCAGCTCGAGCGCGCATTGCGCGACGCCGATCGCCCGGGCGGCGGTCTGGATGCGGGCGCTCTCGAAGGTGCGCATGAGCTGGCGGAAGCCCTGCCCCTCGACGCCGCCGAGGAGGTTCGCCGCCGGCACGCGGAAGCCGTCGAAGCCGAGCTCGTACTCCTTCATGCCCCGGTAGCCCAGCACCTCGATCTCGCCGCCGGTCATGCCCGGCGCGGGGAACGGGTCCGCCTCGGTGCCCCGCGGCTTCGGGGCGAGCAGCATCGAGAGGCCGGTGTGGTCGGTGGTCGCGGGGTCGGTCCTGACCAGCATGGTCATGAGGTCGGTGCGCGCCGCGTGGGTGATCCAGGTCTTGTTGCCGGTCACGACCCAGTCGTCGCCCTCGCGGACGGCGCGGGTGCGCAGGCTGCCGAGGTCGGAGCCGGTGTTCGGCTCGGTGAAGACGGCGGTGGGCAGCACCTCGGCCGAGGCGAGCTTCGGCAGCCACTCGGCCTTCTGCGCCGCGGTGCCGCCGCCGAGGATGAGCTCCGCCGCGATCTCCGAGCGGGTGCCGAGCGAGCCCACGCCGATGTAGCCGCGCGACAGCTCCTCGGAGACGACGCACATGGCGGTCTTCGAGAGGCCGGCGCCGCCGTATTCCTCCGGGATCGTCAGGCCGAAGACGCCGAGCTCGCCCATCTCCTCGAGGATCCCGATCGGGATGAGCTTGTCGTCGTGGTGCCATTCCTGCGCGAAGGGGACGACCTTCTCGTCGGCGAAGCGGCGGAACTGGTCGCGGATCATCTCGTAGTCGTCGTCGAGCCCGGTGGCGCCGAAGCTCGCGGCCCCCGCCTGCTCGATCATCAGCTCCACGAGCCGGGCCCGCGCCGCGTCGGTGTTGCCGGCGGCGATCAGGGTGCGGACCTCGGCGGTGCGGAAGGCGGCGAGCACCGCCTCGTCGAGGCCGAGCGACTCGGGGCGGACCACCTCGCTCTGCGACATGGGGATGCCGCCGGCGAGCTGGCCCAGGTATTCCCCGAAGGCGATCTGCAGGATCAGCGCCTCGGTCTCGCCGAAGCGTCCCGCCTCGCCGAGCCGCCGGGCCCAGCCCGCCAGCTCGCGCAAGGCCTCGGCGTAGGTCGCCATCCACGCCAGCCCGTGCGCCGCGCACTGATCGGCCTCGAGCGCCGAGTTCGAGATGCGCCCCGCGCGGCTCAGCCGCCCGGCGAGGCCGGCGCGGGCCGCCCCGACCAGCCCGGCGGCGGCATCGGCGGCAGCCTCGGCGAGGACCAGGAGATCGGGCAGGAGGGCGGTGTCCGGGAGGCGAACGCGGGCGGGGTCCGTCATCGGGATCCTTTCTTGGGGCCAGGTCGGGGCGGGGCTTGTGCGCCGCGGAATCGGATGTTGCAGGTGCGCGCGCACGTTAGGCCCCCGGCGCGGTGCCGTCAATTTTGCACGCAACATTCCTGTCTGTCGGCCGGTCTCGTCGAGAATCTTATTAGCATTGCGCTGCCTTGCCCGACCTGCGAAGCCCGGGAGGGGAGGTTCCGCGGATGGTCGGATTGGATAGCTTCGTCGCCGCCTACGGCACCGCGGCCACGGTCGGCGCCGTCGGGGCGCTCGCGGCCGGCGGCTTCGTCAAGGGCGTCGTCGGCTTCGCCCTGCCGCTCATCGGCGTGAGCCTCGCGGGGTCGTTCGTGCCGTTCGAGGTGGCGGTCGCGCTCCTCATCGTGCCGATGCTCGTCTCGAACCTCGCCCAGGCGCTGCGCAGCGGACTCGCACCGGCACTCGCCGATCTCAGGCGATTCTGGCTGATGAACCTCATCCTCGCCGTCACCGTCGCGCTCACCGCCCAGCTTGTCGTCGTCCTGTCCCAGGAGACTCTCTTCAGTCTTCTCGGCATCATCGTCACCGGTTTCGCCCTCAGCCAGCTCGCCGGCTGGCGGCCGACGTTCCCGACCCGGCATCGCACCCGCGTCGAGAGCATCGTGGCGCTGGCCGCCGGGCTCCTCGGCGGCTTCGCCGGAAGCTGGAGCCCGCCGCTCGTCATGTACCTCATCACCCTCGACCTGCCGAAGACCGAGATGGTCCGGGTCCAGAGCCAGTTCTTCCTGCTCGGATCGGTCGTCCTGCTCCTCGCGCACCTGCACTCGGGCGTCCTCGACGCCCGGACGCTGCCCGCCTCGATCTGGATGACGCTGCCGACGATGCTGGCGATGTTCGTGGGCTACACGGTACACGATCGGCTGGATCAGGAGCTGTTCCGCAAGGCGACGCTCGTCGTGCTGGTCCTGACCGGGCTCAACCTGCTGCGGCGCAGCATGTTCTGAGGTCGCCGCGCCCGAAGACGGCGCGGCGAAGGGATGCATGGGCCATGCACACCGCAGGCACAGCCCGTATGCCACCCGAAGGACCGGGCGTCAGCCGAGGGCGGCGGCCTTCACCTCGTCCGAGACGTGCGCCTCGTACTGCCGGAAGTTGTCGGCGAACATGCCGACGAGCTTCGCCGCCTGCGCGTCGTACTCGGCCGGGTCGGCCCAGGTCGAGCGCGGGTCGAGGAGCTTTGCATCGACCCCCGGCACGTCCACCGGCACCTCGAAGCCGAAGTTCGGGTCGACGCGGAACTCGACGCCGTTGAGCGAGCCGTCGAGCGCGGCGGTGAGCAGCGCCCGGGTCGCGGCGATCGGCATCCGCTTGCCGGTGCCGTAGGCGCCGCCGGTCCAGCCGGTGTTGACGAGCCAGCAGGACGCGCCGGACTCGGCGATCCGGTCGCGCAGGAGCGCGCCGTAGACCTCGGGCCGGCGCGGCATGAACGGCGCGCCGAAGCAGGTCGAGAACGTCGGCTGCGGCTCGGTCACGCCGCGCTCGGTGCCCGCCACCTTCGAGGTGAAGCCCGAGAGGAAGTGATACATCGCCTGCGCCGGGGTGAGCCGCGCGATCGGCGGCAGCACGCCGAAGGCGTCGCAGGTGAGCATGACGATGTTTCGGGGCGTGCCGCCGCGGGCGGCCGGCGAGGCGTTCGAGATCGCCTCGAGCGGATAGGCGCAGCGGGTGTTCGCCGTCAGGCTGTCGTCGGCGAAGTCGAGCGCGCGGGTGACCGGATCGTAGACCATGTTCTCGACCACGGTCGCGAACATGGTGGTGGTCTTGTAGATCTCGGGCTCCGCCTCGGCCGAGAGGTTGATGGTCTTGGCGTAGCAGCCGCCCTCGAAGTTGAAGGTACCCTCGTCCGACCACCCGTGCTCGTCGTCGCCGATCAGGATGCGCGCAGGATCCGCCGAGAGCGTGGTCTTGCCGGTGCCGGAGAGACCGAAGAACACCGCGACGTCGTCCTCGTCGTCGCGGGCGTGGTTGGCCGAGCAGTGCATCGGCATCACGCCCTTGGCGGGCAGCAGGTAGTTGAGGAGCGTGAAGACGCCCTTCTTGTTCTCGCCGGCATAGGCGGTGCCGCCGATCAGGATGAGCTTCTGCTCGAAGGAGATCGCGATCACCGTCTCGGAGCGGCAGCCGTGGACGCCTGGGTCGGCCTTGAAGCTCGGGCAGTTCAGGATGGTGAAGTCGGGCATGAACGACCTCAGCTCCTCCCGCTCCGGGCGCCGCAGCAGGTGGCGGCAGAACAGGCCATGCCACGCGAGCTCGGCGATGACGCGGATGTTGACGCGGTGCGCGGGGTCGGCACCGGCGTAGAGATCCTGGACGAACAGCTCGCCGCCGCGGATGTGGGCCCGCATGTCGGCCGCGAGCCTGCAAAAATGCTCGGGGCTCATCGAGCCGTTGTTTTCCCACCAGATGCTGTCGACGACCGAGTCCTCGCGCACCACGAACTTGTCCTTGGGGCTGCGGCCGGTGTGCCGCCCGGTCGAGACCAGGAAGGCGCCCCCCTGCCCCACCTCGCCCTCGCCCCGGGCGACGGCGGCCTGCACCAAGGCGGGCTCGAGCAGGTTGTAGCGAACCGTCGCAACGCCAGGAAAACCGCTATTTTCCAATGTCATGCGGGGATTCACCTCCTCCTGGACCTTGAACATCGTCGTCATGCCCTGCACACCTTCCCGTTTGCCCCACGCCCGAGCCAGCGGACGCACTCAATGACTCGCGCCCCGTCGCGGTCGCGTCGGGGCGTGGCGGAACTTATAGCATGGACGCC
>Ga0075163_10012126_pt1 | contig 11228 bp, 6 predicted proteins | sample JI1023141ADNA_FD_71478 | JGI IMG/M metagenome (GOLD analysis project Ga0075163, IMG submission 71478) | Wastewater effluent complex algal communities from Wisconsin, to seasonally profile nutrient transformation and Carbon sequestration -... | ecosystem: Engineered > WWTP > Effluent > Algae...
GTGCAGGAGGAGGGGGAGGGGCCAGCTCGGGTTGCTTGAATGACCAGCTGCCAGACGATGGCGGTGTCGGCGGTACGGGAGGTGTATCCGGGCCTTTCGGCGGTTCTTCAGGTACCATGGTAACGCTAGATATTTCGGGTGCGGGTGGTTCGGGAGCGGGGGCGGTGGGAACGGTTGGTGCAACGATCGGTTTTGGCGGTGCAGCGGCTGCCGCGTCAGGCGCACGGGCGTTCTGGTCCTTCTTGTCCGAAGATGAATAGGTGCGCATGGCCGGCGCCGCGGCCACGGCCCTGGGTTTGGAGTGTGCCGCCTTTTCGCGCGCAGGTGCCGGTGAGCTTGCCGGTGCCCGTGTGAACGATACAAGCCCCAGGGTCGCGAGCAATGTGGCCGTGGCCAGACCACCGATGGCCGCCCAGAAGCCGATGCCCGGCATCACTTCGAAAGCACCCGTTGCAACGAGCGCACCGCCTGTTGCCTGCGCCAATGGCAGTTCCTTCGCGCCGGTCATCAGCACCGCCGCGCAGATCAGACCGATGATGGCCAGTGCCGCCGAAGCGAAGTGCGATGCGCGTTGGGGGATCAATGAGGCGATCAGTCCCAGCACCGCGCAAGCCAGCACGGCGATGGCCATGGGCGCACGCGTCTTTTCCGGTGATGGTCGCCGCGCGACCGGGGCGGGGGCTTCAGATCGCTTCTTCTGCCGCTGTTCCAACAGCTGTCGCGCTTTGTCCGCAACACTGCCGCTGCTCGCGGGATCCGCAGCAGACGTATCCACATCGGAGGCATGATCCTCCTCGATCGGGTCAGTTGGTATGATTTCCGCCGTTGCCGACCCGACACCGAGTACCAGATCGATCCCCTTGATGGCCGCGGGCTCAACATCTCCCACCCGTACGGTGAAGAACACCAGGAAAAAGCACGCGATCACCAGGCCGAACGCCCCTGCGGCGATCCACCCGACCAGGGTGCCACGGGGTGACCGGAGGTTGTCCATGTGGTCGAGGCAAGGACCGCGTCCGCGACTTGCGAGGGTAAAGTAGGCGATCGGCTGGGACGCCGTGCGGCTTCGCGGGAACGTCCATCACTTCCCCATTGATCGCTCACGGGGCCAGTACATCCGCTCAACCGTTGCGAACGGATGATCTTGAGCGCAGGACGCCTGGTTCGGCCAAGGGATCCGGCACGTCGGTGGAATGCCGCCGAAGACGCTTCTTAGTTCAGGGTCAGTGTGTCATTTCAGCGTTGTTCAGCCCCTCGCGGTTTCGTCTTTCATAGGGCCGTTGGCGCGCAGGTCCGGACGGTTGTCAGGAACCAGCGCACCCGCATCACAACACCTGTTCAAAAATTCCTTCCCCGTAGGGGAACGCTCCCTGACAGGTCGAAGGGAAAACCGCCGTCCCGGAAGATCGGCTTTCATTTGCGCCCCGAATTCCGGAACCCATGGCCAAGAAGAAGGAAGCATCTGGAGACCTCGTCATCGTGGAGTCCCCCGCCAAGGCGAAGACCATTGAGAAGTACTTGGGCGAGGGCTACACCGTGCTCAGCAGCTACGGCCATGTGCGGGACCTTCCTGAGCGTGACCTGAGCGTGGACGTGGAGAACGGCTTCGAGCCCACGTACATCATCCCCGATGACAAGAAAGAGCGGCTCAGCCAGCTGCAGAAGGAAGCCAACAAGGCGGCCACTGTCTGGCTCGCGACCGACGAAGACCGCGAGGGGGAAGCCATCAGTTGGCACCTGAAGGAAGCGCTCGGCCTCGCGGACAGCAAGGTGAAGCGCATCACGTTCAACGAGATCACCAAGAGCGCGGTACTCAAAGCCATTGAGAACCCGCGCGAGATCGACATCCACCTGGTGGACGCCCAACAGGCGCGCCGTGTGCTGGACCGTTTGGTGGGCTATGAGTTGAGCCCCATCCTGTGGCGCAAGGTGAAGCCGAGCCTGAGCGCCGGCCGCGTGCAGAGCGTGGCGGTGCGATTGATCGTGGAACGCGAGCGTGAGATCCTCGGTTTCGCGGAGAAGTCATCGTTCCGTATCACGGCGAATTTCCTGGCCAACGGGAAGAGCATCGTGAAGGCCGAGCTGCCCAAGCGTTTTGATACCGAGGCCGAGGCATTGGCCTTCCTCCAAGGGTGTATCGGTGCCACCTTCACCGTGAAGGCGGTGGAGAAGAAACCCGGTAAACGTTCGCCCGCGGCACCGTTCACGACCTCCACATTGCAACAGGAAGCTTCGCGGAAGCTGGGCTACGGCGTTGACCGCACGATGCGCATCGCACAGGGGCTCTACGAGCAGGGGCACATCACCTACATGCGTACCGACTCCGTGAACTTGGGCGACCAGGCGATCGAAGCGGCGAAGGCGGCGATCATTTCCCAGTACGGCGATCGCTACAGCAAACCGCGGAAATTCGCCACCAAGAGCAAAGGCGCGCAGGAAGCCCACGAAGCCATCCGCCCGACCGATCTGATGGTACGCAATGCGGGCAGTGACCGCGATGCCGAGAAATTGTACGAGCTCATCAGCAAGCGTACGCTCGCCAGCCAGATGGCCGAGGCCGAGCTGGAGAAAACGGTGGTGAACATCGATATCAGCACCCGGCCTGATGACCGGTTGGTCGCACAAGGCGAGGTGATCCTTTTCGACGGCTTCCTGAAAGTGTACATGGAAGGGAAGGACGATGAAGAGGGGGAGGAGCAGGAAGGGCTGCTGCCCGACATGAAGCAAGGGGAGGCGCTCGCTCTGCAGGATCTTACGGCCACGCAGCGCTTCGACCGACCGGCCCCGCGTTACACGGAAGCCAGCCTGGTCAAGAAGCTCGAGGAACTCGGCATCGGCCGACCTTCCACCTACGCTCCCACGATCAGCACTGTGCAGAAGCGCGGGTACGTGGAGAAAGAAAGTCGGGACGGCACCCCCCGTCCGTACCGGATCCTCACGTTGGCCAAGGGAGCCATCACGGACCAGACGGCCAGTGAGAACACGGGTGCGGAAAAGCAGAAGTTGTTCCCGACGGACATCGGCATCGTGGTGAACGACTTCCTGGTGGAGCACTTCCCGACGATCGTGGACCTGAACTTCACAGCGTACGTGGAAGGGGAATTCGATCAGATCGCCGAGGGCACGATGAACTGGCGTGACATGATCGCGGAGTTCTACAAACCGTTCCACCTCACCATCGGCAGCGTGAAGGACACGGCCGAGCGGGCAACGGGTGCGCGGATCCTGGGCAAGGACCCGGTGAGCGGGAAGGACGTCGTGGCGCGCATCGGCCGATTCGGCGCCATGATCCAGATCGGCAGCGCAGAGGACGAGGACAAGCCGAAGTTCGCCAGCCTGCGCAAAGAGCAGAGCATCGGGAGCATCACCTTCCAAGAGGCGATGGACCTGTTCAAGCTGCCGCGGACACTGGGTGAGCGCGACGGGGAAGTGGTGAGCGCGGGCATCGGCCGTTTCGGCCCGTTCGTGAAGCTGGGCAGCACATACGCGAGCCTGACGCCGGAGGACGATGCGCTCAGCATAACGCTCGAACGCGCTATCGAACTGATCGACCAGAAGAAGATCGCGAGCGCCACCGTGGAGCTCGGACTCTACGAGGGCGAGCCCATCGTTTCCGGAAAGGGGCGTTTTGGTCCCTTCGTGAAGTACAAGTCGCTTTACGCGAACATCCCGAAGTCGGAAGACCCAGCGACCGTCACGCTCGAACGCGCGATCGAACTCATCCAAGCGAAGCAAGCGGGCGCTGCGGCCCTCATCCTCAAGGTTTTCGACGGTTCGGCCATCCAAGTGCTCAAAGGCAAGTACGGCCCGTATGTCACGGATGGAAAGTTGAACGCCAATGTGCCGAAGGGCAAGGAACCCGAGGCGCTCACGCTGGATGAGTGCGTGAAGCTGTTGGACGGCCCCACGGCGAAGAAGCCCGTGAAGAAGAAGGGGGGCTTCCGCAGGAAGAAGGCCTGACCACGCACTGCGAACACTGGTCTGTCAACAGGTCTTGGGTTGCCGCGCTCGCAGCGGTACGCCGTATCCGGACCTTCGGAGCGCGGCAGAGCGGTCCGCAAAGGGCAACTGCCTACTGCCACTGCCGCTGCCTGCTCCCCACATGGACATCAGCATCTATTTCAAGCCGTCACAGCGCTTCGGCCAAAGCCGCCCGGAATGGCTCGCGCATTCGCTCGGTGACAACACGCTCTTCCATACCGTTTCCGGAATGCCCAAGCTCGACGGGGCCCAAGTCGCGATCCTCGGTGTGCTGGACGACCCCGGCCACGCCAAACCGCGTGGTTGTGTACAAGCCCCGGATGCCATTCGTGAGGAATTGTACCGCTTGTACCTGCCGTCCGGAAAGGTGAACGTGGTGGACCTGGGCGACATCCATCCGGGCCACACGGCGAAAGACACCCAGCACGCCTTGGCCGAATCGATCGCTGAGCTGATCCGTCGGAACATCATACCTGTAGTGATCGGAGGCGGTCAGGGCCACACCTTCAGCCAATACCTGGCCTACGAGAAATTGGAGCGCACCGCCAACCTCGCATGTGTGGATGGCCGTTTCGATCTGGGTGAGCCGGGCCAAGGATTGGCGGAGACCTCGTACCTGAGCCACATGGTGCTTCGGCAGCCGAATTATCTCTTCAACTACAGCAACCTGGGCTTCCAGACCTACTTGGTAGACCAGCCGGGCATCGAGCTGATGGAGAAGCTCTACTTCGACACCCATCGTCTCGGGGAGCTGCGTGCGAACCTGACCGACGCGGAACCCGTGCTCCGCAACGCGGATACGGTAAGTGTGGACATGACCAGCGTGCGTTGGGCCGACGCGCCCGGCACTACGCGCCCCGGACCGAACGGCTTCCATGGCGAAGAGATCTGCCGGATCATGCGGTATGCGGGCGTAAGCGAGAAGGTCACCTCCGTGGGCATCTACGAGATGGATCCCCAGCGCGACCAGCATGGCATCACTGCCCAACTGGTGGCCCAGATGGTCTGGTGCTTCCTGGATGGGGTCAGTAGCCGTACCAATGACCTGCCTTGGATGGATCGCAAGCGGTTCACCCGCTTCCGTGTGCCCATCAAGGGTCATGAGCAGGAACTTGTTTTCTACAAGAGCACGGTGAGTGACCGCTGGTGGATGGATATTCCGTACCGGGCCGAACAGGAGGCGCGCTTCGAGCGGCACCATTTGGTTCCGTGTGCCTACAGCGATTACCAGATGGCCTGCCGGGAAGAGGTGCCTGACCGCTGGTGGCGCACTTATCAGAAGTTGGCCTGACCTGCGGTCGCCTATCCGTGGTCGCATGGTTGGCTTTCCTCGTGCGGGGAGACTGTTGAAAAGATCCAACGGAAACCTTTTTTGCTACTTTGGCGGCGGATCGGAAGCGGGCCGAAGGGCGCTATGACCCTGGAACCCGCGCCAACGAACGAGAACTAGCATGAGGGGGATACTTTCCGTAGCGGCCTGCACGGTGGTGATGAGCGTTTCGTACGCCCAGCAGGACCCACAGTACACACAGTACATGTTCGACCGCCTGTCGACCAACTCCGGCGTAGCGGGTACCAGTGGCAACATCTGCGTTACAGCGCTTTTGCGGCAGCAGTGGAGCGGCTTCGATGGTGCGCCCAAGACCGGACTGATCAATGTGCAGGGGCCGATCAGCAAGATCAATAGCGGGGTCGGCATGTCCGTCTATTACGACAAGCTGGGCCAGGAAACGAGCACCATCGCGAGGTTGCATTATTCGTACCATTTCAAACCTGGCGGTGGCACAGGAACACTGGGTGTGGGCCTGTATGCGGGGCTCAGCAGCCGAGCCTTGGGGAACAAATGGATCGCCGTGGATGACGTTACCCAAGATGACGCCATACCCGACAACGGAACCAGCTCTTCGGGCTTCGATATGGGAGCGGGCATCTACTACGTGAACCAGAAGCTCTGGGCGGGCCTCAGCAGCACGCAACTGCCTGAGACCGAGCTCGAGAACGTGAGCATCAAGAACAAACGCCACTATTACGCGCAGGCCGGGTACAAGCATGATCTGAATCCGGACCTTTCGCTTCTGCCGAGCTTGTTGATCAAGAGCGATGGCACATCGACCCAGTTCGACATCAGTGCATTGGCGATGTACAAGCAGATGGTGTGGCTGGGGGTGAGCTATCGCACGGAGGACGCCATCGCGCCGATCATCGGCTACCAGATGGCCACCGGAAAGGACAAGAAGAGCATGTTCAAGATCGGCTACAGTTACGATGTGACGACATCGGAATTGAAGAACTACAGCAGCGGAAGCCACGAGATCATGCTCAACTACTGCTTCATGATCAAGAAGAAGGAGGTGATCGAGATCTACGGCCACCCGCGCTTCTTGTGAACCGGGGTAACAATTGGAACCACAACGCCGTTGCATGTCTTGTCTGAGAGTGTCCGCTTACCCGGATCCAAGGACCAGGACTCTGCAAGGACCTGAGACGGAACGGCAAAAAAGGAAGACCATGGAACTTCGTCCCATCGTATACCTGTGCGCCCTTGGCTTGCTGGCGAGCTGTGGCCAAGGCGGCCAGGGCCAATTGATCGGTTCACAGAACCGGCCTGCTTGGTACCAAGTTGATCCTTATGGGATGAATTACATCCCGATGGGCAGCTACGTCATGGGCCCAAGCGATCAGGACGCTCCGAACGCTGGTGTGGCCAAATCCCGCACGGTCTCGGTCCAAGCGTTCTATATGGACCAGACGGAGATCAGCAACAACGAGTACAGGCAGTTCGTGGAGTACGTTGTGGACTCCATCGGCAAGCGTCTTTTGGGGGATGCCGACATCGGGGAGCATGTGATCACGGAAGATGAGTTCGGTGAGGAGATCGATCCGCCTGTGATCAACTGGACCGAAAAGGTGGATTACGACGACGAGGAAGTCCGTGAGGCGCTGGCCGACATGTACTACCAGAGCAGCGAGCAGTTCTATCGCCGCCAAGAGATAGACACGCGCAAGTTGTTGTTCGAATACTACTGGATAGACCTCCAGGAAGCCGCTCGAAAGGCGGGCCGTGACCAGGACCTTAACGCCGGGGGGTACACCAACTCGAAAGGCCAGAACTTCTCCATCATGGGCCACAGCGACCGGGGCAAGTTCATCATCAAAGAGATCATCAATGTCTTCCCGGACACGCTCACATGGGTGCACGACTTCACCTATGCCTACAACGAGCCGATGACCAAGAACTACTTCTGGCACCCGGCCTATGATGATTATCCGGTTGTCGGCATCACTTGGCAACAGGCCAACGCCTTCAACGTGTGGCGGACGCAGAACATGATGAACGCTTGGTTGGCTGCTGGCGGGGAGCCTTTCATAAACGACTTCCGTTTGCCGACAGAGGCCGAATGGGAGTATGCTTCGCGCGGCGGTCTCGACCTTTCGCCCTATCCATGGGGGGGGCCGTACATCCGCAACCGTCAAGGCTGTTTCCTGGGCAACTTCAAACCCTTGAACGGTAATTACACTGATGACGGCGGCTTCCATACCGTGCCGGTCGACAGTTACAGTGCGAACGACTACGGGCTGTACAACATGGCTGGCAACGTGGCCGAGTGGACCAGCACTGCCTTCGACGAGAGCGTGTACGATTTCGACCACGACCTGAACCCCGAATACAGGTATGATGCATTGGCCAACGACCCGCCATCGCTCAAGCGCAAGGTGATCCGCGGTGGGTCGTTCAAGGACGTGGGGCTTTATTTGCAAACGGGCACGCGTTGCTTCGAGTACCAGGACACCGCCAAGTGCTACGTGGGCTTCCGTTCGGTTCTCACTTACCTGGGCCGTGGCAAGGCCGTGAACGCCGAGGACCTCTAGATCAAGGAATCAGCGCCCGTTACCCTTAGGGAACGAGGGCATTCAACCCGTCATTCTTTCACAAGCAACCCAAACGCAAGGAACAACGATGAGACCAGGCAGCAAAGCATGGAAGGACTTCATGGCCAAACTGTACGGAATCGGTGCAGCGGTCGTGATCGTAGGTGCCCTTTTCAAGATCCAGCACTGGCCGCTGGCCGACTTTTTCCTGATCATTGGTCTTTCCACGGAAGCCATCATCTTCATGTTCTCGGCGTTCGAGCCTCCGCATGAGGATCCGGACTGGAGCTTGGTTTATCCTGAGTTGGCAACTGGCGAACATGCGAACGGGGATGACTTCAAGAAGGAGGACCAGCGCTCGATCACCGAGCAGTTGGACGATATGCTGGAGAGCGCCAAGATCGAGCCCGAACTCATCGAGAGTCTGGGTAATGGCATGCGCACGTTGAGCGACCAGGCTAAACAGCTGACGGATATCAGCAGCGCCGCAACAGCAACGAACGATTATGTGACCAACCTGAAAGGCGCAAGCGATCGCGTGAGCACCCTCAGTGACAGCTACGCCAAGGCGAGCGAGAGCTTGGTGGGGCTCAGTGCGAATGTGGACGCCGGCAAGAACGCTGGTGAGAGCCTCAGCCGCATGAGCAAGAACCTCAGCGACCTGAACGAGATGTACGAGATCCAACTGCGCAGCAGCCGCGAGAAGCTGGAGGCCGCCAACCAGATGTTCGAAGGGATGGGCGAGATGCTCGGCCACCTCAAGAACAGCGTGGAGGACACCAAGCGTTACAAGGAGAACATCTCCGTGCTCAGTGACAACCTCGGCAAGCTGAACACGGTGTATGGCAACATGCTGGCCGCCATGACCGTGCGCGGCTGATCATCATCCGCATTTAACGATCCCGAAATCCCCACGACCAGACCATGGCAGGCGGAAAACTGTCCCCGAGACAGAAGATGATCAACATGATGTACTTGGTACTGACGGCGCTCTTGGCGCTGAACGTATCCAAGGAGATCCTGGACAGTTTCATCACGGTGAACAACGGCTTGGAGAACACCAAGAGCTCTCTGGCCGATAAAGCGAACGAGACGTATACCACGTTCGCCAGCTATGCCCAGCAGAACGCCGAGAAATACGGCAAGGCCTATGCCTCCGCACAAGAAGTGCAGAAGCTCGCCGGCAGCTTGGTGAACTACATCGACTCGTTGAAAGTGAAGGTGATCATGGAATGCGAGAAGCTCCCTGCCGACAAGATCATCGGGAAGGATGCGGCCGGACGCGACACGGTGCTCAATATGCAGCACTTGGCGAAGAAGGACAGCTACAACGAGATCACACACATGATGGTGGGCAGTGAGCCGGCCAAACCTTCGGAAGGGGCATGGACCGCGACGGAGTTGAGGACGAAGCTGGAGGCTTTCCGGGACAAGGTCAAGGGCATCGGTGAAGCCGCCAAGGAACCCGCGCTGGTGGCCAGTGTGGACCGGATGTTCAATTTCGAGGACCGTCCGGACGCAGGCGGAACGATGAACAACTGGCAGTCCATCAACTTCTATCACGTTCCACAGGTCGCGGGTATCACCATCATGTCGAAGATCCAAGCGGACGTCCGCAACATGGAGACCGAGATGGTGGCCAAGTTGCTGGGCAACGTGGAGAAGACGAGCTTCAAGTTCAATACGCTGGATGCCATCGTCAAGCCACAGAGCAGCTACGTGACCACGGGCAGCAAGTACCGCGCGGAGATCTTCCTTGGTGCGTACGACAACCAGAACGCCCCGAAAGTGTTCATCTGCCCGCCTGGTGCCCGCGTTGACACGAGTGGCAAGGTGCCGACGATCGTTGGGGGCCAAGCTGGCGACCCGCTCCCCATGGAAGGAGCGAAGGCTATCTTGGAACAGATGGCCACCGGTGCAGGCCTGAAACAGGTTTCCGGGATCATCGAGTTCACGCCGGTGGGTGGTGACAAGGTCATTCAGCCGTTTTTTACGGAGTATGAAGTGGCCACACCGACGCTGGTCGTGAGTCCCACGAAGATGAACGTCTTCTACCGTGGCATCGATAACCCGGTAGAGATCAGCGTAGCGGGCTACAGTGCGAAGGACATTTCGCCGAGCATCTCGAACGGTACGTTGGGCAAGGCGGCTGAAGGTTTCATCGTGAAGCCCGGTACCGGTCCGACCGCCATGGTCAGTGTCAGCGTGACCAATCCGGATGGTAGCAAGAAGGCCATGCCCGGCAAGGAGTTCCGCGTGAAGGACATTCCCAAGCCACAGCCGTTCTTCGGTGGCAAGACCATCACCGATACCAACATCAAGAAACAGGACCTCACGGCCTCCGCTGGCGTGATCGCCAAGCTCGAGAACTTCCAGTTCGACCTGAGCTTCCAGATCGTTGAGTACACGGTGTCGGCTACGCTCTCCGGCAGCTTGGCCGAGGAGCGTGTGCAGGGGGCGGCCATGTCGTCCAAGGCCAAGGAGATCGTTGGCAAAGTGAAGACCGGACAAAAGGTCTACATCGAGAACATCAAGGCGAAAGGCCCTGATGGCAGGACCCAGAGCATCGGTACGCTCGCGTTCAAGGTTCTTTGACCGTACAAGAAACCAGCAAGAGGATGAACAACCGTGGAACCTTCCTGATCGGCGCGCTCACAGCGATCGCCATGGGCTTGTCGGTGCCGTCGGATGCCCAAACCGTGCTGGACGGCGCGTACATCAAGGAGCACACCAAGACCCAACGAGTGGTGCCGTACCCGTATATCCGCGAGGCGGACGTGATGTGGTATCGCCGGATCTGGAGGGAGATCGATGTCACCGAGAAGCTGAACCATCCGCTCTACTTCCCGCTGGAGCCGATCAACGACCGCAAGAGCCTGTTCGATGTGATCAAGAACGGATTACTGACGGATGGTTCCATCACCGCTTATGACCCCGGTGTGGACGGCTGGTCCGATGAGTTCAAGCAGCCGCTGCTTACCGCACAGGTCAAGGAGAAGCTTTCCCGCAGCGAGATGGTCTATTCAGACCGCTTGGACGGTTCCGGAGTGGATTCCAGCTTGGTCGCCATCGAAACAAAGAGCGAGAACGTGAAGCGCTATCGCTTGAAAGAGGACTGGATCTTCGACAAACAGCGCTCCTCGATGGACATCCGCATCATCGGTATGGCTCCGTTGAAGGAAAAGCAGAACGATGATGGCTCTCTGCGCGGTTATGAGGTGCTCTTCTGGCTTTACTATCCGGAACTCCGCTATGTGCTCGTGAACTGGGAGATCTTCAACCGGGAGAACGATGCCGAGCGGCGCTCCTTTGATCACGTGTTCTGGACGCGCCAGTTCAGCAGCACGATCATCAAGGAGAGCAATGTCTACAACCGC
>Ga0075163_10012127_pt1 | contig 11227 bp, 8 predicted proteins | sample JI1023141ADNA_FD_71478 | JGI IMG/M metagenome (GOLD analysis project Ga0075163, IMG submission 71478) | Wastewater effluent complex algal communities from Wisconsin, to seasonally profile nutrient transformation and Carbon sequestration -... | ecosystem: Engineered > WWTP > Effluent > Algae...
GCCGACCCCGAGAAGGGCCAGGGCAACGTGCGCTCGGAGGTCAACCTGGCGGTGCTGAACACGCTCAATGCCGCCGGGGTCGAGATCCCTTACCCGCAGCGGGTGGTGCGCCAGGTCTGATCCGGGTCACTCTCGGGTTCAGCCGCCCCGGCTGCCGGCACCGCTGGCGGCCGTCACTGGCGGCAGGCTGCGCAGGAACATGTAGAGCGCCGCGGTGTCGGTCTCGTTGAGCTGCGACAGCGTCGGGAAGGGCATCACCGCGACCGCGCTGCCGTCGGGCCGCCGGCCGGTCTTGAACATGGCCCGGAACGCGCCCGCGTCGACATAGCGGTCAAGGGCCTTGCCGGGTCCGGGCGTCAGGTCGGCCGCCGGCGGGGTGCCGGGGGGCATGCCGGGGATCGACCCGCCTCGCAGGTCGGCGCCATGGCAGCCGACGCAGGTCTGCGCGACGTAGCGACCATGGTCCACGTTGACGGCCGCGGTCACCGCTGCTGCCGGTGGCAGCGAGTGGTCGATGCGTTCCGGCGCCAGAGGCATGCGGCCCAGGCCGACGGCCGCCCGCAACAGCAGCCCCAGCGTGTGCCGCCCGGGGTCGGCGTCCACAGCCGGCAACTGGACGATGTAACCAACCAGCGCACCGAGGTCATCGTCGCTGAGCCGGTTGAAATCGATGCTGGGCATGCCCAGCAGGCCGCGGCCGTCCGGGCGAACGCCGTGCCGCACCGTGCGCACCCAGTCGACCGGACGGTAGCCCTGCGTGACGCTGCCCGGACCCGGCGCAATGTGCGACGCCACCAGGCGGTTCGAGCCGGACTGCCACATCACCTTCCCGGCCCCGTCGGTCCCGTGGCAGCCGCCGCAGCCCAGGGTGTTGAACAGGTAGCGGCCCTGGGCCAGTGCTGCGGCGTCGCTGCGCAACGCGACCGGGTTGGCCGGCACCTCGAAGCGCCGGTCGAGTTGCCAGCCTGCCCGCAGCCAGACCCCGGCCGTCAGCAAGCCGACCAGGCCGGCGAGTCCGGCCACGCCCCCCAGCCCCCATCGAAACCAACGTCCCATACCCTTGCTCCTTGCGTCGTGCAGCGGCCGCAGGTCGCGGCACGCAGGAAGTGTCGGCAAGGGGCGGTCGCCGATCTTCGACCAGAAGAGCCATCGGGTTTACACGGAGCCTTCAAGCGCCGCCTGGCGGCGGTAGATGCTCCCGCCACCAGGCGGCAGCCTGGCCGCGCGAGGTCAGGTCGAGCTTGTCGAGCAGGTTCGCGACATGGCGCTTGACGGTGTGCGCCGAGAGCCCGAGGCGGCGGGCAATGGCTTTGTTGCTGTCGCCGCGGGCGATGCACTCGAGCACTTCGCGCTCACGCGCCGACAGGCCGGGCGCATCGGCCTCGGGCGGCGACTGCCGAGCGGAGTGGCACTGCTGCGCGGCGCGCTCGAGCCAGGCCTGGCGGGCCGCCGTCGACGACAGGCCGGCGCCTGCCGAGACCAGGGTCTGCAGCACCTGCGGGCCGGCCAGCAGCGCGGGGCCGAGGTCGAGCTCTGACGGCGTTTCGCCGAGCGTCGTGGCCAGCAACGACCGGGCTTCGTCGGTCCGGCCGAGCGAGCACAGCGCGGCGCACAGCCGCAGTCGCAGCTCGCTGGGCTCGCCTTGCCCTTCGAGCGCGTCCAGGTCGGGCAGCAGCGCGCTCCACGCGGTGACGGCCTCGCCCGTGCGGTCTTCGAGCGCTTGCGAGCAGGCCTGGGCCATGCGGTGGGTGAGCGCGTAGCGCGGCATCAGCTCGCTGCCGGCCGCCGGCGGTGGCCAGTCCGCCAGTGCCGCGCGCAACGCCGGCAGGTCGCCGAGCACGATCGCCACGCGGGTTCGCCAGGCGGCGTGCTGGCTGCCGTGCACCCAGTGCTGGCGCGGCTCGCTGGGGGCGCTCGCGGCCTCGCGCGAGCGTCTCAGCGCCCGCAGCGCGGCGGCGCCGTCGCCACGCACGGCGTGCAGCAGCGCGACCAATGCGTGGATGTGGGCCAGCCCGTCGGCTGGCGCGCCGTCCCAGCGCGCGACCTCGGCGCTCTCCAGCGCCGACTGCAAGGCCGCCTCGACATCGCCGCGCCACAGCTCGAGCCAGGCCTGGAGGTAGGTCGACCACAGGCGCAAACCGTTGGGCTCGTCGGCGGCCAGGCGCCGCATCGTGGCCGCCATCTGCCAGGTGTCGTGCCAGGTGCCCGGCAGCATCGGCTGGGTCATCGGCGGCGCTGCCTGGTACCAGGCGTCGGCCGTGCCGAGCCGGTCCGCCGCGGCGACGATCGCACGCCGCGTCCGGGCGGCATCGGCCAGGCTGCCGGTCGGCTGGCAGAGCAGCGTCAGCAACTGCGGGAGCGGTGCCAGCGGGCGCTGCTGCAGGGTCTGCACCACGCGCTGGCGGTCGTCGACGCGGTAGGCGTTGTCGAAGGCCACCGCGAGGTAGGCGTGATAGACGTCGCGGCCCTCGGGGGGCGCGTCCTGCACCGCGGCCGCGGGCACCTGCTGCAGCGCGTGCAGCATGCCGGCAGTGTCCCAGCGCGACCAGGCCAGCTGGGCCTGCACGATTGCCAGTGGCAGAGAGCCGCGACGCCGCGCCGGTGCAAAGCGGGTCAGCAGCAGGTCCACCTGGGCACCGGCGCCATCGGTGATCAGCGCCCGGCTGCAGGCTTCGAGCTCGGCCTCGGCGGCGCTTTCGTCGCCGGCGTCGAGCATGCTGGCGACGCGCCGGACCGGGTCACGTTCACCCTCGGCGGCCCGGCGCAGCAGACGCGCCAGCCGGGCCGGGTCCTGGCGCTGCAGGCGCTGCAGCAGGCTGCGGCGGAACAGGTCGTGCAGCTTCAGCGTGCCGTCGTCGTCGACCTCGTTGACGAACAGATCGCGGTGCCGCAGCGCGTCGAGATGGCGAGCTGCCTGGGTGTCGCCGCTGACCGCAGCGGTGCGGCTCGGGGTCAGCTCGGGCAGCACCGCGCAGGCCAGCAGGAAGTCGCGCAGGTCGGCTGGCATGCGGTCGATGACTTCGCTGGCCAGGTAGTCGCACAGTGCATCGTCGCTGGCCGAGTCGGGCGAATCCGCCGGGCTGTCCAGCGCCAGCCGCAGCGCCGCGGGCCAACCCCCTGTGCGGCGGACCAGCGCTGCGGTGCGGGCGGGGTCGTGCAGGCCATGCTGCAGCGCCAGGCGGCGGATTTCGTCGCGGTCGAAGGCCAGCTCGTCGGCGCCGACCAGGACCAGTTCGCCGCGCAGCCGCCAGCGCTGCACCGCCAGCGGCGGCTGGCCCCGGCTGCCGATCCACAACGACCAGCGGCCGTGCGGCGCGTCGACCCAGCCGTCGATCCATCGGTGCACCTGAGGGTCGCTGCAGTGCTGCAGGTCGTCGAGCACGATGACCCCGTCGCCCCCCTCGGCGGCCAGCGCCTCGGCAAGACGTTCTGCCAGGACATCGGCCTCGCCGGACCGGGCCTGCTCGACGAGCCGGCGGCTGGACTGGCGCCAGGGCAGGTCGAAGGGCTCCAGCGCGGCGTGCAGGGCCTCGACGATCTGGGCCAGGCCATCACCCGCGTCGATCGACACCCAGGCCGTTCGCCGACCCTCGGTGGCAGCGGCCAGCAGGGTCGATTTGCCATACCCGGCAGGGGCTTGCAGCAGCACCACCTGGCCGCGGTCGGCCGCCTGCTGCAGGCGCGCCAGGAGGGCAGGGCGAAGCAGCAGTGCCGCCGGAGGGCGGGGCGGTCGAATCTTCGAGCGCCGGACCGTCATGCGGCCGCATTGTGCGCTGCCCGACTGGCCTCAGGACGGGGTGATGCGGTAAGGGCCAGCGAGCGCAGCGAGACCAGTTCCCGGTACAGGCGAGCCACCAGCGCCGTACGCTCGCTGCCGGCGCCGTGCAGCAAGGCCTGCAACGTCAGGCGCACCTCGGGTGCGGCTTCGCGCTGCAGCGCCAGCAATCGCTCGACGCCGTTGAGCGTGCGCTCGATCGCGTCGCGACGGGTGGTGTCCAGCGCCGCCACCTGCCGCAGCGTGTCGTCGACCAGCCGCCGCATGGCCCGCTGCGGGCAGACGCCGCTGGGTTCTGCGAGGCACGGCTCCATCCTGGTGAGTGGTCGGGGGTCAGACCGTCACCAAGCCAGGCACCGGCGGCTCGCCGAGTGCGCGCGCCAGCTTGGCCCAGCGGCTGTCGTCGAGCTGTGCACGAGCGATGTCGAGCAAGGCCGAGAAGGCCTCGGGCGGGGCGTTCCGGCGCGCCTCTGTGAACAGGGTCGCCAGTTCCTGCGGGTTCAGCGAGGCCGCCATCCAGCGTGCGGTGGTGGCCATCTCGTCCGGGCCGATGCTGGCCAGCAGTCGAGCGTGCATGTCCATCAATTCGTCGTCGTTGTAGAGCTCCCACAGGCAGGCGTGGTTCTCGATCTCCTCGACATGCATGTGTTCGAGGTTCTCGCCGACGAAGACGCCCAGATGCCGGTACAGGCGCAGCGCCAGGGCGCCACGCTGCGCCGGACGGGCATGGCGCAGCGCCTGGGCCTCGTCTTCGAGGTTGCGCATCGATTCGAGGTGCCCGACGTGGTCGGCGGCAGTGGTCCGGCTGCCACCTGGCCGGCGCGCTTCGATCGCGGCGTGCACGAAGTGGTTCTCGTGCTGCAGGTGCGAGCGCATCTGCAGCAGCAGCGCCTCGACCTGGTCGAGCACCATCTCGCGCTCGCGGTCGTCGTCGGCGTCCAGGCGGCCGGCGCGTGCCAGCGTGTCGGCCATGAACTGGCGCAAGGCCTTGTGGATGGTGGTGTAGACGTCGAAGCGCGACGTGGCGGCGGCGGCGCCCTGCGCGAGATGCAGGGGGGAGACGATGCGGGTCATGGTGGGTCCTTTGAAGTCCGCCGACGACTCAGTCGGCATGCTTCGCAGTCTGGCCATCGGGTGCGGCCACCACATCGCCCACAGGAGCCATCGGCTGGCCCGCGGCGGGCCATGGCTCCGCGCCGGACGCTCGTCAGCGGGTCGACCGGGCCAGCGCCGCGGCCTGCACGCGCGACGTCGCGCCGAGCTTGCCGAGGATGTTGGCGACATGGCGCTTGACGGTGTGCGGGCTGAGGTCCAGCGCACGGGCGATGGCCTTGTTGCTGTCGCCCGCGGCCATGCGCTCCAGCACTTCGGCCTCGCGCGGACTCAGAGCCTCGGGCGACGGTGTGGCCGGCGTCGCGGTCGGCTCGCAGGCGGGCGGGGCCGCGATTGGCGCTGCTGCCGGCTGAAGTGCCTTTGCCAGCTTGCCCAACTCCAGCCAGGCCTGCGGCCGCTCGCGCTGCAATTGTTGCTGGAGCGCGGCACGGAACAGCGGTTGCAACTGCAGCGGCGCCGCGGCGTCCGGGCGCGGCTCGAGGAACAGGTCGAGCCGCTCGATGGCCTCGAGCAGGAAGCCCGCATGCACGTGCCCGGTGAGTGCGGCCGTGCTTTCGGCCGTCAGCGTCGGCAGCAGCGACACCTGGAGCAGGAAGCGGCGCAGGCTGCCGTCGAGCGCGCCGATCACCTCGCTGTGCAGGTACTCGGCGATGGCCCGCTCGGCCTCGGGCGCGAGCCCCAGTTGCACCCCGGCGACCCAGCCGCGGGTGCGCTCGTGCAGCGCGAGCGCGTCGGTCTGGCCGAGGCCGGCGCCGGCCGCCAGTCTCACCACCTCGGCGGTATCGAACTGCAGGTCGTCGGCGCGGAACAGCGCCACTTCGCCCCAGGCGCGCAGGCGGGCCAGTGTCAGCGGCGGCTCATGCCGCGTGGTGATGGCCATCGCCCAGCGCGGGTCCAGCCGGGACAGCACCAGGTCGATGAACTCGAACAGCGGCCCATCGTCGACACGATCCAGCCCGTCGAGCACGATCACGCCGGCCGGTGCCGGGCAGCCGGCCAAAGCGTGGACCAGCGTGACCGCGGCGCGCTGGCGGGAGGCGCTCTCGTCTGCCGAGGCCAGGTCCTGCACCTGCGCCGCCCGCAGCGACCACGGCAGGTCCCAGGGCGAGAGCGCATCGAGCAGCGCCTGCAGCACGGCGGGCAGGTCGTCGCCCGGGTGGATGTCGACCCAGGCGCAGGCGGCGTCCGCAGGCAAGTGGCGCACGGCTTCCGACAGTGCGCTGGTCTTGCCATGGCCGGCCGCTGCCTGCAAGAGCACGACGCGGTGCTCGGTAAGGGCCTGCGCGATGCGTTGTGTCAGTGCCGGCCGATCCAGCCAGTGGCGCGCGCGCCGGCGTGGGGCACAGAGCTTGTGCGGCCCTTCGGCGTGCCCGCCAGCCCGCTGCCTGCCAGCCGGCAGCGGGGCGCAACTCGGAGTGGGCTGGGGCAGCGTGATCATGGGCGGTGATGCTAGGCACCGGCCCACCTCGCTGCACCGCCGATGCGACGGACTGTCCTCTGGCGGCGCCAGACGCGGCGATCCGCCGACGAATCGGGGCCGTCAGGCGACCGTGACCGGGATCTTGCCGATCCTGGCCTGCCACTCGCGGGGACCGGTCTCGTGCACGCTGGTGCCGGTGGAGTCGACCGCCACCGTCACCGGCATGTCCTGCACGTCGAACTCGTAGATGGCTTCCATGCCGAGGTCGGCGAACCCGACCACCTTGGCGCCCTTGATGGCCTTGGCCACCAGGTAGGCGGCACCACCGACGGCCATCAGGTAGGCGCTCTGGTGCTTGCGGATCGCCTCGATGGCCACCGGCCCGCGCTCGGCCTTGCCGATCATCGAGATCAGCCCCGTCTTGGCCAGCATCATCTCGGTGAACTTGTCCATCCGCGTGGCGGTGGTCGGACCGGCCGGGCCGACCACCTCGTCGCGCACCGGGTCGACCGGGCCGACGTAGTAGATGACGCGGTTGGTGAAGTCCACCGGCAGCTTCTCGCCCTTGGCCAGCATGTCCTGGATGCGCTTGTGCGCGGCGTCGCGGCCGGTGAGCATCCTGCCGTTCAGCAGCAGCGTGTCGCCCGGCTTCCAGCTGGCCACCTCGGCAGGCGTGAGGGTGTTCAGGTCGACCTTGCGGCTCTTGTTGTAGTCGGGCGCCCACTTCACGTCGGGCCACAGGTCCAGGCTCGGCGGGTCCATGAACGCCGGGCCGGAGCCGTCGAGCACCACGTGCGCGTGGCGCGTCGCGGCGCAGTTCGGGATCATCGCCACCGGCTTGCTGGCCGCGTGGGTCGGGAAGGTGGCGATCTTGACGTCGAGCACCGTGGTCAGGCCGCCCAGGCCCTGGGCGCCGATGCCCAGCGCGTTGACCTTCTCGTACAGCTCGATGCGAAGTTCCTCGAGCTTGTTGGACGGGCCGCGGGCCAGCAGGTCGAACATGTCGATCGGCTCCATCAGCACTTCCTTGGCCATCAGCATGGCCTTCTCGGCGGTGCCGCCGACGCCGATGCCCAGCATGCCCGGCGGGCACCAGCCGGCGCCCATCAGCGGCACGGTCTTGAGCACCCACTCGACCAGGTTGTCGCTCGGGTTCATCATCACGAACTTGCTCTTGTTCTCGCTGCCGCCGCCCTTGGCGGCCACCGTCACGTCGACGGTGTTGCCCGGCACCAGGGTCATGTGGATCACCGCCGGCGTGTTGTCCCTGGTGTTCTTGCGGTCGAAGATGGGGTCGGCCAGCACCGACGCGCGCAGCACGTTGTCCGGGTCCAGGTAGCCGCGGCGCACGCCCTCGTTGACGGCGTCCTCGATCGAGCCGGCGAAGCCCTCGAAGCGCACGTCCATGCCGATCTTCAGGAACACGTTGACGATGCCGGTGTCCTGGCAGATCGGGCGGCGCCCTTCGGCGGACATCTTCGAGTTGGTCAGGATCTGTGCGATCGCATCCTTGGCCGCCGGCGAGGCCTCGCGCTCGTAGGCGCGGGCGAGGTGGGCGATGTAGTCCGCCGGGTGGTAGTAGCTGATGTACTGCAGCGCGGCGGCGATGGTGTCGACGAGGTCGACCTGGCGGATGGTGGTGGTCATGGGCGTATTGGGGCAGAGGCGGTGGGGTCTTGGCCTGCGGGCCGGTGCGCCTGGAGGGCTTGTCGCGACAATGCCCGGCGCCGACGGAAGGGTCGGTCCGAGTTTACTGAACCAGGGAGGGGCGCTTGTTGACCAGACTGCAGGCATGGCTGCGTTCGGAACCGGCCGGCGGCGTGGTGCTGGCCGTGGCGGCGCTGGCCGCGCTGATCGTCAGCAATTCGCCCTGGGCTGCGGCCTACGAGCACTTCGTGCACCTGCCCGGCGAAGTGCGCCTGAGCGACACGCTGGTGTTGCGCAAGCCGCTGGTGGTGTGGGTCAACGACCTGTGGATGGCGGTGTTCTTCTTCCTCGTCGCGCTCGAGATCAAGCGCGAACTCATGGTCGGTCAACTCGCATCGCTGCGGCAGGCGATGCTGCCGGCGGTGGCGGCACTCGGCGGCATGGTGGTGCCGGCGGCGATCTACAGCGCCTTCAACTGGCATGACGCCACTGCGTTGCGCGGCTGGGCCATCCCGACGGCGACCGACATCGCGTTCTCGCTCGGCATCCTGGCGCTGCTGGGCTCGCGCGTGCCGGTTTCGCTGAAGATCTTCCTGACCGCGGTGGCAATCATCGACGACCTGGGGGCGATCGTCGTCATCGCGCTGTTCTACACCGACGACCTCTCGATGCCGATGCTGGTGGCCGCCTCGGTCGGGGTGGCAGTGCTGCTGGCGCTCAACCGCGCCCGCGTGGCCAACATCGGCCCCTACGTGGTCGTCGGGCTGCTGTTGTGGCTGTGCGTGCTGAAGTCGGGCGTGCACGCCACGCTGGCGGGCGTCATCGTCGGCCTGGCGGTGCCGCTGCGCGCGCCGGACGGGGGCTCGCCGCTGGACACCGCAGAGCACGCCCTCAAGCCCTGGGTGGCCTTCCTCGTGTTGCCGGCATTCGCCTTCGTCAATGCGGGGGTGTCGCTGGCCGGCGTGTCGCTGGCGGCGCTGGCTCACCCTGTCACGCTGGGCATCGGCGTCGGTCTGGTCGTGGGCAAGGTCGTCGGGGTGGCCAGCGCCTGCTTCCTGATGGTGCGGCTGGCCGGGGCCCGGCTGCCGGCCGGGGCTTCCGGGCGGCAATTCATCGCCGTGTGCCTGCTGTGCGGCATCGGCTTCACGATGAGCCTGTTCATCGGTTCGCTGGCCTTCGAAGGCCGCGGCCCGGACTGGGAGACGCGCGTCAAGCTCGGCGTGATCGCCGGCTCGCTGGTGTCGGCCCTGGTCGGTGTGCTGCTGTTGCTGAAGCCGGTCAGTGCGCTTTCGCCGGCCCGGACATGACCCGGTCGGTCCAGGCGATCGCCAGCGCCGAGGCCAGGAAGGCAATGTGGATCAGGGTCTGCCAGATCAGCACCTTCTCGTCGTAGTTGGCCGCGTTGATGAAGGTCTTCAGCAGGTGGATCGAGCTGATGCCGATGATGGCGGTGGCCAGCTTGACCTTCAGCACCGAGGCATTGACATGGCTCAGCCATTCGGGCTGGTCGGGGTGGCCTTCGAGGTTGAGGCGCGAGACGAAGGTCTCGTAGCCGCCGACGATGACCATGATCAGGAGGTTGCTGATCATCACCACGTCGATCAGGGCCAGCACCACCAGCATGATGATGGTCTCGTTGAGCGTCTTGACCGGTTCCAGACCGATGACCTTGCCGGCGGCATCCTTGATCTCGATGGCCTTGTAGCCGATGCTGGTGACCAGCTTGCCGAGGGCGTCGGCATTGCCGAAAGCGGCCTCGATCAGGTGCACCAGCTCGACCCAGAAGTGGAACACGTAGACACCCTGTGCCAGGATCAGGCCGAGGTACAGTGGCAGCTGCAACCAGCGGCTGGCGAAGATCAATCGTGGCAACGGACCCAGAGGCACGGTGTCGGCGTCGGCTTTCGGCTTCATCGGGGCTGCTTTTACGGGGGTCACGGGAGCCGCGGATTGTAGGTGGCTGCCCATGACGGCCAGATGTCCCCAGGGGAGGCAGGCTCCACGCGTCAGTAGCTCGTAAGAGCCCGAGCCTACCTTCCGCATCGTCGTGAGAACCAGGCCGCGAGCACCGTCCGGCCGCATCCAGGAGACTTCACCATGTCGAGCGCCGATTCGCCCACCGAATACCAGCTGTACCCGCCGCCTGCTGCCACCGTGGCGGCTGCCCATGTCTCAGGCGTCGCGGCCTACGACGCGCTGTGCAAGGAGGCCGAGACCGACTACGAGGGCTACTGGGCCCGCCTGGCGCGTGAGTTCCTCAGCTGGAAGAAGCCCTTCACGAAGGTGTTGAACAGTGCCGATGCGCCATTCTTCAAGTGGTTCGAGGACGGCACGCTCAATGCCAGCTACAACTGCCTGGACCGCAACATCGAGCGCGGCCTCGGCGACAAGACCGCGATCATCTTCGAGGCCGACGGCGGCGAGGTCACCAAGGTCACCTACAGCCAGCTGCTGAGCACGGTCTGCAAGACGGCCAATGCGCTGAAGTCGCTGGGCATCAAGAAGGGCGACCGCGTCATCATCTACATGTCGATGGGCATCGAAGGCGTGGCCGCGATGCAGGCCTGCGCGCGCATCGGCGCCACGCATTCGGTGGTCTTCGGCGGTTTCTCGGCGCAGAGCCTGCGCGACCGCATCGAGGACACCGGCGCGGTGGCCGTCATCACGGCCGACCAGCAGCAGCGCGGCGGCAAGGCGCTGGCGCTGAAGAGCATCGTCGACGAGGCGATTGCGCTCGGCGGCTGCGACAGCGTGCGCCAGGTCATCGTGCACAAGCGCACCGGCGGCGACATTCCGTTCAATGCCGGGCGTGACCTCTGGCTGGCCGACCTGCTGGCCGGCCAGGCCGACACCTGCGAGCCGGAGTGGGTCGAGGCCGAGCACCCGCTGTTCCTGCTCTACACCTCGGGCTCGACCGGCAAGCCCAAGGGCGTGCAGCACAGCACCGGCGGCTACCTGCTGCATGCGGCGCTGACCACCAAGTGGACCTTCGACCTGAAGGATTCCGACGTCTTCTGGTGCACCGCCGACATCGGCTGGGTCACCGGCCACACCTACATCACCTACGGCCCGCTGGCGCTGGGTGGCACCGAGATCGTCTTCGAGGGCGTACCGACCTACCCGGATGCCGGCCGCTTCTGGAAGATGATCCAGGACCACAAGGTCAGCATCTTCTATACCGCGCCGACGGCCATTCGCTCGCTGATCAAGGCCGCCGAAGGCAACGCCGCGGTGCACCCCGCGCGCTACGACCTGAGCAGCCTGCGCATCCT
>Ga0075163_10012128_pt1 | contig 11226 bp, 11 predicted proteins | sample JI1023141ADNA_FD_71478 | JGI IMG/M metagenome (GOLD analysis project Ga0075163, IMG submission 71478) | Wastewater effluent complex algal communities from Wisconsin, to seasonally profile nutrient transformation and Carbon sequestration -... | ecosystem: Engineered > WWTP > Effluent > Algae...
TGAGGATTCGTATACGACGGCTTATTCTTATAATGGAAAGTCTGCGGAATACTATTTATTAGACGCTATCGAGCAATTTCATTATTATCAAGATGGAGGAATTCCAGATCATTATAAATTAGAAAGAATTTTATTGTCTGTGCAAATATCTATCAGACAGAGATTACTAGAAGACGCAAAGCAAGACTTAGACCCTACTTTTTACAAGTTCATAGAAAATGAACAGAAAATACTGATTCAACTCAGAAGGATGTTCATTGATGCGTTATAAGATAATAATGAGTAGCTATATTTTATTTTTTGCTATTAGCTGCCAAGGCTCTCCTTTGAGCACAAAGGAAAAGCCTGACTATGCGCTAGGTTGGAATTATATTTTCTGGGCTATTATAAAACCTGAACAAGATAGACTAGCAAAATGTGCCCAACCGAATGCTATTCTTACAACGTTTGGTGGAAGTTTGGTTGGCTGCATAAATGGTAAAGTTTTACAAGGATTTATTTATAATGCATCGACAAATCAAGCAGTCACCGAAGACACGGTAAGCCCTGGTCAGTCATTTCTATGCAAGTGCAATGCTTCTGCTTCATCGCATTTTAGTTGGGAGAGAGGAGTAATACGGGATAATCCTCTTCCTGGAATTAATACATTTAAGATATTTAATAGTTATGATACCGGACATACTGTTAATGATGCACTAGAATACAAAACCCATTATAATCAAACAGATAATCTTTATTGTTTTCCCGCAAACTGTGGTTTTTCTGAATGGAAGTATCAATTTTTAAAAATAAGGTAGGAAATATGAGAATAATAATCATTAGTCTAATAACAATATTTACAGGAATACAACCGTTATTCGCAACTAAAATTCGATGGGGTTGTAGCACACCTATTCTTTCTAGTATCGGAGTTGTTGGGGATAGCAGAGCGGATGTGCTTTCAGGAGGTGGGGCTGCTGGATATGACAATGATATTCAAAAAGTGACATTTAACGGAATGGCGATTTTTCCTCCAAATACTGTCTGGTTACAAGGTCTTGCTCAGTTTGGATCAATGGCATCTGACTGGGTTAAAAAAATTCAAGAATGTCAGGATACGAGTAAAGTCTCGTTTGATGTACCGCAGTATACAATTATTAGCCTCGGTGGAAATGATTTATTAGATTACATTAAAGAAAAATATAAAATGAAACATGTTAGTGATAGCAAGAAAATTGCGAACCAATTTAAAGGCTGGGGTGCTAATGTTTTTAATTGTCCCTTGTTAGGCAATTTAGAAAAACGAGCTTAAAAAGTTTTTTAAGGTCTCCTGTTAGAACGGTTACGAATTTAGTAAAGTCGGCGGTTAATGTATGTTTGTCTGTTGCCTTGGGTCTCACTGGTAATCCTTCCATTAAATATCCTGATTTTCAAACGCAATGGGAATGGCAGGATCAAACGCAAACTGATAAGGTAGTAACTGATATGAAGTATATAATACCACATTTTTTGGATCAATCATCTCCATTAATGGATAGATCAAGCGGTAAAGAATATCAAGTAAAGGATGCTCATGGCAATCCTCAATTCGTCCCTCGCTCTGTAATGTTAAATACTGTTGCTCCTGCTGCACCAATCAGCTTCATTATTTATGGCTGGGCAGCCGGGGTTCAGGATTTTCCATTTTATTATACAAATGTAATTAAGACGTTTAATGGTCTTCGCACTAAATACACTAGAGATTTATATCCAAGCCTGCAAAGAAAATATGGAACACAAATTGTTCTGTTAGATACCTATCCCCATTTCTTACAGAATATTTTAAGAGAAAATTCTTCACAATATACAGATGGTATTCATTTTACATTGGGAGAAGAACGACCAATTCCTGATACTAATCCAGTTCAAACTAAACATATAGAAGGTGGACAGGAATATTGGGGTAGAGCGATGGCACTTACCATGTCCTATTACAAATGGCTAACATTGGATAGCCCTGGATCATTGTTTACTGATGTGGATACTGGAGCGGCGGTCATTACACTAGACGTAAGAGCAAAAGCGGATGGAATTGATACTAATATAGTTGAAATGACCGAGCACGATTCACTCAATCACGGTTTCTCCAAATACTTCCCTCAAGATCCAATCACAATTACCTACATGGAGTTTGATTATGAATTCGATAACGACAAATCCTATTATATCCGTAATGGGGATAATCGTGCGTATATGGTGCGCGGAGATATTCGAACTATGTATGAAGGCAACGGCGGACCCGATGGGAAATTAGGATTTCCTATTCAAGATGAAGTTACGGGTTCTGTCTTTGAATCATTTCGCACGCAAAACTTTGAATGTGGATCTATTATGAAAAATTATTTCGATCTTATTACTCCTCAGAAGATCACCATGAACGAATCCACTCCAGAATGTCTAGCAAAGAAAGCAAGGGACGCAAACTAATGAAGCAGATTATCCTAACTATCCTCCTATTTTTATTTCTATTAATTCCAATACTCTCACAAGAACTTTCGGAGAATAAAACAAAGTACCCACATATAAAAGAATTACTAGTTGCAAAACTAAACGACCAAGCACAAAGAGAAATTGATAAGCTATCTGTAGATATTCCAAATGATCCTACATTGAATTACTATCAAACAGAAGTTTGGTTTAACAAAGGAGAAGAGGAATACAGGGTAAGTAATTTTAAAAAAGCTTTAGAGTATTATGAAAAGGCTTATCAGTTTTGGTCGGGTAATCCTTTGTTATCTGAACGGATAAGAGACGCAAAAGAAAAAATACAAAATCCACATTCTCAAAATATGCTTCCTACTCAGAATTCCAATTCAGCGTTATTTAATAATTCCGTTGCAAATGGTATATCAGGATTATTTGCAGGAAGAGAAGATTTGATGCGCATAGCAAGCCAAGGTCAATCAAATATAAATATAATTATTCTAGACAAGGAAATACAGGATGAAATGCGAAATCAACTAAATGGAATATTAATAGAGAATTACTCAAAAATACAAAAAGCGGATTCAATTTCAATTTCGAAGCCTTACTTAGTCTTATTCTCAGGACTCGGACTTTGTTTGGTTGTGGCTAATGTCATTAGTCTTGCAATTCTATTTAGAGGGAAAAATGAAATTAAATAAAGGAGAGATACAATGAAAAATACAAACACGTTACCAGAAACAAAACAGAAATGGAAAAAGAGAAAAAGAATTCATAGACCAAAGACATTAATTTTTTTCGGGATATTCTTTCTTATCCTACCATTTATAAATTATATAGGAATTGCGATTCGATTTAAACATAGATTAGTTGAAATTGCAAATATCCTGGGCGAGCTTCATTCGCTAGAAATGATTTTACTAGCAATTCCTGTTTTCGTTGGAATTGGAATTCTATTAGTTCAGACTTGGGGATACTATTTGTTTTTGTTCTATGCAATGCTTTTGATTATGCATAATACAATTACATTCTTCCAAGACCCTGCGGTTTACAATGTGAATTCGCTCCTCCAAACAATTATCATTTTTGGAGGTGTTTTTTACTTCCTTAAAAAGGAAACTTCTGCTCCCTACTTGTTTCGACCTATGGATAATTTGGTATTGTTGAACATTCTGGAAAATTATAATTCTTATTTTAGAATTCCAAATGGTTGGCGAAGAGCTAAAAGGAAAGACTTACAAGTCAACATCAACCTTTCTAATCATGGACTTATTACAAAAAATTTTAGCACCACTGGTTTTTATGCAGATTGGATAGATCCTCCTCTGAATCCAAGCGAAGAAGTTCTGATAGTTTTTGAAATCAACAATCAGAATTATAACTTAAAAGGTGGAGTTGTCAGAGTGGATGAGAATGGGATTGGAATTGCATTTAGGAATATGACAAAAGAAATCAAGAAGTCTCTTGAACTCAATTTGAGTTCATTATAGGAAAGGAAAATAAAAATGAAATTAAACATGAAACGAATAATATTAATTACCCTCATCTGCCTGGTCTTCTCTTGTATAGGCGTAAAATCAAAGAACGGTGTAAGCACAGCAGTGGTTCTAATGGCTTCTGATATTGGAAAACAGGATCAACAATCAGGAGTAGTACAAGTATCACCTGGAGCCGACAATTCTCCAGCGGGAAATGGGATCACGTCTTCACCAACTCCAACAAGCATAAATCCTTCGCCTATAAATACGAATAATCCGATTCCAACAAATTCTCCGTCATCGTCTAGTAATGGGAATAACTCTGGAAGCGGGATTATAGCTACAGTAGTTACAATTATAAATGGACTCTTTGGTGGTGGAAATCAAGTGGTGAGTATTCCTTCTGACAAAGCTATACTTAGAACAAAATTATTTGATGATCCTGTTTTAGATGCGGCTAATAAGAGTTATGTTAATTTTGTAGTAGGTTATGAGTTCATAGAGTCTTTATTCTATAATCCTACATTTACAGGTTTGGAAATTCCACCGGCTAATCAAGTGATACTGGAAATAGATCATGTTGATATATTGACTGCTGCTACTCCAATTACAATTTATCCAACTGTAAAAGAATCCAAAGTTATTATTTACAGAGACAAACATTACTTTCCATTTTTTACAGGACTAATTTTACCAGTTGGTGATTACGCAGGAGTAAACGTATATTTAAAGAATGCGGGGAAAGTAAGAATTCTAGATAGAGAATATGCTTTAGTCATTGAAACTCCAATTGTATCCTACACTGATTCTTTCTCGGTTCAACTCGGAAAAGTAACAACATTAGAATCTGTAACATTAAAAGATTATAACGACGGGCTTGCCGGAAATAAACGAACGCCAACAAGGGGGACTTTTGAGAAAGTTCTATCCTCTGAATTCATTTACCAAACGAATGCTGCGGCAATTCAGCATATGTATATTAACCTAGTGAATCGTGCGGCAAATATCCATGATTCGCTAACGAAATTAAATATAAATGTAGAATCTCTTTCCGCATCAAGCAGTGGAAATTCTAGTTTTGTTTTAAATCGAACACCAACTCAATTTGAAGTCCTTCAACTTCGAAATGGGTATGTAGGTCTTGCAGGAGCAAATCAAATAGATGCGGGTAATTATGAATATTTCGAATTAGCATTAGCTAGAACTCATAGTGCAGAAGCAACAGGAGGCTTGCCAGTTCAGCTTTATATGGATGAAGCAAGCCAGAATATATTTAGATTCTACGGTCCTTTTGTATTAAAGGGCGGAGAAACATTTGAAACATTTCTGCACTTAGACCCGAATCGCTCTGTGTATTTTACAAAAGATAGAGGCTTCGTGATTGACCCAGCAATCACTCTTCTCTCCACAGTTTCCATGAATCCAACCGATGAGGAGACAAAAATTATTAGCTCCTCTGGAAAGTTTATGAATATACTTGCCTCTGAATCAGATATTGTCATTCGAGGGAGTGTAACATCCGTTACCCCCTTAGTTGCTGCCAATGCAAGCGGTAGGAATTTAATTTATTCTGATGTAGTGCTTAATGTGACGAAATCTCTCAAGGGGAATGTGGATATTGCGCCGTTTATGTTTAGAACCGTCGGTGGGACAGTAAATGGCGTAAAATTAGAAGTATCCGCTGCACCTATTTTTAAAAATGGAGAAGAGATAATTCTCTATCTACAAAGGAATAAATCGGGAACTGGCTGGAAAGTTACTAGAGGTGAACTAGGAAAGGTCAGACTATGAAAGCAAAATTGAGTTTACTATTGATTATCCTGTTTACTTTAAATTGGATGTATCTATCAGAGAGTAAATCTAGATGGGGTGGAGAAAATCCGGTAATTGGATTTTTTGTAAATCCAATAATCATCGGATTCAAAAGTTCTAAGAATCAACCTTTAATTGTAAAGGAATTTTTAGACGCATCAGGAGAATGGTTTCAAAAAGGTGGGTATCGTTTTTCTTTTAAATTTCAAGGGATAACACTGGATAAGCCCGCTTCCTATGAAGACCTTAATTGTAATTCTAGAACGGATACGCAGCAAGGGGATGCAGTGTTCTTTGCAGAGCCTAATTCTGATACTGAGTGTAATGGATCGAGTTGTGTTTATTTATGGAGTTGCAATGATGTAATTGTCCACGCGGATGTTCAATTGAATAATTCGGATTTTAGTTGGAATCATTTTGGGAGTGATGGAGATGTTAAGAATTTAAAAACAGAGGCTTTAAAAGCATTTGGATATATGATTGGTCTAGGACATTGTAATACATGGGACACTACCAATGATTGCCAAGCCCGAACCGGTACTGATCCACAGCCAGGCAGTGTGATGTATAAATTTCCGCAAACTGGAAGAATAGATCAAATTAGTTCGGATGAAATACAAGGGATACAATCCATTTATGGAACTTTAAACTTGCCTTTTCCTAATAGTGGCAAATATGCATTAACCTACGGAGACATGAAAAGTATTCAGGATTATTATAATATTAAAATAATCGCCGGTATTACGGATGAAGATGCCAGAAAGCGAAGTGGGCAATTTTTAGATAGTCTTTCTGCTTATAACTTCAAACGCACGAAACGGACTTTACCTGATCAGTATGATGAGTTTTATAATATTGTTAAACTTCAGACTCCTACTTTTGATAAAGAAGATTTAGAACACCAAAGAGAACTTTTAACACAGGGCATTGTGGATGCAGTTAAACTAAAAGAAGATGCCTTGAAAGGGTATCATAAGATGGATGCAAGATTTATTCAATCTATGATAGATAGGCACTTAGAACTAAGAAATTTAACAATTGATGCATTGGAGGGCAAATAACATGAAGCCCCTCATTCTAGTTCTACTAGTGAGCATAATCGTATTTAGCCAGTGTGACAGTAATCTACCAATCATTGGAAAGAAAGAGAAAGAATCAATGTATGCCAAGGTAACGCAAATGTGTTATTTTGTAAGACTTCTTGGTGGACCGAGCGGATACAAGGTTGTGGATAACAATGATGGAACTGTTGCATTAGTGTCGTATAGTTCATTGGGTGCTGATTTTTGTCCTCCGCCTTTTGGAAAAACAGAATCAATTTTGCAAATACAATATTATATAAAAAAATGCATACAAGGTCAAGTCTACCGCCAAGCGCAAAATGACTGTAAGGGTACAGGAACTGCGGTTAATTACTATAGTGCGCAGAAGTTGCAAATGTGTCCCACAACTAGTTCCTGCATTGATTCAGCAAGTCCCGCGAAAAGTTCATGTATAAATGATACTATTACAGTGATAAAATGGAAGATGGATAATTTCCTAGCTGGAAATGAAGGGATAAATACCGTTAGTAGCTATTTTAAATCTAGAACAGACGAAATTCCATCCAGTTCTACGGATTACTATTGGGGCACTGGTGGTTACAGTGTAACAGACATAAGTGGTAATAGTAACAAAAACAACTATAACTATCTTTCTACTTTCTATGTTTTATGTTTTCAAAATCAATCTTGAGGTTAAATCTTATGAAAAAAATAATATTTCTTTTAATTAGTTTTTATGCATTATACCCATTAACTTCTTTTCCAGGTGACCATAATAGTCTTACTTGTGACAAAAATTTTTATGACCTAGAAGTCCAAATTCCAGTAAAAATTTTTAACGATGATAATGCTCTAACCGCAAATACTCCAACCGTTACAACAATTACTGAAGATTTAATAAAAACATACCTTAGGCAGAATTCTGAGGCTATTAAGGTTTTTGCGCCGTATCAAAAACAAAACCGTATCAATATTATTGCAGCAATCAATGCTGATTTGAATTCCCTTAGTTCAAAAATAAAACAAAGGATTAAAAATAACCACGATGCGACTTTCGAAGGTAAACCACTCCAAGTAACCAAATGGGGCGATAGCCTTTCTGATTTTGTGAGTTTCTACGGAATACTGACACCGGGTGCGTTAGGTGTCGGAGTGCCGATCCCGCCTATCGGAGGTATATATGGCGGTAGCCCCGTTTGGATTGATTCATGGAGTGATTACTTTTCCATTTGGGGACAACCACCGTTAGTTCCTGTATATACTAGAAACTATGGAATTGCAACTTATGAGACTACAAGTGTGATGCCACTAATGGGATTTAGCTCCTACTATGATGGAGTTAATGGATGGTGGGATATAGACCCCACCACTAATAAATGTCCAAAAGATGGAAATATGGGTAAACATTTTTTTTCCTCAGTAGGAATGCCCGATCATTTGCAAAGCGGTAAATCAGCATTACACTCTAGTTTGATGGTTGGGGGAAATGATATAATGTACCATATGATTCCAAGTAATGTTCTTCCCACTCTTAGTACTTACCTTGTAGACTATGTGATCGAGAATATTACCTTTATGACGGATTGGCATTTAGAAAATGGGAAGAAAGTATTATTAGAAGGAACAATCCCAGTCTATTCAGGACCGATAGATCAATATGATTCTTTGATTGTAAACAGAGGTGCGTTGTGTAGACCCTTAGCGGATTCTTTCATTAAACCGCAAGACATTCCTTGGTGGGCATGTGCGTTTGGACCTCATGTCTGTTATGCGATGGCAAAGGCTGCGAAAGAATACGATGAAAAAGTTGCAAAAGCATTTGCTGATTTCTCAAAAAAAGTAATGAGAAAAAACAAGAGCAATTCAACCAATTTTTCAGATTCTTTTTATTCGATGAATTTAAATAACTTTGCTGGTAATTTAGGAGATATGTTTACTGCCGGAGGAAACGTACTAGAGCAAGGTGCTCAAGATAACATTGTCCATATCATAGCAGTCGTGGGAGGTACAGCAGTAGCAATAGGTACAAATAGTCCTGCTGCCGGTGCTACAACAGGAGCAGCAATTGAAATAGAGCTATCAAAACAAAAAAAAACTAAGGCAGAATGGCAAAGTAGCTGGTTTTTACGGTTAGCGAGTATTAACCAAGCCTGTGTCAATGATAAGATTGCGTATGATATTGGACCTGCGTATAAGGCTTCTTATCCGGGATATGTAGAAGTATTTGGATTGTACAATTATTTTTCGAATGCATGGGATTTTAATTTTGGTAATAATTTTTGGGTTCCTAAAGCTGGTATATACGATAAATACAATGATTTTTTTTCAATTCTAGGTAAAGAAGGTTCTATTGTTGATCCAATTCATATCGGTCCCAAAGGCTATGAACTTTGGGGATCTTTAATTGGAACGAAACTAAAAGACATAGGTTGGAATAGAACAGACGACTATATTGATCCAATAGTAAATGTGGATAATGACGGTCCAGGCAAAATTATAAAAAAGAAATCCAAAGAAGCAGGAATTTTTGGACAAGAAAGTACAGCTACCATAAGAATTCTCAGTTATTGTGAAGATAAAGTAAATGGGTATGGCAAATACGGAGGTTACCAAAGACGCTATAAAGATGGCTCCGTAATTTATTTGCGACAGCTATTCGATGTTCCGGTATCTGATTCAACTACAAAGTTTGATATACCGCATGTCGTTCGCAGTTTACATCAAGTCAGGTATGATCAAGAAGGCGGAACGACTGGAAGCCTTGGATTTCCGACTAGCGACAAACACTGTACTGCCGCTCTTGCCTGCTCAGTAGAAGATGTCGATTTTGAATGCGGGGCTATCTCAGATAATCATTTAGATCCAATAGAACATTTTCATACGAATATGACCAGCGGTTGTATAACAGGTAAAGTTGTACCGTGTCCTCAAACAAATTAGGAGAAATAAATCATGTTAAATCAGAATAAAAGAAAAATATCCAATCTTATATTATTCATTTTAATTATAGTAATCACTGGAATCACATGCAAAAACGATTCCGCCGATAAGAAGAAAGAAAATTTAACATTACTTTCCTTATTAGCATATCAACAGGCAAATACAAATAAGCCAGTAGTAGATACAACGCCTACTTGTTCGTATACCTCAACGGGAGGAACACAGACAAATGTGTTTCTTTCGACGGCAACAACGGCAAGTCAAAGCATAAGGTATGTAGTAGAGGATTTAGGCTTTGGGGCATCCTTACAAAGTTACTCTATGATACGAGTAACAACAAAAGCAAATGGTAAGTTGACTTTTACAGGAAGCCCCGGAAGTGGCTTGTTCTCCATTCGAGTATATGCAAACGTTGACCCTTGTGTTGTAAACGCAAAGACAAATTTTCAATTGACTACTGTATTTACCGCCGACACCACGAATATAGGTATTACTCTGACTTTCAATCAGGCTAATACCTATTTAGTTCTATCGAGTATTGCGCTGAATACTGAGACTCCAACCATATCTGTGAAGTATTCGGATTAGGAAAGGGAAAAGATGAAAACAACGAAAGTAAAAATGTCTTTAGGAATAATGGTGATTATCCTGTGCACGGTGTAAGCGGAAAATCCGTTATGCCACAAAGGTTGCTACACTCTTATACAGAGTTCGGAATTGGAGAATTATGTTACGACCCTTAGGGAGTAACATTGAGTTGAGCGCGGTCGTTATAAAGTTATACATTTGAACAATTACCAATTTGTCCTATCGTTAGAATAAAATTCAAAAATGAAGTTGTCCGAAAAAAGAGGACGACTGAGAATGGAGGATAGTATGCAAAATAAAATCATAGTCTTTGACAGTAAAAGCATTCGCCGGATTTGGTATGACGAGGAATGGTATTTTTCTGTTGTGGATGTTGTGGGAGTATTGACGGAATCTAAAGACGATCTTACTGCTAGAAAGTATTGGAATAAGCTTTCCCAACGTCTTAGAAAAGAGTGAAGTGAAGTGGTGACAAATTGTCACCAGTTGAAATTAGAAGCTCCCGATGGAAAATTGCATGGAACCGATTGCGCTAATACACAGGGACTATTTCGTATTATCCAATCAATCCCATCTCCCAAAGCCGAACCATTCAAACAATGGTTAGCAAAAGTCGGCTATGAACGAGTGCAAGAAATCGAAAATCCCGAACTCGCACAAGAAAGAATGAAAGAATTATACGAACAGAAAGGTTATCCCAAAGACTGGATTGATAAACGACTTCGTGGAATTGCTATTCGCCAAAATCTTACAGATGAATGGAAAGAGCGTGGAGGCAGTTTGGCGGTAAATCGCAATTAACCAGTAAACAGTGCTTCCCAGAGAAACTAGGAAGCATTTAGTGAAAAAATTATTTGATGCAGCGAACGTAAGAATTAGCAAATTTGCTAAGACTGTATACTTCGCCGTTGAAGGCGTATAGA
>Ga0075163_10012129_pt1 | contig 11226 bp, 11 predicted proteins | sample JI1023141ADNA_FD_71478 | JGI IMG/M metagenome (GOLD analysis project Ga0075163, IMG submission 71478) | Wastewater effluent complex algal communities from Wisconsin, to seasonally profile nutrient transformation and Carbon sequestration -... | ecosystem: Engineered > WWTP > Effluent > Algae...
CGCGAATACGCCCACACCTGGAACGGGGAGCGGCGGGACTCCAACGAGTAGCGGACCACTGAAGGTTGCCTCACGACTCAAAGTGAAGGCGAGCAAGAAGCGGGCACAGCGGGTCCAGCTCGTGGCGGCCGGAGGAACCAGCGGCTACACGTGGCGTGCCACCGGAAAGAAGCCCAAGGGAATCAGCTTGTCTCGCGCGGGAGTGCTTACCGCCAAGTTCAGCAAGAAGGGGACGGTTCGGTTCTCTTTGCGGGTCACGGATAGCTCAGGAACATCCGCCGCGGCAAGGATGAGCATCACGTTCAAGTAGCGGCGAATGCCGCAACGATGCGGCAAGCTGATCCGGTTTTGCTCCAAGCGCGGGCGGGGATAGTCATGGTGCGTCAGTTGGCGCGACAACCCCGCACTCGGTCATAGGAGAAATCAATGTTGAAGGCAATCGCACTTGCAGTAGGCGCGACAGCACTAGCCGCGTCGGCAGTGACCGGTGTAAGTGCTACGTCAGCCGTGGTGCCGAATCCGGCCGGTAGCACCGGCATCTCGTCAAGCGTCGGAGTGCCCGTAGTTGGCGGTCAGGTCGGAACCATGGATCACTCGAATACGGTCACGTTGATCTACGGATCGACCAGCCAATACCCGGGCTACGTCAGCGACGTCACCTTCACCTTCAACAACCAGTACTCGATCACGGGTGGCCAGCCATGGAACGGCATCACCACCTCGACCGACCTGACGACTCCCGGAGCCTCCACGACAGCAATCACGGCTGAGGCGGGACGCAAGAACTCGTTGGGACCGGCAAACTGGTTCGACACTCAGAGCACAGCCGCGATCGGCGGGGATGCCGACCACAACGGCAACCCCTCGGAACTGAACTTCGCGTTCGCCGGTTCACTGTCCGTCGATGGTGTGAGCTACCCAGTCGTCATTGGTCAGGGCAGCAATGCGCAAGGAAACAACTGGTGGATCGGCGGCCAAGGCTGGACCGCCGGTGCAGACGGAGTCATCGTCAGCCCAGACGGCAAGATCAGCCTGGCAATCGACTACAACGGCAGCGGCTCCCCGTACGCCAACGTGTTCCAGCTCTACACCAACAGCTGAGCGCAGCGGGCAGGGTTCGTCAACCAACCGAGCGACCAGCGATGGCTCTTGGCGCCGACGTCAGAGACTCAGAACGATCTTCGTTCTGAGTCTCTGACGTATCTAGGCGGAAGGCATCTGCATGATGGAGAAGCGGGCGCCCTGGGGATCTTCGATGACGGCCATGCGTCCGAAAGGTGAATCGAACGCGGGGCCTAGGGCTGTTCCGCCGCTGGCGACGGCACGGGCCAATGTGTCGTCAGTGTCGGCAACGGCAAAGTAGGTCTGCCAGTGCGACGGAACCTCAGCGGGGAACTCGGCGGGAACGTCCATCGCGCCGAACACGTCTTTTCCGTCTACCTTCGCGGTGAAGTACTCCATCCCGTCAGGTGTCCCGGGCATCGCGGCCCACTCGTAGCCGAACACCTGCGCGAAGAAGTCGCGGGAGGCCTGTGCATCGCGGCTGAGCAACTCGTTCCAGGCGAACGAAACCGGCTCGTTCGCGATACCGGAGCCAATGTGTTCGTGAGGTTCCCACACCCCAAACAGACCGCCGGACGGGTCGGCGAGAACGGCCATGCGCCCCATCAATGCGGCACCGGGACCGGCGATGTCCATGACGTCGGCCATTACCTGCCCACCGGCCTCGCCAACTGCCGCGACCACCGCAGCCGCGTCATCGACGCTGATGTAGGTCGTCCACGAGGGAGGGAACTGGATCTCGTCGGGCATTTGACCGATTCCCGCAACTGGAACATCTCCCTGGTAGCACATGCCGTAGTTGCCCATGTCGGGACCGGACTTCATGCACTCCCAGCCGAACAGGTCGCAGTAGAAGGCAATGGCGGCGTCTTGGTCGCTGGCCATGAGATCGACCCAGGATGGTGTTCCAGCGGTGTAAGACTCAAACTTCATGTGAGTTCCTTTGGGGGCGAGGGCGCGGTGAACGCGCGAACAGGTGCGACTCGGGTGGGTTGTCCAACAAGCTCGACCGTAGTGGGGGTGCCTGACAAGGCGCAAGGTCGTTCACACGGGTGAACCAGAAATTCAACCTAAGAGCCGCCTTGGAGAGTCGAACTCCAGACCTACGCATTAGAGACGGTTTCTAGGCCCCTCCTGATCTTTTTTGATCTTGCGTTGGCTGCACGGGTTGGGGCAACTGGCACTCGTTGTGACACCTGTTGTGAAGGGGAATGTGGCCGAAATGTGGCCACAGATCTTCCGGTGGTTCGTCACCCACTCTGCGAGATAGGCGGCGCGAAAGTCGTTCGCAATTGTCTGACTTCTGGGCAACACTTCAAGCAGATCGGCAACCTAGGGAGTGATCGGAAATGCGACGACCTCGCGACAACACGGAGCCACGGCGCTAGCCGTGACCTGACCTGGCTGCGGCGCGCCCACCGTTTACGGAGGCGTCCATGTCCAAGACCGATAAGACCCGTCCATTCAAAATCCGACTCGGCGATGACCTCGCACGCATCGCCCACCACGATCATTCGAATGGCTTCTGCGATCTACCCTCGACTCTGGCTGAAGAACTTGCGCGCGCCGGTTCGAGACGAAACGAATACAACTGCTTCTGGGACTTCGTCTACACCGGCATCAACGTGTGTGGTTGCGGATATTGCCGCCAGGACACTTCTTATCGCAATGCTCTGCGTTCCTACCGCCAACTTGCACGGCGAGAACTCCGCGACGCCGCCAAGGAATATCGCGCTGGGCATCTCGATGCTGGTGCCGACTTCCTGCATCGTGACCGGGACCAAGTCTGGTAACGAAATGACGGCGCAACTTCAAGTGAAAGGTTCTCTTGCATCGCGCTGATCGTTCTGCCCTACTGGTCTTCCAATACACCGGGCGAAACTTTCAGCTCAGTGCAGCAACCGCCTCGACGAGACCAGCGCGGGCCATCGCATCGAGCACGTCATTAAAGGTGCCGGGCGGATTGTTCCAAGTGTCAGCAATCTGTTGGACGGCGGAATACACAGCACGCGCATCCAGGTTGATCTGATCCATCACAAATGCGTCTGGTTGCTTTGCTTCGACGTTCCAGGTCGCCAGCGCAGATTCGGGGAAATCTCGGACGTTGTTGGTGACGATCACTTGGGCTTTGCACTTGATGGCTGCGGCCACAACATGTCGGTCATCAGGATCTGGCAGACCGCTGACCACGTCGATCAAAGGTTCGTACCCGACGACCAAGCCGTCTCGGATCGCACTCTGCATGAGTCGGCGCACGCGCTCCCACTTCTGCCCATCGACTTCGGGAAGTTTCGTACTGAGTGCAGTGAACGTCTCATCGAGGATCTTGTCGGTCCACTTCGCCTGGACCAGACCCGCCTGTGCAATTCGGATCAGCAAGTCGCGAGTCACGTTTGGGTACAGGACATTGGCGTCGTAAACGACGATGAAAGCCATTGCTAGTCCAGGCCGAGTTCCTGGGACAACGTCGTGAGCTCATCTGCGGCTCTGCGCCGGGTCTCGTTATCGCGGCGGAGGTAGTCGGTAAGTGAGGACATTCGAACCCGGCGATGAGTCCCCACCGTGCGGTACTCGATTTCCCCAGCCTGTAGAAGTCCGATGAGGAACGGCCGAGAGACGTTGAGCAGATCAGCTGCCTGCTGCGTCGTTAGCTCTGCGTTCGCCGGGACTATCGCGACACCCTGGCCAGCACCCATATGTGCCAAGATCCGGGCCAGCATCTCGACGGCTGCCCGAGGCACGGTTAGTTCACCGTCGCCGTCTTCCACGAGCAACTTGACTTCTCGATCTTGAGGATGTCGGGCTAGGTATGCCTTGATGTGCGGCAATGCCTTATGCGCTGCCGCAATGTCAGCTTGATCCGGTTCGATTGAGTCCTTGGAGAGCGTGGCCATCTCAGTTCCTCTCATACCGCTATTCGCATTATCCGAAACAATCGAAATAGATGCAACAGAGTAACTCACCAGGGTGGGCACCATCTTGACGCACGCCGAGGGATGGGCGGATGCAATTGACTCCGCATCGGCAAGTGTCGAGGAATGTGGCTGCAGAAACGAGCACGCCCACCACCTGAAAGGGGAGCAAGCCACCGATGTGAACGGTCAAGCAACTGATCAGAAAATCAATCTCAGAGCCGCCTTGGAGAGTCGAACTCCAGACCTACGCATTACGAGTGCGTTGCTCTACCAACTGAGCTAAGGCGGCGTTGTGCGAGCCGTAGTCTAACGACCCCGGTCTCGCGTCGCGCGCGGCGTCTCTATCCGCGTCTGAATCGGCCGCGCGAGCGTGCGAATCGACTTAGACCGCACCCGTCGCGAACAGCAGCGCCCATAACGAAACCGGCAGTCCGATGTTCGAGATGTTGATGATTGTGTTGCCGGGCGCAAAGTTCTTGTCTTTGATCATTTCTCTGAAGTGATTCGCCGCCGCACCCAGCAGGAACACCGACACTGCGATCGACACACAGACCCAGGCGACCGTCTGGTCCGTACCTGCAGCGACGAAGCCCGCGATTCCCATCCCGAAGCTGCCGAAGCCGATCTCGTACTGGAAGCCATTCGTCTGCCAACCGATGTTTGCGGCGGTCTTCTTGGCGAATACCGTGTGCATGAATCCGCTCACGATGAACATCGCCCCAACTGGCAGCGACAGCATCCATGACATGGCGTTGTCGGCAAACGGTTCACCTGGATTCGCACCTGGGGCAGTCACCCCGAGCAGTGACAACACCCACGCAATGATCAAGACCAACGGAACGATGAACACACCCATGGCGCTGAAGGTACTAATCGGAATCCCGGTGCGCGCGCTGGCGCGAGCTAGCTCAAACGGACGTTCAGCAGCACTTGTCCTCTTGTGCCTTCGCCGCCAGATGCTGGTGTGGAGCTCCGTCGGTTGCTGCGCCGCCCCCGAGGAATGCGTCGAGATCCACCCGAACTCCGCTCGACCACGTGCCCTTGACGGCGACATCCTTCGCCAACGTCTCGGGCGCCACCTTGTAGGGGTCAGCGGACAGCTCTGTGAAGTCTGCGTACTTGCCCACTTCGATGGAACCGATCTCGTGATCGCGATGCAAAATGTATGCGGCGTTCGTCGTGTGAGCTGCAAGCGCTTCATCGAGGGTTACAGCGTTCTCGATGCCGTGCACCTTCCCGCTACTGGTTTGCCGAGTGACAGCGGTTTGCATGTTGAGCAGGGGATTCGGCGGGCTCACGCTTCCATCGTTGTGGAATGACGGACGAACGCCTGCGTCGAAGGCGGCCTTGAAGCGACCCCAGTTCGCGCCGATCTGCGTCTCGAACATCTGCCCGTCGAGCAGGTCGCCCCAGTAGTAGAACTGGAACGGCGCCATGGAAGCGATGACGCCAAGCGAGGCGGCACGTTGGAACTGCTCCCCACGTCCGGCACCCACGTGCTCGATCCGCCAGCGGTGATCGGTTCCCATGAGGTTGTGCTTCACCAACGCGTATTCGTAGGCGTCGAGAACGATGTCGAGCCCGATGTCTCCATTGACGTGGAACGACATCTGCCAACCAAGCGGCGCGTACTTGTCGAGGATCGCATCGAGCTGCTCGCGCGTGTAGTTCATTGCCTTCGTCCCGCCGGTCTGCAGCGGAATGCCCGCCCGCTTCACAGTCGGGGTATCGAGGTAATCGAACGACGTTGCGATGTTCCCGGTCCATGGCGAACCGTCGGCCCACAACTTGATGCCCTGCTTGCGAATACGGCTTGGGTCGATGCCAAGATCCACTTTGTCGCCACAGGTTGGGTCCGTCGACATGTGGTACAGCGAGATCCGAACTGGGCAGCCGGGCATCGAGAAGAGCGCTTGGTATCCCGCTTCGTAGTCCTTCGCGTACGTCATCTCACTCGTCGACGTGATGCCCCGGCTCGACATCAGCGCGAGGAACTCCGCCGCTTGATGCAGTGGCGATCCACCCATCTTGGCGAGCACTGGCGTCGTGATGGCCAAGATGGCGCTGACCTCTTCGGCCGTTCCATCGAGACTGCCATCGGCATTGCGGCCATACGATCCACCAACCGGGTTCTCCGGGGGGTTCTCGTCCCAACCCAAAGCCTTCACAACTGCTGACGTGACGTAGGCAGCGTGGCCAGAGTTGTCAATCACACCGGCGAGCCGATCCCCGAAGATCGGATCAAGCGTTGCCGCCGTCGGAGCATCGACCCCATGGAGCAACTTGTCGAATCCGAAGAACGCCAGCGAAGCATCCGCTGGTGACTCGGCGAGTGCCTTCTTGAAGATCGCCACGACGTCGTCCCAGGTTGGCGCAACCCAGGGCGCGATGTAGTGCGCCGGAGCCATGATCGAAATTCCGCTAAGCAGCGGATGTGAATGCGGCTCGATGAAGCCGGGCGTGAGGACGGTGTCACCCAGGTCGACCACGGTTGCGTCGGCGAGCTTCGCTTGGCACTCCTCAAGCGACCCGACTTCGACGATGCGATCGTCATCAATCGCTACGGCAGTCGCGCGGGGCTTGTCGGGGTTCATCGTGATGATGGAACTGGCGGTGAGGATCTGCTTCGACATGGCCTGAGACTAGGAATGTTCGCGACGCTTCTCAATCTGGGGCGCGCAAGTGGCGCAACCATCCGAAACGAAACGAAGGCCGGGCGCGACCGGGGGACTCCCGGCAGCACCCGACCTTCGTCAAGGTACTAGGCAAACTATCCGACGATGAGTCGTCGGGCACCGGCGTATCGCGGTGTCCAGTAGCCACTGTTCACTGGCTCGACGACAACGTCGCGACTCGGGTTGTTCGCGCCGATCATCTTGCCTTTGCCGATGTAGATCGACACGTGCTGCGACCCGTTTGATCCCCAGGCGAGGATGTCGCCGGGCAGCAGGTTGCGCTTGCTCACACGAATTCCGCGACGCATGTTTAGCTGCGCACCGGAGTAGTGCGGAATATTGATCTTGGCAACGGCGCGGTAGACCTGCTTGGTGAATCCCGAACAGTCGAAGCGCCAGGCAGACTCGGCACCCGCGACGTACTGACCGCGACCCTTGCGGCTCAACGCGTACTTGACGATGCGCTTGCGCATGTCGATTGCCCACACACGACGTGCCTCGAGCTTGGCGGCCTTGGCCTGTTCTGGCGTCAAGGGTGCGGGGACGGCGACCGCGGCGCCGACGCCGGCAGTTACCGGTGCAGCATTTGCAACCGTCGCAGTGCCAGCCGGAACGAGAACGGCGGCGATGGTGGCAGTGGAAATGGCAGCGCCAACTAGGCGCGATTTACGCATGACGAAACTGACTCCTCCTCGAGCCGCTTCCCGGGTTAGCTGACGGACTCGGGCTCAAGGATTCGCCCTACCGGCACGTGCCGGATTCGCCCCAACTGCTCATGGGTCCCCGGTACACCTGCGCTCTATCGGTCCTGGGGAAATGTGGACCGTGCACCAGCAGGTGACTCAGCGGTGTGTTCGCGCGCCACCGGGGGGTGGCACCTGGAACGAACAACGTGAGCGAACCTAACACCGTTTCCAGGACTCAAAACCCTTGCGTTTCCACAGGTTTTACGCTCTGTAAGGCCGCACAAGCGCACAATTGAGAGGCCGCCATGATCAAAGTTACGCAGCGTCTAACTACAGCAAAGTAGTTCGGTGAGTCTGTTCACAAAACTTGTGCCTGTGGATAGGCAATTTTGCGTGTCCTAAGCCTGTTTCTGAACCTTTTCTGGGGTGCAGGTCGCACCTGTTGCCGGTGGCTGCCCGGTGATCAGAAATCCATCCACTGCGGCATTCACGCAGGAGTTGTCGCCATAGCCTGTGTGCCCGTCATCTTCGTAGGTCAACAAGCGGTTGTTCGGCAGTTGTTTGGAGACGGACTCGGCCCACACGTAAGGCGTCGCCGGGTCGTACCTCGTGCCGATCAGTAGCACTGGCTGAGCCGTCGAAACAGTGACCGGATGTGGATCGAGCGTTGCTGGCGCCGGCCAGGTGGAACACGGCAGATTCCCCCAGGCAAGCTCGGGACCGAACGTTGGCGCCGTGCGACTCCAGTCGGTCGCGAGTTCCTCGGTGGCCGCTGCATCATCGTGATCCGGTCGGTCTAGGCACGTGATGCCATACAGCGCATCGATCGCGTTATCTCGGTACGACCCATCCGCCTGCCGCCCGGTGAACGAATCGACCATCTCCAGCATCGGTTTGCCGTTGCCTTGGAATCCCGCCGCCAGCGCCACCCGCAGCTGTGGCCAGCCATCGTCTTCGCTATACAGACTCGACACGATCCCGTTGACAGCCAACGGGCGGTTGAGCGGCCGGTCGGGTTCGGCACGGATCGGCGACATGGCAATGCTGGCAAGCCAGCTGTTGATCTTGGCAAGGCCCGCCGACTTCTCGGCCGGCAGCGGGCAGTCCGGATGGGCTGGGCAATCGGCGATGAACCGAGACAGTTCAACTTGGAAACCGTCAGCCTGCCCCCGGGCAAGTTCACTGTTCGACAGCGCTGGGTCAATCACGCCATCAAGGACGAACTTGCCGACGCGGTCGCTGAACAAGTCGGCATACGTCAATCCCAAGAAGGTGCCGTATGAGATCCCGAGGAAGTTGAGTTGCTCCTCGCGGAGCAGATTCCGAAGGATGTCGAGATCACGAGCCGCTGCAACCGTCCCAATTTGCGGGGTGAGCGCGGGCGACTTCGCCTGGCAGTTGGTACCGAGACCCTTCGACACTTGCTCAACCCGCCGTTGTTGCTCCGCGTTGGCGGGAGCTCCGAGGGTGGAGATGAACTTGTCCGTTTCCGGTCCGTCCAGGCACTTGATCGGAGTGCTGCGCGCAACTCCCCGCGGATCGAATCCGACCACGTCGTACTGCGCCATCACCGCTGGGCTGATGGTGCCGCTGGCGTATTGCGCGAACTCGTATCCCGAGCCACCAGGACCGCCTGGGTTGACCACCAGCGACCCAAGCCGCTTTGTCGGATCCTTCGCAGGGGACTTCAGCATCTTGATGGTGACCGTGGGCCCGTCAGGTTCCGCGTAGTTCAAAGGTGCATCAAACGACGCGCACTGAAGCTCCCCCTCACATGCTGTCCAGGTCAGCGACTGTCCGTAGAACTTCCCAAGTTGTGACTGATCTGAAGACGACCCACTGCTGCCAAGATTCACCCCGCACCCGACCAGTGCAAACACCATCGCTGCCCCGACGACACCGGATCGCAGCGCTCGCCGAGCAATGGGACGTGGCGTCACGAACCCGACCGGCGCAGGCTGGGTCGTCGCAAGTCGATGGTGAGAGCCTCGATCGCCAACTGCGGGGCCACGTTTGCGTCGAGCGCCAGTCGAGCGGTTTCGATCGCATCGATGCGCCACATCGTTTCCACTGGGTCGCTCTCGCTCGCCAGACGCTGGATCTCTGAGCTCATTTCGGCGTTGATGAACTGGTTCGCCTGGTCTGTCACCGCACCGAACTGCTGCGCCAAGACGTCGCGGTAGAACCCCAACAAGTCGAGCAGCGCACGGTCGAGCTGGTCGCGTTGGGTTCGGGTATTGCGCGACTTCTGCCTGTCCTCAAGTTCCTTCAGCGCACCCTTCACGCCGCGAGCGCCACCCTTGACCCCGCGCCCCTCAGCGCCTTCGCCCCACGCAAGCAGCAAGTCTTCGCGTTCCCGCTCGTCGAGCGGTTCGGTGATCGCGCGGGCATCTTCCTTGGCAGTCGTGACCATGGCTTCGGCTGAGGTGAGGCACATCCGCAAGTTGGTCAAGCGGGCCGGGATCGACAGGATGTCTCTTCGGCGATTACGTGCGCTCTCATCACGTGCCAGCGCGCGGGCACGACCAACATGGCCCTGAGATGCGTGAGCTGCAAACAACGCGGATTCGGCATCCACGCCTTCTGCCGCGACGAGGTAATCGGCGACATCCTGCGGAGCGGGAGTCTTGAGCATCACGTGGCGGCACCGTGACCGAATCGTCGGAAGAACATCCTCAACGCTGGGTGTGCACAGCAACCAGACAGCACGCGGCGGCGGTTCTTCGATTGCTTTGAGCAGAACGTTGTTGGCGGTTTCCGTGAGCCGGTCGGCATCCTCGAGCACGATCACGTGCCACTTGCCGCGGCTCGGGGCCATGGCTGCCCGCGACACGAGTGCCCGCGCGTCGGCCGTCTTGTAGGACACGCCCTCTGGGCGGATGACCTCCACATCGGGATGTGACCCAGCAGCGACCTCGCGGCACTCTGCGCAGTCGCCACATCCTCCTTCGCTGCACATCAGTGAGGCAGCGAATGCTCGAGCCGCCGTTGAACGTCCGCTGCCCGGAGGTCCAGTGATCAACCACGCGTGCGTCATCGCTGGGCCGGGAATCTCCGCACGCGCATCAGCGGTCGCAGCGCTCAGCGATTCAACCGCTGTCGCCTGCCCCACCAAGTCGTCCCACACCGTCACGGGGTTGATTCTGCCTCCTACCGCCGGTGCGCGGACGCAGACTCGGTGATTCCGCAAGAAACTCGCAATTGCAGCGGCATTCGGGCCGACATGTTCTACCTCACACCTTGGTTACTGAAGCGTAGGTTTGGGTAAGACTTAGACAAGAAGTAAACAGTAGAGCCCCTCCCCAAACCGGGCTCCCACTAACGAGATGAGATGACGAACATGGGTTTCACAGACACCGTCAAGAACACGACACTTTCGGTCAGCGGCCGCGCGAAGGAAATCGCAGGCTTCACGTTCAAGAACGAGGACCTGCAGTACGAAGGCAAGGCCGACCAGATCACCGCGAACCTGCGCAAGGCTCGTGCCCGCGGAATGGGTGCGGTCGACTCGCTGCGCAAGGCAGTCGGCATCTAAGAACTTCAGAAATCACCACCATTCGGTGGGATTGGCTACATACGTGGCCGATCCCACCGAATGTGCGTTTTGGGGTCCTGCAAGGTGCTGTGTCAGGGCGAAACGATTGCGGTGAGCCGCTCGACAATCGCCGCATGGATCTCCTGCTGATCGCCTAGTGCGTCAATGACTGCGTAACGTTCGGCATTCTCGTCTGCTGCTGCCAAGAACGCCTGGCGGACCATCTGGTGGAAAGACAGGTCCTCGGACTCCATCCGATCCGGCGCCGCGCTCACTTGGCCAGCTCGCGCGAGTCCCACCGATGGGTCGATGTCGAGCACAAAGGTCAGATCAGGGAACAGATTCTCCGTAGC
>Ga0075163_10012130_pt1 | contig 11226 bp, 9 predicted proteins | sample JI1023141ADNA_FD_71478 | JGI IMG/M metagenome (GOLD analysis project Ga0075163, IMG submission 71478) | Wastewater effluent complex algal communities from Wisconsin, to seasonally profile nutrient transformation and Carbon sequestration -... | ecosystem: Engineered > WWTP > Effluent > Algae...
ATAGTTGGGCACCGTGAGTTCGACGGTGCCGATGGCATATAGTTCCGCACCGACGGCATCCTGTTGCGGAGACGCAGTGTCGCGCGGACCAACGCCAGCCGTCTCGAAGCCGCGGAACGAAGATCCGCCCTTGAAGAAACGGTCGTTGAGGCGAAGCGGCGTCGCGTCATCCCAGGAAGCGATGTATCCGGCCTTGACGCCGAGAGAGAAGATAAACTCATCCGACCAAAGCCGCTGATACCACTTAGCGTCGGCTTCAAGCCGGTAATACTTCACATCGCCGCCAAGACCGGCAATGTCGCCTGAAAACTGGACCTGGTACCCCGTTTTCGGTGCGTTCGGATCATCGCGCGTGTCGAGAACGTAGTCGAACCCGGCAACGGAGGTGATGAAGTCGCCTTCGAGCGCGCGGATGAAGTCGGATGCGTCGCCATAGGCCACAATTTCGTCCTGCCGCAGCGTATATCGCAGACCGAGGCGTGAGTATTCGGACAGCGGAAAACCAAGACGCAAGCCACCGCCAATCGTTGTCGCCTCGTACGACGACTCCTCGTAGCGAGAGGTGATGTTGTAGGCCTCGATACCAGCGGCCAGATTGCGATCGAGGAAATAAGGCTCTGTGAAGCGGAAATCGAACTGCTTGCGATAACCAGACAAGCTGGCACGCAGTCGCAGGAACTGGCCGCGGCCAAGGAGATTGCGTTCCGAGATCGAGACGTCGCCGACGATACCTTCCTGGCTGGAATAGCCGATACCGAATTGGAGCTCGCCTGTCGTCGTTTCTTCGACGCCCACGTTCAAGATCGTTTTGTCAGGCGCCGAGCCGGGCTCTTCGGAGATCTCCACGCCCTTGAAGTAACCAAGTGCGCGAACGCGGGTCTTGGAGCGGTCCACCAGCACTTTGTTGTAGGCATCGCCCTCGGCAAGGCGGAACTCGCGGCGAATGACCTTATCGAGCGTCCGCGTGTTGCCGATAATATTGATGCGCTCGACGTAAACGCGCGGGCCTTGCTCAACAACAAAAACCACGTTGATCAGACGGCCTTCGGAGTCGCGCTTCACGCGCGGCTTGACCTCGGCGAAAGCGTAACCGTGTGAGCCCGCGTAATAGGTGAGCGCCTCGACGGTCTTTTCGACCAGCTCGGCGTTGTAAACGTCACCCGCCTCGAAAACGACGAGGTCAGACATCTCTTCGACGGAGAGCTCCGCGACCTGAGACTCAATCTGCACGTCGCCGAACGAGTACTGGTCACCTTCCGAGATATTGAAGGTGAGATAGAAGCCGCTCTTGTCGCGCGCCAACTCAGCGATCGAAGAGATCACACGAAAGTCTGCGTATCCGTTGCGCATATAGAACTTGCGCAGCTGTTCGCGGTCGAAGGTGACGCGGTCCGGGTCGTAGTTGTCTTGGCTGGCGAAAAATTTCCACCATTCACTCTCGGTCGTCACGATCTCTTGGCGCAGCTCACGATCCGAGAACACCACGTTGCCGATAAAGCTGATGTCGAGAATGCCAGTCGAGGGGCCCTCGTCGATCTCGTAGACGAGATCCACGCGATTCTGCGGCAACTCGATGATCTTGGGGTCAATCGTTGCGGCGAAGCGGCCCGACCGCCGGTACAGTTCGAGCATGCGCTGAACGTCCGACTGGACCTTCGACCGGGTCAAAATCTGACGCGGCCCCAATTGCGCTTCCTTGCCCAACTCGTCCGCATCGAGACGATCATTGCCCTCGTAGTTGACCGAGTTGATGACCGGATTCTCGATGACGTCGATGGTGACAACCCCACCGGTCTGCCGAACCGTCACATCTGCAAACAGGCCAGTCGCAGAAAGCGCCTTGAGCGCTTGGTCGCCGAGCGCTGCGCTGTAACGATCTCCTTCGGTGAACGGAATATACTGCCGGATCGTGCCCTCTTCGATCCGGCGCGTGCCGGTCACTTCGATCCGCGTGATGATGGGGCCGTTCGCCGCCGGGCGGTAATCAACTGCTGCGGGCTGCTGGGCCGGCGCCTGCGCGAGCGCAAAGGGGCTGGCAGTCGCCAACAGAACTCCAGCCAAGGCGATTAGTTTGCGCTTCATGCCGCCAATACCGATCGAAAACAGAACTCCGACGCAAAGCTACCCACCGGCCGGTCAGGACCAGAAGATGCGCATAACGTCGTTCCATGTGGCGAATAGCATGAGGCTAAGGACAAGCGCCAGACCTATGCGAAGCCCGTATTCCTGCGCCTGATCGCCCAACGGACGGCGCCTGACCGCCTCGATGCCGTAGTACAAAAGGTGTCCCCCATCCAGCATGGGAATCGGGAACAGATTGAGCAGACCGACCGATACCGACAGCACCGCCATGAGCTGTATGAGAGCAAGTGCTCCGAGGGTCGCAACCTCACCTGACGTCTTTGCGATGCCAAGCGGCCCTGACAACTGGCGGGGGTCTTCCCTGCCAGTGATCAACCGGCCCAGAAAGGTCATGGTGTGTTCGACGATCAGGTAAACCTGGCTAGCACCGGCCCCCAGCGCGTTGACAGGCCCAAGACGTTCAAAAACCGCGGAATCTTTGCCCAAACTGGCGACACCGAGGCGGTAAACCGCGAACTTGTTGCCGAAGCGGTCGACCTCTTCAATGCGCTGCGGCGCAATCGTGACCGCGAGCGGCTGGTCATCCCGTATGATTTCGAGGGGGACCGGCTCACCTCCCGACAGATACGCAAGCTGGACAATATCGGAAAACGTCGCCACGGCTCGACCGTCGATCGAAACGATCCGATCGCCGGGCCGCAGGCCAGCCTTCTCGGCAGCGCTTCCTTCCAGGACCTGACCGACGACCGGCGGGATCGAGTCCTTGCCAGCGGTCATGTAGATCGCGGCGAATACAATGACAGCGAATACGAAATTCGTGAACGGGCCTGCAGCGACGATCAGCGCCCTCTGCCAAAGTGGCTTGAAGTGGAACGAGTGCGCAGATTCGGGATCTGCGGCAATCTTCTCGAGCCGATCCTTGTTCGGGAGGGATGTGGCATCCTCATCGCCCCAGAACTTCACGTATCCCCCGAGTGGCAGCCAGCCGACTTTCCACTCCGTTCCGTGGCGGTCTTTCCAACGCGCAATCGCGCGCCCAAATCCGATCGAGAACGCCTCAATGCGAGTGCCAAACAGGCGCCCGACCCAAAAATGGCCAGACTCGTGGACAAACACCACGACGCCTAGAACGAGCACAAACGGCAATAGGTAGCCTAGGCCACCGCCGACGAAGCCCGAGATTGCGCTGAAGGCATCCATGCCGGCCCTACTCGTTCAAAAAGACGTTTGCGGCACGCCGCGCGGCTTCATCCAACTCACTGACCTGTGAGAGCGTCGCGGGCGTATCCCAAGCCTCACGTGCAGCCGTTTCCAACGTCTCCGCTACGATGCTCGCGATCTTACCGAATGGAATTCGGCCCTGCAAAAAGGCATCAACGGCAACCTCGTTCGCTGCGTTCAGCACGGCGGGCGCCCGACCGCCCTCCGCAAGCGCAGATACGGCGAGGCCCAGGCAAGGGAACCGAGCCGAGTCCGCTGCCTCAAAGGTTAGGCTGCCGATCGAGGCAAGATCGAGGCGGGCACTGTTGGTAGCGAGACGCGCCGGCCAGGCCAGGGCATGAGCAATGGGGACCCGCATGTCCGGCGACCCAAGATGCGCCAGCACCGATCCATCGCTGTATGAAACCAGGCTGTGGATGATCGATTGCGGATGGACGAGCACCTCCAACCGGTCTGGCGGGGTGCCAAAGAGGTAATGGGCTTCGATTAGCTCCAACCCCTTGTTCATAAGGCTGGCCGAATCCACCGAGATTTTCGCGCCCATGCTCCAGGTAGGGTGCCTGCAAGCTTCCGCTGGCGTAGCAGTATCAATCGCCGCCTGGGTCCAGGTGCGAAATGGCCCTCCGGACGCGGTCAATTGAATACGCTCAATCGAGTTTGGGCGCTCGAAATCGTACACTTGGAAAATGGCGTTGTGCTCGCTGTCCACGGGAAGCAGGCGCGTGCCGCACCGTTTGACTTCAGACATGAACAATTCGCCAGCGCTGACCAGGCATTCCTTGTTCGCCAGAGCGAGCGTAGCGCCGTGAAGGACGGCGGCTATGGTGGGGGCGAGGCCGGCGGACCCGACGATCGCGGCCATCGTCCAGTCGGCAGGACGGGAGGCGGCCTCAACCACGGCGACGGGGCCACCGGCGGCTTCGATGCCGGTTCCGCGCAGACGGTCGCGAAGCTCCGGCAGCGCCGCTTCATCGGCAACCACGGCGATCCGTGCACCGAACGCAACAGCCTGCTCGGCCAACAAAGGCGCGCTGGACTTCGCCGTAAGCGCTTCTATTTCAAAAGAAAATTCTCCGCTCGCCCGCACCTGTGCGAGCACATCGAGTGTCGATTTTCCGACTGAACCGGTCGAGCCGAGGATTGAGACGCGGCGCGGGCTCACGGGATCGGCCCGCCGAAGGGAAAATCTGGCCAGATCAGCTTCACAGCCGCCATGGCGAGCGTCGCAGCCAACAAGCTATCCATTCTGTCGAGAAAGCCGCCGTGCCCAGGGATGACAGCACCGGCATCCTTTGCCTGAAACCGCCGCTTTATCGCAGATTCCAGCACATCTCCGGCCTGCCCGACGACGGCCAGGACGACAATGACACAGACAATGGCAAGGTCGGGAGAGCGCCCTGCAATAGCCGCGAAAATGAGGCCGATTCCAACTGCGCCGATGGTGCCGCCAGAGAAGCCGGACCAGGTTTTCTTGGGCGAAATGCGCGGCGCCATCAGGGGGCCCTTGAATATCCGGCCTGCGATCATCGCCCAGCTGTCGGTCGCCCAGACCACGAACAGGAACCACAAGGTCGTGACCCAGCCCTCGGGCAGGCCACGCAGCCAGACCAGGGCGATCGCCGGGATGCCGAGATAAAGTGGCAACGCGAAGGCCCAGCGGCGATGCCGGCCCTTCATTTGCGCATAGGCAAACGACAGAAGCGCACCCATGCCAGCGGCCGCAAAAGCGTAGGGATAGAGGTTCACAACTGCGAGTGCCGCAGCCGCCGCGATAGCCACTGCAGCAATTGAGATGCCGATCCAGTCTACGGGCTGCTGGGTCATGCGCTCCCATTCGTAGGCCATGAGAGCGCATGCGGCAGCGATCCAGGCGGCAAAGGTCCAGCCGCCCAACCAGACCACCGTGAGGGCAATGCCGAACAGGACCAGTGCGGAAGCCAGACGAATGCCGAAATCCCCTCCCAGCGGCCCCCAGAAGGACCTGTCGGCTGGTACCGGTTGATCCCCGGCGGGGGTCATGCCGCCTCTCCCGTTCCGCCAAAGCGGCGCTGACGACGGCCGAATTCCTCGATGGCGGCTTCCAGCGCCTTGCGGTCGAAGTCCGGCCAGAGCGTGTCCGTGAAGACAAACTCAGCATAAGCCGACTGCCAGATCAGGAAGTTCGACAGACGTTGCTCGCCGCTGGTGCGGATGACGAGGTCAGGGTCAGGAACGCCTGCCGTGTGCAGATAGCCGGAGATAACCTGACGGTCGATCTCTTCCGGCGCCAAGGTGCCGGACCGGGCCTCGCGGGCGATGGCCCGCACGGCATCAACGATCTCGTCCTGGCCGCCATAGTTGAAGGCGATCGTAAGATTGAGGCCGGTGTTCTGCGCGGTCGTCTCGCGGCTTTCGTCCAGCATCCTGAGAATGTCCGGCGAGACGCGGTCACGGCCGCCGATAAATCGCAGACGCACATTTTTGGCGTGCATCTCGGCCAGGTTGTCGCGGATAAAGCGGCGCAGCAGCCCCATGAGGTCGGATACTTCGTGAGCATCACGCTGCCAGTTTTCCGACGAGAAACTGTAGAGCGTGAGATACGAGATGCCGATATCGTTCGATGCGGCCACCACATTGCGGACGGCCCGCATACCGGCGTGGTGTCCCAGCACGCGGGGCAGCAGGCGTGAACGCGCCCAGCGGCGATTGCCATCCATGATGATGGCCACGTGACGGGGCAAGCGCAGCGTCTCGGCAGCCCCTGAACTCATGTGATGTCGGCTCCCGATCCCATGCAGCCCTCAGACCTGCATGATCTCCTGCTCTTTGGCGGCGAGCACAGAGTCGATCTCCTTGATCTCGGCATCCGTCGCCTTCTGGATGTCTTCGCTCTGCTTTTTGTGCTGGTCCTCAGAGATCACGTGCTCCTTCTCGAGCTTCTTGAGGTGATCCATGCCATCACGGCGGACGTTGCGGACCGCGACGCGCGCCGTCTCGGCATACTTGCCCGCCAGCTTGGCCAGCTCCTTGCGGCGCTCCTCATTCAGCGGCGGGATCGGAATACGGATCAGCGTGCCGTCGACCTGGGGGTTCAGTCCTATACCGGCGTTTCGGATCGCCTTGTCGACCGCCTGAACCGTGCCCTTATCCCAGACAGTGACGGTGATCATCCGCGGCTCGGGCACGTTGACCGTGCCGACAGCATTGATCGCCATCTGCTGGCCGTAAGCCTCGACCGTGATCGGGTCCAGCAGCGACGCCGAGGCGCGGCCGGTCCGGAGGCCCGCGAATTCGGTCTTCAGGGTCGTCAGCGCCCCATGCATGCGGCGCTTGATTTCGTTCATGTCGAGCGGTTGCGGCTGGGCCATATCAGTTTCCCCTGGTCTGCACGCAGCTTAGACAGCGGCGCGGTTATCCTCGATTACAGTGCTGAGCGCCCTGCCCCGCAAGGCCAGCGCGAAATTACCCTTATGGTGAATGTCGAAGACGACGATGGGAATGTTGTTCTCGCGAGCCAGGGCGATGGCGGCGGCATCCATCACCTTGAGATCCTGAGCGAGCACATCGTGATGGGTCAGCCGCTCATAGCGGACGGCCGACTTGTCCTTCTTGGGATCGGCCGAGTAGACGCCGTCGACCTGTGTGCCCTTGAAGAGTGCGTCGCACTGCATCTCGTTGGCGCGCAGCGCCGCAGCCGTATCGGTCGTGAAGAACGGATTACCGGTGCCGGCAGCAAAGATGACAACGCGGCCTTTTTCCATATGCCGTGCGGCGCGGCGGCGGATGTAAGGTTCGCAAATAGCGGCCATGGGTATCGCCGACTGAACACGGGTCGGCACCCCGATTTTTTCGAGCGCGTTCTGCATGGCGAGCGCGTTCATCACGGTCGCCAGCATGCCCATATAGTCGGCACTGGCCCGGTCCATACCGGATGCCGCAGCAGACAGGCCGCGGAAGATGTTGCCGCCGCCGATGACGAGGCACACCTCTGCGCCCGTCTCGACGCCCTGCTTCACATCACCCGCGATCTGATCGACCGTTTCCAGGTCGATCCCGTAAGACCGCCCGCCCATCAGGGCCTCGCCCGACACCTTTAGAAGCACTCTTTTGTAGCGCAAGGGGTCGGTCATCTGGTCCTTCCGGGCGGGCAGTTTCGAGTCGGGGCGATCCTATCAGCCTTTGGCCGCGGCCATGACTTCGGCTGCGAAGTCGCTCTCTTCCTTCTCCACGCCCTCACCGAGCGCAAAGCGATGGAAGCCAGTCACCTTCACAGCGCCGCCGACCTTGCCTTCGGCTTCTTTGAGGGCCTGAGCGACCGTCTTGCCACCATCGTGAATGTACGGCTGATCCAGCAGGCAGACTTCCTTGAAGTAGGTCTTGATGCCGGATTCGACGATTTTCTCGATAATGTTGGCCGGCTTGCCGGAGGCGGCCGCCTTTTCGGTCAGAACGGCCTTCTCGCGCTCGACGACGGCAGGGTCGACACCCGAGGGATCGACGGCCAGCGGCTGCGATGCGGCGATGTGCATGGCGACCTGACGGCCGAGAGACGCCAGTTCGTCCGACTTGCCCGAAGATTCGAGGCCGACGATCACGCCGATCTTGCCCGCGCCGGGGACGATCTGGGTGTGAATGTAGGAGCCGACCACACCCTGCCCGACCGAGATGGAGGCAGCGCGACGGAGCGCCATGTGCTCGCCGATCTTCGCGACGGTGGCCTGAACTTTCTCGTCCACCGTGCCGCCGCCCGGATAGGGGGCCGCCTTGATCGCTTCCACATCGGCACCGGCCTTCAGCGCGACGCCGGCGATGGCCGAGACCATGTCCTGAAACTCGGTGTTGCGCGCGACGAAGTCGGTTTCCGAGTTCACTTCGACGACGACACCCTTGGTGCCCTCGACCGCAATCGCGACGAGTCCTTCGGCGGCGGTACGGCCAGCCTTTTTGGCGGCCTTGGTGATACCCTTCTTGCGCAGCCAGTCGATCGCGGCCTCGATATCGCCGCCGGTCTCGTTCAACGCGTTCTTGCAGTCCATCATGCCCGCGCCGGTCTTGTCGCGCAGGTCTTTCACCATCGCTGCGGTGATCGTGGTCATCGCACTATCCTTCATGTGTCTCAAAAAGAGCGGGCGGCCGCATCATCGACGCGGCCGCCCGAACGAAATCGCAGATCGTCAGGCGGCGTCTGTCGCCGGCAGGTCTTCTACCGGAGCTTCTTCCGAAGCGCCGAGGTCGACGCCGGAAGCGCCCTGGCTTTCCGAAAGGCCGGCGATGATCGCCCGCGAAACCAGATCGCAATACAGCGAAATGGCGCGCGAGGCGTCGTCGTTGCCCGGGATCGGGAAGTTGATGCCCTCGGGGTCGCAATTCGAGTCGAGGATCGCGACGACCGGAATGTTGAGCTTGCGGGCTTCCGCAATCGCGATCGCTTCCTTGTTCGTGTCGATCACGAACAGGAGGTCCGGCAGACCACCCATTTCCTTGATACCGCCGAGTGAACGCTCAAGCTTCTCACGGTCGCGCTGGCGCTCGAGCGCTTCGCGCTTCGTGAGGCCGACAGCGCCGCCGTCAAGCGTCTCTTCCAGCTGGCGCAGGCGCTTGATCGAGTTCGAGATTGTCTGCCAGTTGGTCAGCGTGCCGCCGAGCCAACGGTGGTTGACGTAGTACTGGGCCGACTTCTTTGCGGCTTCCGCAATCGGCTCCGACGCCTGGCGCTTGGTGCCGACGAAGAGGATGCGGCCACCGGCAGCGGCCGTCTTCTTCACCTGCAGCAGAGCCTGGTGAAGCAGCGGGACCGTCTGGGCGAGGTCGATGATGTGAATGTTGTTGCGGGCACCAAAGATGAACGGCGCCATCTTGGGGTTCCAACGATGCGTCTGGTGACCAAAATGCGCGCCAGCTTCCAGCAGATCACGCATAGAAAAACTCGGCAAAGCCATGTGCCGTAACTCCTTGACCGGTTGTTTCCGCCGCGGCCCTGAATGCCGGCCGAAACCGGACACCGGAAGGTGAACGAAACGATGCCCGCAAGGGGCTCCGCCGCGTCTTGACCGCGTGTGAGATGGCGCGGCTTATAGGGCGCACGCCCTTCCGGCGCAAGCCCGCCCGCGCACGGCAAGATGTCTTTATTTTTCAACAGGTTATGATCATGAGCGTTCGCGATCCGATCCGTGACACGGTCCTGTCGCTGCGTCCGAACGCCATAGGGGAAGTATCCAGGACGGGTCTGGGAGACCCCAATCTGATCCCTCTCTGGTTCGGTGAGACTGACCTCGTTACCCCAGCCTTCATCCGCGACGCCGCCAAGAAGGCGCTGGATGACGGGCAGACTTTCTACACTTTTTCAGGTGGCACACCGCGGCTGCGCGAGGCGATCCGCGCGTGGACGACACGGTGGTACGGCGTGACACCGGACCTCGACCGCGTCTGGGTTCCGGGCGCGGCGATGCTGTGCGTCGTGACCGCGCTGCAGTGCTGTGTCGAGAGCGGCGACGAGGTCGTCGTCATCGGCCCGATGTGGCCGAATATCGGACAGGCCTGCCAGGCTGTCGGCGGAACGCCTGTCTTCGTGCGCCTGGAAGATGAAGGGGCCCGCTGGCGGCTGGACCTTGGCAAGCTGGATGACGCGATCGGGCCGCGCACCAAGGCGATCTTCCTGGGCTCCCCTGGCAATCCGACCGGATGGGTCGCGTCGGACGATGACATCAAGGCAGTGCTGGATCTCGCCCGGGCACGCGGCGTGGCGATTATCGCGGACGAGGTCTATTCCGTGATGTCCTACACCGCGAGGCGGGCACCCTCGTTCCTGACCCACGCGACCGAGGACGACAATGTCTTCGTTGTGAACAGCTTCTCCAAGGCATGGGCGATGACAGGTTGGCGTATTGGCTGGGTCATCGCGCCAAAGCGACTGGCATATGCAATGGCGCAGCTCTCCGTCAGCAACAACACCGGCAGCACCGTGTTTGCGCAGGCCGGCGCCGTGGCCGCGCTTGAGCATGGTGATGACTTCATCGCCGAGATGGTGCGACGATGCCGCGCAGGACGCGATATCGTGCGCGACTTCGTGGCGTCGACCAATCGCGTGCGGTGGGTCGAGCCCGAAGGCGCGTTCTATGCCTATCTGCATGTCGATGGGCTCGAGGACTCGCTGGCCTTTGCCAAGAACCTTGTGAAGACAGCGAAAGTCGGCGTCGCCCCCGGTGCGGCATTCGCATGTGGCGATAACCGCGACGAGAGCTATCTGCGGCTCTGCTTTGCCCAAGATCAGACGAGGTTGAAGACCGCGCTTGAGCGAATAGCCGACGCTCTCAATCGCTAGAGTTCTTCCGCCTCCAGAACGCCGGGCACCATGCGAATGGCGCGTCGCAACTCCGGGGTCACCGCAAAACGCCCGATATCAATCTCGGCCGAACGCGAGGCGTCGAGCAGGAGCGACAAGCTGACCCTGCCCTTCCCCTTTCGCGTCTCAAGGATATTGCGGATCGGAGTCATGGCGGCGGGCGTATCGAGTGTGATGCGAAGGCCCGCGCTGGCGGACTTGGCGGCCTCACCCAGCGACTTCACGCCGTGGGTGCGAACGCGCGCCTGATCCTCTTCCCATTCCACCGAAACGGTAAAGACGACCGCGTTACCGGGACGCAGAAGCTCATCATTCGCGCTGAGGATTTCGCTGAACACAGTCGTCTCGAAGACGGCCGTCTGGTCAGACACCCGAATGAACGAATAGATGCGGTCACCCTCCCGCGGGCGCTTGTCCTTGCGATCGAGGATTATGCCCGCAACGCTGACAGCGCCGCCCTCGCGCTTGCCCAAAGCAGCGACATCCGCCCAGGTCTTGACGCCCAGTCGCTTCAAGGCGACCGCGTACTCATCCAGGGGGTGTCCCGAAAGGTAGAAACCGACCGCATCGAACTCCCGCTGCAGGCGGTCGCTGGAATCCCA
>Ga0075163_10012133_pt1 | contig 11224 bp, 7 predicted proteins | sample JI1023141ADNA_FD_71478 | JGI IMG/M metagenome (GOLD analysis project Ga0075163, IMG submission 71478) | Wastewater effluent complex algal communities from Wisconsin, to seasonally profile nutrient transformation and Carbon sequestration -... | ecosystem: Engineered > WWTP > Effluent > Algae...
CGATCCACCTACTCATCCGAACGATCCTTCAATGATCCCATGATCGCAGCTCATGTTGAGCTGACTATGCCTAGAGCTACCTAGAGCTACCTAGAGCACGATCTCAGTTGCAGCCACACCCTCCACCGGGTTGCCCGGTGCCGCCATCGGCCCCCTCACGCGCACCACGCTCGTGAACCTGGAAACGATGCTCTCCAACTTCCTTGTCGTTCGTCATCGACCTCTTGGAATGGATGCCGCGTTGGTGGGCCGGGACTCGCACGCAAGCCGCACTCGACGTTGAAATGATGAGAAAGGCGCACAGTCGCGAGAGTCGCATCACGAGCATCCTACCTTTTAGAGGAAGCTGACGGGCAAGCTGCGGGAGTGTTTGGTGCGCGGCCGGACCGTAGTCCGGCAGCGAGCACGCGACCATGCTCGACCGTCGCTCGCCGTACGGCCCAATTCTTCTTCGCACCTCAAGTACGCAAGTTCGGTGGGTCGGACCTAACCCGGTCGCGATGACCAACGGCGAAGAAGTCGAGATCAGCTCACAGCGCCGCGCCGAGCGCGAGGGAGATCCGGCGTAGGCTTTGGTTGGAGGCCTGATCGCCCACACGGCCTTCGCGCTCGAGCTCGCTCGCCCGTGCTTCAAAATACAAACGACCCGCCGTCGGCGAGATCCGCAGCCATACCTCGGCGTCGCGCGTCTTGTCATGAGCGTCGACGTCGTCGGTGACCGCTTCCTGGTTCCGGTCGTACCCCTCGGCCGAATCGTAGCGACCGTAGCGAAATGCGATCCCGGCGGCGACGTGACGGGTGTGCAGCTCGAGGTCGAGGCGTGTCGACGCCCCCCACGCGTAGTAGTAGCCGCCCTTGCGAAGGACCGTCTTGTCGACCCCGTCCGGGTGCGCGGCCTTGTACGCGGGATACGCCGCCGCGTGCACGGCTGCGAAGTCGGCGTTGAAACGCGCGCGAGCGCGCAGCCAGATGCCGCCGCGGATGACGTACTGGTCGATGCCGAGCCCAGGAAAGTGCAGCTGGGAGAGGCGATCGGTGAAGTCGGCGAGGCGCTCGTGCAGCAAGCGATAGCCGAGGTCGATCCCGATCAGGGTCGCCCTGCCGCCGTCCGCATCGATGGCTTGGCTCTGGATGCCGGCGAGGAAGGTGTCGCTGTCGAGATCGACCGCGACGACATTCGGCGCTACCGCCATCGCCAACCGAAGCGACGTGACGTTGCCATCGCGAAAGATGCGGCCGCGGTGGCCCGCGCGGAGGAAGCCGGGCAGTGCCACGAGCTCGGCGCTCGCACGCAGATCCGGCGCGACCACGACGTCGTCGACACCGACCGTTGCTACATCACCGCTCGCCTGCGCCCGAACCGACCCTACCGATAGCTCGAACCGGTGCCAGATGTCCGACGAGAACCCGAGCGAGTCGGGGGTCGTCCCCGCACGCAGACCTTTCCGGTGATCGATCGCACCATGTAGGGCGTCGGGCAGCCCGAGCGTCCAGCGTGCAAGGCCGTGCCACCGGCGCGGATCGGGAGCGCTGTCGAGGTAGCGTCCCATCCAGTGGACCCACTCTCCGAATGTTGTCCCCGCTGACGTCGTGACCATCACGTCGTTGATGCTGACCTTCTCGCGGAACTCCCACCCGTACTCCCAGGTCATCGAGGTTGCGAGGCCGGCGAGGACCGAGCCCAGCAGGCTCAAGCCGTTGGCGCGCGCGGCCATGTGGAAAGTCATGCCGTTCATCGGGTGACCGAAGAAGTTGATCAGGAATGGGTTGTTGTCGAAGCGCCACGCCTTGAAGGTGAAGCGATCGAGGAGGCTGGGGTAATCGAAGTTGGTGATGGCGCGATTGCGATCGAGCCAGTATTCGATCACGCCAAAGCCGAGCAGCCCCATCTCCTCGAGGAAGAGGCGCAAGTAGTGCGGATGATCGTGGGCGGTGAGCGCCCGATATTGCAGGTCGTCGGGATCGGGCGCGTCGCTGAGCGGCAGCAGCCCGCCGGCGTCGAGCCAAGGGTTGACGCGGCGATCACCGGGCTCGGCCCGCGGAGCGGTCCCGCGCAGCAACGCAGCGGCCGCAGCTGCCAGTACCACCGCATTGCGCCCTGTTATCACGGTCATGCTAACCAAGTTCGCACAGAACTTCGATCAATGAACCGAGCGACATGACGACGAGAAGTTACTTGAGCGTCTCGAAGTGTCCACCACGAACGTTGCGCATTTCCTCTGGCCTTTCGCCCATCGCCCATCGCCAACGCTCTTCATCCCTGGAAGGGATCGCGGGAATTGCACCCAAGGCGATCAACGGTAGCTAACGTGATGCACTGCTCCCACCGCGAAAGGTGAGCAGCTTGATCCCGATGCGGTGAGGTCAGGGTCACCGATGCAGCCTGGCTCATGGCTCTCCTACATGCCGACTACTCCCGGCTCGCGACTTTCGAACCAGCCGAGCTCGCGGCAACGGTCGGAAGCGATTGTCGAGCGAGGCAAGGAGAATGAGGGCACTGAAGATCGCATAGCCGATGATCGCGATGACTGCTCCCTCCGTCAGGAGCGCTGTGACGGCGGTCATGTGGCGTTCCGCGCCGGGCCGCCGCCATTGGTTCGACGAAATACGACGAGCGAGATCGCGACGCAGAGGATCAAGAGACCTGGCACATCATCACCGCCACTCTGGCAGCACCCCTTCTTGGGTGGCTCGACGACAAAGCCGTCTCGCTGCGGGGCGTCGGCACCAAACACCGGACAATCACGATTCGCGTCACACCCGAGCTGCGAGCACAACCCGCACCACAGCATCGCGTCACAGCGATCCTTCTGCACGGTGTTGGCTGCGCAGGTCGTCGGCGCGATGAAGTCCTGAAATCTGAGCACGCCGGTCCAGGTGGTGAGGTTCGTCGTCTTCATGATGCCGAAGTCGTCTTTGGGCACCGTCGGCGAACCGTAGTTCTGCGTGCATGCCCAGACTTCACCGGCTGCATTCTCGGAGAGGCAGTTGATGTGCGGCGCACCGGCAACCTCGGTGAAGCCGGCAGCGATCGTGGAGCTCGCCGTTGCGGCGCCAGGGTCTGTCACCTGGAACGTGCCGACCGCTTGCGTACCGGCAACGAGCTGGCCGCTCTTGCGTGCGACGAATGAGAGTGCGCCCGCCTTCTCGATGATCTTCGTCCACGACGTGCCGCCGTCCGTGCTGCGATAGAGCGCGTCACTGATGGAGTTGTCGCTCAGCGTGACGCGCGCGTAGATCAAGTTGGGATCGGTTGCCGAGATCGCTGCCATCTCGATCACCGAGTTGGGCTTGGTATCGAGCCCGTTGACGATGCCGGTCGCTTCGTTGCCGGGGAGAGCGGCGTAGCTGGTGCCACCGTTCGTGCTCTTGTAGAGCAGGAACTTCTTCATGTTGTTTTCGAGGCGGTAGCCGAACAGATAGACCACCTGCGCGTCGGATGGTGCGACCTCGATGCTCTGCCACCAATCCATCAGGTTGCCGGGCTGCGGTCCTATCGGGAACGACGCGCCATCGTCGGTGCTCTTGTAGATCTTGCCGTCCTTCGGATCGGCTGCAGCCGCGTAAATCGCACCGTCCGGACCCTGTGCGATCGCCGAGAAGAACTTCACCTTCTCGCATTTGCCGTCGCCGAGACCGCCGCCAAAGCCCACCGAACACGTGAAGCCGGTGTTGCAGTCATCCAGATCGGTATCTGGGTCGTCGTTGTCGAAGCAATCCCCGTCGGTCTCGATCAACACGGAGCGGCTGTACGTACACTCGTCGCGTCGCACCTTGAGGCCATCGAACGTGGTCGCGAACAATGCGCCCGTCGACGTGAACGTGTAATCCGGATCGTACATTCCGCCGTAACCGACAGCGTCCTCGCACTCCCACGTCCAGGTCGCGCCGCCATCCGTCGAGTTGGCGACACCGAATGTCATGCCAGCGACGACATGACCATCATTTCCCTTCTGGAAGTTGATCGTCGAGGTGCCAGGAGCTCGTCCGTTGGCGACGGCGATCCCTGGGACGAGGAGTCCAACAAGCAAGCAGATGACGACAGGGACCCCGCGCCATTCACGGGCATCGAGCGGAGTGTTCACATAGGTGGTCATGCGTTACTCCGGCGTCCCGCACGCGTTTCACTCGGCAAAACTGCTGGCGGTCGCGACGAATAGCAGCTTCGAATGCGGTCATTGCGATGGTTCATTGTTGCTTCCGTAGCTTAAGGGTTCGGTAGGTGCAGCGGGACGCGTTCTGCCTCACGCATCGATGTCAGCTTTGAGAATACGCAGGCCATTGGCCGCCACCAGGAGGCTCGCGCCCATGTCGGCGAACACGGCCATCCACAGCGTTGCGATTCCAGCGAGCGCGAGCGCGAAGAAGACTGCCTTGATCGCGATCGAGAGGGCGATGTTGGTCTTCAACGTTCGAGATGTGCGCTTGCTCAATTTGATCAGTGTCGGAAGGCTTCCCAGATCGTCCTTCATCAGGGCGACATCGGCCGTCTCCAGCGCCGTGTCGGTGCCAGCGATGCCCATGGCAAAGCCGATCGTCGCACGCGCGAGAGCGGGTGCGTCGTTGACACCATCGCCGACCATACCGACGGAGCCGTACTCCTTGACGAGGCGCTCGATGGTCGCGAGCTTGTCCTCGGGGAGGAGGTCTGCGTCGATCTCGTCGATCCCGACTTGATCGCCGACGGCCTTCGCCGTGGTCGGATTGTCGCCGGTCAACATCGCGATACGGATCCCCTGGGCGTGAAGCGCTTTGATCGCGGCGACACTCGATTCGCGAATCACGTCAGCCACTCCGAGCACACCGATGACCTGGCCATCGATCCAAGCGACCATCACGGAGCAACCACGCGCTTCGAGCCGCGCGAGCTCCTTCTCGACGTCCGCGTTGCAAACACCTCGCTCCTCGGCGAGTCGGTGGCTGCCGATCGTTAGCGACTTGCCGTCGATGGTGCCCTCGAGCCCTTTCCCGACGATGTTCTTTCCGTCCGCGATGGCAAAGAGGTCTCCGGTCCAGCCTCGAACCACCGCTTGCGCTAGCGGATGTGACGATGTCGACTCGAGACTTGCGGCGAGCTTGAGAAGGTCAGGCTTCGAGGTTCCGTTCATCGGAACCGCGTCGACCAGCTCGGGCCGTCCTTCTGTCAGCGTTCCGGTCTTGTCGACAGCGATGATGCGGAGGTCCTTCGCCTGCTCGAGATAGACGCCGCCCTTCACGAGAATTCCGCGACGTGCTGCAGCGGCGAGCCCGGAGACGATCGTGACCGGAGTCGAGATCACCAGCGCGCAGGGGCACGCGATGACGAGCAGAACCAGCGCCTTGTAGAGCCAAGGCTGGAACCCATCGCTCGTGACGAGCGGCGGGATGACAGCGATCCCGAGTGCGAGCAGCACGACCGACGGCGTGTACCAGCGGGAAAATCGATCGACGAATCGCTCGGTCGGAGCCTTCTGGCTCTGCGCTTCGCGGATCGTGCGCGCGATCCGCGCGACCGTCGTGTCCCCTTCAGCGGCACTGACGGTGACCTCGATCGCTCCTTGTTCGTTGATCGTCCCGGCGAACACCGAGTCCCCGGGCTTCTTGTCGACGGGAATCGACTCGCCGGTGATCGGGGCTTGGTTGATCGACGTGTTGCCACTCAGGATGGTCCCGTCGAGGGGAACGCGATCGCCTGGCACGACCTGAATGACATCGCCGGTCGCGACCTCGCTGGTGGCTACTTCGACCCATGCACCATCGCGCTTGATGCGCGCGGTATCGGGTGTGAGCGCCATCAGGCTCCGGATCGAGTCTCGAGCGCGGTCGACCGATTTCGCCTCGATGAGCTCGGCGATCGCGAACAGCGCCGTCACCATTCCGGCTTCCGGCCATTCACCGATCGCGATCGCGCCGGCCACGGCGATCGTCATCAGCAGGTTGATGTTCAGCGTCAACGTTCTCAGTGCAACGAAGCCCTTACGGAATGTCGTCGGGCCGCTGACCAGAATCGTCGCGACGGACATCGCGATCACGGGCCAAGCTGATTCGGAGGACCACGTCCAGGCGCTGACTTCTGCGCCGATGGCAAGCGTGGCGGAGAGCCCGATCAGCCACGGATTTGAACGCCACGCAGTACCGGCAACGACGTTCGGACGATCTGTAACCGCCGACTTCGAGTCGAGTCGCTGCGGGGCCATGCCGATTTCTCGCAGCGCCGCCTCGACCGCCTCTTCGGCTTTCGCAGCGTGGGTGACCGTGACGATCCGATCGATCAGGTCGAAGTCGAGGCCACGTACGCCATCGACGCGCTCGAGGCGATTGGAGATGACGTCTTTCTCGGTCGAGCAATCCATCGCCGCGATGTGGAACCGAGTCTTCGCCTCGCCACCATCAGCGACGACTCGCTGCGGCGACATACCGATTTCGCGCAGCGCTTCTTCGACGTTTCCTTCCGCACCATCGGCGTGGTGCACGGTGACGACGCGATCGATCAAGTCGAAGTCCATACGTTCCACGGAGGGCAGCCGTTGGAGGCGGTTGGAAATCACCTCCTTCTCGGTCGCGCAGTCCATCGCGGGCACGATGAAGCGAGTCGCGGTCATGACTCGAAAGCCAAGTGTTGGCGCGATGAACAGATCGAATTGTTCGCGAACGGTCCGAGGACCGTTCCTGTAATCGAACGCATGAAACCTCCAGCAGCAACGAGTGCGGCGCGCCGGATCGGCACGTCCGAAGGGCAACGTGATCGAAGATCACGCGTCGACGCGCGATCGGAGATCACGCGTCGCTATCGTCAACACCTTGCTACGCGATCGGTGGGCGTAGTGGCGGTGGCTCGAGGTTGCGGTCGTGCTTGGTGGTCACCGCGAACACGCTCTTGTCAGTCGCGTACATGAACTTCATCGCCACGTCGCGACTCGTCACCTGTGCCGACATCGTTCCATGGCATCCGCAGTGATGCGCGAGGGGCGTGCACGAGTGCTCTTGGCAGTCACCGTCCGACTGCTCGTCGTGATGCGGCAGGTCTGCGTGCGTCACGAGGTGCACTGCAGCCTCGATCACCTCGGACATTCCCGGAGTAAAGGCAAACAGCAACGCGATGGCGACGACGAACCGCAATCCGCTAACTGGGGTACTTTGGAAGGCTCGGGATGTCAAGACAGGCTTCTGGATCGTGCTTGCAATCATGAGACCGCGTGCAGCACAGTCGACCGCGTGAAGTGGTGGTCGCATGGTTTTGCCTACACTCGTGAGGCTGTCATGGTTCTCCGTCGGCTTTTGATCCTCTGCGTGGTGGCATTGGTTTCCTCTGGTGGCGACCTTGCCTTCGCGAATGGTCGAGCGCCGATCACCAACGGCGTCTTCTTTCATCCGACCGACAACAACTCGATCTTCATCCGCACGACGTTCGGCGTCCTGATCAGCCACGACAACGGTTGCTCGTTCCGCTGGGTGTGCGAGCAAAACGTCGGATACGGAGGAACCTTCGATCCGAAATACGCGATCGCAGCGGATGGAACGATCTTCGCGACCACCTTCGAAGGGTTGCGTGTCAGCCGCGATGGCGCTTGTAGCTTCGCGACGGCAACTGCCGAGCTAGCCGTCGACGACCCGAATCGCATTGCAGAGATGTGGGTCGATGCGCTCGACATCGGTCCGACGGGTGACGTCTGGGTGGCGACAGCGGAGGTTGGAAAGCCGAACAACGTCTACCGCTCCTCGGACAACGGCGTGTCATTCGCTTCGCGCAACCTGTTGTCGCCGACGATCTGGTGGAAGAGCGTGCGCGTGGCACCGACGAACCCGATGCGCGTTTACGTCTCGGGGTACGAGGTCGGAAAAACGCCGCAAACGCACCTGTTCGTGACGACGGACGGTGGAGAGGTGTGGACCGAGGCTTCGCTCGCGGGCATGCAGTTCGCGTCGACTCCGATCGTGCTCGTGGCGGCTGTCAGCCCGACCGATCCGATGGTCTTGTTCGTGATCTCGGTGGGAGCCAACGCAACTCTCGGCGATCGGCTCTATCGCTCCATCGACGGCGGTGCCTCGTTCACAGAGGTCCTCGTCGCTGCGAGCAACATTCGCGACGTCGTGATCCGAGACGCGAACACCGTGTTAGTCGCCGACGGTAGCGACGGCACCTTCCAGTCGATCGATGGCGGCGCCACGTTCGCGCCGCTCGTAGGCTCGCCCCAGCTCGAGTGCCTGGGAAAACGGCCGGACGGCACTGTCGTCGGATGCGGAGCGAACTGGGAGCCCGACTTCAAGGCCGTGGCGACCACCGGCAATCTCGCCGACTGGAACAAGGCGTTTCGGTTCGTCGAGCTCGCTGGTCCATTGCAATGTCCGGACGGAACCACGCAGCGCGACGTCTGCGATCAAGAGCTGTGGCCGGCGCTGCAGCAACAGTTCGCATCGAAGGGCCCGACGGACCCGGCCTGTAGCGTTCCACAAGAGCCGGTCGACGGACCTGTAGAAGTGACGTCGGGCGGTGGGTGCTGCGATGCATCGAACGGTCCGGCGACAGCGATGTTGTTCGCGTGCATGACGTTGATCGTCCTGTTGCGCGCTCGACGCCGTTAGCAGGGCTCGAGTCATGGGGCGCTGGTCCAGGCGGCGCCTGTTGCGAGACAACGAAGGTCAGCGTCATCGAGACGGCCGACATGTCGCGTGCCGTTGAGGAACAAGGTTGGCGTCGCGTGAACATCTCGTGCCGCGGCCTCCTCGATGCTCGCGCGAAGTGTTCGGCCCGCATCGTCCGACTTCATGCATGACTCCAACGCATCGGCATCGAGACCAAGTGAGCCAACGATCTTCTCGAGGTCTGTCGGGGCATCCTGCGTGAACAGCGCATCGCTGAGCTCGGTGTACTTCCCTTGAATGCCGGCGCAGATGGCGGCCAGCGCGAGCCGACACGACCCCGGATGGCGAGAACGTTTCGCGTGCGTGTTGCAGGTTGTATCCAACGGGTAGTGCCGCTGCACGACGCGGAGTCCTCCCCGCTGGTCGCGCAAAATCGGGCCGAGGACTTCGGCGACATCTCGACACTGTGGGCATTGAAAGTCGCTGTAGATGACGAGCTCCAGGGAACGATCGGAGGCCGCAGACTTCGCGACCGCGTCGCAGACCAACGAGCCGCCTGCCGAGTGCGAGTAGAACGCTGCGCCGATCACGAGCACCGCCGTTGATGACAAGGCTGCGATCGCAAAGGGCGCGCGCTTCTTGCGCGAGTAGTCCCGTTCCAGACGAGCCGCCATCGCGACGGTCTCGCCCGAGCTCTTTGTCGCGTGCCATGCCGTTCCAGCCACTGCGACGTTGATGACGTACAACGCAACGCAGATCGGACAGAGAGAACCGATCGAGGCGATAGAGACGACAGCGAGAGCGACGGATAACGCCGTCGCGAGCCCTCCTCCGATGACGAGCACGAACGCAGGAGATCGAGGGCGCCAGCGCGACCCGCGAATCGCCGCAATCACGACCGTGATTCCCACGAAGTAGAACCAACCACCGATGAGCGAAAGCGGTGTGCCTCCGATCGACCCCCACGAACTGAGCACGACCGCATCACAACTAATGCCGGTGTCGATATCGCACGCGCTTCGCCACCCTGGGTCCGCATGGACGCGGTAGTGCACGTACGTCAAGTACACGCTCAGCGAGAAGCCCAGAAGCAGCAGCGACAGCAGGGCCCTCGCATGTCGCGGCGCGAGCGCAACGACGGTGGGAAGGTTGGCCACCGCCGTTCGCTGACGAGCAGCTTTCTTGGTGCGTCGCGTGCCGCTCATTCATTGCCCCGGTCCGCGCAACTGGGTTGTTAGCGCTTCGTTTCCTCGAGCGGATCCTTGGGCGGCTCGCTTCCAGCCTCCGACGAAGCAGCGGGCCTCTGTTGTGCCGGTGCTTCCGGCTCCGGCTGATGGATCGCAGCTGGTGGAAGCGGTGCGACGAGATCGGTGCCGAGCTTCCCGACCTGTTGCGCGCGAGCTGCGCGGTCGCGCCGCCCGAACACCCAGCCGTAGATCGTGGGGAGGACGAGCAGGGTGAGCACGGTCGACGTGATGATGCCGCCGATCACGACCGTAGCGAGAGGCCGCTGAACCTCGGCCCCGGCACCGTTCGCGAGGGCCATCGGAACAAACCCGAGCGACGCGACCATTGCCGTCATCAAGACCGGACGAAGCCGCAACTGCGCGACCTCGTAGGCAGCCGTCTCTGCACTTTCACCAGCAGCTCTCCGTTGCTGGACAGAACCCATCAAGACAAGCCCGTTCAGTACTGCGACACCGAACAGCGCGATGAACCCGACACCCGCCGAGATCGACAGCGGTAGTCCACGCACGGCGAGCGCCACGATGCCGCCGATCGTCGCGAACGGAACGTTCAGGTAGATGAGAAGCCCGATCCCGATCGACTTGAAGCTCATGTAGAGCAACACCAAGATGAGCACGAGCGCGAGCGGGACCACGATCAGGAGTCGTTTACTCGCCGCGGCAAGATTCTCGAACTGACCGCCCCAATCGAGGAAGTAGCCGGCCGGTACCACATCAGCACGCTGAAGCGCCGTCTCGGCCTCGGACACGAACGACGCCAGATCTCGGTTGCGTACGTTGAGCTCGATCGTGACTCGGCGCCGTCCTTGTTCGTGACTGATCTGCGCCGGTCCGTCCTCGACGTTGACGTCGGCAATCTGTTCGAGCGGAACGCGTTCGCCGTTCGGCGCACGCACCAACAAGCGTTTCACCGCATCGACGCTTGCGCGTGCCTCGGGGGCGAACCGCACCTGGAGCGCATACCGCTGCGAACCCTCGAGGACAATTCCAACCTGTCGGCCGCCCATCGTCGAGATCACGTCGAGCACGTCGGAGGCGTTCAGTCCGTAGCGAGCGATCGCACGGCGGTCGACCTTCACCCGCAAGACGGGCAAACCTGCCGTCTGCTCGGCCTTCACCTCAGCGGCGCCTGGAATCTTCGACAGCACCCCTACGACCTTGTTCGCGACACGAGAGAGCTCCTGCATGTCGTCGCCGTACACCTTGACGGCAACCTCGGAGCGAACGCCCGAGATCAACTCCGCCACACGAAGTTCGATCGGCTGGGAGTAGCTGAAGATCGTGCCGGGCAGTCGAGCGCGGAGCTTTTCGTCGATCTTTGCAACCAGCTCTTCGCGATCGCCTGCCGTGGTCCAGTCGTCGTGAGGCTTCAACATCACGAAGACGTCGGAGATCTCGACACCCATCGGGTCCGT
>Ga0075163_10012137_pt1 | contig 11222 bp, 10 predicted proteins | sample JI1023141ADNA_FD_71478 | JGI IMG/M metagenome (GOLD analysis project Ga0075163, IMG submission 71478) | Wastewater effluent complex algal communities from Wisconsin, to seasonally profile nutrient transformation and Carbon sequestration -... | ecosystem: Engineered > WWTP > Effluent > Algae...
CGCGACCTGCACCGGTTCACGCATGTCGACTATCGCGATCGGGTCGCGCTGGTGGTCACCCATCGCGGGGAGATCGTCGGCATCGGCCGTTATGACCGCATCGACGCCCACTCCGCGGAGGTCGCCTTCAATATCAGCGACCATTTCCAGGGCCGCGGCATCGGCTCGGTGCTCCTGGAGCATCTCGCCGATATCGCCCGCGATGTCGGCATCACCGCCTTCGAGGCGGAGGTGCTGCCGCAGAACCAGAAGATGCTGCGCGTCTTCGCCGATGCCGGCTATGTCGTCTCGCGCCGTGTCGAGGACGGCATCGTGCAGGTGCATTTCGACATCGAGCCGACGGAGAAGTCGGAGTCGGTGCGGCTCTCGCGCGAGCACCGCGCGGAGTCGATCAGCATCTCCGCCCTGCTCGGCCCAAGCGCTGTCGCGGTCGTCGGCGCCGGGCGCACCGCCGGGACCGTGGGGCACGAGGTGCTGCGGCATCTGATTGATGGGGGCTTCACCGGGGGGCTGTATGCCGTCAACCCTGCGGTCGATGAGGTGCTCGGCGTGGCGAGCTTCCCCAGCGTCAGCGCCATCCCGGCGCAGGTCGATGTCGCGGTGCTTGCGGTGCGGCCGGAGTCGGCGCTCGAAGTCGTCGAGGACTGCGCCAGCGCCGGCGTGCACGGCATCGTCATCATCTCGGCCGGCTTCGCCGAGAGCGGCAAGGAGGGGCAGCGGCTGGAGAAGCGGATTCTGCGCCTGGCCCGCGACAGCGGCATGCGGGTGGTCGGGCCGACCTCCTTCGGCATCATCAACACCAGTGACGAGGTGCGGATGAATGCCTCGCTCGCCCCCCGGATGGCACCCGCCGGCCATCTGGGGCTCTTTGCCCAGAGTGGACCGCTCGGCGTCGCGGTGCTCGACTCGGCGGCCCGCCGCTCGCTGGGGATCTCGAGCTTCGCCTCCGCCGGCAACCGTCTCGACGTCTCGGGCAATGACCTGATGCAGTATTGGATGGACGACGCACGCACCCGTGCGGTCGGCCTCTATCTCGAATCGATGGGCAATCCGCGCAAGTTCTCCCGGATCGCGCGCCGGGTCGCGATGACCAAGCCGGTGATCGTCATCAAGGCGGGGATTTCGAAGTATGGCGTGCCGCCCGGCCATCGGGTTCGCCAGGCCGAGGTCGACCCGGTCGCCTTCAATGCGATGCTGGCGCAGGCCGGCGCGATCCATGTCGACGACATCCACCAGATGTTCGATGTCGCGCAGGTGTTGATCCATCAGCCCGAGCCGCAGGGACGCCGAGTGGCGATCGTCGGCAACTCCGTGCAACTGGCCGCCTTGACGGCCCAGGTCGCCGAGAGCCAAGGGCTGGACATCGTCCACGGGCCCACGAGCGTGGACGCCGAGGCACCCCTCGACCGGTTTGCCAAGAAACTGCGCAAGGCGCTCGCGGATGACGAGGTCGACTCGGTGATCATCTGCTTCACCCCGCCGCTGCTGCGCACCGAGACCGAAGCGATCGCGATGATCCACGAGGTCGCCGAGGGCAGCGACAAGGCGATCGTCGCGACGATGATCGGTGCCCGCGGGGTCGCGGAGCGGCCGCCGCAGGAGCACCGGCTGGCGGCGTCCGTGGAAGGCGCCGACGGGGAGAGTCCGACCCGTGACCTGCCCCTCTATATGACGCCCGAGGATGCCGTGCGCGCGCTCGCCGCCGCGACGAAATACGGCGAGTGGCGCCGCAAGGACAAGGGAGAACCCTTGTCGCGCAGCGGGATTGACCGCGCGGGCGCGCATGCCTTGATCGATGCCGAATTGGCAGAGCACCCGGGTGGGGAGCACCTGACGCACGAGGACTCCCAGCGCCTGCTCGCGACATACGGGATCGATCTGTGGTCGCGGGTCATTGTCCGCAGCGCCCAGGAGGCGGTCGAGGCGGCCGAAGTGCTCGGCTATCCCGTCGTGGTGAAATCGCTGTCGCCGATCGTGCGCGGGCAATCGACGCTGCAAGGGGTCCGGGTCGACCTCGGGACGGCCACGGCGGTCCGGGAGGCCTATGACTCGCTCTCGGACCGGCTGGCGGCCTATGACATCGGGGAGTTCGCGGTGCAGCGGATGGCCCACCCCGGCGTCTCGACCGTGATCACCGGCACCGAGGACCCGCTCTTCGGCCCTGTGACGACCTTTTCGGTGGCTGGTCCGGCGCGAGATCTGTTGCGCGATATCGGTTATGCGATCCCGCCGCTCAATGACGTCGATGTCGAGGAACTCATCGATGCCATCAAGGCGGCGCCCCTGCTGCGCGGCTACAAGGGTGCCCCCCCGGTGCGCCGCGCGGCCCTCGCTGATGTGATCGGGCGGCTATCGATGATGTCGGACGACCTGCCCGAGATCGCCTCCATCATCTTGAACCCGGTTATCGCCCACCCCGGCGGCGTCGATGTCCTTGGCGCCGAGATCGAACTCGCCCCGCCCGCGAAGCGCAAGGACATTCGCCGCCGCGCCCTGACCTGACCCCCCCTCCTCGCGTCGCGAGGCCACGGCGGCGCCGGATTGCCCTTTCGACGACCCCAGAGTGTCCTTTCGACGGGGTTCCCGTCGAGTGGGCACTCTGACCCCGTCGAAAGGGCACTCTGACCCCGTCGAGAGGACAAACTGGGGGCGGGTATGCCGCGACTCGGCGCACAGAGGGCGGTTGCGGCGGGATTGGTGGGGCGCTGTCCGTGGGGTCGGGCACAATGGCGAGCATGGTTTCGCGATCCAACACGCCGATGCGCCCGACGCTGCCCGGGCCCTTGCTGTCGGCCATCGAGCGGGCGGGCTACTATCCCGCGCTGGTCGCCGACGTCGTGGCGGAGGCGCTGAGCAATGCACCGGTTCTCTCGCACCTCGTCCACCAGGAGACGACCTTCGACCACGACACGATCCGGCGGCATGTCACGGTGCTCGTGCTGACCGACGCCCGCCTGATCATCGTGCACGCGGACGACCATACGGATGACCCGATGGGCGGGGAGGATCTCGCGACCGCGACGAGCGAAACGATCCCGCTGCGGGTTGTGCGAGCGGTCATGCTCACCCATGTGGTGCCGAACCCGCGCAACTATGTGCCCGGGAGCCTCGGGCGCGAGGTCACCTTGACGCTCGGCTGGGGGACGGTCAGCCGGGTCGACCTGGCGCCGGCCACCTGTGGCGATCCTTCGTGCGATGGCGATCATGGGTATGAAGGGAGCATCGCCTCCGATGATTTGGTCCTGCGAATCTCGGCCGACGCCGATGGGGCCCGATCGCTCGCCCAGGCCAAGGACTTCGCCGCAGCGCTCTCGGCCAAGATCGGCCTGTGACCTTGGCGGCCGGAGGCCAGGGCGCGCCCCGGCTCCATCCGCCGAGCTATCGGCATACGAGCCTCCCGCAGGTGTTGCCCGCGATCGCCGAGTCCTTGGGGGAGTCCCTCGGGCCCGGGCGAGCCGGCGATATCGCCTTGCCTCCTGCCCAGAGCGCCGTCGTCGTCCTCCTCGACGGGCTCGGCCTGGAACTGCTGAAGCGGCGGGCGGGCCACGCGCCATATTTGCGTTCGCTGCTGCCCAGCGCCACGGAGCTGACCTGCGGCTTCCCGTCGACGACTGCGACCTCGCTCGCGTCCTTGGGGACCGGGCTGGCGCCGGGTGTGCATGGGCTGCTCGGCTATGAGCTGCGGCGGCCCGACACCGGCGCCATTTTCGACCATCTGTCGTGGGAGGGCGGGCCGGATCCGCTGGTGTGGCAGCCGAACCAGACCGCCTTCGAGGAGTTGGCTCGCTGCGGGCTGGATGTGGTCCGGATCGGACTGGCGCGCTTCGACGGCTCGGGGTTGACCGTCGCCGCGCAACGCGGGGGCCGCTTCCGCGGGGCGGGATCGCTGAGCGCCGGGGTTCGCGAGGCCGTCCGTGCGGTGCGCGCGATGAAGCGCGGCGTGGTCTACCTCTACTGGGGCGATATCGACCGCGCCGGTCATATGTCCGGCCTGTCCTCGCCGCAGTGGGTGGCGGCGCTCGAGGAGGCGGATGCCGCCTTGCGCGCGCTCGCGGAGCAGGTGCCACGGCATACGTCCGTGACCATCACCGCTGATCACGGCATGGTCGATGTGCCCTTTGCCGACCGGATCGACCTGGCCACCGACCCGGAACTCGCCGCCGGCGTGCACGCGATCACCCACGAGCCGCGCGCCCCCCATGTCTATTGCGAACCCGGCGCCGTCGCCTCGGTGGCTGCGACCTGGACGACCCGGCTGGCGGGGGCCGCGAGCGTGCTGACTCGGGAGCAGGCCATCGATGAGGCCTGGTTCGGCCCCATGAGCGCCGCGAATGCCCCCCGGATCGGCGACCTCATGGTCGTGATGGGACCGACGGGCGCGATCGAGGATTCCCGCACCTCCAAGCCGATCCTGCTGCAATTGATCGGTTTGCATGGGTCGGTCACCCAGGACGAGATCGCCGTCCCCCTGCTGCATCAGCCCGCCGTCGCGCCATAAGGTATGCCGTCGTGGCCGAACTCGTGTTCTTCTCCGGGACGATGGACTGCGGGAAGTCGACCCTTGCGCTCCAGATGGACCACAACCACCGGGCCCGCGGCCGGGAAGGCTTGATCCTGACCCGCCTGGACCGGGCCGGCACCTCGGTGCTCTCCTCGCGGCTGGGCCTGTCGACGCAGGCGGTCGAGGTGGCGGACGGCTTGGACCTCTGGGAGGTCGTGGTCACGAACCTGACCGGCGGCCGGCGCGTGGACTTCATCATCGGCGACGAGGCGCAGTTCTATGCGCCGGAGCAGATCGAGCAACTGGCCCGGGTGGTGGACGAGCTCGACATTGACGTCTTCGCCTTCGGCATCACCTCCGACTTCCGCACGCAACTCTTCCCCGGGTCGCGTCGGCTCATCGAACTCGCCGACCGGGTGCAGGTCCTGCAGGTGGAGGCGCTGTGCTGGTGCGGCCGGCGGGCCACCCACAATGCCCGGATCGTCGACGGCGCGATGGTCGTCGAGGGCGAGCAGGTGGTGGTCGGCGACACCGATGGTGCCGCTCCCGGGCTCGTGGAGTATGAAGTGCTCTGCCGCCGCCACTACATGCGCCGGATGAACTCCACGGCCGCGCACGCTGCGGCGCTATCGGCAGACGTGCTGCCACTGGAATTGGACGCTTGCCCCATCCCGCCCGCCTGAAATGCTGGTTTGGGAGAAGGTCTGACGCAGCGGGAACGCTGCCGGACGCGGCTGACCCTCAATCGGCGTCGGTGCCGCCGCGGGGTGGGCCGAACATCACGTCATTCCAACTAGGCACGCCAACCCGGCCCTTGCGCTTGGCCGGCGGCGCGGGCTTGGGCGATGGCTTCGGATCGTCGGCCGCGGCGGGCTCTGGCTCGGGCGAGGGCATGGCTTCGCCAGACTCGGTCACCGACGCTGGTTCAGCGGCGCGGTCCCGTGTGATATCTCGGGGGTGGGTGCCGCGCGCTGGGGGTGGGATCTCGTCGCTGGCCGCGAAGTCGACCCCATCACCGATCAAGGCACCCGCTTGTTCGGCCGCCGCCTCGGCAGCGGCACGCCGGGAGGCGCGGGTCTCGACGGGCGGTTCCGCGGAGCCCGCGTTCACGTCGGCCGGCGCCGAGCGGGCTGGCGTTGCCGTGGCCGGCGCGCCGGATTGGGCGGCCTGCTCGGCGGCCAGCAGCGCTGCCTGGGCCTGCGTGAACTTCTCGGCCGCACTCAACGTCGCGCCGGTGGGGCTCGCATAGCTCGGCCGCTCCGGGCCAGGTGCCGGGTCCACTGGCGGTATGGCGGGCGCGTCGCCGGCACGTGCCGCGGGCTGGGCCTCCTCCGAGGCAGATTCTGCCGTCTCGTCGTCGAACTCGGCAAAGGGCAGTTCGTCGGCGCCGTGCAGTCGTCGCTCGGCCGTCCCGGCCGGCTCCGTCGCAATCTGGCCATCTGGTGCCGTGGCCTCTGCGAGCACTGCGTCGGGGGAGGCTGCGTCGGAGTCGGCGTCGTTGGAGTCGGCAGGGTTGGGATCGGCGGGGTTGGGATCCTCTGCGGTGGAGTCGGCAGGGTTGGAGTCGGCTGCGTCGGCATCCACTGCGTCGGGGGCTGCATCAGGGACCACGGGCTCGGCATCAGCGCCCTCGGGAGAAGCGGCCTGGGCAGCAGGGGTGTGCGCATCGGGTGCCGGAGCGTCGGCGTTGGGCACAGCAGCGGGCGACGCGGGGGCGTCCACCAAGGTCGGGTCGCTGGTATCGGCGCGGCGCCGACGACGATTGCTGCGGCCACCGGCCCGGCCGCCGCGTTCACCAGCGTGGCTGTGCGCGCGGATCGCGGTCATCAGGGCATCGGTCTGATCGCTGCGAGCGGGCGGTTCCGGGACGGAGATGATCCCGACCTGCTCGCCCTCGCCCGAGAGCACGCCACCGGTCTTTTCGACATCGAAGACCTGCTCGCCGCCGAAGCGGTGCGGCTGCACCCGGGTCGTGCGATCGTCCTCCTCCGTCAACCACCGGGCCTCGTCGTCGAGCGGCTGCACATGCTCAGAAAGTGGGTCGAATCGCCATCCCGCCCGGCGCTCGCGGCCACCGGCGACAAAATCGATGTGCACCTGCCAGGCACCGGTGTCATCGCGCCCGGAGTCCCACTCGACGTCCTCGGCGTGCACGCCACGCCCCTCCAAACGCCGCTCGACCCGGGTCGAGAGCCGCTCACTGTCGCCGCCCTCGGTGCGCAGCCGCACGGCCGCGGCGCGGCCCGCAACATGGCGCCGCTCGGCGAGCACCGGGGCGGCAAAGACCGTGACCTTCGAGATCGGCCATCCGGCGCGCTCGGCAACCTCCTCGACCGAGAGCCCGGTGCGAATCAGTGCCTGGACCTCGCGCGCGGACGAGGGTGCGGGCCCGCTCGTGCCGGGGCCGCTGCGGCGCCCCCGTGCGGCGACGCGCAGATCGTCATCGAGCGCGACCCGAAAACGCGTGCCGTCGGCCGCGGACAGCAAGAGATAGCGGCCGTCCTCGTGGACGCCGACAAGGCGAAGTTCTTGCATTGCTGATTGCCTCTCGCGCGAAGAGTTCGAAGCCAGGTGGTCGACTACCGACCGATGCTGTCATGCCAACGGCCCCCGTGGCGGGCAGGGCACGCCGCCGCGGGTACCGTGGCCTCCGTGCCAGACCCGTTCGACAGCATCGTCCTGCTCTCCTTCGGCGGGCCCGAAGCCCCCGATGAGGTCATGCCCTTCCTGCGCCGGGTGACGGCCGGCCGGGGTATCCCCGATGATCGCCTGGCCGAGGTCGCCGAGCACTATTTCCACTTCGGCGGGATCAGCCCCATCAACGGGCAAAATCGCGCTCTCGTGGCGGCCTTGCAGGACGAGCTCGCGGGCCGCGGCGTCACCGTCCCCGTGCGCCTGGCCAATCGCAATAGCCCGCCCTATGTCGTGGACGTCCTTGCCGACCTCGCCCCCGGCCCGGTCCTGGTGCTGCTGACCAGCCCCTATCAGTCCTATTCCTCCTGCCGGCAATATCGAGAGGACCTCGGCACCGCCGCCGCAGACCTCGCCCGCAGCGGCGCGACCATCACTCTCGCCAAGGTGCCCCCGTATGCCGCCCACCCCGCCTTCCGCGCCACTGTCACCCGCCTGACGCTGGCCACGATCGACGAAGCCCTCGCCGAAGCCCCGGTCGGCAAGCTCGCCCTGGTGAGCGTGGCCCACTCCATACCCATGACGGCCGATGCCGCCTCGGGACCGGCGAGCGCCGGTGGCCAGGCCTATTCCGGCGCGTTGCGCACGCTGGCGAACGAGATCGCGGGGGCGGCCACGCAGCATACGGGCCGGGACCTCGCGGGCGACCTCGCGTGGTGCTCACGCTCGGGCCCCCCGCAGATCCCCTGGCTCGAACCCGACATCGGCGACCGCCTCGAGGAGTTGGCGCGGGCCGGGGTCGACACGGTCGTGATGGCCCCGATCGGCTTTGTCTCCGACCATATGGAAGTGCAATTCGACCTGGACACCGAGGCCCGCCAGCGCGCCGACGACCTCGGCATCCGCCTTTATCGCGCCCCGACGGTCGGCACCGATCCACAATTCGTGGCGGGGCTCGCCGATCTGCTCCTGGACCGGGCCGCCGAAGCGCGCGGGGAGCCGGCGCCCGCCCTGGTGGGCCTGCCGCCGGCCGACTGTGCCCCCGACTGCTGCCGCACTCCCCGTTCCACCCGCCCCACCGCCTGCCCCGCCGAGGAGACCTCCGATGTCGCCTGAACCACTGCCCGACGCACTTCTCGGGGACCTCGAACGGTTGGCCCTGCGGGTCGCGAGCGAGGCGGGGCTGCTGATCGCCGACCGCTCCGCGGCCGCTGTGTCGGCGACCAAGTCCTCCGCGACCGATGTCGTGACCGAGATGGACCGGCGCAGCCAGGAGTTGCTGGCCGGGCTGCTGCACCAGGCTCGCCCGCAGGATGGCTTCTATGGCGAGGAGGACGGCGATCGCGCGGCGAATTCCGAGATCACATGGGTGGTCGACCCCATCGACGGCACCGTCAACTACGTCTACGACATCCCCGCCTTCTCGGTCTCCGTCGCCGCGGTGCAGGGCGACCCGCGCGTGCCAGGAGCCTGGCGACCCATCGCCGGAGCCATCGTCAACCCGATCTCGGGGGAGCGCTTCTGGGCGCGCGCCGGCGGCGGCGCGTGGCGGCAGCGCGGACGGCATACGGCGGCTCGGATCCGGGTCAGCGACCAGGGCGACCTGGCCCTGGCCCTGGTCGGCACCGGCTTTGCGTATGACGCACCCACCCGGTCCGAGCAGGCGCAGGTCTTGCTGGAGGTGCTGCCGCGGGTGCGCGACATCCGCCGGTTCGGCAGCGCGGCCCTCGATCTGTGCCACGTCGCCGACGGCACGCTGGACGCCTTCTATGAGCGCAATCTCAACCCCTGGGATCTGGCGGCCGGGTGGTTGCTGGTCACCGAGGCCGGCGGCCGCGTGAGCAATCTGCGCGGAGAGGATCCCGACCGCGGTGTGACGATTGCCGGCGGGGCGGCCTTTTCCGAGCTCGCGCAGGTGCTCAAGACGGCCATGGGCGAGCCTGTCGGGAGCTGATCCGCGCAGCTTCGGGAATCAATGCGTGACTTTCGGACGTTACTGCGGCACAATGCCCCGTCGCGGGATCACACGACAAGGGCGTACGGGCGATCCTCACCGGCCTTCCCGCTGGGATGTGGGAAGTGCCGCCGAAGATGGCCGCTGGAACGGAACGGGAGTGAACAACAGGCATGGCAACTGACTACGACGCACCACGCAAGACCGATGACGAACTCAACGAAGACTCCATCGAGGAGTTGAAGTCCCGCCGGGTCGACAAGAGCACATCAAGTGTCGATGTCGATGAGACCGAGCAGGCCGAAGGCTTCGAACTGCCGGGCGCCGACCTGTCTGGCGAGGAACTCTCCGTGCGGGTCATCCCGCGCCAGGCCGATGAGTTCACGTGCTCACGGTGCTTCCTTGTGCACCACCGCAGCCAACTCGCCTCCGACCGGGGCGGCGTGATGGTCTGCAATGAGTGCGCGGCCTGAGGCACAGCACTCACCGGACACGCCGGACGTGGCACGCCCCCGCGTGCTCGTCCGGCGTCTCCATGCTGCGGCGACGCTGCCGGCCTATGCGTTGCCGGGGGACGCTGGCGCCGACCTGAGCTGCGTCGAGGATGTGCTGCTCGCCCCCGGCGAGCGCGCGCTCGTCGCGACCGGCGTGGCCCTGGCCATCCCGGACGGCTGGGTCGGGCTGGTGCATCCACGCTCCGGCCTCGCCGCCCGGCACGGCCTCAGCATCGTCAACGCTCCGGGCACCATCGACTCCGGCTATCGGGGTGAGATCCTGATCAACCTGATCAACACCGACGCGACCACGCCGGTGCACCTGCGCGCGGGGGATCGGATCGCGCAATTGCTGCTCCAGCAGGTGGGCGCTGCGCATTTTGCCGAGGTCGATTCGCTTCCGGAGAGCACTCGGGGCGAGACTGGTCATGGATCAACCGGCGGGTTCGGTGCAACCTCACCCGCATCCGCCACGCCATCGACGAAGGACCCATCGTGAGCATTTTCCGCCGCCGCCCCACCACTTCGGAGGTCCCGGACGCCGAGACCGAGCTCGAGCCGACCGCGGCAGTGGAGGTCGAGACCCCGCCGGCCGAGGATGCGCCCTCCGATCGGGCCGAGGGCCCGTTCGATGTCAGCGAGGTGGACGGGCTCGGCGACCGCGTCGACCTCGGCGCCGTCTGGATCGCCCCGGTCACCGGGGCCGAGTTGCGCCTGGAGGTGGACCAGAGCACCGAAACCGTCTCGGCGTTGCAGTTGGTGATCGGCGAGTCCGCCGCCCAGGTTCAGGTCTTCGCCGCGCCCCGCTCCGGGGGCGTCTGGCGCGAGGTCCGTGACGAACTCGCCACCGCGATCACTGGTGGCGGCGGCACCGTCGAGGAGGTCGACGGCGTCTTCGGTCCCGAGCTGCACGTGCGCATGCCGCAGCAAGGCCAAGGCGGTCGCACCGTCTTTGCCCCCGCGCGCTTCGTCGGCATTGACGGCCCCCGGTGGTTCCTGCGCGCGGTGCTGTCCGGCCAGGCGGCCATCTCCGATGAGGCGGCAGCCACCCTGACGCAGGGGTTGCGCGCCATCGTGGTCAACCGGGGCGCGACGCCGATGGCGCCGCGGGAGATGTTGGCGATGACCTTGCCGGCTCAACCCGAGCCGGCCCCGCAGGCCGCCGAGGACGACGACGAGGACGAGCAGCCCTATCGGCGCCCCGACCTCAATCCCTTCGAGCGCGGCCCCGAGATCACCGAGGTGCGCTGAGGCATGACCAGTCTGTTGCGCCGGGTCGGAGAGCGGCTGACCCGCTCCGAGAGCCAGCACGACGCCGAACAATTGCTGGAGCAAGCCCGCTCCAGTGGCGCCAGGACGATCGGCGAGCTCGCGGACCGCGAGATCGCCACCGTCTCCGGCACCATCCGGGCGGTCACCTTGCGCCCGCGCAGCAACACTCCGGCGCTGGTTGTCGAGGTCTATGACGGCAGCCAGAGTCTCAACCTCGTCTGGCTCGGCCGCCGCCAGATCCGTGGCATCGAACCCGGTGCCTATCTGCGCGCGACCGGCCGGGTCTGCCTGCGCGAGGGCGTGCCGACGATTTTCAACCCGGCATACGAACTGCGGCCGCGACCCAACTTGTGAGCCCCCGACCCGAGAG
>Ga0075163_10012139_pt1 | contig 11222 bp, 11 predicted proteins | sample JI1023141ADNA_FD_71478 | JGI IMG/M metagenome (GOLD analysis project Ga0075163, IMG submission 71478) | Wastewater effluent complex algal communities from Wisconsin, to seasonally profile nutrient transformation and Carbon sequestration -... | ecosystem: Engineered > WWTP > Effluent > Algae...
GAGGCGATCGAGCAGATCGTCGGCAAGCCCGGCTACGCCGAGGACTCGCGCTTCGCGAAGGTCGACGGCTACGAGCTGCGGAACCACATCGTGCGCGGCGACGTCCTCGACCTCCAGGACATGGGCTACGACGAGTCGTGGATCGCGGAGCGCTGGCCCGAGCCCGATCCGCCGGATCCGCCGCCAGGGCCGGCGGGTGCGTGACCCAGGCGGCCCAGCAGGCGCCCCCATGGTCGGAGGAGCAACCTGTCGGCGAAGCGGCCCAACGCCGGTCCAACGCTGAGCACGGGTGGCAACCACTCGGCGCAGCGGCGAGCTCGACGGCGGCATCCCACAGGCGCCCGCCTCCGACCCTGCGCCCGCGACCCGACGCTGGGCCGGCGCCCTCACCGATGGAGGGTGGGCACACGCGCGAGTACGGGCGTGCCTTGGCTGTGGTACACGAACGACATGGAGGCGCGGACGCCCAGCCCTTCCGGGCGTAGACGGCGCCCCATCGAGCTGCCCGCCGACCCTGCGGCGCTCGCTGACCCGCGCACTGCGATCTACGTCGGGGCTTGGCAACGGAAGCGACGTGAGCTGGGAGGCAGCGCGTCGGCGTTGTCGCAGTTCGAGGATGAGCTTCGACGGCGGTGGGCCATCGAGACCGGCATCATCGAGCGGCTGTACGACATCTCACGCGGGGCCACGAAGACCTTGATCGAGCGGGGGTTCGTCGCCGCGCTCATCGGTCACGGCGACGCGACGATGGCCTCGGATCGTCTTATGACCGTGCTCAACGACCACCTCGAGGGCCTCGACATGGTCATGGACGTGGTCGCGCGACGGCGCCCCCTCTCCACGTCGTGGATCAAAGAGCTACATGCGCTCATGACCCGTGGTCAGCCTACCGTGGAGGCGCAGGATCAAGAAGGACGGCGATTCCAGACCCAGCTCTTGAGAGGAGATTGGAAGCGCCTGCCCAACAGTCCGACGCGCCCGGACGGAACAATCCACGAGTACTGTCCGCCCGAACACGTCGCTGCGGAGATGGATCGCCTCGTCGCGCTGTACCAGGCGCTACCAGCGCAGCACCCGGAAGTGCGGGCGGCGTGGCTGCATCACGCGTTCACGCAGATTCACCCCTTTCACGACGGCAATGGCCGCGTCGCGCGGGCGCTCGCGAGCATCGACCTCATCCAGGCAGGCCTGTTCCCCGTCGTCGTCGATCGCGACCAGAAGACAGCGTACATCGATGCTCTTGAGCGGGCTGACGCCGCCGACCTGCGGCCGTTGGTCACGTTGTTCGTCGACAACATCGAGCGCGACATGCTGCGCGCGCTCGGAATCGCCGAGAAAGTCCTCGAGGGCGCCCGTGGCATCGACGCGGTGCTTCGCGCCGCCACGACCAAGGTTACGGCTCGTCGGACCCAAGGCCGGTCCCGCATCGCTGCGGCGATCACCCAGTTGTCCACGCTGTGCGGCGACTCCTTCGAGCAGCTGAAGGCGAGCGTTCCTCTTTGCGAACGAGTGCCCGGGGTACGCGCGACGCCGGCGCAGTCCACCGCGGCGACGGATCACTACTACCGCTGGCAGATCACCGAGTTCGCACGCCGCGGCGACTACTGGGCGGACCTGCGCGAGCCGCGCTTCTGGACTCAGCTGGCGATTCGGGACGGTGGCAACACGAAGGTCGTCTTCGTACTGCACTTCATCGGCAACCCGACGCAGGGTGATGCGATCGCGAACGTCTTCCTGGAGCACCGCGACCCCAAGGAGCGCGACGCCACGTCGAGCGACACCGATCAGCAACTCATCGAGTTGCCCGTGAGGCCGTTGCTCCTACCTGCGGGTGAGCAGGCCGCTGATCAGCGGGCGCGCTTCTTGGCCTGGCACGCAGGCGCGCTCGAGGCCGGGCTGGCGCAATGGATCGACTTCCTGTAGCCACCGTCGAGTCGGAGCGGATCGTTGGAGACGGCGGAGAGGGCGCGGGACGCATCCCCAGCCGGACGGCGGCTTCGCGATGATGTCGGAGCGCGCCTGGTCTGAACTTGTGGAGCGTGCGTTCGCGGAGGCTCGTGCTCCACGCTGGGACGAGATGCTGGCTCCTCGCTACCGGACGAGCGAGGACGCGGTCGCCATGGCGTCGGCGTTCCACGGCCGACCCTGGACGTCGCTCGCGACCAAGGAGCTCTTCGAGCACCGCGAGATGCTGTCGGCCTTGAGCCCGATGGCCTTCGCCGCGATCGCCCCCGCCTACCTCGTCGCCCTCATGTCGGAGGCTCCCGAGGCCGTGGCCGTGCGGGGGGACCTTCAAGACTATCTGCTCGCCTGTCTTATTCCGTGGCCGCATCAACAAGAGGAAGTCGCGGCGCTCACGATCCAGCGTCACGAGATCCTCTCCGCCCCGCAGCGCGAAGCGTTCGGCGTCGCGCTAGACGTGCTAGCGGCGCGCGGTAGCACCGATGCCGCGACCGTGCTTCGCTCATGGGGGCGGACGACCACCCCCACAGGCGATTCGCGACGTTCAGGATAGCGACCTCAACTCGCTCGGTGTCGCTCGGTGACCGTCGGCTGCCCAGGCGGGTAGCAACCTCTCGGCGAAGGGCTGCCCTGGGGCCGGGTAGCGACCTCTCGGCGAAGCCCCCTGGGATCACCTTGTAGGATCTACAGAGCGTTCTGCGGTGGGCGCCCCGCCCCAGGGCCCGGCCGACAGCGCCGCCGGCCGCAGCGCCGCCGCCGGGCCGGTCCACGAGCGCTGGGCTCATCGCACGGTGATGCTCACCCGTTGCCGCATCTCGCCGAGCTCGAGGTCGAGATCATAGGTCCCCGGCTGGACGGGGCCACCGCCCAGGATCGGCTCGAGGGACTGACCGTTCGTGAACGAGGTCGACGTGGTGCCAGCGTAGCCATTGACCCGCAGCAGGCGCGTGCGCACGAGCTTGCCGTCGAGCATGGGCCACACGCGAATCGACGGCTGCGCCGCCGCCACGCCATGCTCACACGAGCCCCAGGCAAGCGCCGGCGTGAAGCACTGCAGGCGGAAGGCGTCGGGCGGCACCACGTCGAAGCTCCGCACCTTCGTCTCATGCGTCCCCGCCTCGAGGTTGTTGATCTCGAGCTGCACCGTGACGGTGCCCGTGCGGGTCAGCAGGACGGCCAGAGACAGGCCGCCGTGACCGCGTTGCTCATCCTCGGCCGCGTCGCACGCGTCGCGCGGACGACAGAACAGCGTCGCCTCGACGGATTGACCGCGACAACCGACGATGACGTGCTCGCGAGTGAACCCGAGACTTGGACCTTCCTTGCTGGGCTTGTCCCAGGTGAAGTCGATCCCGGTGATCGTCGACTCGGTTCGACAGCCGGTGATGGCCGTGGTCTCCATGTCGATCGAAGTGCCGAGCGCCACGCGCTCGACCGCCGCAGCCGTGGGCTCGACGTAGGGTTCTCGCGGGGCCGGGGCCAGACAACTGGTAGCGGCCAACGCGAGCGGCCAGACGCGGGGCTTCACACCAGTGACGATCGATAGCCGGGAGAGGGGGCGCAACCAGCTCGTCGTGGTCATCCGCGGAGCATACGGCCGATGAACGCGGTCGGGTCGGCCGCGGGCGGTTCACGCGTCGCCGGGCCCCACGGGACGGGTAGCCCACGGAACCGGTGGCATTCTCTGGTTGGCGAGTGCGCTCGACAACCATCCCAACCGAGATCCCAGGGACCGCGCGGAGGACGCTCGCGCCCACGCGTGCCGCGACGCATACGAGGCGCTCCGCCACCCGCTGCGACGCGTCGCCTGCGATCGCGAGCTCCGAGCCGGCCGGCGGCCACGATCGACCGCCAGGCGGCCGACGGCGGTTTCCCGATTGACCGGTCGCTCCGTCTAAGGAGACATGACCGTCATGGCAGCCGTCGCGCCCCGGCCACCGCCGATCGACGCCGATCCCGTCGACCGCACCGCCTTCGCCGCGCTGTACCGAGCTCACGTCGACCGGGTCTGGTTGCGGCTGACCCGGATGCTGGGTCCGGTCGCGGACCGCGAGGATCTGCTCCAGCAGGTGTTCCTGCAGGTGTTCCGTGCGCTGCCGACGTTTCGCGGCGAGGCCGGGCTCGCGACCTTCCTGCATCGCGTGACGACCAACGTCGCGATCGACCACCTGCGGGCCTTGCCCCGGCTGCCCGCGCCGCTCGATCCCTCCCACTTCGACGGGGTGATCGGTGAGGCCGAGCCCAGCCGGCACCTCGAGCAGCGCCAGCACTTGGCCCTGCTGTTCGAGCTGCTCGGCGAGCTGACCGTCGACAAGCGGATCGCCTTCGTCCTGATCGCGATCGAGGGCCTGGCGGTGCGGGACGCCGCCGAGCTGGTCGGCGCCAAGCCCGACGCCGTCAAGCAGCGCGCGCTGGCGGCGCGTCGCGAACTGGAGGCCGCCCTGTCTGCCCGCACCGGAGCAACCCGATGAGCGAACCGAACCTCGAGACCCTGCTGGGCGCGGCCAGCGCCATGCGATCGGATCTTCCCAACACGACCCGCGACGCCGTGCTGGCCGAGCTGCTCGATAACCCAGGGCCAGCGGTCGCCGCGCCGTTGGCCTCGGTGGTCCCGCTAGCGTCCCGGCGTCGACGCACCGTGGTGATCGCGGTCGCGATCGCGGCGGCGGTGGCGACGGCGGCGGGCCTCCTCGCCGCCGTGTTGCCGAGCCCTGACGCGCGCCGCGGTGCTCCCGTGGCGCAGCCGCGCGCTCGCGGTGCTGCTCCTCCGTCTGGCGGACCGGTGGCGCCGCTCAGCGCCGACGCCGACGCCGGGATGGCTCCGGGGGCGCCGGTCGTCGGTCCTGGGGGCGCCGTGGCAGTTCCGCGCGATCGGCGGCTGGGCCCGGCGACGGTCGGGACGGCCGGGCCTGTCTCGACGCCACCTACGATCGTGCCGCCCACCACCCTCGAGGAGCTGCGCATCCAGGGCGACAAGCAGATCCTCCCCGATGACGCCACCCGTCTCGAGATCGCCGAGGCCGGGGTCCGACGCCTGGTCATCCCGTTCCGGCTGTGCGTCGATGTCGACGGTGCGGTCAGCGAGGTCGCGCTCCTGAAGGCGAGCGGCTTTCCGGCCTACGATGCCAAGCTCGCCGACGCGATGTGGTTGTGGCGCTACCAGCCGTATCAGATCGATGGCGCGGCGGTCCCCGTGTGTGCCGTGGTGCAGTTCCAGTACTCCCAGCGATGACGCGCGACGCGCGGCCTTGCCGACGAGTCAGCTACGTTCGGTCTGGGCACGCCCGGCCCCCGACCCGGTCGGTCCGGGCGTATCGTGACGACGATGACGCCTCGCCATGTCTTCGAGCGGATCGCGCCGTGTATCCCCGTGGCCGAGCTGACGCCGCTGCGGCGCCGGCAGCTCGCGCTGGCGATCGAGCTCGGGGTCGGCCGGCGCACCTCGCCGGATCGGCTCCCGCGCAGGTACTTCGACCTCCCGGCCTACACCGAGCTGTGGCGGGTGCTGGAGGATGGCGTCCACCGGTTCGACTTCCTGCGCGACACGCTGTTCTTCGCCGACAGCGATGAACCGGTCGGCATCGAGTGGATCCAGGGCAGCTTTGACGCGACCGGGCGCGACACCACCCGCGGCCTCGCGCTCGATCTTCCGCGCTTGGCCTGGGAGCTCCAGCACGCGTGGCCCGGTCGGAAGTCGACGCCGCGGCCCACGCCGCCCGACTCCTCCACGTTCCAGCCGACCGGGCCCGGGCTGCGCGACCTCGAGTGGCCGGCCGACACCGAGTTCGTCTGATCAACGCTGCGGTCTGCCGGCCGCGCTGGGACCTGCGCAGCCCGGTGGACGGACGGGTGCGGGAGGTCGCCTGCCCACCGAGGCCCGGGGGCGTCAACCCGGCGGCCCCTCGGCCTGGTTCAGGGGTTGCAGTGTCCAACCCCATGTTCTCGTCCCTCCTCCTCGAGTCGACGCCCGATGACGAACGTGCGACGACAACCGGCCCGGCGCCCGGGAAGGCGACCTTGACCTCGCGTCTCACGCCGCGACCGCGCGCGGCGGATCGCTGGTCGGAGGCCCCGGCGCCGGGCGGAGATGGGCTCGCTCCCTCGGCCGGCGCGCCCTTGCCGTCATCGCTGCGGGCTCGCTTCGAGCACTCGCTCGGCGCCGATTTGTCGATGGTGCGCATCCACGATGGCGCCGAGTCCGCGCGGTCGGCCAGCGCGCTCGACGCGCGCGCGTTCACGGTCGGCTCCGACATCCACTTCGCCGCCGGCCAGTACCAGCCTGAAGACCCCTTCGGCATGCACCTCCTCGCGCACGAAGTGGCGCATACGGCGCAGCAAGCGGGTCATCCGCCCGTGGCCCAGGCCAAGCTCAACGTGTCGACTCCCGGCGACGCCAGTGAGGACGAGGCCGATCGCGCGGCGGACGCGATGGTGGCTGGACGGCCGACGAGCGTGGCGTCGCGACCGGCCGCGGTCTATCGCAGCCCCAACGGGTCGACCTCGGCGTCGACGGGCAGCGCCGGGGCCCCGGCGGCTGGTCCGGGTGGCACCTTCCGCAAGGCCGGGTCGTTCGCGCAGCTCATCAAGCTCGTCGAGGAGGCCGAGGCTCGTCTGGCGGCCGCCGGCCTCGCCTCGACGCCACAAGAGGTCGTCCACATCCTGCGCGGCATCTACTACGGAACCTCGTGGAGCATGGACTTCGAGGGCTCGGGCAACGAGGGCAGCGAGATGCGGAACATCGGCTTCGACTACTACACGAAGACGACGCGCCCCGACGATCCGCGGCCGGCCTTGGGCGAGAGCCTGTTCCTCGCGCTGCGGAACAGCGCCGAGGTCACCGACCCCGCGGGCAAGGGCACCGACTTCGGCCATATCATGGCAGGCCTCGACGCCCAGAACTGGGCGGCTCGAACCCTGCCTACGGGCAGCGGTGGCACAGGCCTCGACGTCGTGACCTGGCTCGGGGACATCGGCGGCGGCGGCGGGATGCTGGCGATGAACCGCGGCGGCGCGATGGCACCCCGCGACCCCGACGCGACCGCCTACGGCAAGTTCTCCCTCCCCCACGACTACGGTGCCAGCGTCAACATCGAGGGCGATATCGCCGGCACCGTCGGTGTCGAGGTGTCTCCCGATCGACCCTTCTCCGCGTCCCTCGCGGCGTACTTGAACGCCACGGAAGAAGGCGGGGAGCGCTACAACCAGCGGGCCCAGCTCTTCCTCGAGTTCCTCGGGGGCACCGTCGTCGACGGCAAGCTCGCCGACGAGAGCGCGCTGATCGACAAGCTCGCCGACCAGTGCGAGACCTTCGGGACGATCTACGCGATCACGCGGATGCAGTCAAAGGGGGCCGGGACCCCGGCGACCGTGCGCGAGACCGGCCGGCACATCGCCGGGGCGTCGCGCGAGATGGCGACCATTTACGTGAAGACCCTCGCGGCGGCGTTGAGCGATCCGAAGAAGCCGATCCAAGCGAAGGCCGACATGGATCCGGGGGTGACCGCAGCCGCGCCGGCGCCGACCACGCAGTTCGAGCTCGCGGCCCTGGCGATGGAGGCGGCCGAGGGGGCCAAGGACGGCGCCGAGTGGGCCGACCGCGAGTTCGACAAGGAGCGTCGCCGCCAAGGCTGGTGAGGGGCATCGGACCGACCGGGTCAGCCGATCGATCGGAGGCCGAGGTGAGCGGCTGAGTCGCTCGCGACTCCGACGCACCGGGGCCAGCGGCGGCCACTGAGTGCAGACTTCTGCCAACTCGACGTCGTTGACAGGTGTCAACGCGTGGTTAGCTTCAAAAGGATGGAGTGGACCGAACGGTGGTGGCCGCCTAGCGGCACCCAGACGGAATTGCTCGGGACGCTGGCGCGGCTCATCGCGCGCGGCGGTGCGGGCCATCTGCTCGACGCGCCGGTGGCGGCCGCGGACGCCGCCACCTTCCCCGACCCATGGCAGCCGACCGCGGTCGCCACCGAGCGGCTCCTGCGCCGGCTCTTGTGGCTGGCCTACGTCGACCTCGACGTCGAGCTCGATGACCGGCGTCGCTACGAGGTCAGTCAGCGCATGCTCACGCAGAGCGAGATCGAGTGGGTCGCCACGGTCGACGGCACGGCGAGCTTCAAGCTCGATCGCATCGGCAACGACAACGTCGCGGGGCTCCTGGCTCACGAGGTCGGGCGTGCCTTCGTGGCCTGGGTCGAGCGCGCGTCGCCGTATCGCGAACAGCCGTCGTCATCGCCGCCGCTGCGCACCGGCAGCGTCGCGGCGATCTACCTCGGGCTCGGCGTGGTCGCGGCCAACGCGGTTCACTACCACCGAACCGCCTCGCGGTCGGTCGGCCGGCGTTGGGTGACCGACACCGAGATCGTCACCACGGGTGGGCTCACGGTCGAGGAGACCTTGTATCTCCTGGCGATCCAGGCGGTGCTGCGGGACGCCCCGATCCCGGCCCACGCCACGTTGCGCGAGGACCTCGCCGCGCACCTGCGCGACGCGATCGACCAGCTCGCACCCCATCGCGAGGAGATCGCGCGCCGGCTGGAGCTCGATCTGACTGCGCCCCGGCCGGCCCTCGAGCGCGAGCCGGCGCCGCCGCCGGTGGCCGACGACGCTCGGCCGGAGCCGAGCCCGCGCCGCACCTACCGGATCGTCCGGACCCGGTCGCTCCGAGGTGGGTGGATCGGTATGGCCGTCGCCGCCACGACGGTGGTCATCGACGGACTGACCCTCGGGCTGCTGAACCCAGTGTTGTTCCTGTCGGCGCTTTTCGGGCTGCCGTTGCTCGGGAGCGTGGTCGGCGGGCGCTGGGGCCACGACGTGTGCGTGCGCTGCGCTGGCCCGCTGTCGGCGGAGGCCACGACCTGCTCAGGGTGCGGGGCGCGGATCGCCGGTCGGGTCCGCTACCAGTACGAGGTCGGCGTGCGCGAGCTCGAGCAGCCGGACTAAGAACGAGGCCGCGACGAGAGGCCGAGGCCGAGACCGAGACCGAGGCCGAGACCGAGGCCGAGGCCGAGACCGAGTCCGAGACCGAGTCTGAGACCGAGACCGAGGCCGAGACCGAGACCGAGGCGGAGGCCGAAGCTGAGACCGAGACCGAGGCGGAGACCGAGACCGAGGCGGAGGCCGAAGCTGAGACCGAGACCGAGGCGGAGGCCGAGGAGGAGCGCGGCGAAGCGCCCGTCGAGGGGCCGCGCCCGCACCGACGCCGTGGCGTCGGCCACGTTGTTCGACTCCTGAACGAACGGACCGCGACCTGGACAGCGTCCCCCGATCGCGGGGCGTGCCGTGTCGGGCACGCGTGCGGCGCGTGGGATGACGGCGCGGAGATCGTTAGAACGTCGGCTCGGCCCATGCGTTCGACGGGGCCCGGGGCTCGCCGCGTGCGAGGTCCGGTCAACCCTGTCCGGAGGAATGCATGAGGCTACTGTTCAAGGTCTTCGTCGCCATCGCCTGTTGCCTGCCCGTCGCCGCAGGCCAGGCCCACGCCCAGGCTCAGATCAACGTCGGCTACTTCGGCGACAGCACGACCTACGGCGAGATGTCGGTCGGCTATCCGGTCCACACGCTCGACCCGTGTCAGCCGGTCGGCGCGTCGTACCCCAAGACGCGCTTCTACACCGCCACGGGGTTCACCCTCGCCCAGCGCCTGGGCCAGTTGCTCTCGGGCATGAACGTCATCGATCAGGGCGTGCCCGGCCGCCGGGCCGCCGACATGGTCTCGATCTTCGGCGGTCAACTCGACGCCGGCAACTACGACATGGTGATCTTGAACTACGGGATCAACGACGCGCGCGCCCCCGGGCAGCGGAGCGTCGCGGAGTACGTGGCCGATATGAAGGCCCTGGTCGACCAGGCGGTCGCTCGTGGGATCTACGTCGTCATCGAGAAGCCGACGCCGATCCGAGAGTGCGTCGCGAACCAGCGTCTCGAGGAGTACCGGGCTGCGCTCAACGCCTTCTCGAGCTACGAGAACGTGCGGCTCGTCGATCAGGGCCTGTGGCAGCTCGAGACCTTCTGGTGGCGGAACCTTCTGTCTGACATCCTCCACCCCAACGCGGCTGGCTATGAGCGCAAGGCCCAGACGCTGGCCGCCGCCATCAACGCGATGCCCAAGTGGTGCACGCTGGTGGCCTCGTCGAACCTGGTCCCAGGGGGCGCGCCCTTCAGCTTCAAGGTGCGGTCCTCGTATCTGTCGGGCGTGGCGCCGTGGTCCTGGTACGGCACGAAGAACGGCGTCGCTGACGCGGTCGGGGCCCCGGCCGGGACCGTGCCCCTCCGGCCCTGGACCTTCGCGTTCACCAACAGCGCCGGCTGGGAAGGCACGTACACGCGCCGCCTGCAGCTCAACTTCGGTGGCAACCTCTGCACGACCAACACCGTCACGGTGCAGCTCCTGCCAAGCCCGACGCCCACCTGCCAGCTCACGGTCGACAAGGGGATCGTGCCGGCGAACGGCTCATGGACCTTCACCGCCCTCGCGGCGAGCCTGCCGGGCTCGGCGCCCCACGTGGGTCGCTGGCACGGTACCAAGAACGGCGTCGTCGACGCCGTCGGCACCGACGCGATGGCGTTCCCGTCGTCGGCGACGTACACGTCGGCGCCCGGCCTGGCCGGCACCTACAGCCGCTACCTGAAGGTCTACGACGCCGCCAACAACCTCGTCTGCACGACGAACAGCGTCGGCGTGTTGCTGCAGTAGTTTGCAGTCGCGCGGTGGCCCTGGCCGCGCCGCCGGGCGGCCGTCGCTGTTCGAACCGCGGTCGAGCTGTTCAGACCTTGAACAACGTGACCGAGGCGGCTTCGGCGAACGTCGATCACGATGCGGTGCAAGAAGACGGGATCGTGCCCAGCGTACCTCGCCTCGGGTGGCCGGGGCGCATGGTCGGCGAACACCATCGCGTCGACGACGTGGCGGTCGGCGACGTCCACGGTCCCCACGACGTCGCGGCCCCTATCGACGTCGATCGAGATCTTGGTCTCGCCCACGTCGACCTGTGACTTCTCCCTGGACTGGATGCAGTTCAACGGAGTGACCCGGGACGGGGGCGCCGCCCACGCGGCGATGATGACGCGCCGCTGAGCAATCTGCCCAGAGCTTGAACAACACGCCCAATCCGTGAACCGGAACGCCGGCCGCGCCTCGGTGATTCGCGGACTTCGCGCCGGCACCGTTCGTGCTCTTCGCCTCCTCGACAACCAACCGCGTTCAACGAGGAGAAGAGACGATGTCCATGCGCACCGCGATCACGATCGGGTTTCTCGCCACC
>Ga0075163_10012140_pt1 | contig 11222 bp, 7 predicted proteins | sample JI1023141ADNA_FD_71478 | JGI IMG/M metagenome (GOLD analysis project Ga0075163, IMG submission 71478) | Wastewater effluent complex algal communities from Wisconsin, to seasonally profile nutrient transformation and Carbon sequestration -... | ecosystem: Engineered > WWTP > Effluent > Algae...
GGCGATGTAGATAATGATTTGGAGCAACAAGATGTTTCTTCATTATTAACGTCTAGTCGCGATGTGTTTGCGCAATTCGCCAGTTTTCAATTTGGTGTTGGTCGTTATCGCTTACGTGGTTATATGGCCGAAAATCAAATGATCATGGTTAATGGCGTTAACGTAAATAATTTAGAAACAGGTTTTAGCAGTTGGAGTAGTTGGGGAGGGTTAAATGATGTTACCCGTTTTGTAGAACAACGCATTGGGATCACAGCAAATCGTTTAGGTTTTTCAGGTGTTGGTGGTTATAGTAATATCGATTCAAAAGCTTCTTCGTTTCGTAAAGGCACACGCATTTCTTATGGATATGGAAATCGTATTTTCGCACAACGTTTAATGGTAACACATTCTACCGGCATGATGCAAAATGGTTGGGCTATCACTTTATCGGCTTCAACTCGTTATGGTAATGAAGTATACGTTCCGGGAACTTATTTTTTAGGAAGCGCTTTTTATGCTTCAGTAGATAAACGCATTAATGATAAACACTCTTTAAGTTTTACAGGTTTTGGTGCGCCAATTCAACAAGGCAGAGCGGCGGCAACAACCCTGGAAGCGTACGACCTTGGAAATTCAAATTATTATAACTCATTGTGGGGATACCAAAACGGAAAAGTAAGGAATTCGCAAGTGAGCTCAACTAAGCGACCAATGTTGATGTTGTCTCATTTATTTAAAATAAGTACGGCAGAACAATTAAATACAACCTTGTTCTATAATTTCGGTAAAACAGGATTTTCAAGTTTAAATTGGAATGACGCTCCAAATCCTCGACCTGATTATTACCGTTATTTACCAAGCTACTATTACGATATGGGCGATACAGTAAACGGTAAGATTTGGGAAAATAAATGGGCTAATCAAACAAACACAACAGCACAAGTGGATTGGGATCGCATGATCAATATGAATCGTGCAAATTTAACCTCTAGTGGAACAAGGGCGCGTTATATCTTAGAGAATAGAATTGAGAATCTTTCTAATGTAGGTTTTAACTCGGTGTACAGCAAACGTGCTGGTGAACTTTTTATAACCGTTGGTTTAAATGCAAATATGCAAAAAACACGTAAATATAAGGAGCTAGAAGATCTTTTGGGCGCATCGTATTGGTTGGATGTAGATCAGTTTGCCGAGAATTTAGGCGTGGAAGAGAGTTTTGCTCAAAATAATATTGAAACGCCAAACAAACTTATTGAGCAAGGCGAAAAATTTGGATACGATTACTCGATCAATATAAATAGAGCTGAATTTTGGGGACAAGCTGAATACACATTCAGTAAAATAGATGTGTATGGATCTTTGTCAATTTCAAATAGCAGCATTTGGCGCGAAGGGTTTGTAGCTAATGGGAAATTTCCTACAACAAGCAAAGGTGAGAGCAACAAAATGAACTTTTTAAATTATGGAGTTAAAGGCGGGATCGTATTTAAGATCGACGGAAGGAATTTTATTACAGCAAATGGTGCGTTTTTAACTCGCGCACCTGAAGCAAATAATTTGTTTATTTCACCGCGTGTAAGGAATGATCAAGTGAACGGTGTTACTGATGAAAAGGTTTTATCGGGAGATATTTCATATATGGCTAAATACCCAACATTTAAATTCAGAGCAACGTATTATAACACTACTATAAGTGATCAAACTTGGTTGCGCACGTTTTGGAGCGATGAATTCAATAATAATGTGAATTATATCATGACCAACGTAGATCAAAATCACCAGGGAGTTGAAATTGGTGTTGAAAAGACCTTGTTTGTATCTCATACAATTCAAGGAGCGTTTGGTATTGGACAATATCTATACAAAGGCCAACCAACAGCACAAGCATGGCAAGATAATAACAACAAGAGTTTGTTTACCGAAAGAGCAGTGTATTTAAATAATTACAGAATAGGCGTTAGCCCGCAATTAGTAACTGGTTTAGGATATCGCTATAGTGGGAAAAAATTCTGGTTCGCTGGTGTTACATTTAATTATTTTGATCAGATCTATATCGATCCAAACCCGGATAGAAGAACGGCTGAAGCTATTGGAAAATATGTTTCAACCGATCCACAAGTGAATTTGATCACCGAGCAAGAGAAATTACCAAGTTATTATACGGTGAACTTTAACGCAGGAAAATCATTAAGGATCAAGAAAAAGTATTTCTTGAATTTTAATTTGAGCGTGAACAATTTACTGAATAATAAGAGCATCATCACCGGCGGATTTGAGGCTTTGCGTTGGGATTATTCAAACATCAATAAATTTGATAATAGATATTTTTATATGACAGGCACCACATTTATGGCCACAGTTAATTTTAATTTTTAAGAGCATGAAGCAATTTTTGAGATATTTTATTTTATGTGCCATAGTAGCATTTGCAGGTAATTGCAAAAAGGAGATCGTGCAACCGCCTGTTACCAATATTAGTGGTCACAAAGTATATTCGGCAGCCGAATTAAATGCTATTGCAACGTGCACAAACAATTGCGCCAAACGTTTTACCCAAGATGTTTATTTTATTGGTGTAGTGGTGGCAGATGAACAAAGCGGTAATTTTTATAAAGAAATTTATGTGCGCGATCGCTACAATACTGGGGCTATGCGTTTAGACTTTACGCAACGATCGAGTTTTTTTGTTGGAGATTCTGTACGTGTGAATTTAAAAGGTTTAGATGTGAATTTGAATGTTGATACAGATATATTAGAAATAGATTCCCTCGACTATGAAAAATTTGTTGTAAAATTCGCGAGTGGTGCTAAACCACAACCACGCATTTTAAGTATCGCACAATTGAATGCAAATCTTTCTACGTATTTAGGTGATCTTGTACAACTTACTAATGTAGCTTTTACGCCTACCGATGCAAATCAATATTGGTCAGACCCAATAGGGCAATATTCTCTTAATCGCACGATACAAGACTGTAATGGCTCTCAGCTGATAGTTCGTACCAGTAACTTTGCCGATTTTGCGCTCGAAAAAACACCAACAGGTAATGGAACATTAATGGGTATTGCTACGGCTTATCAAGGAACGAGTCAGATGGCCATTAGAAATACAGCAGAAGCAAATATGAACGGTACCGGATGTATCATATACATGAAGAAGGATTTTGAAGATAATTCTTTAACCAGTGGCGGTTGGACGCAGCAATCGGTTTTAAACGGTTCGATACTTTGGACAGCTAGTTCTTTTGGTGCCGATAAATTTGGTAAGATCTCAGGATACCTTTCGGGCAATACAAACTCAGAGAACTGGTTAATATCTCCCGCTATTAACTTAGCTTCAGCCTCAAATCCTGTTTTAAGTTTTAGAACTGCTGCAAAATTTGCAGGTGATCAATTGGAACTTTGGATCTCAACAAATTATTCTTCGGGCGCACCATCAACGGCTACGTGGACGCAACTCACTGGTTTTGCATTATCGCCAAATACGGGTAATTATGTTTGGACAGCCTCAGGAAATATTTCTTTAAATGCTTACAAAAATGCCAACACGCGTTTTGCATATAAATATAAAAGTACTACATCAGGTTCAACAACCTATGAAGTGGATGATGTAATTGTAAAGGAGAATTAAAAAATGAAAAAGACAGTATATTGTTTGTTACTAGCGGTGCTTTTAGTGAGTGTTTCTTGCAAAAAGAAATTCGATCTTCCCCCTGTTCAAAACCCACCCGCGGTGAGCGGATATATAAAAATTGATTCTATTCGCAAGTGCTATGTGAATTATTATCTAACTCCAGGACCGCAGCTAACCAAATGGTACAAATTTACAGGAGATGTGAATTTGGAATGCACAGTTACTGCCGACGAAGAAAGCGGTAATATTTACAAAACAGTATATGTAGAAGATGCCACCGGTGCTTTACAAGTAAAATTACTCAATGCCGGAGGTTTAGCGGTTGGAGATAAGATCCGCATCAATTTGAACGGCGCCATTTTGAATGATTATGGCAATATGGTTCAGTTAGATTCTATTGATATAGAAAAACGCGTGGTGAAATTAAGTGCTGGAAATTCTGTTATACCAACCAAAGTTACCTTTAATCAATTGTTGAATTTTGATGTGAATGATCATACGCCTTTTCAATCGCGCTTGGTTGTTGTTGATTCGGTAGAGTTTTCACCGGGAAGTAAAAACAAAATGTTTGCAGATGCAATTGGAAAATATAGTATTGATCGCTTGCTGATGAATTCGGCTAATGTGGCCGTTGCCGTAAGAACCTCAGGCTACTCAAATTTCGCAAGTGTTTTAACCCCTTGTGGAAAAGGAACTATGACCTTGATCGTTAGTCAATACAATGGCGATCTTCAATTCACAATAAGAGATTTTAATGAAGTGAAGTTAGCGAGCGGTGGTTGTCCTATTATTATGGCTGATTTCGAGCAAGGCAGTATTTTAAATGGGGGTTGGACAAATTATAATGTATCAGGTACAGTAAATTGGGCAGCAGGAAATTATAACGGCAGAAATTATGCTGAAATAAGCAACTATATTAATTTCGCAAATCAACCTTGCGAAACTTGGTTCATTTCTCCTGCAATGAATATTGCCGGGGCAGCAAGTCCTCGTGTATCTTTTGAAACGGCTTATAATTTTTCGGGACCAACATTGGAGGTTTACGTTTCAACTAATTATTCGTCGGGCAACCCTAATGCAGCAACTTGGGTTAATTTAAGTCCGGCCCTTTCGGGTGGAAGTTATAATTGGGTAAATAGTGGAAATATTTCGTTGAACCCTTATAAATCTGCCAATACACGCATTGCTTTTAAATACACAGGAACATCTACATCCGGCTCCAGATGGGAGTTAGACGATGTGGCCGTGTTCGGTGAATAGTTCTCGATACGTCTCGCAGAAAAAGCGAGACTACTCGAACTGACACCGCTTACGAAAAGTTTTTTAACTTAGGGTCATCGAAGACCAAAAAGCAAATATTCTTTCCATCCTAAAAAAGTATTGGGGGCACGATCAATTTCGTCCATTTCAAGAAGAGATCATATTATCTGTACTTAACGGTAAGGATACGTTAGCGCTCTTGCCAACCGGTGGAGGAAAATCCATTTGCTTTCAGTTACCTGGTTTAGCTCTAGGCGGAACAACCTTAGTTATTTCTCCTTTAGTGGCCTTAATGAACGATCAGGTAGATAATTTGAAGCAAAGAGGAATTTCGGCGGTGGCAATTACCGCTGCCATGAATTATAAGCAAATTCAAATTTCATTGAATAATGCTTCCATGGGACATGTGCAATTTTTATATATCTCGCCCGAGCGTTTGCAAAATGAGGATTTTAGAATGCAATTAAGTCATTTGCCAATTACATTAATAGCGGTTGACGAAGCGCATTGCATTTCACAATGGGGATACGACTTTAGACCAAGCTATATGAAAATAGCGGAAGTGCGCGAGTATTTTGACAAAGTTCCCATCATTGCAGTTACCGCAAGTGCCACCAAAGAAGTTATAAAAGATATTCAAACGCGATTAGAATTTAAAGATCAAAATGTTTTTCATCAATCGTTCTTGCGTTCTAATTTGCGATACGTGGTACAGTTGGAAGAAAATAAATTGGATCGCTTACTAAAATTAGTACAAAATATCGGCGGCTCAGGTATTGTGTATGTTCGTAATAGAAGAAAAACGGAAGAAGTAAGTAAATTACTACTACAGAAGAATTTTACGGCCAAAGCGTATCACGCAGGATTAAAATACGACGATAGACAAGGCATACAAGATGATTGGATCAATAATCGTATTCAAATAATTTGTGCAACCAATGCCTTTGGAATGGGCATTGATAAACCCGATGTGCGTTTTGTAGTGCATTTAGACCTTACCGATAGTATTGAAGCGTATTTTCAGGAAGCTGGTAGGGCAGGACGAAATGGAAAAACGGCATACTCTACTATATTTTTTAATAAACGCGATGAGCAACGCTTGTTGGATAATTTTGAATATGCATTTCCAACGCTTGAGCAAATAAAACAAACGTATCAAGCCATTGGAAATTATTTTCAAATTGCCATTGGAGCAGGCGAGGGAACAAGTGTTGACCTGGATATTGAATTATTATGCAAGAGTTATAATTTGCATCCCATAATTGTTTACAATAGCATTAAATTTCTCGAGAAGCAAAATTACCTCTCTTTGTTTGATGCTGGCTTTGAGCCTTCAAAGGTGATGGTACTAAGCAATAAAGAAAATTTGTACGAGTATCAAATAAAAAATCCAAGTTACGAGCCTTTAATAAAAACCTTGTTGCGAAATTACGGAGGTTTATTTGAGAATTATGTATTCATTAACGAAAAGGATCTGGTGTACAAAGTTAAACTTGGATTCGACGATATTATGAAGCAATTACAACTGCTACATTCCTTCAAGATCATTTCTTATATTCCACAAAGCAATCTTCCTAAACTTATCTTTATGCAAGGTAGAGTAGATGCCAAGCATATTGAGTTGGACCCAGAGAATTATGCTCAGTTAAAACATAATCATCACAAACGCATTCACGCCGTAATTAATTATGTGAATAATGATAAGGTTTGTCGACAAGTTCAACTACTAACATACTTCAACGAATTTAATAATGCCGATTGTGGTTATTGCGATGTGTGTTTATCAAAAAAACCAAAAGACTTTGATAAAGTTAAACATCACATTATAGAAGTGCTTAAGTCAAAAACTCAAACCATTGAAGAAATGAAAGTGTTGATGACAAAATATCATAGCGACACATGGATAAAAGCCTTTAACGAATTGATCGATGACGGTGTTATCAAAATGGATAAGGATCAGTATCTACTCTCTTAGCGTCCTCGCGTGAGGGATTGCAGCGGAAATCCTTTTTACCCTTCTGTATCAATTTATTTTAACTATATCGGAAGGGTAAAAAGATTGGAGCGTAAAGCCCGACCCCTCTGAAGTGAAAAGCTTCCAGTTTGTTTAAGGCTTTTCATCTTCAGGGGGGCACGCCCAAAAAAAGATAACTCAAACTTAAAAAATCTCAATAATTACTAAATTTCATTAACAAACTTAACCTCACCTCAAAATTTAGGTATCTTTACTTTAACATTGTATTATGGTGTATATGCGAAAAATAATTCTACCTCTTCTTATCTTAGTTTCTTATTCCGTAAGTGCCCAAACTGTTGATGCTTCAGGCAAAAAGCAAGGTTATTGGAAAAAGAAGAACGATAAAGGCGAGCTGGTATATGAAGGTGAATTTAAAGACGATAAACCTGTAGGAACCTTTAAACATTATTATCCCGGAGATACAGCCAGAAGAGCTGTAACGTATTACAAAGATGGTGGGAATATTGCGTACGCTAAAATGTACCATCAATTAACAGGTAAGTTAATGGCACAAGGAAAATATATTAAAGAAGAAAAGGATAGTATCTGGATATTTTATGATGATGCCGGCGCGATGTTAAGTAAGGATAATTATAAGCTTGGAAAAAAAGACGGAAAATGTTTGGTGTATCTTCCTGATGGAACTTTAGCGGAAGAAAAGAATTTTAAGAATGGTTTAGAAGATGGCCCGTTTAAACAATATTACGATGGAAAATTAGTAAAAGGCGAAGGCAAATATGTGAATGGAAAAATGGAGGGCAAAACTAGTTACTATTACCCCAATGGAGTTGCCGCTGCTACCGGAGTTTTTAAAAATGGACATAAGGATGGGGTTTGGATCTATAAAGACAAAGAAGGAAAGCTAAAGGATAAGGAATTATTTAAGAATGGCGTTCAAGCTAACAAAAAAGAAACGGAAGAATATTTTAAAAAGAATAAAACTCCAGGCGAAACTCCAACAGCACCAAAAACAGGTACCGTTACACCAAAAAACACTAAAACTAAGGCCAAATAACTCGCTGAGGTCCAGCAGCCAACCTTTACATGCTCGCAACCGTATGTATATATACGGAAGGCATGAAAAAGGTATTCGCAATAATTATTTTCGTTTTAGTAATGGTGGTGATCGGCTTTTTTTAGATCAAACTATACAAATTGTGCTAAACAGTAAGCATCAATTCCCTCGTATTATTACCTTTGTACTCCCATGAGTAAAAAAGGTAAAGTTTTAGTGGCCATGAGTGGTGGTATCGACAGTAGTGTTACCGCAATGATGCTTCATGAACAAGGTTATGAAGTGATTGGGATCACTATGAAAACTTGGGATTATACCAGCTCTGGTTCAAGCACACGCGAAACAGGTTGTTGTAGTTTGGATAGCATTAACGATGCCCGAACAATGGCGGTTGACATGGGCTTTCCACATTATATTTTGGATATCCGTGCAGAGTTTGGCGAATTCATTATCAATAATTTTGTTGAAGAATATTTAGCAGGACGAACGCCTAATCCTTGTGTATTGTGTAATACACATATTAAGTGGGATGCCTTATTAAAACGCGCCGATATGTTGGATTGTGAATTTATTGCAACCGGACATTATGCGCAATTGCGTAAAGAGAATGATAGAACCATCGTTTACAAAGGCGTTGATCAAACAAAAGATCAAACGTATGTATTGTGGGGCTTAGATCAAGCGTGTTTGAATAGAACCATGTTTCCTTTAGGTGGATTTAAAAAAACGGAAATAAAACAAATGGCAAAGGATGCCGGATTTTTCGACCTCGCTAATAAAAGCGAGAGCTATGATATTTGTTTTGTGCCTGATAATGATTACCGAACTTTCTTAAAACATCGTATGCCGGACTTGGAAGCAAAAGTTGACGGAGGAGATTATATTTATAAAGAGAAAAAAGTAGGAAAGCATCGTGGTTATCCGTTTTATACGGTTGGTCAGCGCAAAGGTTTAGAAATTGCTATGGGCGAACCGGTTTTTGTGAAAGAAATTATTCCTGAAACAAATACAGTTATTCTTGGCGATAAAGACGATCTTTTAGAAAATCATTTGCGTGTGCGCGATTTTAATTTAATTAAATACGATAGTTTACCAGAAGATTTTATTGGATTAACGAAGATCCGATATAAAGATGTTGGTATTTTGGCAACTATTAATACAATTGATCATAAACTAGATGTGATCTTTCATTCGCCTGTTAGCGGTGTTGCCCCTGGGCAAAGCGCCGTAATTTACGAAGGCGATGATCTAGTTGGTGGAGGTTTTATTGAACGTAAAACTGTACCCTTACTTTAGTACACCCAATTCTTTCCCTAACTCATTAAAAAGAGCTTTTACTTTTTTGGCGGTGGCCTCATCGCTTGTGGCGCGAATGTATGTATCGGTCAATGTCATTACATTTTGATGATAGAATTTTTTCATCTCATCAACACTCATGTCTTTTGTCCAAAGATCAATACGTAATGTATTATTTTCATTCGCATCCCAAAGTGCGATCATCATACTTTTAGCATGGCTTTTTTCGCCCGCATCGCTTGCTTCCCATTTAATATCCACCGGTAAATGATCATCATCTACCAATACTTTAAAATTTATTTCGCTTACTTTCATATTCTATACTTCTTACTACTAATACTTTCTTCTTACACTTAAGGCCTATACTTACTTTTACTCAAAATTTTCTGCGCATCTTTCTCATTCATCAATTGCTCCAAAGTTACAGTTTCATTTTTATCCATATAACTTTTTACTATTTGCCAGCCCATCCATTTGGCAATTCCCGGAGGACATTCTTTACTTATGGCTGAGGTAAATGGACCTTCGCCTGTTAACTCTTGCACTGTGCGCATGTTGTTTTCATAAAGCCTATTCTTTTCGGCCATATAACCCCATAAATTCTTTTCGTTTTGTTTGCAGTATTGCATTTGTTTAGTTGTATAGCCAATGATCACGCTATCTTCAACTTCCGGCATTAGAGTTTTTACGGCATAATATATCTTTCCATAAAAAATAGTATGATGAACTAATGTATTAACCGCGGCGTCATTATCAAAGTCGTTTAACAACCAACCGCGCATCATATCGCTTGGAATGTATGTTTTGTTCATTACCTGAGTACGGTATTGTGGAAGTTCAAGCATTTTGTAATACGGAGCATTTGCACCAAGATACATGTCTAATCCAATGGCAAGCGTACTATCCGAATTAGCAACCGAATAATTAAAACCACTCATGCATGTAGTAAGATATATGGGCATTTTGCGTTTAGGAAAAAAGTAATGAAATCGTTTGGCTCCATCGGTAATTTGCCCTTCTATTTTTTTAAGATCATCATCCGAAAATGTTTTGCCAATAAGGTCAAAAACACCTTTCATGTCCTTATCGTTCACAAACCCCAACACACTTTGTTTGTATAAACTATCCATTGTGCCACCACGATTAATGAAGTAACTTAAGTATCTCTCATAGAACATTCCATAGTTCTTTTTGATCTCGGCTGTTTTTTGCTCAATATTGTCTTTTGTTATGGAAAACATATCTTTTTCGAGCCTTTGAAACTTTATTTGGGGTATGCTAACCGTTTCAATATCAACCTCCATACGATTATGAGAGCAGGTACAAAACAAGAGGGCGATAAAAAGGAGTAAGGAGGCTTTAATTGTGTTTTGTAACATAAATAAATTTTTATCTTTGTAAAGTTAAATCTAAAATTTTTAATCAATGAAAAAGATATTATTTATTTTAAGCACAAGTTTATTGTTTAGTGCAAGTGTATTAGCGCAAACAACCACTCCTACTGAAGCTCCAAAGGAGGTAGAAACACCTAAGCAAGTTGACTTTGATAAAAAATTTAGATTTGGTGTTAGGGCTACACCACAACCAAGTTGGTTAAAAAGCGATAATACCGGATCAAAAGGGAGCGGTGCTGTTTTTGGTTTTGGTTTTGGATTGATGATGGAGTTCAAACTATCGGATATTATTCGTTTTCAAACTGGAATTGGAGGAGATTTTGAAGGAGGCTGGATCACTTACCGTAATGATGCTGAGTTTAATGCTAAGCTGGTTGTTGACAAGGAAAATAATATGGTGGAAGCTAAAGATGAACTAAAAAGTAGCGAATACGAATTTGTTAATGGTAGTACGCAGTATATTATGAACGAAAGAAAGTATAAAACTACGTTTGTTACATTGCCAGCTATGTTAAAAATGATGACACAAGAGTATAGTGGAATGAAATATTTTATGATGTTTGGTGGAGAAATTGGCATTAGAGCAGGTGTAAAAGGTAACGATACTTATGCGCAAGGGATCAA
>Ga0075163_10012141_pt1 | contig 11221 bp, 13 predicted proteins | sample JI1023141ADNA_FD_71478 | JGI IMG/M metagenome (GOLD analysis project Ga0075163, IMG submission 71478) | Wastewater effluent complex algal communities from Wisconsin, to seasonally profile nutrient transformation and Carbon sequestration -... | ecosystem: Engineered > WWTP > Effluent > Algae...
CGGCACCATCGCCGACCTGATCGCCTGGCGCCGCCGTCATGACCGCTTCCTTGAGCGCAAGATGGAATCCGATTTCGAGAGCGCCTGGGGCGGCAAGTTCCGCGCCGTGGTGTTCCGCAACACTCTGGACGGCGCCGAGCATGTGGCGCTGGTGAAAGGCCGCATCCAGGCCGATCAGCCTGCGCTGGTGCGCGTGCACCGGGTCGACTTCCTGGCGGATACGCTGGGCGAGGCCGGCAAGCGCGAAGGGCTGGTGCGGCGTGCAATGCAGAGCCTTGCGGCGGCGGATGAGCCGGGCGTGATCGTGTTTGTGCGGATGGGCATGGGCGAGGACATCGCCCGCACGCTGGGCGCACTGGAGGTGGGCGCGAAAGGCGAGGAGCCGCCACACCTGCTGCGCGAATACGGCGTCGGAGCGCAAATCCTCAAGGATCTCGGGGTCCGGCGCATGGTCCTGATGACCAACACGCGCCCCAACCAGTTGCCGGGCCTTGACGGATACGGCCTGACGGTCGAGGGCTGGCGCCGGATTGACGGAGAGTAGCTATGGCCGACGGGCCGACCATCCTGATCGTGACGTCCCGCTACTATTCGCACATTGCTGCGGAGCTTGAAGCTGGCGTCGTCGAGGCGCTGACCAGGGCTGGCGCGTCCCATGAATTCCTCGAAGTGCCGGGCGCATTCGAGATTCCAGGCGCCATCGGCATGGCGGCGCAACTGGGCGAGCATGACGGCTATGTCGGCCTCGGCTGCGTCATCCGTGGCGAGACCAGCCATTACGACCTGATCTGCACCGAAGTCGCGCGCGGGCTGATGGACCTGTCGCTGTCGGGCGTGCCGGTGGGCTTTGGCGTGCTGACGGTCGAGAACGAGACGCAGGCGAGGGTCCGCGCCGACCGCAACGGCAAGAACAAGGGCAAGGAAGTGGTCGACGCCGTGCTGCGCATGGTTGAACTCGCAGCGCACTTCCGCGATGGCGTCGAGGCATGAGCCAGAAAGCCATCTCCGCCGAAGCCGAACGCAAGCTGCTCCATGCTCGCCGTGCGGGCGCGCGTCTCGCGGGCGTGCAGGCGCTCTATCAGATGGAGCAGACCGGCCAGAGCACCAAGTCGGTGATCGCCGATTTTCTCGAAGACCGTCTCGGCCTCGACAGTGAGGGCGAGCCGGTTGAAGAAGCAGATCCCGATATCTTCCGCTCTATCGTCGATGGGGTGGTCGAGCATCAGGAAAAGATCGACGCGGCGATCATGAAACGCCTTGCCGATGGCTGGAAGATCGAGCGTCTGGACGCAACCTCGCGCGCCATCCTGCGTGCAGCTGTGTTCGAACTGGTCGCCAGCAACGATCTGCCCTCGCAGATCATCCTCGATGAATACGTCTCCATCGCGCACGCCTTCTTCGATGGCTCGGAGCCGAAATTCGTCAACGGCCTGCTGGATGCTGTCGCGCGGGATGTGCGCGGGCCCAAGGCCTAGCGCCGATGGATGAGTTCGAACTCATCCGCACGTTCCTCGCACCGCTCGCGGCCACGCAAGGCGCTGATGCGCTGCGCGATGATGTGGCCGAGATCGCAACCGGCGACGGGCGGCTGATCGTCACCACGGACGCCATCGTCGAGGGCGTTCACTTTCTGGCCTCTGATCCCATCGAGACCGTCGCCGCCAAGCTGGTGCGGGTGAATGTCTCCGACATCATCGCCAAGGGCGGGCGGCCGGATGGCGCGCTGCTGTCGCTGGTCTGGCCCAGGGGGCGCGACATGGGCGAGGTCGCGTCATTCGCTGAACGGCTGGGGCGCGAGCTGTCGCTTTGGGGGGCGCATCTGCTGGGCGGCGACACCACGGGAACGCGCAGCAAGCTCACACTGTCGATGACCTTGCTGGGGCGCTGCGGCGAGCGTGGCCCGGTGAGGCGCAGCGGCGCGAAGCCCGGGGATGAGGTGTGGGTGACGGGCGCGATCGGTGATGGCTGGCTGGGTCTGCAGGCGGCGCAGGGCCGGTTGAAGAAGATGGATGCGACAGACCGCGACATCCTCGCCGGCCGCTATCGCGTGCCGCAGCCGCCGCCGCTGGCGATGGCGAAGATCGTGGCGGACTTTGCCAACGCCTCGATTGATGTGTCCGACGGGCTGGTGGCGGACGCTGGCCATATCGCCGACGCCTCCGGCGTCGAACTTGTGCTCGACTGGATGGACATACCGCTGAGCGATGAGGGGCGGCGCTGGCTGGAGGTCTATCCCAGGGCCGAACTGGCGCAGCTGTTCACTGGCGGCGACGACTACCAGACGCTGATCACTGTTCGTGAAGATGCGCGCGGCGATCTGCGCGGCGCCTGCCTCAAGGCCGGCATCCGGCTCACCCGCATTGGCCGGGTGGATGAGGGGCATGGCGTCAGCCTGATCGACGCCTCAGGCGCTGTCCGGCCCACGCCTGCGGGCGGCTGGCGGCATTTCAGCGGGTAAACGCGGCCTCAACCATTGTGGCGCAGGCTCGTTGCTGGAGATTTCCACATGCATTCGACCCGTCGTCTTGTCCTGATCGCCGCTGTGCTGGCCGCCGCCGCGCCCGCCTTTGCCTCGCCGCCGCCGAAGGAAAAGGCCGAAAGCCCGGAAGACAAGGAAGTCGCCCGTTCGGTCGAACTCGGCGGACTGGTGTTCCCGGTCTTCAACAAGACGGGCAAGCTGGAGAACTACCTGTTCGTCAACGCGCGGATGCTGGTCGCTGATGGCAAGGACCCGTGGAAATATCGCGAGAAAGCCCACTTCATCCGCGACGCGGTGATCCGTGCGGCGCACAAGACCAGCTTCAACATCAAGGGCGATACGAAGAAGCTGGATGAAAAGCTGGCTGCCGCCGAATGCCTGAAGGCCGCCAACGCAATCATCGGCGAACCGGGCGCGCTCGTCTCGATGACGTTCACGCAGATCGCCAGCCAGCAGTAGATTCCAGAAAACCGGAAGTCGCGCCGCGCCTAGTTGCGGTCGCGATCGCTGCCGCCTTCGCCAGGCTGACGCTCACGCTGGCGGTCGCCGCCGAGGCCCTGCGGCAGGCTGCCGATCGTGCCGAACAGCTGTTCGAGAATGCCAAGCTCGCGGCCGCGCGTGGGCGTGACGCGCGAATTGTAGGAGATCGTGCGGCCAGCCTCGACATCGTAGGTCAGCACGTCGGTGACGACGTCCTGATCATCGAACTGGATGGCGACGATCTCGCGCTGCACGACCTTCGGGTAATAGAAGGCCAGCAGCTCACGGGTCGAGGACATGTAGACCCAGAGATTGTCGTCGAAAATGCTGGTCGTGGACGGCGTGCCGAGGCGCGCCAGAACGGTGGAGCGGGTGTCGACATCAGGCTTCACGTCCGTCGGCAGGGCCTGGTCGGGCACGTAGCCATGGAAGTCGCGGCTGGCGGCGCAACCGCCCGCAAGGACGCTGGCCGCAAGGGCCGCAAATGCGAGGCGACGCATGACCATGAGGGAACTCCTGCTACGGCCGGTAGGTAGCGGCCAGCGCCCGGGTTTGGCAAGCGGCTCGGGCAGGGCGCTTCTCCCCGGGCAATCGGGCCGTTTCGGGGCTGGCGGGCGAATTCCACCCCCCGCTTCGCAATCCGTGAACACCTGCTAGGCTCCAGCTCGACGCGGGGGCGTTTAGTGGGTGGGCCGCCGATTCTGGCAGGCTTTCCGGCGGCTTTGAGGGCGACAATGGTGTTCGGGCATTTCTTCAAGGCGCGCAAACGCAACAAATGGGCGGTCGACAAGCTGCACCAGTCGATTCTCAACCAGGGACTGCGCCCGGACTTCTATTTCGAGGGCGGGGCCCGCGACAATTTCTCCGGCCGGTTCGAGATGACCTCGCTGCACGCCTCCCTGGTGTTCCGCCGGCTGCGGACGGCAGGGGCGGCGGGCAAGGACCTGGCGCAGGAGTGCTTCGACGCCCTGTTCGACGGGTTCGACGAGGCGCTGCGGGATATCGGCACGGGCGACCTCACGGTCGGCAAGAAGATCCGCAAGATGGGCGAGGCGTTCTACGGCCGCAACAAGGCCTATGACGAAGCCCTGACCGACACATCAAGCGATGTCGCGCTGGGCGAGGCATTGCATCGCAACCTGGGGCTGGATGAAGTCGCCACGGGGCGGTTCGTCCGGTATATTCGCGCGGTCGAGGAAACGCTGAAGCGCCACACCGATGAGCAGATGCTGTCGGGCGAGGTCAACTGGCCCAAGCCGGTGTCGCAGTAACCGTTGGGTTGAGGGCCGGATGAACCGCGAGGATCGCCGGCGCGTAGTGACGGCGCGCGGGGCATGGCGCGACTGACATCTGAAGGGGCGGACGTTGAGCATCATCAACAGCGGGACTGAACGAACCGCCCACCATCAGTTCAAATACTATGATTTCGCCATGGCGGCGTTCGTCACCATCCTGGTGTGCTCGAACCTGATCGGCGCGGCCAAGCCCGCAACGCTGTTCGGCTTCACCTTCGGCGCCGGCATCCTGTTCTTCCCGCTCGGCTATGTGCTCGGCGACGTGCTGACCGAGGTCTACGGTTATGCCCGCGCGCGGCGTGTGGTGTGGGCGGGATTTGGCGCTGCGCTGTTCATGTCGCTGATGTCGTGGGTGGTGCTGTCGCTCCCGCCGGCTGACGGATGGGAGGGGCAGCCAGCCTATCAGGTGGTGTTCGGACAGACGCCGCGCATCGTCATCGCCTCCGTCATCGCTTTCTGGGCAGGCGAGTTCGCCAACGCCTTCGTCATGGCGCGCATGAAGGTGTGGAGCAAAGGCAGGCACCTGTGGCAGCGCACCATAGGCTCCACGATCGTCGGGCAGGGGGTGGACAGCCTGATCTTCTATCCGCTGGCGTTTCTCGGCGTGTGGCCGGTCAGCCAGGTGATCGCCATCCTGTTCACCAACTATGCACTGAAAGTCGTCTGGGAGATCGTGCTGACGCCGGTGACGTACCGGATTGTCGGTTTCCTGAAGCGCGCCGAGGGCGTCGACGTGTTCGATGATTCCACCAACTTCACGCCCTTCTCGCTGAAGCGCTGACGCTCACGACAGCGGCAAGGCGAACGTCGGCGCGCCGCTGACCGGGATGGCGGCGAGGTCCCGCAATGCGACGAGACGCGACGGGTCCGCGGCAGCGAGATGAAGCTCGTTCGACAGCGAGACGCCGGTGAGGCCGGCTGCATCGAGCGTCGAACTGAGACTGTCGGTCGTGTGGAACGAGATGTGCCCGTTGCGCGGCGAAGCGTACCACCAATCGCCTTGCAGGCGCGGAGGCTTGAGAAGTGTCGAGAAGATGATGACGCCATCGGCGCGTGCGAGCGCTTTCAGCGTCTCGAACAGTCCTGCCTGATCGGGCACGTGCTCCACCACCTCGAACGCCGTAACGATATCGGCTTGTCCAGCGGGCAGGGCGGTCTCGCCATGGAAAGGATCGCAGGACGCAGCCTCGGCGCCGGTCGCGCGCAGCAGCTCCGCGAGCCGCCCTTCACCGCCGCCATAGTCCAGTAATCTTCGTCCTGCGGCCAGCGGCGCGAGCCACGCGGCCAGCCTGGCGGGACGCTCCTCCCGGAAGGGCGGATCGCACAGCTCATATTCGGCGTTGTAGATGTCTGTCCGGAAACGGGCCTCGCTCCAGCCATGCATCTCGGCAAACCAGGCGAAGCCGCACGCCTCGCACTCCAGCAGGTCGATGGCGCCGGCGCTGACGGGATAGAGCCTGCGTCCCTCGAAATAGTCGCCGCACGAGACATTGCGGTCCTTCGACAGAGCGACCCGCGCCGCGCCGCCGCAGATCCTGCATGTCCCGGTTGGAGCGGCCTGCGTCATCGTGACTCCCAGCGTCCCCGATTGCCTAAGGACCGGACGTGACGCTGACAAGGCGGCGCGAGGCCCGGCCTGCAGTCAATACAGGGCATTTCGACCCGACAACCCTGCGGCAGGGCGGGGTCTGGTCCGGGCTGGCGTCCATGCTATTAGACGCCTAAACCAGACGCCAGATCGGGGTGATTCATCCCGGGACGTCTGGGTGTGTGTGTCTGGAGCGTTGGACCGGCCATACTGCCAGACAGGCGGTGCAGCGTCCGCGTTCGCAAAATGAGTGGAGCGCTTCGGCGGGCATGACTGATCGAAAGGTCATTTCCATCGACGGAATGGGCGGGGATCACGCGCCCAGGATCGTCGTCGAGGGGCTGGAGCGTTTCGCGCAGCGCCATCCCGAGCGGCATTTCATCCTGCATGGCGATGAAGCCCAGCTGAAGGTGCTGCTCGCAGCCGCACCCAATGCCGCGCCGCGAACCGAAATCCGCCACACCGAGAAATTCGTCGCGATGGACGCCAAGCCCAGCCAGATGCTGCGGCAGGGCAAGAACACGTCGATGTGGAACGCCATCGAGTCGGTGAAGAGCGGCGAGGCGACGGCTGCTGTCTCCGCCGGCAACACCGGTGCGCTGATGGCGCTGTCGATGTTCATCCTGCGCAAGGCGGAGGGACTGCGCCGCCCCGCACTGGCCGCCAACTGGCCAACGCGCAAGGGCGTCTGCGCCGTGCTTGATCTTGGCGCCGACATTGATGCGGACGCCGAGCAACTGGTTGAGTTCGCTATCATGGGCGTCGCCTTCGCTCGCGCCGTGAATGGCGTCGCAAATCCGCGCATCGCTCTCCTCAATATCGGTTCGGAAGAACTGAAGGGACATGAATCGATCCGCGAGGCGGCGCGCCTGATCCGCGCGTCGGGTCTCGACATGAATTTCCACGGCTTCGTCGAGGGCGACGATATCGGCTCTGGCGAAGTCGACGTGGTGGTGACCGATGGCTTCACTGGCAACGTTGCGCTGAAGACGGCCGAGGGCATCGCCAGGATGATCACCGACATGCTGAAAGAGGCGCTGAAATCCAGCGTCCTTTCCAGGCTCGGCGCGTTGCTTGCCATGTCCGCCCTGAAGCAGTTCGGCTCGCGGCTTGATCCGCGCAAGGTCAATGGCGCTGTGTTCCTTGGTCTCAATGGCGTTGTGGTGAAAAGCCATGGCGGCACTGACGCCGTGGGCTTCGAGCAGGCCATCGCCGTCGCCGCCGGCATGGGCGGCAGCCATTTCCGCGATGAGGTCGCCGAGAACCTCAAGCGACTGGCGGCCAACATCAAGGCCGCTGCACCCGCTCCCATAGCCGCCAGTGAAGAAGCGGCGAAATAGCAACTGTACGAGGCGTTCAAGTGATCGAGTACGCATCAGTCGTTCGAGGCGTCGGCGGATATCTGCCGGAGAAGGTTCTCACGAACGTAGACCTCGCGCGCATGGTTGATACCAGCGACGAGTGGATCACCGCGCGCACGGGCATCAAAAAGCGCCACATTGCGGCCGAGGGCGAGTTCACATCAGATCTTGCTGTCGAAGCATCGCGTCGCGCCCTCAAGGCTGCGGGGCTCACGTCCGACGACATCGATCTGATCGTGGTGGCCACCGCCACGCCAGATCACACCTTCCCCGCCACCGCCACCGTGGTGCAGCACAAGCTGGGCATCACGCGGGGCGCGGCGTTCGACATTCATGCCGTCTGTTCAGGCTTCGTCTACGCCATCGCAATGGCGGACAACTTTCTCGTGCGCGGGCAGTTCGAACGCGCGCTGGTGATCGGTGCGGAAACCTTCTCGCGCATCCTCGACTGGTCCGACCGCTCGACCTGCGTCCTGTTCGGCGACGGGGCAGGGGCGGTGATCCTCGAGCGGCAGGAGAAGTCCGTCGCTGGCGATCATGGCGTGAAAGCGGTCCATCTGCGTTCGGACGGCCGCTACAAGGATCTGCTGTTTGTCGATGGCGGTCCGTCGACGACGCAGACGGTTGGCCATCTCCGGATGGTCGGCAATCAGGTGTTCAAGCACGCTGTCTCGAAGATCTCCGAGAGCGTGCGCGCCGCGACTGCGGCTGGCGGCTATGAGATCGGCGACATCGACTGGTTCGTGCCGCACCAGGCCAACCAGCGGATTCTCTCCGCCGTGGCCGAAAAGCTGGGGCTGGCGGATGAGAAAGTCATCTCCACGGTCGCCGACCACGGGAATACGTCGGCCGCGTCCGTGCCGCTCGCCCTCGCCAGCGCCATTGAGGATGGCCGCGTGAAAACGGGCGATCTGGTGCTTATCGAGGCGATTGGCGGCGGCCTGACCTGGGGGGCTGCCCTGATACGCATGTGACCGGATGCCGTTAATCTTGACTAACAATGGGTAAACGGATGAAATTGTTCGGTATTTGATATTTCCCCCCTTAACAGGGGCGATCGGGCTGGTTAGCCTGCATTTGTTGATCCGGAGCAGTCGAGTGCCTGAGACGACCCTCACGCGCGCAGACATCGTGGACCGCCTTGTTCAAAAGGTCGGCCTGACCAAGCAGGATTCAAGCAACTTCCTCGAACGTGTGCTCGAGCTGGTCTGTGTTGAGCTTGAGCGGGACGAGGATGTGAAGTTCGCGCGCTTCGGCAACTTTGTGGTGCGCAAGAAGAAGGCCCGCGTCGGTCGGAATCCGAAAACCGGCGAAGAGGCCCCTATAACGGCGAGACGGGTGGTGTCGTTCAAACCTTCTCCACTTTTACGGCAGAGGGTGGAAGCTGCGATGACGAACACCCCGGAGTAGCCGATGATCCCCGCCCGGAAGCTCGACGACGAGATCGAGACGACTGCCGAGGCCCTCTACAGCGACGATGATGCGGCTCCCAAGTCCGCCGACGCCTTCCGCACGATCGGCGAGGCGGCGACCGAGCTTGGCCTGAAAACGCACGTCCTGCGCTTCTGGGAGACGAAGTTCGACGCGCTCAAGCCCATGAAACGCCCGGATGGCCGCCGCTATTACCGGCCCGAGGATATGGCCGTCCTCCGTCAGCTGCAGCAATTGCTGCATGTCCAGGGCCTGACCATTCGTGGCGCCGTCAAGGTGCTGGAACAGGGTGACGCCGCCGGCCTCGATGAGGCTGAGGATGTCGCCGACACGGTTGAAACCGGCGCTTCGGTGCGTGACCTTCAAGAAGCCGTGCGCGATGCGGTGGAGCGGGGCGATTTCCGGGCCGAGGCGGTTCGCGAGAACAATGTCGCCCGCAACCGGCTCGAAACCCTGCTGGCCGACCTGTCGAACCTGAAAATGCGCCTCGACCTGGTGCGCGGCGCGGCCTGAGGCCCCTCGGGACCGGGGTTTGGGGGCCGACTTTGGTCCCGCGACACATGCACCAAATAACAGGCGCCCGGCCATGTTGCCGTTCCGCTCCGAGACGCTATAAGGGCGCTCCTGAATCGTCGGAGCGTGGCGCAGCCCGGTTAGCGCACCAGTCTGGGGGACTGGGGGTCGGAGGTTCGAATCCTCTCGCTCCGACCATTCGGTTTCCCCGCCGGTCGCGGGTCTGAACCACATAGTGAGTTTCGGCCGAGTTCCGGAAGGGCGATTAGCTCAGCTGGCAGAGCGCCTGCTTTACACGCAGGATGTCGGCGGTTCGATCCCGTCATCGCCCACCAGATTCCCCACGCCAGATCGCGTTGCGATGCAGCCGATGTGTGCGGCCAGCTCTGCTTGATCGTCGGATGCCCCCTGCAGCAAGGCCTGTAACAAGGCCTGTAACGTCCCCGTCCTTGCTGGCGGAACGGTAAATTACTTATGCGGCGCGCGTTTTCCCGCTGATCCTGGCCCATGAACCAGACCTTGGTCAGAGCCCGCGCTCTCCTCCTCCTGCTGGGCCTGACCTTGTCGACTTCCCCCGCGGACGCGCTGAGCCGGCCGCGGGGGCAGATTTTCGGTTCATCCCCCACATGACCGCTCGAGCAAGGCATGACCGCAGGGCGGTCGATCTGGCGCTGGCGGAAGCCGCCGGACTGGCGGGGCAGATCAGCACGCTTGGCTCCTTCATGGTCTACAGTGCGGGCGAGGCCCCGTGCCGATCGCCAGGCAGCATCTGGGCGCCGCAAGGCGATCTGTGCGATATCGCCGCCGCGCCGCATCAACGGCTCCTGGCGGCTCTCGCGCGGGAGGACGCCGGCGACAATCGTCGCGCCATCTCGGCCTCGCTGTTGCTGCGCCATGGCCGGGCGTCGGGTTTCCTGATCGGGAGCTGGCTGGTGAGCGGACAGGTGGTTCACGGGGCGGATCTCGCGCTCCGCTTCACCGCCGGAGCGGTGCTGGCCGAAATACGCGTCAGATCATGCGCAGGCCTTCTGACCGGCGGCGACGCTGAGAAGATGCGCGGCGCGCTGGTGCGCGAGCTGGTCGCCCATACCGCCCCGATCATCGAGGCGCACCATCGCTGGTCCGGCTTCTCGCGCAAGGCGCTGTGGGCGATGGCGTTGTCGTCGTGGGCCGAGCAGGTGATCCACCTCACCGAATTGACGGGAGATCCCGAGCGTGGTCTCGCCGAGGCCGAGGCGCTGCTGGCCATCGACCCGGACATCGCTGCTGCGGCGCCGGCCGTTTATCTTGTTCGCTCAGAGGATCGGCGCGCCGTCTGCCAGAAGCGGGCGCTGTGCTGCCTGTGGTTCAAGGGGCCCAAACGCCAGTTCTGCACCAGCTGCCCCATCATCCCGGACGAGGAACGCCTCGCGCGCAACCACAAGATGGCGGCGCGCCGCGGCCTGCCGGATGCGGGCGTCGACAGCGATCGCAGGATCGCCTGACGCCCGCGCAGGATCCTCGCTGAGCTCGCCTTGGCTCAGCCCTCATCTCCCGGCGGCGGACCGCCGCGACCGGCCGGCCGCGCCTGCGGGCCAAGCGTCTTCACGACATACTTGGCGATGGCGTCGATCTCCTTCGGTTGCAGCATGGCGGCGAGCGAAGGCATCTCGCCCTGGCCCTGTGCGATGACGCGCGCGATGTTGGGATAGTCTGTGCGGTTGGTGATCGGCGGGGCGCTGCCCCCCGTCACGCCAACGCCACCAGCTCCGTGGCACATGGCGCAGGTCTGGTCGAACTTCGTCTTGCCAAGCGCAAGCTCTTCCGGCGTCGCCGTGATGGCGAGCGAGGCCGCGCGTGTCGAGGGCGGGGCGGCGGCCAGCGGCACGCCGCCAGCAGGCGCTGGGCCATTCTCGCTGGCGCCGTCGAGCGTGACGGCGACAACTTCCGCAGGCTCGCCGCGCTTGGAGACGGTCATGACGATGTATTGGCGGCCATTCAGCTCGTAGGTCATCGGCGCGCCGGTCACCAAGTTCGGCATCTTGCCTTCCCAGAGAATTTTACCGTCGCGCTTGTCATAGGCGCGGAACATGGG
>Ga0075163_10012143_pt1 | contig 11221 bp, 7 predicted proteins | sample JI1023141ADNA_FD_71478 | JGI IMG/M metagenome (GOLD analysis project Ga0075163, IMG submission 71478) | Wastewater effluent complex algal communities from Wisconsin, to seasonally profile nutrient transformation and Carbon sequestration -... | ecosystem: Engineered > WWTP > Effluent > Algae...
CAACTGTGGGTAACCGGAACCCAGCGAACCTCGGCAATGGATGATTGGGCGGGGGAGTGCCGTACGTTCCACGTGGAACGCGGCAGGGTTGCCGCTACGAACTGAGACACAACTTCGTCTCAGCCGACTACCTTTCGATAGCGCACATGTCGCTCTTCGCTACAACGCGGCGCACACGCTGCCGTCACCATCGGTTCTGCCCAATCGCCCCTCGAAACAACGCGTCGGTTCCACGTGGAACAGAATGCCCGTTTAGGGCTAGACCCTCGACCCGCTGATATACTCCGCCGGTTGCGCAGAACGCCCTTTGTTGGCGCGCGCCTGGCCAGAAAACCTGGAACATGAGCGAAGAAACCCAAGATATCCCCAGCGGCGACAACCCGGCAAATCGCAAGGCTTATGATGCCGACTCGATCAAGGTGCTCAAGGGCCTTGACGCGGTTCGCAAGCGCCCGGGCATGTATATCGGCGACACCGACGACGGCACCGGACTGCACCACATGGTGTTCGAAGTGGTGGATAACTCGGTCGACGAAGCGCTCGCCGGCTTTTGCAACCAAGTCAACGTGGTCATCCACGCCGATGGCTCAGTTTCGGTAGCCGACAACGGCCGCGGCATTCCGGTAGCCATGCACCCGGAAGAGGGCAAGTCCACCGCAGAAGTCGTGATGACCGTGCTGCACGCCGGTGGCAAGTTCGACGACAACAGCTACAAGGTTTCGGGCGGCCTCCACGGTGTCGGTGTCTCGGTGGTCAATGCGCTCTCCGAAAAGCTTGAACTCAAGATCGAGCGTGAGGGCTACCTCTGGGAGCAGGAATACAAGCTCGGCGATGCGGTCTACCCGCTGCGCCAGGTGCGTCCGTCCAACGGCCGCGGCACCACGGTGCGCTTCAAGCCGAGTACCGAAATCTTCACCGACGTCGAATACCACTACGACATCCTGGCAAAGCGCCTGCGTGAGCTGGCCTTCCTCAACTCAGGATTGAAGATCGAACTCAAGGACGAGCGCAGCGATCGCGCCGACACCTTCCAGTACGACGGCGGCATCCGCTCCTTCGTGCAACATCTGGCGCAACTGAAGACCGCACTGCATCCGAGCGTGATCAGCGTCGAAGGTGTCTCCAACGAGATCAGCGTCGATCTGGCGATGCAGTGGACCGATGCCTACCAGGAAAACGTCTACTGCTTCACCAACAACATCCCGCAAAAGGACGGCGGTACCCATCTGGCAGGTTTCCGAGCCGCTTTGACACGCACCATCAACCAGTACGTCGAGCAGTCCGGCGTGCTGAAGAAGGAGAAGGTCGAACTGTCTGGCGATGACAGTCGAGAGGGCCTGATCGCGGTGCTCTCGGTCAAGGTGCCAGACCCGAAATTCTCCTCGCAGACCAAGGACAAGTTGGTTTCATCCGAGGTCAAGACCGCGGTCGAGAGCATCGTCGGCCAGAAGATCGCCGAGTTCCTGATCGAGCATCCGTCCGATGCACGCGCCATCACCAGCAAGGTCGTCGAGGCGGCGCGTGCTCGCGATGCCGCGCGCCGTGCGCGCGAACTGACGCGGCGCAAGGGTGCCCTCGATATTGCCGGTTTGCCCGGAAAGCTCGCCGATTGCCAGGAGAAAGATCCCGCGCTGTCGGAGCTCTTCATCGTCGAGGGCGACTCCGCGGGTGGCTCGGCCAAACAGGGCCGCAACCGCAAGTTCCAGGCGATCCTGCCGCTCAAGGGCAAGATCCTCAACGTCGAGAAAGCCCGCTTCGACAAGATGTTGCAGTCAGCCGAGATCGGCACCCTGATCACCGCACTGGGTTGCGGCATTGGCCGCGACGAGTACAACCCGGACAAGGTGCGTTATCACCGCATCATCCTGATGACCGACGCCGACGTCGACGGCTCGCACATCCGCACCTTGCTGCTGACCTTCCTTTACCGGCAGATGCCCGAGTTGATCGAGCGCGGCTACATCTACATCGGTCTGCCGCCGCTGTACAAGGTTACCCAGGGCAAGCAAATCACCTACATCAAGGACGATGCCGCACTGGCGCAGTTCCTGTTGGCCAGCGCGGTCGATGGCGCGGCACTAGTGACCGGCGAGGGCGCGCCGCCGATCACCGGCATCGGGCTGGAACAACTGATGCAGCGCTACTCCAACGTGCTCGGCCATCTCAAGCGGCTCAAGCACCGTTTCGACAGCGGCCTGCTGGAAGCGCTGACCGAATTGCCGCCGGTGTTGCACGATGCGCTCGACCAGCGCGAGGCCCTGGAAACCCTCGCTCGCGGGCTGGAGCAACGGCTATCGGGTAGCAAGCTCGACAGTCCGCGCTACCAGGTGAGCGTGATCGACGACAGTCTGCCGGCCGGCGCAGAAGGCGATGCGCCGCCGACGCCGCGTTACGCCTTGAGTGTCGAGCGCCAGCACCATGGATTGAGCAGCCACACGCTGTTGACCCGGAATTTCTTCGAAGGCTCCGACTACACGCCGTTGGCCGAGCTGGCACAGCAGCTGGGCGGCTTGCTGAGCTCGGGATCGGTCATATCCAGAGGCGGAAAGTCCAAGCAAATCAATAAGTTCAGCGAAGGCTACGAGTGGCTGATGGAGCAGGTCAAGCGCAACCGTGAAATCGGTCGCTTCAAGGGCTTGGGCGAAATGAATCCCGATCAATTGTGGGAAACCACGGTCAATCCCGAAACCCGACGCATGCTCAAGGTTGGCATCGAAGACGCGTTCGCCGCCGACCAGATGTTCACCATGCTGATGGGAGAGGCCGTGGAACCGCGCAGGGACTTCATCGAGGCGAACGCGCTTCGGGTAGCGAATCTGGACGTGTAGAACCGGACCAGCCTCGCGCACAGGCGCTCCTGCCAGTTCTCTGCGGAACCGCGCAGGAACCGCAGGAGCGACCTTCGACGCGATACTCTCGCGGCGAAGGCGCGCACACGATACAAAGCTTCGCCTCCGATGCCCCGCGCGCCAGTTCCTGGCCAGGTGCGAAGGACGCACACTGTTGTACGCTTCACCACCCCGTTTGCAGTGCAAATAGCCTCAAACCATGCGCGTGCTGCTGACCAGCCTGACCGCTGCTCTCCTGAGCGCCGTGGCCGTACCAACGGCGGCACAGCAGTTGTCCTTCGGCGCGGTGCGCCTGGATCCAGTCCGCGAACTGCCGGGCAACTTCGACTACGGCTCCGGTCAGCGCTGGCGCCTGATCCAGTTCCAGCATTCGCCGACCCAGGTGCAGCGCGACGCGCTGGCAGCGCTCGGTTTGCACGTGGTCCAGTACTACCCGCAGCACACCTACCTGGTCTGGGGCGATGCCGCCGCGATGCAGCGCAGCGGCGCCCTGACATCGATTCGCTGGGCTGGTGACCTGCGTCCCGAATGGAAACGCAGCCCGGATCTTCAAGGCCGGGCCGGCCGCATCGACAGCGTGCAAGTGCTGCTCTACAACGATGGGCAGTTGGCTGAACACATGCTCGCGATCGAGCGCGTTGGTGCGCGTATCCGTAGCAGCGCCAAGGCACAACCGGATGGCTCCTTGTGGCAGGTGATCATCAGCGTCGATGTGGCCGCGCTGCCCCGGTTGCAGGAGCTGGCACCAGTCCTTTGGCTCGAATATGCCAGCGCGCTGGCGGGGCTCGATGACGAAACCTCCAGCCAGATCGTCGCTGGCAACTACACCGACCAGGGGGCCCTGACGGGACCCGGCTATCTGCCATTTCTCGATACGCTGGGTCTGGACGGCAGCGGTGTCCGCTTTGCCGTAGTTGATACCGGTATCGACTACGCCCATCCGGAGCTCGGGACACGTATCGTCGGCGGATTCGACTATCCCGGCTGCGGCTCTGCGATCGGCCAGCCTGGCGACGATCGCGCCACGGGCGGACACGGAACCCATGTCGCGGGCATCCTGGCTGGCGCTGGCGTGGTGCCGGGCGCCGTCGACGCTGCGGGCTATCACCACGGCATCGGTGTTGCCCCGGGGGTCAGCCTGGTCGCACTCAATCCGATCTGCGGCAATGGCCCGAGCTGGCCACCGGCGGGCGGCTGGCAAGACTTGAGCCGTCAAGCCCTGTTGCTCGGTGCGATCGGCAGCAGCAACTCGTGGAACAGCGGTGAACCCGTAGGCTCCGGCTATCAGGCCTCAGCGCGCACGCACGACTTCATGGTCCGCGACGGCGACTTCGATCTCGCCGGAAACCAGGAATTCACTCTGGTGTTTTCGGCTGGAAACGCCGGTCCGAGCGCAGGCAGCATCACGGCGCCGAAAGAAGCCAAGAATCCGATCGTCGTGGGCAACGCGCTCGCGGCGCGGCCGTCGCCGCGCATCGACACGATTTCCCCCACCAGCAGTCGCGGCCCGGCCCAGGATGGTCGCATCCTGCCGACCATCGTCGCACCCGGCGACAACATTGCCTCGACGCGCCGAATCGGCGGTGCCAACTACTGTGCACAGCCGATTGCGGCCAGCGGCGTCAATCTCGATTACGCCTACTGCTCCGGAACCAGCATGGCTACGCCGCATGTGGCGGGACTGACGGTCTTGCTCACTCAGGACTGGCGTCAGACCCACGTCGGCGCCAGCCCGAGTCCAGCCATGCTCAAGGCACTCCTGGTCAATGGCGCAGTGGACATGAGCGGACCGCCCCCGGTGCCCAACCACAGCGAAGGCTGGGGCAGGGTGAACTTGCGTGGCAGCCTCGGCGCCGGCGTGCCGCGCGTAACGCTGGACCAGAGCGAAATCCTCGATGAGGACGCTGCCGAGTACGTCGTTCAGTACACGGTACCGCGCGCCGATCAACCCATCCGCGTGTCGCTGGCATGGACCGATGCCCCGGGCGCGCCCGGGGCCAATCCCGCGCTGGTCAATGATCTCGACCTGGTGGTACAGACGCGCGATGGCAGCTACGCGGGCAATCAATTGGCGCAAGGCAGTTCGGTAGAGGGTGGCCTGGCTGATACCTTGAACAATCTGGAGAACGTCATTTTGCCCAGCGGCGCGGCTGAGCTGATCACCGTGCGTGTGCGCGCCAGTGCGCTGCCCGGCGATGGTGTGCCCGCCCATGGCGATGAAACCGATCAGGACTTTGCCCTGGTCTGCAGCAATTGCAGCAGCGACGGTGCCTTCATGGCATCGATGCCGGAAACACCGGCGGCGCTATGCCAGGGGCAAGTGCTGCAACGCAGCCTCAGTATCGCGCCACTACTCGATTTCAGCGACCCGGTCACCCTCAACATTGCCGGCTGGCCAGCGCCCGGCACTGCCGCGTTCGATCCGGCATCGATCACCTCGTTGCCCGGCAGCAGCGTGCTCAGTCTCGACAGCAGCGGTGTTGCTGCCGGCGAGTACTACGTCAATGCTGCAGCGAACTCCGGATCGCTGCAGCGCAACATTGCCTTTTCCGTTCACGTGGCAGACCAGCTACCCTTGCCTGCGGAGCTGCAGTTGCCGGCACCCGGAGCCACCTTGGTCGGCCCATTGCCCACCTTGCGTTGGAATAATGCAACGGCCGCCTTCGACTACCAGGTGCAGATCGCAACCGACGAGCGTTTCAGCAACATCGTCGCCAGCACCGTGACCCGCCTCAACCGCTGGACGCTGACCGCGCCACTGGCGCCGGGCAGCAGCTTCCACTGGAGGGTGTTCGCCCGCAATGCCTGTGTCAGCGCCGATCTCTTCCGAGATCGCTTCGAGGATGTGCCGTTCAACGCCGGCGCGGAGTCCGCCCATCAGAACTTCAGCACGGCACCGTGATCGCCGGGATGTTGCTGACGCGTTGGTGCTGGCTGACTGACGCGTTGAAGGCGCCCGCCCAGAGCGCTGTGCGGGAGCCCCAACCAGCGAGAATGCGACCACGACCTGCTCCGGAATGCGCCGAATGCTCCGCTGGCTCGCTGTCTTGCTGCTGCTCCCGATCCTCAGCCCCGCGATGACCCGCAGCCTGCCCGGCAACGAGCGCAGTCGTCAGGCAGCCACGCGCGTCAGCGAACCCTTGCGCGCCGAACTGCACACCCTGGGCGCGAAATGGGGCGCCGCGATCTATGTGCGCATTTTCAAGGCCAGCGACGAACTGGAAATCTGGGTCGATAGCGGGACGCGGCATCAACTGCTGCGCACCTGGCCGATCTGTACCTGGTCGGGAGAGCTCGGCCCGAAACAACGCCAGGGCGACGGCCAGGCGCCGGAAGGCTTCTATGCCGTCGGGCCGCAACAGCTGAATCCGGCAAGCAACTATCACCTGTCCTTCAACCTGGGCTACCCCAACGCCTATGACCGCGCCCTCGGCCGCACCGGCGACTACCTCATGGTGCATGGCAACTGTGTGTCCATCGGCTGCTATGCCATGGGCGATGCCGCCATCGAGGAAATCTACACCTTGGTCGCGGCCGCGCTCGCCCATGGCCAGGATCGCGTGCCGGTGCACATCTTCCCGTTCCGCATGGACGTCGGTTGGGAGGACCTCCATGCCCACAGCGAGTGGCTGCCATTCTGGAAGGAACTGGCACCAGCCTACCGCGCATTTGCCGATAGCGGCCAGCCGCCAAAGGTAGCGGTGGATGGCCAACACTATCGCCTCGCGACCGATTGAGACTTCGATTGTCCGACGTCGTCCTGGATTGAATCCGAGCATGCTGATCGCGCTGAACAAGCCTTTCGATGTGTTGTGCCAGTTCACCGACCCGCTGGGCCGGGCGACGCTGGCAAACTATGTGCGCGTGCCGGGCGTTTACGCCGCCGGCCGACTTGATCGTGACAGCGAGGGTCTGTTGTTGCTGACCGACGACGGCAAGCTGGCACAACGCATCACCGACCCGCGGCACGCGATCGCCAAGACCTACTGGGCCCAGGTCGAGGGTGCGGCGAACGCCGAGGCGGTCGCGCAGTTGAATCGTGGCGTGGTCCTCAACGACGGTCCGACACGAGCAGCCCAGGTGAGCATCCTCGCGGGGCCACCGCCTGAGCTTTGGCCACGCACTCCGCCGATCCGCTACCGCGCTCAGATCCCGACCCACTGGCTGCAACTGACGATCCGTGAGGGACGCAATCGCCAGGTGCGGCGCATGACCGCGGCGGTCGGACTGCCTACCTTGCGACTGATTCGCGCGCGCATCGGCTCGATCGAAATCGACCGCCTCGCACCGGGAGACTGGCGCGAGCTTGATCCCCAGATGCTCTGAACATCAGGGGTTGGCGGTGACTGCCCGAATTCGCTCGCGGGTGAAATCAAGATCGGCATGACCACCATTGACGCGCACATGGATGGTCAGCAGCTTGGGCGTCACCACCGTCAGAGTTCCAACTCGTGAACGCCCATCATCGGTCTGGATTTCCACGCGCTCGCCAATCGCCGCAATCAGACTGCCGGTATCGAGGGCGATGGGCGTTGGTTGCACGCGGGCAGGGCGCTGCGGCTTGGGCGCCGCCGGCACCGGTGCCTCGGCGCCGGTGGCAGGCGCGCCTGCGGCAGGCGCGGGCGCGGTCATTGCCCGCATGCGCTCGCCCAGTTGTGCCAGAGGCGTGGTCGCGGTCGCGTTGCCGGCGTCCGCGTTGCGGGCCAGCAGGTCGTAGACACTGCCGCTGTAGGCGTTGGGAAGCGGCCGTGACGGCACGAACTCCAGCAGCATCGGCACCGGGTCACTCTGGTCATGCCAGATCTGCGGCTTCATCTGTTCCCATCGCTGATCCGCTGAATACTGCGCGAACAGCGCCGGCGAGACCTCCGCCGGCCAGGTTGCTTCCAGTGTCAGCGTGCCGCCATTGCGCGCGAACTCGGAATACACCGCCTCGGTCTCCGGGGCCATGCGTACACCATAGACTTCGAGCACGCGCCGGACGGTAGTGATGTGGCGCCGCTGGAATTCGTCGGCATCCACCTTGGCCTGCTCCGCGCACCATTCGTTGCGTGCGGCGTTGAAACCCAGGTCGCTCAGGATCCAGCGCATCGCCGCAAGGCGTTCGCCATCACCATCACTTTCCAGAAAACGCCGCGCTTCATTGGTCTTGAAGTCGAGCTCAAGGCGCGAGTTCATCACCCCGGGAGCGTCAATCTCTGCCATCACCGTTGCCTGGTCCGAGCTGGTCACCTGAAAACCGATGCTGAAGTCGGTTCTCTCGTAGCGCAGGTGCAGATCCTGCTGCAACTGCAGCGGCACGAAATAGCGCACGTTCGAACAGCCTTCGGTCTCAAACGGTGCGCCCGAGCTGAAACCGACGTCTGGCAATCCTGGTGGCACCAGTTCGTTGATGTCGAGCTCGAATCCGCGCATGCGCAAGTGCAGTTGATCGGTCGTCGGCAACATGGGTCCGCCGCGCTCGTCGGCCAGCGGGCTGAAGGACCGAACCAGACGGTCGGTCCGGCTCTCCAGCGGATTGGCCAGTTGCAGAACCCACCACCAGCCCGGCGTGTCGAGTTCCAGTTCGGCCACCGCCAGCCCGGACGTATCGCCGGTCATGGATTCGACGCGAAACTTGCGGATTCCGAGGTTTCCGTCCCAGGTGTAGTAGCCGCCCCGGTGGCTGGCATTGGAAAACATCCCCAGGGTCTGCACCAGACCATCGGCAAACTGGTTGATCTGGTGGATCAAGTAAAAGTGCGAGGCGACCAGCGCGCTTACGGTTCCGCCGACGATTTTCAACCACATGGGGACGCCGGAGCGACGCTCGGCAAGCACAGGTCGGGCAGGACGTTTGCTCATGGGCGCGCTCTACGTACGGGTTGCCGAACGACGACAGCATAACCCGCACGCTGCAGACACGCCGCGACCACTTTTCAGCGCTGTCTATCGAATGATCTGGTTCATCTCGAAGATCGGCAGCAGGATCGCCAGCACCATGAACAGCACCAGCGCGCCCATGCCGACGATCAGCAACGGCTCGAGCACCGCAACAAAGGCATTGAGCGAACCCGCCACCTGCTTTTCCTGCAGTTCGGCCGCGTGGTCGAGCATTGGTTCGAGCTCGCCGCTCTTTTCGCCACTGCCAACCAGACGCGTCAGCAAGGGTGGGAAGCGACCGCTCTCGGCCAGCGCCCGACTTAGACTGCCGCCCTCGCGAACGCGGGCGATCGCCGCCGTGACGGCCTCGCGCAAGGGGAGCAAGGTCAGCGTCGCGGCGCCCAGGCGCAATGCCTCCAGCAAGGGCACCGAGGCCGCCGTGGCGATCGACAAGGTACGCGCAAACCGCGCGGTGTCCTGCGCCCGCAGCAGCGCGCCGATCAGCGGAATGCCCATCAGCAGCGCGTGCCAGCGCGTCCTGAAGGCCGGCCGCAGCAGCGCGGCACGAAAGGCAACGGCGCCGCCGATCAGCGCCAGCAGCAACCACGGACCCGCGAAGCGCACGATCGCGCTCAAGGCAAGCAGGACGCGCGTCGGCCAAGGCAACTGCTGCTGCAATTGCTCGAATACTCCGACCACCTGCGGCACCACATAACCCAGCAGGCCGGAGACAATCGCAAACGCCACCAGCGACAGCAGCGTCGGGTAGATCAAGGCCGCAATCACCTTCTGGCCGAGCTCACGGCGCTCTTCGAGAAACCCGGCCAGACGCTCCAACACGCGATCGAGCTTGCCCGATTGCTCGCCGGCGGCCACCGCGGAGCGATACAGCTCGGGAAAACTCTCCGGAAATTCACCCAGGCTGTCGGCCAGGGTACGCCCTTCCATCAATTTGGAGCGTACCGCGACCAGCATGCGCCGTGCGCGCGCATCGCCGCTCTGCTCGGCCAGTGCTGACAGCGCCTCGTCCAGCGGCAGTCCGGCCCGCACCAGGGTTGCCCACTGGCGCGTCAGAATCGACAGATCGGTGGCCGAAATTCCGCGCCCGAAAATCTCCTTGAACTCGCGCCGCGGTGCCTGCTCGCGCACCTCGGTCACTTCCAGCGGCACCAGCCCCTGGTCGCGCAGGCTCTGGCGTACCGCCTTGGGCGTATCGCCCTGCAGCACACCTTTTTTGGTGCGGCCAGCGTTATCCAGCGCCTGGTATTCGAATGCGGGCATCGGCTAGGTCAATCGCAGCGCGGGCTTGTCAGCCGCGAAGCATAGGCGTTAGGCCACTGCTGTAGGAGTTCTGGTCGCCCCTGACGGTGCGCTTATTCACGCATCGAACTTGTGGGAGCGGGTTTACCCCGCGAGCTCTTGTTCCTGCCAATCCCCGGCAAGAGCACGCGGAGTAAATCCGCTCCCAAAGAAAAACCAATGACTTACGGCATCTTCGGTGAGCGTGACTTTGGGAGCGACCTTGCATTGCGAGCTCTTCACCAGCCCAAAGGCTCTCGGGACTAGCCCGCTCCCACACGCCCCGTTCGCACCCGACCCGGCATTCTGCGAAGATCATCTCCATAACCTCATGCGAATCTCCGGCATGGCCAAGAAAGCTACGCACACGGCGACAGCCGTAACTGCCCCGGGAACGGGCGAGCCCGCTTCGGAGCGCATTCGCGCGCGCATCCTGGCGTCGGGGCAGCGCTTCAACGCCAACGACAACATCGCCGCCTTCATCGAGCCGGGTGAACTGGACGAACTCCAGGAAGAGGTGCGCTCGCACCTCACCGGCGTGTTGCGCAGTCTGGTGATCGATACCGATAGTGACCACAACACGCAGGACACCGCGCGTCGCGTCGCCAAGATGTACCTGAACGAGATCTTCCGCGGGCGTTACGTGCCGGCACCGCCAGTCACCGAATTTCCCAACGTCGAGCAGTTGAACGAGCTGATGATCGTCGGCCCGATCACCGTGCGCAGCGCCTGCTCGCACCACCTGTGCCCGATCATGGGCAAGGTCTGGGTCGGCATCATGCCCAACGAGCATTCCAATCTGATCGGCCTGTCCAAGTACGCACGCCTGACCGAATGGGTGATGAGCCGCCCGCAGATCCAGGAAGAGGCGGTGACCCAGCTGTCCAGCCTGCTCTACGACATGATGCAGCCCGATGGCCTGGCGCTGGTGATGGAGGCCGATCACTTCTGCATGCACTGGCGCGGCGTCAAGGACGTCGACTCGAAGATGATCAACAGCGTGATGCGTGGGTCCTTCCTCAAGGACGCCAATCTGCGCCGCGAGTTCTTGAGTTTGCTGAAGCGACAGCGGGGCTGAGCAGCGATGAAGCGGGGCACGGGGCAGGGGGCACGGGGCACGGAAAAGGCGGATCGGCCGGAATACTGGCTGCGCGCATTGGCCGACGGCACCGAACTCGCCCCGAACTGCGCTCCCCATGCCCCGTGCCCCC
>Ga0075163_10012144_pt1 | contig 11220 bp, 23 predicted proteins | sample JI1023141ADNA_FD_71478 | JGI IMG/M metagenome (GOLD analysis project Ga0075163, IMG submission 71478) | Wastewater effluent complex algal communities from Wisconsin, to seasonally profile nutrient transformation and Carbon sequestration -... | ecosystem: Engineered > WWTP > Effluent > Algae...
GTTTCAATTTGAAGTAGTTGTAGCAACTTTTTAACATCGTCATATACAAGTGAACTAGGAGCCAAGATATTGTCAAAATCTTCGGTACCAATCTGTACTATTACCGAGTTCTCATATTCAAGGTCTTCAAGATCATCCATTCTAATACTTATAAATACGTTGCCCTCGAAGAGGGCCTCTTTGACTGTCATATAAACATTATACCAACTATATAGTTAAAAATTTCATGGCGCAAAAAATGCGCCATGAAAATACTACGTGGTTAGAATCGCCTCAACAGCCTTAATGGCTTTGCGCGAGTACCAAACGTACATGAAACAATAAAATCCTGCCACCGCTACTTTGATAATCTTGTCGGTCATTTTCTAGTCCTTTTTGAGAATGTCTTTTGCTGCATCTACTGGCAATACGGTTTTTTCATAATCAGACCCTTTCTTAATACCTTTTGTACAGCCCATTAGTAAAGTAAGAATGAGTAAGTATTTCATGTTTGTGTTCTCCTTTTGATAGGGTATTTAAAAACATCAGTGAGCACAAACAAGGTGTTGAGAACAAACAAGGAGGAAAAGAGCTGCTCACTGATGTATTAATATTATACCTTATTATTGAACGATAATTTCACCCTTCTCTTTCTCAATATCTTCCTTAATAATATTTACACAGTGTTGCGTAAAGTGAGCAGGAGTCATGTAAAATTCACTTTCTACTGGATACTCAAGATACTCATTAACAATCTTCTCAGCTCGATCTTTGTTCTCAAGAAAGTTATTAGCCACGAACATCAAGCCGTTTCTATCAAACAGTTTATAAGTAACCTCCATATCTACTCGCCCAGGGCGAAAGAATACACTGGGAAGTTTACTGCGATCATTACACGTCATAATGATGATACAGTTTGGCGGAGTAAGATTGCCGTTCAAGAAGTTGTTAAACTGGTCTTCACGAATACGAGTAAAGTCCGCCAAGTGAATATCCTCAATAATTACCAACTTATTATCTAAGTTAAGTTCTTTAATACTCTTTTGTGCAGACACGCTATCAGCGTCTTTCTCTTTGGTAGATGAGCGTGCCATCTTTCCAAAGACTTGCTCAATATCTAGATCAACGCTCTCCATTCCCATAGTATGTTTCAAATACTCTACTAGCTTCGATTTTCCTGTCCCTGGAGGACCGTTCAACAGATACACACGTTTATTGGGAATGCCCTTCTTTGTAAGAGCAACACGCTTGTTGATCCAAAAGCGAAGATCGTCGAGGACACTTTGTTCAACATCACCAATGTACATATCCTTCGGTACTTCGGGAGCCTTCGCCGGAGTCTTTCCGTAATAATCTTCAATGATATCCAGAATGAACTTGGCATCCACTCCTCGGGGAAGCCACACACTATCACACTCGTAGTTAATTCTACATAGGTGTCCTCGAAGAGTCCACCATCCATGATAACCATCATCCTTAAAAACAGTCTTGTCTCTATAACTTACGAAGTTATAAAAATTTGCCATTACAAAACGGCGTACATGGAGCTTACCTTCTGCACGTACACCCTCTCGAAAGTACACTAACTGTCCATCTTGATTATATTGAGCAAGATCATATTGTTCAAACAACGTACTAACAAAGTATTCTTCAAGTTCCCTGAGAGATTTAATGCTCTCATAGAGTCCTTGGATGCGGTCAAACAAAGGTACCGATGACTTTTTCTCGTCCATTAAATCAACTTCCTCTCAAGAACCTGTAAAGTTTGCTCTCTCAGCTTCGTTTCACTTCTAGTTTCCATAGAAGAGTCTTTCCAGTAAAAAGTTTCGTAGTCGTCTTCAGCTTTACTACGAGGATCTGCGTCCCGAGTCTTCTTATAGAAGGTGTCACGTAATTCGTCAGATTTAGGAAAAATACGAGCCCACGGCATCATTTTATTTTTTGGGCAGACGTAAGGTTGTAGCTCTATATAAGTGTTTCTAGGTACAGTGTATTCTTCGTCGGTATGTAATTGACCAGCAGGTTCTGTATAGTTTTTCCATCCTCTATATATCTTCTTCGGCAAGGAGGGTCTCCGTCTGTATTTCTACAGGGACATTATATAAAAAATCTTCCTTAGGAGGCGTGAACACTTTCGCCGGCTGAGAAAGACGCTCCTTATCTTTGGTACGTTCAATCTTTACAGTCATATGTTTTGGAAAATTAGGATGTCCCATATGTTTTTTATACCACTGTCGTCGGGTAAAATTAACATCTAAGTAGGTTCTTTTCTACTTTTTTATGCATCCAGTGTTCATCAGTTTGAACATGGTTCTTTCTCACATACTTAGCAACACTTGTTCCAAAATCCGCCAGCGAAAACCCTTCTTTTAATCTGACTACATAACCTTCCTGTTTATCAAAATCTAATGTAGGAAGTACGTTTTCTGAAAATACTCCTTCATATAAAACAGGTACGTGAGACAAGTTTAATAAAGAACAGTATTCCAGCGTGTCGTTCCAAGATAAACATTTATCACCATTCCATATAGAGAAGACGTAGAAGTAAGATTCCAGATCAAAGTATTTTATAGAATGCTTAGCATATAAATTTTCTCCGCAAATTCTATAACCTTCTGGGATGTCTTTTTTAATACTTCCCCATAAAGAATTCACCCAATCTCTTGACTGATGTTTTCCGCTGTTTATAGACCGAGCGTGTATGTAATCGCAGTATATCGAGGTATTTTCTCCATCCATTTTTTCTGTGATAACTACTTCGCGCCCAGAAAAAATGTCGTCTGACAAAATAACATCATCACTAGAAAAACCAGGACTCCACGGAAGATGCGGAGTCCTGGGATATTTATATTTTGTCATATGGAACCGCCTTCAACCCAACACCTCTTTTTCCAACAACGTACGGACCTTGAGTGGACGATTTATATAGGAAAGGTATGAAAGAGGCTCTTTTACCAGAGCGAGGTCTTTTAACTCTCTTATATATCCGCTTAGAACTTTTACGGGTATAAAAGATCTGTTTATGGGTATACAGAGATTCTTTTATGGATAAAATATTGAAGTCATAGGGGGAGTTGTAAACACCTTTACCGTAAGGTCTCCAAAGAAAACTCATATTGAATCCTTTATGAAACCTTCTGCTTCAGAAAGAATTTCATCTAAGTTAGGGAGGTATTCATTGAAGTGGCTACCTTTCTTTCGGCGAAAAGAAAATCTTCTAGGAAGTTCGTACCTTACGACCTCTTCATTCATGACTACTTCTCTGATACCTAGTTGCCGTAAGAACAAAGGACGAGTATCCTTATCCAGCCTCAATAAAGAGTACATATACCCGTACTTCTTCATAAAATGTTCCAAAGTCATACATCCGGTCTTTCTTCTTCGCTGGCCAACATGTCGTCGACAAACTCATCAAATTTACCTGTAATATCTTTCCAATCTCCTTCTATATGAACAATCTCACCATTCTCGACAGTTACAGCGCCTTTCCAAATCGCCGTAGAAAATAAAGGAAGGGAAATACTTTCCCTGACTTGTTCCATAAGATGAAGAGGCACTTCACAATCTTTGGTAGTTTCCCATAAAGCGAAACACTCGTCTCCAGTCAAAATGCGCATATAGAAAAGTCTAATAGGTAGTTGCGTCATTGTTACTTTTGATACCCTCCTTGACACTAAACCTTTTCAAAAGCTCTTCTAATAAAAAGAACAACGGAATACATACGCCTTCTTTCGTCACTTTTGGAAAAATAGCTTTGCCGTCTCTGACGTACCCTACTAGCATCTCTTTTTCCTCCGCCGAAAGTTAAAAGGAGCTTATCAGCTCCTACGAAACACTCATTGGCCGCATGCGAAGATCCAAATGGACCCCGCCGCCAGTGCCAGCGCTCCCCCAAGAAACATCGTTCCTTTCAGGACACTTTTTACGAAACTCATTAATTCCTCCTTACATATATTATACCAATTTTTTGTCACAATCTTTCACATCAATCATGATGCAGGTAATATTATCGTACGCCCCTCCTTCCAAAACTTTATCAATAACTTCTTGAGCGTTCTTACAATACAGAAGGTCTTCTTTCTTCATATAATCAACACCATCAGTAACCAACAGGTATGTAGCATCCTCGTTAAGAGTTACTTCTCCTGACCAGATTTGGAAATATCCAGAAGAGCCTCCTCCAATAAATGACGTGAGACCACCTCCTGCACCTTCGTGAATAGTATTTAGTGTTTCAACTTTATCTGTAATTTTATATACGTAACTATCTCCGACGGAGACTAACTTAAGATTATCTCCTTTCAGTCTTCCAGCAACTACAGTGGTTCCAGGAGAGTTATTTGAGAATCTCCTCGTAAAACCAGGCGGTCCCAAGGATACTTTCTCATCGGCAAGTTTACACAAGTTTTCAAGAGTCTCCTCAGAGTTATCTTCAAAAACCTTTACACAAGTATCTGCCGCCCATTTACCATGCTGATGCCCGCCCATACCGTCGGCGACTACTAGAAGTTGTTCTCCCTTTGCAGGAGAAGACTCAACTAGAAAAGCATCTTCTTGTTCTTTTCTGTACTTACCAATATGAGAGGCTACAGAAATCTCAATTGTCATTTTTTCTCCATGAGACATTTCTTACAGCGTTTTTTGAACTTTAGCCCGTCGGTGTTATCTACTAAATACACAACCATTGTATGAAAACAAAGGAGCTGATTTACGTATTTGAAAATGTTGACCATTTTTCTTCAATTCCTTTCAAATTATAATGCTCCCTAATACCTTGGATAAACGCATCTGAGGCGCAGTACTCAGGAACACGTTCTCTAACATACGCCTCAGCGGCGGTCAAAGAAAATCCCATACGAACAAGGATATTAACAATGAAAGCACAGGATCTACTCATACCGGCTTCACAATTAATAAGAACAACACCTCTTCGCAAATGATACACAACAGTCTCAGTATATTTTTCAATAGCTTCTTTAAATCCCTCTTTATCACCATCGGCCAGAACAAAAAGATCTCTAGCAAAGCATCCAGCAGTAGTCCGTTTAATTTCTTTTACAATCTCTGGCTCAAACACTAAGGACAGTATGTAATTAAACTTCTTTTCCGACGCGCAGGAGTAACCTCCTACGGCCAATCTATCTAGTATGAATGTTGGTTTCATAAAGAAGTTATACCAACAAATAAGCTAAAAATTCTACTGAGGAGGATAACCCAAAACCTCCTCAGTAAAACTAGTTATTCAGTCTTGTTCCCGTACAATTCCCGAGGATTAATCTTCTTGAGATTTCCTTCGGAGTTACATTCAATAATATAAGCATTTGGAAGCCTTCCTTGTCGAGCGTAAATAAGCTCGATAGAAGCACCGGCAGTGAAGGTGATCAAATAGGAATTATACATAGTACGCTTTTCAGATTCACCCCAATCACTGGGCAGAATTACTCGACAACCAAAGTCCTCAATATTCATATTATCTGGAAACTCGCCTCGTAGACGACGTTTCTCGTCACTGGTAGCCTCTCGGTCTCCCAGCTTCTCTGCTGCCGACCATGCGGACCAAAAAGCACTACCCTTGGGACAGCGAACAGAAACTCCTGTCCGACGAGGATCTGACAGATACTCCGCCCGAGGCCCTTGAACAAACAGAGATGCTCGGTACTTATTTTCTGCATGCTGCCCCTCCCAATTATGGGAGGGCTCAATAATCCTTTGTGGCGACGTATCTAGGTCGAAGGATACAAGAGCGTGACGTACCCCCTTGTCCCTCACCTGTACGGTCTTTGTTTCCATACCACTTAGTGCAGAATTATTGACGGCAAAGAATTCCTTGCCGACATTAAAACCGCCACCGTTTCGTGCTCCCTTATCAAATACAATGTGGGGAAATAGAACGTCCCCTTTCCTTGTGCTAATCAAACTAAAACAGTTCATGGTCTTTCCTTTTTCCTTGTGTATACCAACTGGGTTTTTAAGTTAAAAGGAACGACCACATCCGTGATGCAGTCGCTCCTTCCGTGCTACTTGTTGCTTCGCTTGGCCTGGGACAGTCGCGGGGAATTGAAGTTCTTCGGGGAGGACGAGACTCCCGATCGAGCCTCGAAGAGCACGTCGGCGGGGGGAGCCTTGATCAGGTCCGATTTGCCATCGTGCTCGATCTTGGCACATGCCAGGCGGCGGGGGATGTTTTGTCCAGCCAGAACATCGTAGATGCCCTCACTGGTCTCGACCACGATCTGGGTCGTCTCGGCCTGCGCGCTGTACATTCCCAGCGCCAGCGTCTTTCCGTCGGAGCTGACCTCCCCCTGGACGAAGGGTGAGGTACCGACTTGGGAGAAGGCATCTTCCTTCAATCCCCAAAGGCGGCGGGGCTGATAGTACAACTTGGTTTCTTCCCCAAGGACACCGATCAGGTCGCGCTTCTGCGCCATGCGGTCGGCCTTCTCCTGGCCATTGGGCAGGGTCAGGAGGAGGGCGCTGAGCTGGGAGAGCTGGGCCATGAAGGACCGGACCTTCACCCCACTCCGACCGATGCTAACCTTACGTACCTTCTCGATCGGGATCTCGACGGTTCCCTGGAAGGTGAGCCCCTCCGGGTTGGGGGTGCTGGTGGCGGGCTTTACGGTAATGCAGGACTTGTTCATAGACGTTCCTTTTCTTAGAGTTGTAGTAGCGGTTTTGCTACAGAAATATTATACCAACAATATATACGAAAATTTCACACTCTCTCTGTTGAGACATTTCTGTCCCAATCTATATATACTATTTTTCTTACTCCTGCTTTTTTCAACAAACTATAACATACGTCGCAGGGACGACTCATCGCTGATAGAAACCCTTTCATATTTGTTCTTACTATTACTACAGTAGATCCTCTAACAACTTTTTCGTCGCAGCACTTCAATAGGCGTTCTTCTGCATGAAATCCTCGATTACATAAACCGTGGGGCCTTGCCATATTAGATCTTCTAGCAATTACTCTTCCGCCGCTATATAAAACAGCCCCTACTTTTTGGGCTGGATGTCTACCTTTCAAACTTTCTTTATATGCCCACTTTATTGCTGCTGTCACGTCGTCACAGGCGTCTTCTCCTCCTTCAGCTCTGTTCCTGATAATTCCGATTGGCTTCCGTCGGAGAACTTAATCATATACATACGTCCGTTGGCCATATTTTTGCCATTGGTCCCAATAATGGTACCGTGCTTACCAAAATGAGGATGACCCTCTTTGCTCACAGAAACTTTGATAGTGCCGCTCTTTGAATTTACGTCGCTCTTAACTTGCATCGGTGTTCCTCTTAAAAGAAAGAGGGAGAACATCTCCCTCTTTAGACGCTAGGCCAATTTGCTAATAAGTTTTTTTAGACGGCGGGCGGAGAGGGATTCTCCGAATTTACTGGAGAGCTTCCCTTCCCACAACGAAGGGTCGCCAAGTAATTCTTTGATGTATTGTAGGTCCGTTCTACAGAAACTCGCACTGTTGAAAGTGTATTCTTCAAGAAGAGTTGAACTTCTTGGCCAAAGTTGTTGGATGATTGAATGAATTGCGTCAGCATAGCATTTTGCTTCTCGTTGAGCATGTTTTGTCCTTCTCTGTTTGAGAAAATCTGACCAGTTCAAGAACGAACCAGTCATTCTACGTGTTGTGTAAACATTCATATGTAGAAATGATCTAGCAGTTTCTTTTGAAACGCCCTTATTAATGAAATATTTATATGACCAGAAATCTGATGCGTTATTTTCTTTTAACGTATCTTTAAATTCATCAGATAAACTTTCATCTAAATTTTCCGACGAGCCTTGTTTATTAACATTATCCTGGCCCTTAATTTCGTCGGGAATGTAGTACTCTTCCTCAAAAACAGAATATCTCCCTGACTGCTCATTGGGAGAAAACCACTTCCGCATATTCTCGTCGAGAGACTCTATAATTACTCCGTCGTCATTGTCGACGGTTCTATGTCTCTCTAGTTGTCTTAAAATGTACAATGGAACTTTCAATTCGATCTGCATAACCATACTTTCAAATGGAGATGTGTGTCGGTTCTCCCAAAGGTACTCTCGCAGAGCGTCATCCCTTTCTGGGTTACTTTCCGTCGCTGTAGACACACGAGCGTCCATAACAGGGGACATATCTGTGCCCATATGATTTATTAGTTTTACGTATCCTTTATCTAATACAGGAATATTCAAACATCACCTAAAACATTACTTACTATTGTTAGTCGCTCACTCATATTCTCTTCTCTAATTTGGGTGTATTTTATTCCGTAGAACCTCAATAATGTTTTTATAGTACTGTATATCTCGATGGAGAAATCCCAGTTCGTATCTCTAAAGCCATCATCAACCAATAGACTTTTTAAAGGCGGCAAAAGAAAATGAGTTGAACCTTCTTTCTTTAACCAATCTATATAATCTTCATACCAAGAAGTTTTTTTCGCTTCTGAGAAGAACTCTGGCCTACATAAATGAATCATGAAGGCGATAGAATCAATTCCTCTACAAGCAACTATTCCTTTTTTACCTTCTTGCGCCGCACGAGAAAATAATAATTTCTCTTCTGTAAACTGTCTTATTAATACTTCTTTCTGCACTTCTTCTAGTAATGAGATATTAGAACGAAGAATCGACAGATCAAGTATCTCTCTTTCCGCCATAATAAGTCTGAAAATCTCAGGTAACTTTAAAAGAGTGTATTTGGTGGCTATTTCCTTTTTTAATGTACTTTTACCAACACTAAAAGATCCTGAAAAATATATCTTCATCTACCTCCTAAGTACGTTTATGCTCCGCGCATTTTTCTTCACAAGCATTAACATCTTTATGTATTTTTTTGTGAGCGTTGTTTAGCCACATCTTGAAGCGAAACCCTACAAGAGGAATCGCGCCAAGAAAAGAGCCGAGTAGAAAAAGCTCATTATGACAAAAACCATTGTGGCACCCAGCCATGATGAGCACGTATACCGCTGCGACGATCTTCATATAGAAATTATACCAACGAAGTAGTCAAAAATTTCACTTTTTCTTGGCGTGATGTGGAAAGCCAGTACCTAAATACGTGGCCTCTTTAGATACATCTGCATCCTCCTTACTGGCCCACACATGTGTAATTCTTACCACTCGTCCGTCATCTAAAATACAGTAGTAACAGGACGAGCCGATGTCAGTAGCAGGATTGTACCAAAAATGTTTACGTTCAAAAGAACCCCAGGTTCTAATATCTGTGGTATCCCCGTCCCACATAAGATGCTCTGGAACCTCTATCATGGTTTCCTCTGTTTATGGTGAAAAACTCCTTCTCCTACATATAGGAGTTGTTTGGGATGGTAGCCGCCTTTTTCTCTATAAACCCAATAAGCTTGTATTAAGTGCCCATCGGGCAAAAGCCAAATATAGTCAGAATTTACGTTAGTAGGATCAACATAGATATAAGAAATGTCGTGGTCAATATGACAAGGGACCGGATTAATTAAATCTGTAAAAATAATTTTGTCCCACAGTTCTTTTGGTAAGTCGTTAGAAAGCTCTGCCATAAAATAGTTATACCAACAGTCTCCTTAATAATTTCATACCTATTGACTTATTTTTTTAGTAGCCTATTGTATCAATATGAAAAAGGAAATTCTTCAAGAGAAGTTAGAGAGTGAGTACGCTGATTACACCGTAGAAGATCTTCGAGAGGCGCTCGCTCGACAACTGATGCTAGAACGTGCTCTCACTGAACAAAAGGAAACTATTACCAAGTCGTATTCAGATCTTATTAAGGCGGCCAAGCTAAAGCGTCTGGAAATGTTAGATGTACTTGAAGCTAAGGACTCAGATACTGCTCGAAGTGTTCTTAGGGAAATCATGAAGTAATATGGCCATTCAGCCCAAATTCGACTTCTTAAAAGTAAAGGACAAAGAGAAGAGAAAGAAAGGAGAGTGCTCCGAATGTGGAGGACAGGCAACTTCTTTTTCTCGCGATAATATGGTATGGAAAAGGTGTCTATCTTGTCCTCATGTTTGGGCATTAGGCGGAACTTCTTTATTCTTTAAACTTGGCGCTGATAGACAAGAAATTAAAAGAGATCTTATTGAACCAAGTGAATTAGTTCCCGTCGGTGATGGAGAGTCCAAAAGAGCTTTCTCTTCTTGGGAACAAGATCAACAATATCTAAACAGTAATAATCAGCGTTATGTTGATTTTTTACATGACACAAACGACGACATGATTAAGGACGATTACGATGCAGAAAATTAAACAAGTTTCAACTGTTGTTGACAACACTCCTTCGCCGGCACAAGAAAAAAAGAAGTTGGAGTCAGAACAGCTCAAACAACTTGAGAAGGTAATTGATGCGTATGAGAAGAAGGTAACTGAAGAGGTTCTAAATAAAACTGAGCCCAAGAAGGACGAAGAGTTACCTATTGAGGAGATCGACGATAGTTATTACTACGATGATATGGGCGTTAAACGTCCTAATATGTACTCTAATAAGAGAAAGAAGGATTTAGAAAAGAAACTAAAGCCTTTAGACATGTCTTCTGTAGTTCTTCGACGAAGAGCCGAACAGGAGATTCCTATTAGTAAACATCTTATTATCAAAGTACGAGAAACTTCTGGTAAGGAAGATATGTTTATGAAAGATCAAATTGCCCGGTTGAATATGAATAAAGAGGAGGTGTCAAGAGCAAGTGTACACGTCCGTATGGGAATGTACGCTCTTACATTTATGCTTCTTGAAGTAAATGGTAGAGAACTTCCAGATTGTGCCATTAAGAATACCCCTCCAACGAAGGAAGAGATTGAGGCATTTAATAATAAGTTCGACTACATTTCTGAGTATCCAGACGATATTCTAGAAGTTATGCACACACATCTTCAATGGTTTAAAGATCGTGTGAAGATGTTATCTGTCGGAGATATCGAAGTTTTTTAAAAACCCCCGTTGGTTGGACTGCCGGAAATATCCTCTATGAGCGTATTCTCAGCGGTTCGGATGATTTAGAGTTTGATAAATCAACGGGGAAGGTAGCTTTTATTATGTACATGCTCAAAGAAGATAAAGAGTTTTGGGTAACTCTGACTACATTACAGGCACAGGTTAACCCAGAAAAGATTGATGACCACTTTAAAAAGATGAAGAGAGCATTTTATCCATACTTAGTCGATCAAGAAGAACGACAGAAAAAGGTTATGCAAAAGAGATTGGTTGATATGTCCAGTAAAGGAACACTTGTTAAGTTCCGAACAGAACC